>ENA-UOWO01001850-UOWO01001850.1-activated-sludge-metagenome-genome-assembly--contig:-NODE-1850-length-27228-cov-7.513819_pt1 | contig 27228 bp, 15 predicted proteins | sample MGYA00238148_ERZ761564 | MGnify/ENA primary metagenome ERZ761564 (study PRJEB28885, sample SAMN05720194) | activated sludge metagenome | isolation source: Anaerobic digester | place: USA...
GATTTCCCTGACCCCGCAGATGGTGAAAAGGTTTCGTGACCGGTTCGGCGAGCGCGTCGCCATCCTTCACAGCCGGTTGTCGGACGGGGAACGGTTCGACCAGTGGGAGCTCATCCGCTCCGGGGATGCCCCGGTCGTCGTCGGCGCCCGCTCGGCCGTCTTCGCCCCAGTGCCGCGCCTGGGCTCGATCATCATCGACGAGGAGGGGGAGCCCTCGTTCAAGCAGAGCGAATCCCCCCGCTACCACGCCCGGGAAGTCGCCGCGCGGCGATGCGAGCTCGAAGGCGCCCTGCTCGTCATGGGTTCGGCCACCCCGACGATGGAAGCCTTCCAGCGCGCCCGCGACGGCCGCTACCGCCTCGTCGAGATGACGCGGCGTGTGACGGATCGGACCCCGCCCCGCGTCGATCTCGTCGATATGCGCCAGGAGCTGGTCGCGAAGAAGAACCGGAGCATGTTTTCCGAAACGCTCGCCGGCGCGTTGCGGGAGACGCTCAAGGCCGGCAAACAGGCGATCCTGTATCTGAACCGTCGCGGGTACAGCAGCTTCGTGCTTTGCCGGGCCTGCGGCAAGGTCATCGAATGCTCGCGCTGCCAGGTCTCGCTGGTCTATCACGAGGGAAGCCGCATCCTGCGCTGCCACTACTGCGGCGAGGCCCGCCCCCTGCCGAGTGCCTGCCCCTCCTGCGGCAGCGAGGCGATCCGGTATTTCGGCGCGGGCACCCAGCGGGTCGAGTCCGAAGCGCGCCGGTATTTCCCGGGCGCGCGCATCGCACGCATGGATTCCGACACGACGGGCACGCGCGGCTCGCTCGAGACGATCCTCGACCGGTTCGGCCGGCGCGAGATCGACATTCTCATCGGCACCCAGATGGTCGCGAAAGGCCTCGATTTTCCGGATGTGACGCTCGTGGGCATTCTCGCCGCCGACAGCCTGCTCCGCATCCCGGATTTCCGGTCGTCGGAGCGAAACTTTTCGCTGCTGGCCCAGGTTGCCGGCCGTGCCGGCCGCGGGGATGCCGCCGGCCGGGTCGTCTTGCAGACCTACTTCCCGGACCATCACTCGATCCGGTTCGCCCTCACCGAGGACTACCTCGGCTTCTTCACCGAGGAAGCCGTCCATCGGCGAGCCGCGGGCTTTCCCCCCTTCCTGCATCTCGCCTCTGTCCTGTTCGTCAGCGAACTGCCGGAAAAGGCCAGGGACACGGCCGGCGTGTTCGCCGACACCCTGAAAGCCGCTCCGGGATTCGCCGGCGGAAGCCTGCTCGGCCCCGCCCCCGCCCCCATCGAACGGATCAACAACCAGTTCCGGTTCCAGCTCCTGGCCCGCGCTCCGGACCGGACCGCCCTCACGGCAGCCTTGCGAGCAACGGCCCCCGCCGCCGCGCGCTCCGGCGTGAAAATATCGATTGATATCGATTCCTGACTCCTTTCGATCGTGCGCGCCGTCATGGGTCGTGGTATAATGAGGAGGAAAAATATCGCATGAACGGGGCTCCCCAACCCCGCCTTCGAAGGAGACACCTCATGGTCAGACGCATTTTCCACCTCGGCGAGGATGAGCTTCGCAAGGCCTCCGAGCCGGTCACGACCTTCGACGACGAGCTGCGCACCCTGGTCAGGGATATGTTCGAGACGATGTACAAGAACAACGGGGTCGGGCTCGCCGCTCCCCAGGTCGGTGTGAACAAGCGCCTGTTCGTCATCGACACGGGCGACAATCCGCTCACGTTCATCAATCCCGAAATCCTCGAAGCCGCCGGCAAGGAAACCTGCAACGAAGGCTGCCTCTCCCTCCCCGGCCTCCAGGAGACCGTCACCCGGGCGAAATGGATCAAAGCCCGCGCCATGGATCTCGACGGCAACACCTTCGAGATCGAGGCCGACGGCCTGCTGGCCCGCGCGGTCCAGCACGAGAACGATCATCTCGACGGGGTCCTGTTCATCGACCGCATCTCGAAGGCCCGCCGCCTCCAGATCCGCCACGAGCTCGAGATCATCGAGGCCGGCGGCCGGATCGAGTATGAAGATGACGATGACGATTCCGATAACGGGGTCGATGCCGCATGAGCGAGGCGGCCCCGCTGCGCGTGGTGTTCATGGGCTGCCCGGACTTCGCCGTCCCGGCCCTGAAGGACCTCGCTTCGCATCCCGCGTTCCGGGTCACGTCGGTCTACTGCATGCCCGACCGGCCGAAAGGGCGCGGACACCGGGAAACGGCCACCCCCGTGAAGGCGGCCGCCCTCGAGCTCGGGCTTGCCGTGCGACAGCCCGCCTCGTTCCGGAAAGATCCGGCGGCGGTTGAAGAGTTGCGAGCCGAACAGCCCGACTTCCTGGTCGTCGTCGCTTACGGACTGATCCTGCCGCAGGACGTCCTCGACATCCCCCGGCTGGCCCCCGTCAACCTTCACGCATCGCTTCTGCCGAAGTATCGCGGTCCCTCCCCCATCCACGCGGCGCTGCTGGCCGGCGACCCCGTGACCGGCAACACCGTCATGCGCATGAACGCCAAGATGGATGAAGGGGACATGCTCGCCTCCCAGGCAACCCCCATTACCGATGCCGACACGCTTTCGACCCTCCACGACCGGCTCAGCGCGCTGGGCGCCCCGCTCCTGACCAACACCCTCCTGGCTTTCGCTCGGGGAGAGATCACCCCGGAAACCCAGAACCACACGCACGCGACCTACACCCAGAAGATCTCGAGCGAAACGGCCCATATCGACTGGAAGCGGCCCGCCCGCGATCTGTTCAACCTCATCCGCGCCATGACCCCCTGTCCCGGCGCCTGGTTCGAGACCGGCGGCGAGCGCTTCAAGGTCGGCGAGGCGGCGGTGGGCGAAGCTTCGTCCGCGGCGCCTGGCACGATTCTCGGGGCCGATGCACGGGGCGTCCGTATCGCGTGCGGCGAACTCGGTTCGCTCCGGCTGCTGCGGCTCCAGCGGCCCGGCAAGGCGATGATGCCCGCCGGGGAGTTCCTGCGCGGCTTCGCCTTCAAATCTCCGGCATTATAATATCATACCTGATATTTTTTTGGGGATTCCTTCACGATCCGCCGCGGCACCGAGGCGAACACCCGGCCGAGGTCGATTTCGAGCCCCGGGAACAGCTTGCAGGGCATGATCTCGACATCGCTGAAGATGACCGCCTCCTCGAATCGGCGGTCGGCACCGAGGGCGTAGACGATGATCCGCCGGTCGGTCGGCGAGACGATCCAGAACTCCTTCACCCCATGCCGTTCATACAGGCGCTTCTTCGTGATGTGATCCCGCGAAGAGGTGGAGGGCGACAGAATCTCGATCACCAGGTCCGGCGCACCCCGGCAGCCTTTGTCGTCCAGCTTCTTCTCGTCGCAGACGATGAGAATATCGGGTTGGACGACGGTCGTGATCTCCTCATCAGCTTCCCCCCCCTTGGGAAGCCGGACATCGAACGGCGCATGATGCATCTCACAGGGCTTGCCGCGCAGGAATTCCCGAAGGATTCCCTCGAGTTCCCCTGACACGAGTGAGTGCTGGCGCGACGGAGCCGGGGTCATGTCGAACGGCACACCGTCGATCAGTTCCCATCGTTCCTCATCGGGCCAACGGCAGTAATCCCCGTAGGTGAACGTTTGGCCGGTCATCTGATCCGGTCGTGGCATGCTCCGCTTCCTCCATACATATCGGGTGGCTGCCGGTAGGATACCATGAGAAATACACGAACGGATGAAATGCGTTGTTGCCGACGGGGCCGGGGGTATGGTAGAAAAAGGCATCGCCGCTTGTGCAGGAGCAAAATTGCACGTGGAAAAAAAGCAGATACAGCCGCCGCAGGCCACGATCAGGCGACTTTCGGCGTATCTCCGGTGTCTCAACGGATTCGATGATGAGGGTCTGACTGTCGTTTCCTCCCAGGAGCTCGCGATGCGGCTCGATCTGAACCCCGCCCAGGTCCGCAAGGATCTCGCCTATTTCGGGGAGTTCGGCAAACGGGGCGTCGGCTACACGGTCGCAAAACTGCGCGATCATCTCGTCAAGATCCTCGGCCTCGAGCGCAAGCGCATGGTCGGCATCGTCGGCGCGGGCGGCCGGCTCGGCAAGGCGCTGGCCTCGTATCGCGGTTTCGAAAGGCGCAACTTCAAGGTCGTCGCCCTGTTCGACAAGGATCCTCGGGTGATCGGCCAGGTCGTCGGGGCCAGCTCGGCCATCCGCCATGTCTCCGAGATTCCGAAGGCGGTCAAGGAGCTGAACATCGAGATTCTGATCCTGACCGTTCCCGTCGAGGCCGTCCACGAGGTGTTCGAGATCGCGCAGCTTTCGGGGGTGAAAGCCGTGCTCAATTTCGCCCCGTTCAAGTTGTTCTCGACCCCGCAGGTGACCGTCCACAATGTCGACCTGGCCATGGAACTCGAGTCGCTCAGCTACCATCTGAGCCTCGGCGAAAAGCTCCCCCAGGGCGACATTCTCTGAAGAGGTCTGCGCAAATCTGCGTTGACACGCCGTTTCCGGCGATGATATCCTATCCGCAACACGGATCCGAGAGGTTCTCATGAGTCTGACCATCGAGTGTCTGGAACGCGACAACGGCGCCGTCGTCATCGACGTGCGCGGCGAGATTACGTTCGAAAACTCCGACATCCTGCGCGACAAGCTGAACGAGCTGTGCGACCAGGGCAAGTGCCGGCTGATCATCGATCTGGCCAACCTGAAATACATGAGCTCCGCCGGGATGGGCGTGCTCGTTCACGGTCTGAAAAAGACCCGCCAGGGCAAGGGCGACCTGCGCCTGGTGAATCTCAGCGCCAAGATGCGCCGGGTGTTCCTCATCACCCAGTTCACACACCATTTTGCGGTCTATAATTCCCTCGAAGACGCCGTCAAGAGCTTCGCATCGGTCTCGGAAGGTGGTTCGCCATTTCCCTCGACGAAATCGTCACAGCAGTAAAATCCTACAACCCCGAAGCAGACTTCGAGCGCATCGCCAAGGCCTACCGGTTCGCGCAGGAGTGTCATAAGGATCAGTTCCGTGCCTCGGGCGAGTCGTATTTCATCCACCCCGAGGCCGTCGCGATGATCGTCGCGAAGGATCTCCACCTCGACTCGACCTCGATCTGCGCCGCGCTGCTCCACGACGTCGTCGAGGACACGGCCGCCACGCTCCAGGATCTCGAGGCGATGTTCGGCCCCACCCTGGCCCAGCTCGTCGAGGGCGTCACCAAGCTGAACAAGATGTTCTTCAGCTCGGCGACCGCCGCCCAGGCCGTCAACTTCCGCAAGATGCTGTTCGCGATGACAAACGATGTGCGCGTCATCCTGATCAAGCTCGCCGACCGGCTCCACAACCTGCGCACCCTCCAGTATCTCCCGCCCGTGAAGCAGAAATACGTGGCGAAGGAGACGCTCGAGATCTACGCCCCTCTGGCGCACCGCCTCGGCATCAACAAGATCAAGAGCCAGCTCGAGGAGCTTTCGTTCCAGATACTCCAGCCCGAGCAGTACAAGGAAATCTCAGACTTCCTCGTGAAGCAGGGTCTCGAGGGCGATGCGAAGCTGCAGGAAGCGCTGATGCAGATCGACAAGCATCTGCGCGAGGTCCATATCCACGCCGATCTCTCCGGCCGGCCGAAGCAGATCTTCTCGATATGGGGCAAGCTGCAGAAGCACAGCCTCACGCTCGAGGGGCTGTACGACTATCTGGGTGTCCGCATCCTGACCCGCTCGGTCAAGGACTGCTACGGCGCGCTGGGCATCGTTCACAAATTCTGGAAGCCGATTCCCGGCCGGTTCAAGGATTACATCGCCGTCCCCAAGCCAAACATGTACCAGTCGCTGCACACGACCGTCCTGTATGACGGCCGGCCGCTCGAGGTGCAGATCCGCACCGAGGAGATGCATCGCATCGCCGAGGAGGGCATCGCCGCCCACTGGGACTACAAGGAAACGAGCGGCAAGGAAGCGACGCCCGATTACAAGGAAAAGCTGTCGTGGCTGCGCAACCTGATCGACTGGTATCAGGACGCGAAAGACGCCTCCGAGTTCATGGAGACGGTCAAGGTCGAGCTGTTCCAGTATCACGTCTACGTGTTCACCCCGAAGGGCGACGTGATCGAGCTTCCGAAGGGAAGCACGCCCGTCGATTTCGGCTACTATATTCATACCGATGTCGGCCACCGGTGCATCGGGGCGAAGGTGAACGGCCACATCGTCCCGCTGGAATACTCGCTCCAGAACGGGGATATCGTCTCGATCATCACGAGCAAGACCCAGAAGGGGCCGAGCCGGGACTGGCTCAAGTTCGTCCAGAGCACGAACGCGAAAAAGAAGATCCGGGCCTGGCTGAAGAAGGAGTTCCGCGACGAGTTCGTCGGCAACGGCGAGAAGGAGCTGCTCGAAACCCTCGGCCGCATGGGCGGCTCGAAGGAGGACGAGAAGAAGATCAAGTCGCCGGCCTTCGTCGACGAGATCAAGAACATCGGCTTTCCGAACCTCGACGAGCTGTATGCGGGCATCGGCGCCGGCGAGGTACGGGCCCAACAGATCATCGGGAAGCTGTTCCCCGACCTGGTTCCCAAACAGGCTCCGCCGCCCGTGCCGTCCCAGCAGCAGCCTCAGCGCAAGCCCGACCGCGAACAGCGCCGGAAGGCCCGCAAGGGGCCGCAAATTATAGCTGGAGGTATTGAATCCGCCGAGGTCAAGATCTCGCGGTGCTGCAACCCGATTCCGGGCGACCCGATCATGGGCTACATCACGCGCGGACGCGGCGTGACGGTGCATCGCACCGACTGCCCGAACGCGAAGGATCTGTACAAGCAGCCCGAAGGGCGGCTGATCGACGTCCGCTGGGATATGGGCGTCCAGATCGAGCAGACCGAGCAGTCCTACCGCACCCGGATGCGGGTCGAGACGACGGACCGGCCGGGCATGCTCAACGCCATCACGAGCGTCATTTCGAACCAGGGCGTCAACATCCACTCGGCGAACGCGCGCACCACGAAGCAGCGCACGGGCGTGCTGGACTTCTCGATCGAGGTCGCGAACGCCCAGCAACTCCAGGCGCTGATCCGCGCTCTCACCCGGGTGAACGGCGTGACCAAGGTGTTCCGCTCCGATTCTCCGGCCACGAAGGGGGACGAGTGATGGCACGCAAGAAGAAGGAGTCGGGACCGGGGACCCCGCCGACGAGCGTCGATCTGTTCGCGGTGCTCACCCCCCCAGGTCGTGAATCGCCCTACGAGTTCGAGCTCGCCGCCCCGCCTGTCAAAAAGAGCTGGACGGAAACGTTCCTTGCCTGGGCCCGGGCCGATGCCGCGTCTGCGACTGCAGCCCCGGTCGCCGAGATGCCCGAGCCCCCGTTCCCGGCGGCGGAATTGTATACCGCCTCATATACCAATGATGCGGGCACCGGCGAAACCCGCTCCGAGGGGACGGCGGATGCAGACACCTTCGAGGCGATCGAGCGGGACATCGCAGCCTGCAAGCGATGCGAGCTCTGGAAAACCCGCACGCAGACCGTCCCTGGCGAAGGGAACCCGCATGCGAAGCTGATTTTCATCGGCGAGGCGCCGGGGGCGGACGAAGACACGACCGGCCGGCCGTTCGTCGGACGGGCCGGACAGCATCTCGACAAGATCCTCGCAGCGGCCGGGTTCAGGCGGGAAGAGGTGTTCATCGGCAACATCCTCAAGTGCCGCCCGCCGGACAACCGCACGCCGAGCCTCGAGGAGATGAAATGCTGCACGCCGTTCCTGCGCCGCCAGCTCGCTCTGATCAAACCCCACCTGATCGGCCTCCTCGGGAACACCTCGTGCAAATACGTTCTCGGCCCCGACGTCGAGGGCATCACGCGCATCCGGGGCCAGTGGTTCGATTCGATCTTCGGCATCCCCTGCATGCCGATGTACCACCCGTCGTACCTTCTGCGAAACCAGTCCCGCGAGCGCGGCAGCCCCAACTGGCAGATGTGGCAGGACATCCAGGCCCTCAAACGCCGGTACGACCAGCTCGTCTGATTTCATAGCGCCAGGGACATAAGCGCTTCGGCGTTTCCTCATGCCCGCAACGAGGGAAGACGCATTGAAATTCCCTTCGGAACCATGCTAGGGTTAGCTTCATGAGAAATGTTTTTGCCCTTCTGCTGATGGTTTGCACCTGCATTCTGATCGGCTGCCTTGGCTCGGGAGGCTCGGGATCATCCTGGTCTGGCGGAACGGGCGACATCGACACGCAAGCCCTGATTTCCGGGTGGGTCTCCATCGATCGAAACGGAAGCAAGATGTACGGGGGCATTCCGATCATCGCCCGGAATCGTATCACCTGGGCCGAAGCGGCCAAGGTCACGACGAATTCGAGCGGCTATTTTTCCTTTTCCAAGCTCGCTGCCGGCATCTACGACATCGTCATGGCCATTCCCGGAGATCGGGAAATCATCTTCGCACACGACGTGAAAACCGACGGCGTATCCCCCGGCCAGGTCCTCCCCGCCAGATCCCTCATCGGCATTCAGAACCTTCTCATCGACCGAATCGGCTCCGACTCGTTTCACCTTTCGTTCGATTCGAACACCACCTGTGTGGCCGTCGTCGAGTATCAACCCGTCGGCGGGGATGCCAAGACCGTCACACTCACGCCGGATGGAGCCAAGGAGCATGAAGGCACGCTGACGGGACTATTATATTCGACCAAATACGACGTGACCATCAAGCTGACCGACGGCGATACCGGCCAGGAGTTCGTCATGCCCGGCCTCCTCGTGTCGACGACGGGCACGGTTGGGCCGCGCAATCTTTCGGTCGTCATCAACGCAGGTTCCGTCGAGACGAACTTCCCGATCGTCACCTTGAGTCTTCATGCCGACGGATGTTCTGAAATGCTGATCAGTGAAAGCCCGGACTTTTCGGATGCCTCCTGGGTTAATTATGCCGAAACGTACACACACACGTTCAAGGATACGTCCGCCGGGCGAAAATGGATTTTCGTGAAATTCCGCGATGCAGACAGCAACGAGTCGACCGTTCAAATGGACGCCATTCTGCTCGCCCAGGTCGGGTATCAGGGCATTTCGATCAATGACGGCAGCGCTCTGACCAACTCGGCCGAGGTGGTTCTCGAGCCCGTGTATCCCGGAGCGACGTTCATGCAACTCGCCGACAACCCCGCATTTTCGTATTCCTATTGGGAGTCGTATACCGAAACCAAACGGTGGCGATTTTCTTCGGTCGACGGATTGAAGACGATTTATTGCCGTTTCAAAGGCGGCCAGGCAAATGCCGAAGAGGTGTTCACCGCATCCATCCTTCTCGACACGACCCCGCCTCTGGTCACCCTGAAGATCAACGATGGGGCGACGGTGACGGCGACGACGAGCGTCACGCTGACCATGAGCTACACGACACCTCCCCTGAAGATGCAACTGTCGAACACGACGGCTCCGGCGAGCAGCTCGACGTGGCTTCCCTTCGGCGGCATGGTCGCCTGGACGCTTCCATCGGGGGATGGAGCGAAAGAGGTGTTCGGCGTTTTCAAGGATGGGGCCGGCAATCAATATGGTCCGATATCATCCAAAATCACTCTCGATACGGTCGCCCCCCTCAATGATGCCATTTTCGTCAGAATCACCGAGAACACCACCTCCGACGTCGCGACGTATGCCCTCATCGCCAGTCTCCCCGTTTATCTGCATTTCGATGTCAAAGACGATTCGACGACCAGTGCGTATTATGCCGTCGCAAACGGAACGAGCGACAAGCCGTCCCCGGATCGATTCGTCAAGGTTCGGGCCCCCTTTTCCCCCGTTCAGTTCACCGAGGCGACGTTCAAGTCGGACCGGAACACGGCCGTCGGAACGTACACCATCTGGGTGTATTTCACGGACGATGCCGGCAACCCCAGCTTCGACAAAACCGCCAAGATGAAGATCGACGGCCCCCGTCTGGTGCTTTCGCCGGCCAGCGTCACTCTCACGTCGGGGAAAAACATCCAGTTCACGGCCGTCTTCGAAAACATCGAAGCACGATCCGTGACATGGTCTCTCGCGCCCCCTCTCGTCGGCACCATCGATCAACAGGGTCTGTATGAAGCCACGGCGCCGATCCGATTGCCTTCGGTGGCGACGGTGACGGCTCGCACGCAAGATGGCCTGCTCACGGGCGAAGCAACGGTCAACCTCGCCACGAGCGTCGAAATTCTGTTCAAGGATGGGACGGACGAAACGTACGGGCCTCTTGAATATCAACTGTCTCCTGGCAGTTCCAAAGAGGTTCAGATCCGCGTCCTGAACGACCACCAGGGCGTCGAGCTTCTCACACCTCCGTCAGCAGGCAGTCGCGTGCTTTCTTCCCCCAGTGTCTCCGGGGCGGATTCGCTCGTGACACTCACCTATACGGCACCTTCGAGCGCTCCGGCACCTTCCGGCAATCCAGTCGTCATCGGCATTTGCGCGAAAGCGAATCCTGAAGTCGTCGGCTCACTCTCGTTCCTGATTGCCGAAGGCGCGGGCATCACGCTTTCCCCGAAAAGCGGCGAAGCACAGCGCAACTCCCCCCTCCCCATCACCGCCACCGTCGTCGGAACCACCGAGACGGCCATGGTGTGGAAGATCAGCCCTACGAGCCTGGGCAGTTTCGATCCGGGATCCGTCGTTACGACCACGACGACGACCGATCCCAACCATCGGGTGACATTCTATGCGGCATCTCCCGAAAAAATCGGCCAGGCAGAGATTACGGCAAGTATAGACGGCGCTTCGGAACGGTGTCCCGTCACGGTGTATCCGCCCATCCAGTTCGTTATTGCGCCGCCGGCGACGACGGCTATGCCGCTGATCACACCGATCACCTTCAAGGCCCAGGGATTCGATTACCTCCTCGGCAATGCCACCGAGGCCGTAACCTGGCAGTTCAAAAATGCAGGAACGAGCAAGACCGATTTCAAACCCGCCGATGGAAAGACCTATTCGGATCGCGGATCGTTGACGGTCATCGACGCGACGACGGCCGAGTATCGCAGGCCCGCGGCTCTCCCCAGTCTTTCCGACCCGACGGCCAGCGACAGCGTTCTCATCAGAGCCGTCTCGAAAGCGGATTCGGCGGCATCAGCCACGGCGATCGCCACGCTCACTCCCAAAGTGGCGGTCAAGCTGTACACAGATGTCGAACGGACGGCGACGGCCATCGTTGCCGCGACCGTCGCAGAAGTTGGAAAGCTTCAGTTCTTCGCCACGGTGACGCCCCCAGACATTGGCGACACGTCCGTCGCCTGGACCGTCAACGATACGGCAGGCAATGCCCAGATCGGAACGATCGATGCGAATGGCCTCTATATCGCCCCGGATATCATCTCGATCAATCAGGTCACGATCAAAGCAGCATCGAAATACGACCCGACATCGTTCGCCACCGTGACCGTCAATCTGAGCGATTTCTGGCTACCGAAGCGGGACAACATGTTTGACAGCGTCACCGGCGAACCCATGCAGATCACGTCGCTTCTCGTCGATCCGACCACGCCGGTCGGCGACGATTTCATCGTCTACGCCGGAACCCGGGGATACGGGGTCTGGGTCGCGACCTTTTCGGATACGGCGGGAGACGTTACCGGAGGCTTCTGGCAACCGTTCGGAGCCTTGGGCAGCCGATCGAAGAAAAGTGATGGGCAATACGCCGTAAGCCATCTCGCAGTTTCATCAAACCGTGAATTTTACGCAGCAACCGCCAGCGGAATATGGCACTTAGCATATGACGGCACTCTGAACGGCAGCGAAGACAGCTTTATCGTACAAAAATTGGATAATCTCCTGACTGTTGATGCGAACTTCTTGAAGTTAGCATTCAACTCTCATGATCCTTCCGAGTTGTTCGCCTCCACACCTAACGGCGTTTACAAAATTCAAATATCCAACGATTCACAGGTTGATTCCAAGACAAAGATTCTCAATGTATTCGATCCCTACAAAACAATCGAAACACGTTTATATCAAAAGGTTACACCTACCGACCCCCCTGTCACAACAACACATGCAACTTCTGCCTATTCTTTCGATGACTCGTCAAATCCAATTGGCTCTATTCTCAACACGCTGGTTTACGATGATTATAATGACCGCCTCTATGCTGCAGGCGATTCGGGAATATTTTTGAGAATGAATGACACAGTGACAGGAAATTTACGGGAACTTTCTTCATATACTTTTCTAGCACCTGAACCAGATATCTCGATGGGAACGGGTACTTTTTTCGAACTAGGAGCACCGTTAGATATTTATTACATCACAACCGATTTCTCTGGAACGGCGCTCGACATGGCCATCGATGCGGTGAATCGCAACACCATCTGGGCGGCGACCGTGAGCGGGGTGTATCGTTCGATCAGCAACGGCATGCCCGGCAGTTGGGAGAAGAAACCCTTTGCCGCCGGCAGCTCGGTGAACACACGTGCCATTATCGTCGACTCGACGAATACCATCAACGTCCTGGCCGGCAGCGAAGACGGCCTGTACCGCAGCACGGATGCCGGCGCGACCTGGAAGCGCATCAAAAGCGGCCTGGGGAACCACAAGACGATCACGAGCCTGATCCAGGCGGCGGGTATCGCCGGCGCGCGCCGAAAAGTCTGGGCCGGCACCGCGGGCGGCGTGTTCATGGGCAGGCAATCCCTCGACCTGGAGTGATCTCACACCGCACCCGGCGGCGCAATGGCGTCACCAGGTGCCGCCGCGAATCCTCTGGATGCGGTTGTTCCCTCGTTCCACGACGTAGAGATCGTTCTGTATGACGATGATCCCCCAGGGATCGGAAAATTCACCCAGCCCCGTTCCCGATTTCCCGAACTTGTGAATCGCCGTCCCGCCGAGATCGAACATGACGATCTGGTCGTTCTGCCGATCCGTCGCATAGACCTTCGGCGTCGCGCCGGTGCCGAAGCAGAAGGAACCGCCCCGGCCTGATATATTGTATGTCGTATAATACGTATTCAAATCACTTCCGTAGACGACGATCCGCCCGCCTTCCATGATATAGACGAGGTCGTTATCCGCCCGGTATCGAACTGCGGCGGGAGCGGTGAGACCGGTCACCTGGCTGTAGCACAGGTTGTTCGTGACATCCCATTTCACCACGCGGTTGTTGTCACGATCGGCGATGAAGAACACCGAGGGATCGACAGCGCTGTCGATACTCCCCTTGATCTGGATATCCATGGGGTTCGAGAGCTGGCTGAAACCGTTCCCGATGGCGATCGTGTAACTCGAAACCGACTTGATCGCTTGCTGGGCGAGATTCGACGCAGCGAATCTCGTGATGCGACATCGCCCGTCACCATCATCCGTTTCCAGGCCGTAGATGGACGATCCATTCTGCAGGATCGAAATGAGTCTGTCCGTCAATGATGCAACTCCCGTGACATTCGGGGACGGCGCCCGCTCGAGATCGCCGCTGGCTGTCAGGATGCTCTTTCGATCGAGTTTGAGAATCTGAGCATCCGAGGCGTTCGCAACATAGACGGTATTGGCATCGGTCATGGCAATGCCCGTGGGTGCGTTCAACAGCAGATCATCATACACCTCGGCGTCCCAGACCCAGAACTGGATCTTCTTCGTCGCGATCAATCCATAGCTGTCCGCTGCCGTCAGAATGACCGTCTGAGTGCCGGGCGTTTCGATGTTCAATGCCAGGGTCGATCCGACCGAACGGATACTCCCCTCCGGATAATACCAGGTCATGCTGTTGGAAGGCAGATTACCATCCTCATGATCCGTTCCGACGGCGCTGATGACGATCGAAGTTCCCGCACTCGCAAGGAATATCGGAATATCCCCCGGTGCGACAGCATACTGAACGGGCTTCTCGATGTTCCAGGTTACCGTCGGAATCCGATTCACGAGAACCGAGACGTTCGATGAACTGACATTGCCCAGGCTGTCCGTTCCCTTGTAGGAAATCGTGTGCACCCCGGAGGGAAGGGTGTTCGCGGGTAAGGTGTTCACCGGAATCGAGTTTCCCGTTCCCAACGGCGTTGCACCGAAAAACCAGGTCATGGTGATCGGTCCTTCGGAATTCGGAACCGCCGTGAAAGTCGTCGGTGCATCCGTATCCAACCGAGTTCCATCGGCAGGATACGTGATCGATGCCAACGGATACCGAAAGCGGATCTTGTTCGTGACCGTCGAAGCAATGCCGTATTCATCGATACCCTGGAGGGTGATTTCATGCAGTTTGGAGTCAACATCACCTGGGCCGATGATTTGCGGAGATCCGGTTTTCCAGGGTTCTCCGTCGCGTTTCCAGGTCATCTTGGCGAGGTCGAGGGCTTCCCCCCCCCCATCGACTCCCGAGCCCGTCAGGGTCACCGAATTTCCCTCAAACAGGTATGTCCCGTTCCCAGGCGTGAAAGAGACGGTCGGATCATCCTGGACCAGGATTCTGGTCACACCTTTTACCTCTCGACCGAGACTGTCCGTGCCGCCATAAGACAACGTATACTCCCCTTGCAGGCTGGCCGCAGGCGTGGAGAGATCGGGACCGGTGCCCTGCTCCTTCGCACCCGACCCATCATCAAGCCACCACTTCATTTCGATCGGTTCGGCCGGGTTTGGCGTTCCGTGCGCCTCAATCGTATCCTTCTTGGTATACCTCGTATCCGCAAGCGGTGAAGTCACGACGGGCGTCGGATAGCCGAATTCGATAGTGACGGCTGTCTTGCCAACGACTCCGTCTTCATCTTCTCCGACCAGCTCGAACACATGAGAACCGGGAAGAGTGCCGGAAGCCACATCCACCGTTGCCCCCGTTCGCCAGACGGTTTCTTTGTCACCATCGAGATACCATTTCATCATGGTTCCGAGTATTGCCGCTCCGTTGTCCGCCCTCTCCCCGCTCCCCTCGAGCGTTACGTCTCCGGCAAACAGCAAGGCCCCGGTATTCGGCGTGATTTCCATCACGGGCTTGCCACGGATCAGTATCGAAATCTGATCATGGAGAATATTTCCAAATGTATCGACTCCTTGATAGCGTATCGTATGCAAACCATTTTCCATGATGCTCACATCATCAATCGACGGCCCGGTGCCGAGATTCTTTTTGAGACCGGCCTCGTCGTAATCCCTCCACCATTCCATGGGTATGAGGCTCGACGCGCCGGGCTCTCCGCGAAGGTCGAACGGCACTCCCGGTTCGAACGTGTCTCCATTGGCGGGCGACAGGATGGAAGGCAACGGATGCCCCGGAAACAGCCTCGAGGTGATGATTCCCGGCACTCCGAGAGTATCCTGCCCTTCCAGTCTCAGCTCGTTCCAGCTCCCTGCCACGAGATCGCCTTCTTTGGGAGAGTAGGTCTCGGTTGCAGCCAGGAAACTGGTTCCTCGATACCATTTCATGGTTTCGGTGACGATCTTTGTTCCGTCGCCCGCCGTTCCCGCGCCCTTCAACGTGCATGGCGCACCATCAAAAACGACTGCATCGCCGGCAGGAATGATCTCCATCGTCGGAAGATTTTGCACGATGATCCGGATCGTCGAGGAGCTAACCATCCCCTGACTATCGGTTCCGATATATACGATGGTATTCAGTCCATTCGGGAGAAGAACGTCCTTCAGGGACGAGCCTTGACCGAGAGGCTTCGTGTCGCCCAGGCGCCACCACTCCATCGGCATCATCGGGTGGGACGGAGGAACGGCCTCCAGGTCGACGGTTGTCCCCGGATTGATATACCTGCCGTCGGAAGGTGACGTGATGCTGGCAAGGGGGTAATCGATCGTCACCTCCTTGGAGATGCTTCCGATGACGCTTCCAAGTGCACTTCGCCCCTTCAGGGTGATGCGCCGAAGCCCTGCCTCCTCGACTTCAGAGGGAAGATCGAAACTGTTCATCCCGGCTTTCCAGACCGTCTCCCCGCGAGAATCGATGAACCACGTCATCCTGACGGGCGGGATGCTTCCCATGGAATCGTCTCCCTCTCCTTGAAAGGCAATGGTCGTTCCCTTGAAAAACACACTTCCGTCAGCCGGGGAAAAATCCATCACCGGCACGGCTTCGCATGTCACGGTCACCGTGCTGGAGCTCTCGAAAGCCAGCGCATCCCTTCCGATATACGTATAAGTATATTTCCCGGCATCCATCGGCATCGTATCGACGACCGATGATCCAATGCCCACCTCCTCCTGGTCGCCTTTTCCGTAATTGCGATACCACTTCATCTCGAGGATTCCCTTCAAATCCGGAATGGCCTGCAGCGTCAAATCATCGCCCGGATCGATACGACGATTGTTGGCGGGACTCGTAATGCTTGCAAGCGGAATTCCGGCAGTCAGGCTCTGTGTTACACGGCCTTCGGTCCCGAAGGGACCGGTTCCGGAAAGGGTTATCTCATACTTTTTCCCACGCGGCGCAACCTCGGGAAAATCAGTGAGAGGGGCAAGGAAATTTCCCGTAGCCGTTTTCCAGGCAGCTCCATTCAACAGCCATTTCATTTTTTCCGGCAAAATCGCCTTGTTCAGCGTATCCATTCCGGTCCCGCTGAAAGGGATGTCGTTCCGCCGGAACAGAGCAGCTCCGTCACCCGGTGTGAAGGTCATCTGAGGAACGCGTTCCGCGATGATCGTAATGGTGTTCGAACTCACGACCGGCGGGATACCGCTGTCGGTTCCGACGTAGGTAATGGCATGACGACCGGATTCAAGATTCAGGATGGCGGGTGTCCCCGTCCCGATTTGTTTAGCACCGGCCTCACCCCAGCCATTCCACCACTGCATGACCAATTTGCCTGTCGTCGGAGGAACACCCTCGAACGTGACCGGTCCCGGATCGACACGAAGCCCCTGGACTGGCCTCGTGATGGAGGCCGGCGGCAATCGAACGGTAAAGGCATGACTCACGCTACCGATGGTAGCCTGGGCCCCTTCACCTTCGAGCCTGACGACGTTCGTTTCTTTCGGGAGATCCAAATCCCGGATCGTAAAGCTGGCGATGCCAGACTGCCAGACTCCGGCCTTTCCTTCGAGGAACCAGTCGAGCGATGTCTCCGGCAAGAGGCGGTTGTCGGTATCCGTTCCCGTTCCGACGAAGGGAATCCTCTGGCCTGCAAAAAAAGCCGCACCGCTCACGGGAATGAAATCCATCGCCGGTGGCATGTTCACCCGAATGACGATACTCGCGGCACCGGTTCGCCCTTCGCCGTCCTTCACGGTCAAGGTGATGACGTGCTCCCCCGAGCGCAGATCCGTGCGCAGGAGATCCGTTCCGACACCGAGCTGCCCATCGATGCTGGAACTCCAGGTGAATGCCGAGCTCTTCGTGATCGGACCATCCTCGTAATCGATCGCATGCCCACGGAATCGAATCTCCGCATGCTCCGGGAAGCCCGCGCCATCCGCCGGAGTGTCGATGACCACGACGGGTTTGGCGTTGACGACATCGATGCGCTTCGTCGCAGTCGCCGCGACGTCATTTTCGTCCCTTGCTTCGAACAAGATACGGTATGGACCCCGGTGGAGAAATCGGTAGGCTATCGTCCTCGTTCGGCTCGCAAGGAGGGTCGTCGTATCCGTCGCGACGAACCACACCATCCGTTCGTCGGTGATGTTACGACCGGCATAATCGGAGCCAACCCCCGAGAATGTGACGGTCGAACCGGCTTCGAATGCCGTTTCGGCCGGTTCGACGATGCTCACGTTCGGGACCGCCGTGACCCTCATCAGGATAGACGCGTCGATGCGAGTTGCCGGGTCTTCCGCGACGAGGGTAATGGTCGCGAGCGCCGTCTGCCCCGGTTGGATAGGAGGGGAGGTCCAATGGAACGTACCACCTTCCGCGGCGGTCGGGCTACCTTGCGATGCCGACCAAGAAATATCCGGAGATACATCGGACGGCCAGGTGATGCTCGCGACGAAGGCGAGTCGAACCTCTCCACCGATCTGTGTCGTGGCCGTTCCGGTGATTTCAACCAGCTTGAGCGGCGTCGGGACGATCACCTCACCGGGATGCCTCACGTCATTCGAAATCACCATGCGGGTCATGCCGGAAAGCGGCGGCCTCGTCAGCGTTTCCCTCGCGGTGAAGGTGATCGAGGCGGTCGCGACATCGACCGGGGCGATCCATGAACCCGAGCAGCTCGCCGTTTGCCTGAAAGAGCCGGCAGACCACGACCAGGTCGCCATGGTGTCATCGTGCTCGGGATCCAAGACAAAGGCCGACAGCGGGATCGATCCCTGGCCGCTCACGGGATGCAAGGGTGTTTTCATCCAGACGAAGGGCGGATGGTTGTTGCTCGTGTTCTCGACGAATCTGGTTCCGATCACGACCGCCGAAGCGGCATCGAACGCATCGGCAGGAACGGATACGACGCACTGCTGCCAAATTCTCCCGAGGGGTGGGTTGATGACGATCGTGCCAACCGCGCCCGACGGCATATCAGGTGAACGATAGACTCCATTCCCCAAAAAAGTGAACGCTTCGCCCCACAGAACGGGGGAGCAGTAGGAAACGGGATTGCCATCGGGATCCGAGACCAGCAGCCGGGTTGAATACCGGGCACGGTCACCGGGGCCGAGGTTGAAATCAATTTGCTCAGCAGCTTTTGAAGACGTCAGATCGACCCGAGCGAGGGATCGGGCTTTGTATATCGTATCTCCGCCGGCGTTCCATCTCGCAATCACGTAGTATTTGCCGAACGGGATCCCCGTCATCGTATAGGTCCCGTCGGTTGCCGGAACGGCAGTGATCGATGGATTTTCCTCGAGAAACACGACGAGGCTCCCTGGCTGGACAGCGGCCAGCGCCTTCGTCAAAGAGGCGTGCAGGCTCGCGAGACCGGCCTGGAGCGTCACCTTGCCGGAAATCGTTCCGAGACTGGTCGAGGGGCCCGCGGTCCCGCCGCCTCCCCCGCCCCCGCCACCCATGCATCCGATCAGGACGACGAGGATGGCGCCAACCAAGAACGCCAACCGTTTCATCAGCGCAACCCGGCCGGCGATTGTATTTTGTTTATTTTATATTTCACACTTTATTTTTTCGCGATCGCCACCGAAACCTGCACGGCGTGGATCTCGAGGCGGCGCTTCTGATACAGGCGCAGGGCGGCCTCGGCAACGTCGGAGATGAACAGGACGTTCATGGCGGCGCCGACTCCGCCGCCGACGAGGGGGATCGCCTGGGCGGCTTTGCGCCGCGTCAGGTTGATGCAGAGCTGTTTCGCAAGGTTGCGCACCGCCGCCGTGAACGCCTCGCGGCCCAGAATCGCCCCCTGCTCGCGCGTCGAGATCGCCGTCGAGGTGCCGTCGAGAACGGCGCGGATCTCGGCGGCGCCCGCGACGGCGTCTTTCTTGTCTTCGGCCGTGTTGGCCGAACCGGCGCGAAGGGCCTGGAGGAGGAACGACCGTTCGACCTCGGCGGAGGTGTCGAACCCATAACAGGCACCAATCCGGCGAATGGTGCGGATCGCAAGCACCAGCAGGGCCGGGATGTCGGCCGTCAGGCCGACGAGGCCGGTCATACCCGTCACGGCCCCTTCGGCGGCAGCAAGCCCTTTTGCCCAATCCGAGACGGTATCCGACAGGCCGTCCGATATATGGAGAGGAGCGTTGGCGAAATCCCGGCAGGAAGCGGCTTCGAAGCCGAGCTTTTTCGACTCGGCCAGGAGATCGTCGCTGCCCGAGACGGCCGCAGCCGCATTCAGCGCGGCATCGATGGCCTTTTCCATGACCTCCTCGGGGACGACCTTCTGGGCCGCCCAGGCAAGCGGGGCGGCAAGAAATCCCATCGTGCGGGCCATGGTCGATGGCGGTTGTGCTTCCCAGGCTTCGATGGCGTCGATCTGCTGCTGCTCGTAGGCCCCCCGCATACTGTCCATGGCTTCCTCCGCCGGTAATATTGAGCTTCCCACGCCATTGTACGGCAGCCGGGGCCCGGAAACAAGCTGCCCGGCTCAGATTTCGCCTCTTGATGGCGGCGGTTCCGCACCAACAAAAACCCGGATCCTCGAGGGATCCGGGTTTTGTTTCCGAAAGAATCCGGAAGGATCGGGAGAAGAATTACTTCTTCTCTTCTTCCTTCTTCTCTTCGGTCGCCGGAGCGGCGGCCGGAGCAACGGCGGCGTCAGCCTTCTTCTCTTCGAACGACTTGATCATGAAGCCTTCGGACTTCCCGTCTTTGGCGGCGACCTTCTCACCCTCGAGAACGAAGGTCAGTTCGGCAACCTTCTCGACCTTGAGGAGCTCGGCCAGCTTGTCGCCGGGGAGGAGGGTCAGTTCGGCATCAGCGGTCTTGAAGGTGACGGTGTCCGGAGCGCCGTTCTCGCCCTTCACGACGACGACTTTACCTTCGAGCTTCACGGGAGCCGGGGTGGCGGCGGCGTCAACGGCGGGGGCCGGAGCAGCGGCGTCAGCGGCGGGGGCGACGGCGGCGTCAGCGGCGGGGGCAACAGCGGCGTCAGCGGCCGGAGCCGGAGCGGCGGCGTCCTGAGCGAAAACCGGGAGAGCGAACGAGGCAACCATCAGAGAGAGAATAAGAGCGCGTTTCATTATCTTGAAATCTCCTTTATGTGTGTTTGAGGTCGAACCTCGATCAACGATTCAGCAAGGACGATGCCAACTCGCTTGTTTTGGCTTGTACCCTCATTTTGGCGATGGGGGTCCCGGTCAATCGCGGAAGTTTCCCCAGTCTGCGCTGCGGAAAAATCCTCATTTTCACCCCTTCTGCGGATTTTTCCCCAGCCGCCTGCCCAGGGTTTCCCCCGCGTTGAAATAGGATCAGGCCCAGATGAGCCATCCGGACGGATCACGATCCGCCCCTACGCCACAGGTGTTGGTTCGACCATGAGGGTGGGGGGACGCAGAGCAATTCGCCCAAAGGGGAGTTGCGTCCTCATGCCTCGGCAAGGCCGTATTTTTTCAACCGGTATCGCAGAATATCCCGGGTCATGCCGAGCAGCTTGGCAGCCTGTGACTGGTTTCCCTTGCACCGTGCCAGAGCGTCCTGCAGATACCGGCGCTCGATCTCTTCGAGATGCCCATGCAGGTCCATTCCGCTCTCGGGAATCGGAACGACTTCCTGAAGGATCGTCCGGGAAGCGGGTGCCGGGATCTGGCCGTTCTGGCCTCCCAGCCCAAGACTCGCTGCGGTGATCTGCTCGCCGGTCTCGAGGATCACGGCCCGCTCGATACTGTTCTTGAGCTCACGGATGTTGCCGGGCCAGTGATACGTCTCGATCAGTTGAACGGCGCTCTCGGAGAACCCGCCGAGGTGGCGCTTATATTTCGATGAGTATACTTCAAGAAAATGGCTTGCAATCACCATCGCATCACCGCTCCGCTCGCGCAGCGGGGGCAGAAAGATCGGCACGACGTTCAGCCGGTAGAAGAGATCTTCACGGAACTCGCCGTCCCGGACGGCCTGGGCGAGATCGCGGTTCGTCGCCGCAATGATGTTCAGATCCACCTGGATCGGCCGGTCGCCCCCGACCCGCCGGATTTTCTGCTCCTCGAGCGCCTTGAGGAACTTCGTCTGGATGGGAAGCGGCATCTCGCCGACCTCGTCGAGAAACAGCGTTCCCCCGTCGGCCAGCTCCATCAGCCCCTTTTTCGTCTCGGTCGCTCCGGTGAATGCCCCTTTTTCGTGGCCCAGCAGCTCGGATTCGAACAGATTCTCGGGAATCGCGCCGCAGTTGATTTCGATGAACGGCCCCGTCGCGCGCGGTCCGATCTGGTGCAGAGCGTTGGCGGCAAGCCCCTTGCCGGTGCCGCTCTCCCCGCCCAGCAACACGACCCCTGCGCCCGCCTTTCCGATCCGTTCGAGCGTCTCGATCACCTCCCGCATTCGCGAGGAGTGGCCCAGAACCGCATACTTCGGTTGACGCTGCGCCCGCTCCGTCGAGAGGGAGGCGACGACCTTCTTGAGGCGAGCCGCCTCGAGGGCGTTTTGTATCGTAAGGCGTATTTTTTCCAGCGTGAACGGTTTGAGGATGAAGTCGAACGCCCCGGTGCGGATCGCCATGACGGCCGTCTCCACGTCGGCGAAAGCCGTTACCATGATCACCTGCACATCGGGATCGAGCTGCTTCAATCGCTCGAGGAACGCCGTTCCCTGCATGCCGGGCAGGCGGACATCGACGACGGCGGCATGGAACCGCTGTTTTTCGGCCACCGGCAGCGCCTCCTCGGCGCTCTCGAAAGCCCGGACGCGATACCCGCTGCGCTCCAGATCCCGTTTGAGCCCCCACAGGATCAGCTTTTCGTCATCGATCAGCAACAGGTCATACATGGGCTTCGTCTCCCCCGGTCGGTGCGGTGTTCCCGGAAACCGTCGGATTCACGCTCGTTCCGATCTGCGTGGTGGAAAAGCTCGTGGCACTGGGCGGAATGGCCGGAGCCGCCGGAGCAGCATCGATGCGCCGGGGCAGGTCGAGCTCGAACCGGGCACCGCCCAGTCTGCTCCCGGGAACGGCCCGGGCCGTTCCCCCGTGACTCTCGACGATCCCGGCCACGATGGCGAGGCCCAGCCCCGTCCCCTTGGTCTTCGTCGTGAAGAACGGATCGAATATCCGCTCCAGATTCTCTTCGGGAATGCCCTGGCCCGAGTCTTCGATCACGATCCGGATCCCCGCGAGACAGGGTTCGGCCGAAACGCGGATGGTCCCGTCGTGATCGACGGCATCGATCGCGTTCGTCAGCAGGTTCAGCAGGGCCCGATGCAGCTGATTGCGGTCGGCCACGGCATCGTTCAGTTCTTCCGGGATTTCTATGTTCAGAACTATTTTTCTTTCTTCGAACCAGGAGCGGAGAAGGATGTGCAGTTCATCGAACAACTCCGTCCACTTCATCTCTTCGGGATTCAGGGAGCGAGGCCGGGCGAAGACGAGCAGATCCGAGATGATGCCGTTGACGCGGTACACTTCCTTCAGGATCTCGGCGAAAATCTCGCGGTCGGGCCCATCGGCCGGGTATCCGCCCTGCAACGCCTGGATCGCGGTTCCGATGGCCGCGACGGGGTTGCGGACTTCATGGGCGACGGTGACGGCGAGTTGCAGCATCGAGGTCAGCCGCTTCTGCTGCTTGCCGAAGGCAACGTTCATCTGGTTGAACGAGTCGATCAGTTCCCGCATCTCGGGCGCCCCGGCCGGGTCGACGAACGGCGCCTTTCCCGGTTCCCCGGGGCTCCGCATCACGTCCATCAGGCTCCGCAAGGGGGCCATGGCCGCACGATGCAGATAAAAGGCGAACGAGAGGCCCGCCGCGAGGACGAGGCCGGCCACCCAGAGAATCGTCCCGCTCATCGCCTCGAGCTGTTCGCGCATCACGGCGTCGAGCTGCCGCCGATTCACGCTTTCCTGCCTCAGCAGATCGCGGATCTGCTCGTGAAGGCGTGTCCGGGCAGCCTTGATCCGCTGGAGCGTCGCCGGGGAGACGGCGCCGACGGGAAAGTTCTGGTTGATCGTGTAGGTCGCGTTCTGAAGCAGATCGGCCATCTCGACGCGCGTGCGGTCGAGCCGCGCGAACTCGGCTCCCTTCGCGCGGAACTGGCGGAGGTCTTTCGCCCGGTCGAGCAGGGTGCCGACCCGCTGGCTGAACTCGAAATAATGCCGCCAGGTCTGCTCGGAGAGATACTGGTCGAAGGTCTCGGAGGTCTGGAACAGGTCGAACAGATCGTTCTGCACCTGGCTTCCGACCATCAGCACATCATCCGCCACCCGCAGATGCGCGGTCGCATCGATCACGTTCGAAAACCGGCGCAGAGCCAGCCCCATGAACGCGACCATCAGCACGCACAACAGCAGCGACCCGAGAACGACACGCTGCGACAACCCGAACCGGCGCATCCGGCGCCTCCCTCGATCGAATGTCCCGCATTATACGGCGAACCGCCCCGCCCCGCCACCCCGACTGCCAACCGCCACGCGCGTCAGTCGAAGGTGTTGAACTCGTCGACGGTCGCGGTGTCGTCGCGCCAGGTGATGATGTTGAAGGCAGCCGGAGGATACGGCGGGAAGTAATCGCCTCCCCCGCGCACGAACGTCGAGTCCCACGAGCGGCGGCGCACGATCGGCTGGTCCTCCCGGAAGCGGCCATCGAGAAACACGTCGGCTTTCCGGTTCCGCAGATGGATCATGCCTCCGTGATGGCGCAGGATCACCCGGGTGTCGTCTCCCGCGTATCGGAAGCAGCGCATCGCCTCGTTGTCGATGTTGCCGAGTTCATTCGTGACTTTCCCCGCGCCGTCGAGCGCATCCCAGCGGGCGTTGAGCTCGGCGCTGTCGATCAACAGCGCGTTCACGGTCATTTCGGGCAGCCGGAACCCGGTCTTGGGATTCTTGACGGCCATCTTGAAAAGACGATCGCAGGAGTTCCAGATGCCGAGCGCCTTGTTGGGCGGATCGTCATCCATCTCTTTTTCCATCTGCTCAAGTATCATATTTATTGCGATATCACGTTCGAAGGGGGCCAGAATTCCCGTCATATAGCAGGCTCCGCCGATGGCCCCGACGATTTTCTGGCGGGCCAGGAAACCCTTGACCCCGAACCTCTGCCGGTTCACCTCGGGATTCTCGGAAATCTCGAGATACTCTCGCAGCGGTTTGAGCGCGGAGTGCACGGCCAGGCTTCCCATCGTCAGCGGGATCACCTCGGGCGGAGTTTTCGGCAGGGCAAAGAGGGTCGAGATCTTGTTGAAGTTCAGGGCGAGCATCGGCAGCCGCAAATCGCGCGCGGTGGTGCCGAACCGGGGCGGGTAGACGATCGGAATCATCGCCAGCGGGTTGAGTTCATCGCCCCCGAGCCTCATGCCGATTTCGTAGTCGAGGAGAACTTTGAGCTCTTCCCGGAGGAAATTCAGCGGATTCGAGTAGTCGAACCAGATGCGGCCCATCGAGATGATCATGACGCCGTTCTTGTCGGTGCCGTTTTCGAGCTCCTTGTCGTACTCACGCCAGCCCGTGGTCCAGTTCTGGGGGTTCTTCGGGTGCTGGTTGAAATCGCCGGCGATATACACATCTTTCTCGCAGACGATCGTGAGCGCCTTGAAGGGCGGATTTCCCCAGATGCGCAGCGGAACCATCGAGTAGATGAGGGTTTTGTCGCCGTTGTTGAAATACTTGTCGGGAAACTTCAGGTCGTAGACGATTTCCCCGGGCTTGGCCGGATTGCGCCACTTCGAAGGGTGGTAGCCCTTGAAGGAAAAGCCGGGAACGAGCACGATCGGTGCCGGGTCACCGGCTTTGAGCCAGTATTGCGGGTTCAGCTCGGGAAACCGTTCAGACTTGCCGCCCCGCATCCCGTCGAGAACGAACTGGCACAGCACCTTGCTCATCCCGGTCTCGGGGAACGTCTCGAAGCCTTCCGGAAGATCCGAATCCGCGTCGGGCTTGAGATGACCATTCTTGCCATTCCGGAACTCGACGCGCATGCCCGAGGTCGTCTTGAAATATCCGGGGGTCGATATTTTCTCCATTTCGAGCAGTTCGAGCCCGGCATCCGTGACGCCGCGTTTTCCGACCTTCAGCATCTCCTGGCCATACAGCCGGCCTCGGCGGACGACGCCGGGCACGAGGCGGTTGGGGCCGAGCGCCGCGAGATCCAGCACCTGGCCGTCGTATTCCATATAGGAGCCCGGAACGTATTTTTCGAGCACCGCCTCGACCTTGCGGCAGGCATCGCCGACGCGGCCCACGGCCTCGAGAATGAAGTAGCGATGGGCTTCATCGACGGTTTTCGTCTCGACGGCGTTCTTGGCCCCGGCAAGTTTGACGCGCACCTTGAACTCGCCGGTGATGCGGGTTTTCTTCATCGTCAGCCGGCCGGTGTAGGTCCCCTTTTCGGCGTGGTCGAGCTTGAGGCCCTCGACGTTCCCGACCAGCCAGTGCTTGTGTTTCGCCGGGCTCGTCCAGCCCTTCTGCGGGATATACGGATTGCCGTGCGTGACGAACTGGTAATCCGCCTTCATCTCGGCAAGAACGGCATGAACGCCGGCTTCGGCGACGCACAGGGCGAGATAGTCCTTGGCCCCCCGTGACAACAGGTGAATCTGGCCCCGCTGGAACTGGAACACGGCTCCCGCCAGGATGCCCAGCACGAGCGCAATCATCAGCACGACGATCAGAGCCTGCCCGAAGCGGGAACGAGCGTTCTTCCGATGCATCATGGCATGACCCCGTTCGGCCGGCCCCGCAGAGAAAAGCAGCTCCTAAACTGGAAAACCGCCGGATTCCGCCTCTGGTTCGCCACCTCACCCTGTTTCGCGAATGAAATCTGCACATGAACCAGATAGGGGCCCGTCCCATCCGTTTCGTACGGTTCGGTGACGAGAAAACTTTTCAGCGGCAGACCGGGCACCGAACCGAACCGCACGGGGCGGCGTATTTCCGTATAGACGATCATATCTTTCACACCCCCGCAGACGGTGCGGGTCGCTTTCCAGGGCGCCGGTCCGCCGGGCTTCGTCGGCACATCCGACCGGATATCGCGCACGAGATCGAACGTGCCGTCCTTTGCCTTCACCAGACGCCAGTCGATCGTTGTCAGCTTGAGGAACTCCTCATCGGGGGGCTTCACCTCGAAATCGAGCGCCTGCCCCTCGAACGTGCAGATCTTTCCCTCCCCCGTGCTGATCAGCTTGCTGACCGCTTCCCGGACGACCGGGGAAGGAAACACGACCCGGTTCGAGTTCCGGACATCGTTGGCGAATTGGGAGAAAAACAGCCGGGCGTTCTCGTTGACCCCGATGTGTTCGAGCGCAACCCGGATCGATCGCACCTCGGCGAAGAACAGCCGGTAGATGGCCAGCAGCAGAAGCAGGAACAGGCAGAAGCCGATCATGATCTCGACCAGCGTGATCCCGGCGGATGACCGCCGCAAAAGGCGTCTCAGCATCGGCTCACCACAGATCGGCCTGGGTCGTGGCCGCCTCGAAGGTCAGAGGCGTGCCGTCCTCAGAGGCCCGCCAGGTGACGGTGACACGGATGAGCTTGAGCCCTGACGAGAGGCCCGGGATACTCGACGGGCAGTCGGTCACGGTGACTTCCCGGCGAAACTCCGTCGAGCCGATCTGCACGACGGGAACGAAGCCCTCATTCCCGTCATAGGTCTCCTTTGCCGAGTTGAAATCCGCCATCAGCGTGTCCTTGCGCAGTTCACGGGCAACGCCGATCAGGCGGAAGCGGGCAGCGCGCACGGCTTCGATGGCCTGGCTCGTGAGGGCGATCGCCGTCTCGAAATCACGCGTCTTGCGGACGCCGGTGAAGCTCTGGGAGATCGTCCAGCCCATGAGGAACA
>ENA-UOWO01001852-UOWO01001852.1-activated-sludge-metagenome-genome-assembly--contig:-NODE-1852-length-27220-cov-22.781668_pt1 | contig 27220 bp, 24 predicted proteins | sample MGYA00238148_ERZ761564 | MGnify/ENA primary metagenome ERZ761564 (study PRJEB28885, sample SAMN05720194) | activated sludge metagenome | isolation source: Anaerobic digester | place: USA...
TTTAATCCGCAAAATCAGCGTCCCTACCCTTCCAGGTAAGGCGTAGCCGAATACATCCCAGTTCAAAAGAGCCCCATCACTTTCCCGTCCGCATCGATGTCGATGTTTTCCGCCGACGGCACCTTCGGCAGTCCCGGCATCGTCATGACGTCGCCGCAAACCATCACGATAAATTCCGCACCGGCTGCCAACCGCACTTCCCGGATTTTCACCACGTGGTCGGAAGGCGCCCCGCGCAGTTTGGGATCGGTCGAAAAGGAATACTGCGTTTTGGCCACGCAGACGGGATAATGCCCGTACGACTCCTGGAGTTTTTTAATTTGATTGCGAATGTCGGTATCGGCAATAATGTCGGAAGCGCCGTAGATCTTCGTGGCGATGGTTTTCATTTTCTCCCAAAGCGGCGTATTGTCTTCGTACAGGAAACGGAAATCCGAAGCGTTGTTATCGGTCATTTCCACTACCATGCGGGCGAGATCGGCCGCGCCTTTGCCGCCTTCCGACCAGTGGCGCGATACGATGGCAGGCACCCCGTACGGCGTAAGTTTTTGCTGCAACATGGCAATTTCTGCCTCCGTATCGTAGGTGAAATGGTTGATGGCCACGACGCAAGGCAAACCGTAGTGTTTGCGGACGTTTTTAATGTGGCGCTCCAGGTTGGAAAATCCCCGGTCCACAGCCTGCACGTTTTCCTGGTTGAGTTCTTTCAAATCCACGCCGCCGTGGAATTTCAGCGCACGCAGGGTAACTACAAGTACCACTGCATCCGGGCGCAGTCCCGATTTCCGGCATTTGATGTCGATGAATTTTTCCGCACCCAGGTCGGCGCCGAAACCGGCTTCCGTAACCACATAATCGGCCATTTTCAAGGCATTTTTGGTAGCGATCACCGAATTGCAGCCGTGGGCGATGTTGGCGAACGGTCCGCCGTGGATAAAAGCGGGCGTGTGTTCCAGTGTCTGCACCAGGTTGGGCTGGATGGCGTCGCGCAGCAGCACCGCCATGGCGCCGTGGGCATGCAGGTCGCTGGCCGTCACGGGTTTCCGGTCGTAGGTATGCCCGATCACGATTTTGCCGAGGCGCTCGCGCAGGTCGGCCAGGGATGTGGAAAGGCAAAAAATCGCCATCACCTCGGATGCTACCACGATGTCGAAACCGGCTTCGCGGGGGTAACCGTTGGAAGTGCCGCCGAGGCCCGTCACGATGTTGCGCAGGGCGCGGTCGTTCATGTCCATCACCCGTTTCCAGGTGACGCGGCGGGCGTCGATGCCGAGTGCATTGCCCTGGTGAATATGGTTATCGACCAGCGCTGCAAGCAAGTTATTGGCCAGGGCAATAGCGTTGAAATCGCCGGTAAAATGCAGGTTGATGTCTTCCATCGGAATCACCTGAGCGTAACCGCCGCCGGCGGCTCCACCTTTCATGCCGAACACCGGCCCGAGACTGGGTTCGCGCAGGCAAATCATGGCTTTTTTACCGATATGCTTCAGTCCGTCGGCCAGCCCGACGCTCACAGTGGTTTTTCCTTCCCCCGCAGGCGTCGGGCTCATGCCGGTAACAAGGATGAGTTTACTGCCCGGCCGCTCGGGCAACTGATTCAGGTAATGCAGGTCGACCTTGGCTTTAAAATGGCCATATGGTTCGAGGGCTTCTTCCGGAATGCCGAGGTGTTCGGCGGCGAGCGGAATGATTCGCTGTGGTGTCGCGGATTGTGCGATTTCGATGTCGGAAAGCATAGATTTGGGCTTAAATAGTAAAGGCGGGGCCCAAGGTAATGCATAGTTTTCATTTGTCCGGGCCTCAACTTTTCACCCATTCGGCATCAGGATCTCGTAAAAAGTCCGGGGTAATTTTCCACCAGCCCTTCCGCATCTACACGAATCACGGCCTCAAAATCATTGGGCACATTTTCAAATTTATATTCGTTATCGGACAGCCGGGTGTAATGCTGGATGACGGATTTTTCCGTTGTGTTGAAAATATCGAGATACAGCACTTTGATCGGGCGGGTTTCGCCTTTCTCCAGCCGCAACCTGTTGATAGGCAGGGAGTTGGTGAAAGGCGTTAGCGAAATATCCACGTCGATACAGCCTTCGAATTCGGGCGCCTCGGCCTGGTTTTTCATCCAGTTGCCCTGGCCGTCGCCTTGCAAAACGATCGATTCCGAGCGGTCGCCCAGCTCGGCGGTCAACTGCACCAGGATCGTTTCCCAGCCGAAGCCGGTCCGGATAAAATACTCCACCCGAAAGTTTTGATGTTCGTGTACGCCGGTAATGACGGATGTAGCTTCCCAGCCGGTTTCGGTAGAAACGAGGCGGCAGTTTTCCTGCGAATGGTACAGTTGCCCGGTCCAAAGAATATCTGTCTGCATATGCTAATAATACGACGTATTGGACGGAAGCGTTTTAAAGAGTATAAAATCCTTTTGCGCCATGACGTTTTTTCGTGCTTCCTCCACGTTTTTTGAGTAGGAAAGGTAACTGGTCGCGTTGCTCACGTTGAGTTTGAAGCGCTTGTCGAGCCGGTAGTTGAACTCGATTTTCTTTTTCAAATCCGCCACCGGCTCCAGAAAAATGGCATTTCGGTTGGCGTTGATCTCCTTTTCACGGTCGCAACAGCAAGTGAAAATTTCTTTTTCCACCTGCACGTACACTACCTGGTTGCTGCCGCTACAGCCATATGCATATGCATTGGGGGTAGTAAAAAACTGCGACAACATCACGAATTTGAGCGGATGCATATCGCCTTTCCGAATCGATTGCAGCAGCGTCGGCGCCAGGTCGTCGGCCCCGTTTTTGACGGCATGCAACAGCATAATATCGAAAGGAGAACGCAGGTAAAAGGTGGAATCGGAGTGCATCCACACGCCGGTGATATCTTCGGAGGGATACCCATAACGTTGTAATATCTCATTGATTTCCAGACGAATAATGGAATCGGCCAGGTTGATAGAATCGGCATATTTCAGGTTATCGCCCCTGTATTTCTGATCCAGCACAAGGAGATCGTCTATTCTTTTGCGCAGTAGGGTATCGATGGCGGGCGCGGGCTGCTTCGTTGCGGCATATGCGGCCCATTCTTTCGACCGGCGCAGGGGCTCAAATTTTCGCTGGGCAAAAAACGCCCTGGGAATACCTTTTTTGCTTTCCAGTTGCTCTACGTATCGAACGGCTTTTGCATATTTCCCTAGTTCTACTGCGCTCATCAGCGCATTGTGGGCATCATAGGAAAACAGTGTTTTGATACGCGCGGCTTTATCGTAGGCGTGCAGGGCTTGTTCGTAATGCCGGTCGGTGATGGCCAGTTCTGCCTTGTTCACCCATTCGTAGTATTTCCTGATCTGGCGGGTATTTTGGGAAAACACAAGCGGGCCGTACAGGAAGAACAGAAGGCCGGGAAAAAATGATCGCAGTAAATGTAAAATGTATCGCATAGGGACAGGCTGTTAGGTTTCTGCCAAAAATAATTCACCTACTCGCCTCGTAGTCAACCATTTGCAATAACGCAATGTTAATCTCACATGAAACCCTCCAAGGCCTTCAATTACGACCTCGACTTTAAAACGGTTGATTTTCGCCGCCACCCGGAACTGTACCGCGTCGGCCGCGGCGAGCAGGGCGTGCTGCTGGTGGAACCGTACAAGTCGGAAATTCTCCCGCACTGGCGTTTTAAAACGGAAGAAATCGCCCGCGAATCGGCGGCGGCGATTTATGCGATGTTCGAGCAATACCTCCAGGAAAAGGATTTCGTCGGCGCCGATATGGCCCGAAAATTCCTGCAAATGGGCTACACCCGCGCCCGGCGCTACGCTAATTACAAGGGCGGAAAAAAATACAAAAGCGAACCCGACGACAACAATAACGCCCTACCCTACCCGTATTCTTCCGGTAGTCCGCACAAAGGCAACGCGCTGAATGAACGGCAGGCGGATGCGGATACGAATGAAAAGGCGCGGGCGGCGGCGGTGTTTAAGGAGTATTGGGAGCGGGCAAAGGAGAATGGGGAGTATCGGGCACAAAGGGCGGATTTTTATTTAAGATTTAAGATTACATGATTTAAGATTTTAGATTGGGTGCGTTGCTCTGTGCCGCGTTATCATCTTGGTCATGAGCAACGCACCCAATCTAAAATCATGTAATCATGTAATCTTAAATCTTAAACCTAATGCACAATCCTGATCTCCACCCGCCGATTCAAAGCCTTATGCTCCTCCGTATCATTCAACACCGCAGGTTTTGTTTCGCCCAGACCTTTCGCCGTAATGCGGCCGGGCTCCACACCCTGTCCCGACAGCCAAAGTTTCACGGCTTCGGCGCGTTTGGCGGACAATTGCAGGTTGAAAGCATCCTTTCCATCGGAATCCGTGTGGCCGGTTACTTCTACAGAGTATGTAGGGAAATCGTGTAGCAGGGACAGCAGTTTACCCATTTGCGGGTCGTTTACTTCGGTGATAGCCGTACTACCGGAATTGAAGGTAATATCGCGGACGGTCAGCAGGGCCGCATTCGGATCGAGCGCCTGCGTGACCGAAAAATCGTCGTAGTAATAATGGTACAGACAATGTAGCCCCACTTCCGGCGAAAAAGTCTCCGTGCTGCTGGTGTCGAAGCCGATTTCCACGGCGTTGGCGCCCGGGAAATTGCCCAGCCACAAAAAACGTTCTCCGCCTTTGGCCTGGTAGTAAGTAAATACCTCCGTCCACTCGAATTGGTTGATGAGCCGTTTCTGTCCCGGTTTGCCGGGCATTTTCAACATTTCCCAGCAGGCCGTTTTTTCGTAGCCGTACCACAGGTTCGATTTCGGCATGGTATCCGATACAACTACTGCAATACCGTAAACAGCACGGTTGCAGTCGGCGGCGGGGCGGCGCACTTTCCCGCCGATCTTGTACCAGTTGTCTTTCACCATCGGTTTGGAGAGGCGGCCGGTGAGCACTTCCGTGGCGTCGTCGAACGCGCGGATACCCACATAGTTTTTTCCCGACGCGGCCGGAGGGAAAGCAGGCGTGCTTCCTTCCACAGTGGTTTTGGTCAGTTTCCCGTCCTGGTAATAATCGACGCTGCCGAGCGGCGTCCACGATTTCGGGTTGCGGTAGGCAGCCTCTTCCATACCGGGATTGAGCAGGAGATTTTCCTGTGCGGAGAGGCGGGCGCTGTACGGCAGTGTTATAAAAATCAGCAGGGAAAGCAGGTTGGATCTTGTCATGTACGGTGGTGTTTGTACCAATGCATCTGGTGCACAACTTTGGCCGGTTGCTGCATGGAGTTGTCTGGATGCACACGTTTCTTTTCAACGCTGCGGGCAAAAGTACGGCACTGGGACTATAGTTTCTGATACACCAGCGTCCCCTGTCCTTCCGTACCGACCCAGGTCATCTTGTCGCCCGAAAAACTGACTTTGTAACTCTGCCCTACGGCAAAATTGGTGGCGGAAGTCGTGATCAGGTTGCCCTCCAGTTTCCATTGGGTTTTGCTGTACAATTTTTGCTGGATATCGATGTACTTCTGATCGCAACCGCTGGCAGCAGCGTTCAGCCGGAAGGTGGCATCCGCATTGATTTCATACACGATTTTTGCGGCGCAGGGCCTTTGTTGCAGCAGTGCTGCATGGGTATCCATTTTCTCGCCGCCAAAATCGACGGTATGCGACAGCAATTTCCAGCGACCTACCGGACTTTGTGCCTGGATTTGAAGGGCGAAAAACAGAAAAACGATCAGGGAAAGTGATTTTTGCATGGTTTTGAATTGATAAGTTTAGAATCTGTCGTAGCGAACAATGCCGTTGATTATAGGGCGGCAGCAATTGCCCAATTACCCACCAACGAAACACTAAACCCGAAACACCAAACACATTTTCACCTACACCACCTGCGTTTCATAATAATGTTCGGCCAGGCCGAAACGGCGTTCCGGCGCCCTGTCCTCCAGTTGATGAAAATCAGTGGGTTTCAACCCGGTGAAATCGCGGTAGTCGTGTGTCAGGTGCTGGTAATCGTAATAATTGCAGTCGAATGAGATGGTTTTCCAGTCGCGGTTCGGGTGCAGGTTTTTTTCCCGGAAAGCGCGGTCGAAACGAACGAGCCGTGCGAAAAGCCTCGGATTGATACCGGTTCGCTCCCGGAATTTTCGTTCGAATTGCCGGGGACACAAAAACGATTTTCTGGCCAGCACATCCAGCGAAACAACCGGATTGCCCAGCATCCATTGGCCGACGGAATCTGCCGGATGTTCGTCTTTCACGCCTTTGGCCACCAGCCGCGCGACAAAAGCATTGGCGATCTGCACAATCTCCACGTAGTTGCGGGCGTGATAAAATGCTTCGTTCACCAGGTGAACCTCTTTACTAAAAACGACATCCGCTTCGAGGTATGAATTGTTGATTTCAAATGCAGGCATACCCGTCAGCCGGAACAGGCCGCCGGGCTGGAACAACATTTGAACGACCATGAAATTACCCGTGACAAAACGATGCGTAACGGACATTGCCTGCCCCACCAGGGCCACCGGCACATTTCGCACACTCCCCTGCCGGTGGGTAAAATCCACCCGTTCGCGGTCGTGCGGGTAAAACGCCAGGCAATGTTCCGGCCGGGGGGTATAAGGTTTGCAGGAAGGAGCGTCGTTGCCGTCGAACTTCAAATGCACGATGCGGTAGCAACGGATAAAGGCTTGCAACGACGGGTGCGGCATAAAATCTTTCAGTACCATGCTATCCGGAGGTTTTGTTCAAGCCATAAAATTGGTCATTTTAGTCCGTATTTCGCAACAATCGCCTGTCTTTCTTCAAATGCCGTGGGCGCGTACACCAATCCGTACTGTTCGTTCAGCCGGTCGCGTTCCTGGCGGAGTTGGGAGGAGCCTTCCGGAAAACCCTTTTCCGGTGTCAATTCATGAAAAATGCGCTCCAGGAACAACTCGAACGGCTGGTTGAAATACATATCGACGAAACGCAAGGGTTGTTCGGAGGCATTCCAGAAGGTATGACGCAGGTTTCGGGGCCGGAAATGCCAGCCGCCGGCCGGCACTTCGACAACGTCGTTGCCTACCATGACCGAAGCCGTGCCTTCCAGCACATACATCAGTTCGTCCAGTTCCTTGTGCAGGTGCGGCGGCGGGCCCATCATTTTGGGCGCTACGGCACATTCGACGCACGAATACACACCGCCCGTCATGGCGGAGCGTACCCACACCCGGATGTCCATACTCCCCTTGTGCGACAATACGCCCGACGGCGCCAGAAGAAATGGTTGCAAAGGGTCGCCGACAGGAGGACGTACGGCGCCCTGCTGCGCCTGCAGGGCCGCTCCGGGCAACAGGCCGCAGGCTGCAAGCAGACTGGTGGTTTGTAAAAAATCTCGTCTTTCCATAGGTAGCATTTTTTTGTTCTGCAAACCTATGGCTGTCGGGGGTGGAGAGAGTGGTAAAAAAACGACTTTAGTAGTGGGGCAGTTATTGAGGTATGGAGCAGTGACCTTGAGGTATGGAGCAGTAGTTTTGAGGTATGGAGCAATAGTTTTGACCGTCGTTTAGGCTCCGGACCTAAACGAAGCAGTCTTTTTGACCTTTGATAGGGTGATTTTGGCCGTCGTCTGTGCGTAGCACTTTAGGAATACGTGTAAAGGACGGAAGGACCCTCAAGGGCCCTTCTCCCGACGGCCTGAAGCACGTGCTATCATACAAAAAGAGCCGGCCCGCTTATTTCAGCAGACCGGCTCTTCTATGTTTTTTGCAATTTGTATTAGTCCTTTTCCTGCCGACGTTTGATTTCGTCGCGGATTTTGGCGGCCATTTCATAGTCTTCGGCTTCCAGCACTTCCTGTAGTTTGGTTTGCAGGGCATCCATGGAAAACGTTTCGATGGCGTCGCTGTCGAGGTTGCCTGCAACCTGAGCGGCACGCAGGCTGCCGTCTTCCTGCTCCTCCAGCACCACGCCGGCGGCTTCCAGGATAAAATCGTAGGTGTAGATAGGGCATTCGAAGCGCACCGCCATGGCGATGGCATCGGAAGTGCGGGAGTCGATCTCGAACAATTCGCCGTCGCGCACACAGATGAGGCGGGCGTAGAAGATGCCGTCGAGCAGGTTATTGATCACGACCTCCTTCAGTTGAATATCGAAGGTGTCGAGGGTACTTTTAAAAAGATCGTGGGTAAGGGGGCGGTTGGGCACCATGCGTTCCATAGCCACCGCGATGGCCTGGGCCTCAAAACTGCCGATTACAATAGGCAGACGACGCTGTCCTTTGCGCTCGCCGAGTACGACGGCGTAATTGTGGGACTGGGTCATGCTGTGGGACAGGGCGACGATGTCGAGTTCTATACGTCTCATTATCAATTAGATAAATGTTCTTGTCAGGAAAATGGGACGCAAATCGGTCTGGCTTGAAAAACGTGTTCTTCCGGGCAAACGTATTGCGGCCGCAAAAATAATAATAAAAACACACGTCTTTCATATTTGGATGCGGCGGAAGCAGAAAAAATTGCAACGCGGATTACGCGGATGAATAGCGGATCACGCGGATTTGGGCTCGGGCGGGCAAAAATGCCTCATTACCTGAAATCAAATCCGCGTGATCCGCTATCCATCCGCGTAATCCGTGTTGCAATAATCCGCGTTACCTAGTGAGCCGCCTTAAACTTCTTCAACGACTCATTCAACCGCGGCACGATATCGAACAGGTCACCCACGACGCCGTAGTCGGCCGCTTTGAAGAACGGCGCTTCCGGGTCTTTGTTGATGACCACAATCACTTTAGAGTTGTTCACGCCGGCCAGGTGCTGGATGGCGCCGCTGATGCCGATAGCGATATACAGATTCGGGCGGATAGCGATGCCCGTTTGTCCCACGTGTTCGTGGTGTGGGCGCCAGTGACTGTCGGCCACCGGGCGGGAGCAGGCCGTGGTAGCGCCCAGCGTATTAGCAAGGTCTTCCACGATACCCCAGTTGGCAGGGTCTTTCATGCCGCGACCGGCGGAAACGACGATTTCAGCCTCGGGCAGCGGCACGGTGCCTTCCTGTGTTTTTACTTCTTTTACCCGGATACGGCCGGTCGGGGTAGCCGTTACGTTTTCCACCGAAACGGCAGCGCCTCCGGCAACGGGTTTGACGGCATTGCCCATCAGCGACAGCACTTTCACGGCGCTGTCGATTTCGTATTCGCCGACGGCTTTACCGGAGAAAACGGATTTTTTGACACGCAGGGCTGCGCCTTGAACGGTGGGCAGGCTGTTGACGCCCGACACCAGTCCGGCGTTGAGGCGAACGGACAGGCGGCCGGCCACGGATTTACCCGTGGAAGAATGGCTCAGCACGACGACCGTAGCGCCTTCTTTTTGTGCAACGGTAGCAACAGCCGCTGCAACTGCCTGACTATCAAAGTGATCGAATGTGCCGTCTGAAATATTCAGCACGCGTGAAGCGCCGTATACGCCCAGTTCGCCGGCGTTTTTTACCGTTCCCAGCGTAAGCGCCACACAAGTGGTACCCAGCAGGTCGGCCGTTTTTTTACCGTATGTAACAGCCTCGAAAGCCGCTTTTTTCAGGGTGCCGCGGGGAGATTCTGCAAAGACAAGAACCATGGTTGTTATTGGTTATTAGTTATTGGTTATTAGTTGATGAGGTTGATGAGGGTTGATAAGGTTGATGAGGGTTGATATTCAGCCGCTCGATGAATGAACAAACCCCTCTTTTTTCGAGCGGCTGAATATCAACCCTCATCAACCTTATCAACCCTTATCAACATTTAAATCACCTTCGCTTCCTCGTGCAGCAACCGCACCAGTTCGTCCATATCCGCCGGGTCGACGAGTTTTACGCCCGCTTTGGCAGGTGGCAGGGTGAATTGAACCGTTTTGGCGGATTCTTCATAGGCCACCGGCGCCACTTCCACGAGGGGTTTGGTGCGGGCGGTCATGATGCCGCGCATGTTCGGGATGCGTTGTTCGGCCATACCTTTAGCGGCGCTCACCACGAAGGGCAGGTCGACTTCCAGCACTTCCACACCGCCTTCGATATCGCGTTCGAGGGTGGCGGTGTTGCCGTTCAGTTCCAGTTTGGAGGCATAGGAAATGTAGGGCAGATCGAGATATTCGGCCACCATGGCGCCTACTTCGGAGCCGTTGTAGTCGATGGTTTCCTTGCCCAGAAAAATGATATCGAAGTTCTGGATTCTGGCGTATTCGGCGATTTGTTTGGCCACAAAACCGGCGCTTTGCGGGTCGGCGTTGATGCGAACGGCATCGTCGGCGCCGATAGCGAGGGATTTGCGAATGGTGGTTTCGTTGGTAGCAGGCCCGACGTTCAGGGCGGTTACCGAGCCACCCAGCGTTTCCCGCAGTTCACAGGCGCGCACGAGGGCATACCACTCGTCGTACGGGTTCATGATAAATTGTACGCCGGCTGCATCAAACTCCTTGCCGTCCGATTTGAAAGAAACTTTCGCGGTGGTGTCGGGCGTTTGGCTGATACAAACTAATAACTTCATTTTGAACAGGTTGCTAAATGAATGGTTAAGGTAAGAGATTCCCGGAAAGGTAAACCCTACTTTTGCGGGGCCCAAAGATACATACATCGGGCAGGACAAAAAAATAAAATTTAGCGAAATTTCGCTGATTCTTTATTTAACCTCAAGGACACAAGGCCACAAAGTTGGATATCGCACTTTGCATTCTTTGTTCTTTTAAGATTAAAAAACATCCACTCAGCCCAAACCTAACCACACTAATAACCAATAACTGATAACCAGTAACTTCAAAATGAGTAAACGCCTGGAACAACTCACTACCCTGCTCGAATCGGCCCCCAACGACGCTTTTCTGCTCTTCGCCCTGGCGAAAGAACATGAAACGCTCCACAATGCGCCGGAAGCGCTGGCGTTTTATCTGCGCCTGCTCAAAACAGATCCGGGTTATGTGGGTTTATATTACCACCTGGGCAAACTGTACGAGCAGCAACAGGATTTCGACAACGCTATTCAAACATACAAACAAGGCATCGAGGTGAGCAAAAAGGCCGGCGACCGCCACGCCATGAGCGAACTGAACGGGGCGCTGCTAAACCTGGAAGACCCGGAGTAGCGGGTTTGGTTTATGGGTTTATGAGGTTTATAAGGTTGATGAGGTTGATATTTAGCCTTTCCTCCTAAACAAACCAACTTACCCCTCCCGAGTGGCTGAATATCAACCTCATCAACCCTCATCAACCTTATAAACCCATAAACCCTATAAACCCATAAACCCAAACACCAAACACCACAAACTAAACACCAAAAATGCGTTATACCCTCTTTCTGCTTTCCCTTTCCCTGCTGCTTTCGGCAAAACAAACCGGCTGCAACCGCTCCGGCGCGGATTCGGCCGAGCCCAAGCCTGCAACGGAGGTAAGGTCCAGTAATTTTCTGATCAAAAAACTGCGCGACCGCGACCTGAACAAGGTGAATCACCTCAATGCGCAGGCTAAAATATATGTGGAAGGCCAGGGGCAATCCCTGCAAGCCAATGCCAACCTGATCTGGATCAGGGACAGTGTGATGTGGCTGAATATCAAGAAGTTCGGTATCGAAGTGGCGCGTGTGCTCATCACCCGCGATTCCATTACCACGCTCAACAGGCTGGAAAAGACCGTTACTTCCCAGTCGCTTTCCGCCTTGCAGCGGCAGTACAACATGCCTGCCGGGTTCGGCCTGCTGCAACAAACCCTGCTGGCCTCCGCCTGGATGTCGGACGGGATGAAACTCGAATCCGACCTGGCCGACGGGCTCCATCGCCTGCGCGGCAACGACGGCCAGCTCGGCGCCGATTACCGGCTGCGCGAAGGCAACTTTTTGCTGTCGCAGGAGTCATTTGTGCAGCAAAGAGACTCCCGTGTGGTGTCGCTAGGCTTTGAAGACTATAAAAAAGTGCCTGAGGCTCAATGGTTTCCGTACCTTCGCCATATCGAAGCGTTCAGTCCGGACAGCGGAACGATGCGCCTCGAAATAGAATTCTCCGATGTGGAGATCAATGTGCCGAAAAATTACCGTTTTGAAATTCCCGATCACTATGAACGTGTGGATTAAAATGCCGGGCTTTCGATTGCTGCTTTTGCTCTTGCTGCTGCCGGCCTTTTTGCTGGCGCAATCGAGAAAAGAACTCGAAGAAAAGCGCAAAAAAATCATCCGCGACATCACCTCCACGGAGCGGATGATCAAAAAAACAGCGCAAAGCCGGGAGGCGACCTACGACAAGTACGTCGCCCTGCAAAGCCAGATACAAAACCGCGAAACCCTTATCCGAACCATTCAGGAAGAAGTGGAAGCGGCCGAGGAGAATATAGAACGCAACCAGAACGTCATTGCCTCCCTCGAACAGGATATCCAACAGATGCAGGCCGAATATGGCAAAATGGTGCGCAACGCCTATCGCCGTAAAAGTCTGAGCAATCCGTTGTTGTACATTTTATCCGCCGAAAGCCTCAATCAGGCCTTTCGTCGCTGGCTTTTCCTGCGCAAATACGACCGCTTCCGCAAACAACAGGCAGACGCCATTGCGGCTACCCGCGAAATGCTCGCCCAGAAAATCCGATCCATCAACGAAATCAGGATCGAAAAGGAAAACATGCTCGGCTCTATTCAAAACCAGAAAGCGACGCTTTCCAGCGACCTGGTCGAGAAAGACGAAACGCTGAAATTTCTGGCAAAAGACGAAGAACGGCTGAAACAGGACCTGCAAAAGAAGCAGACCGCCCACGAGCAACTGAATTCTGCCATTGAAAACGTGATTCAGGAAGAAGTACGCAAACGGGCGGATGAAGCACGCCGGGCGCCGCCACCTGTAGCCGCCGCACCTGCCAAAACGGAAAAACCCGCCACACAGGTCAATAAACCGCCCGGAAAAACCCCGGGCCCCGCCGCCGTAGCAGCCGCTCCCGAAACCGCCAAACCGGAAGCCACGGAAGACGTGCAGTCGTTCGATTTCAGGCGCAGCAAAGGCCGCCTGCCCTGGCCGGTCGAAAGCGGATTCATTTCCAGGGGCTTCGGCAAACAGCAGCACCCGACCATCAAAAATATCAGTATTACCAACAACGGCATCGACATCCGAACCGAGGAATCGGCCAGCGTTCGCGCCATTCACGAGGGTATCGTAGCAGGTGTGCAGTTCATTCCCGGGCACGACTACACCGTCATCATCCAGCATGGCGATTATTATACGGTGTATACCAACCTGGCGGAAACCAGTCTGGCAAAAGGCGATCAGGTGCGCTCCAAACAAGTGATCGGGAAAGTGAGTAACAACCCCATCACCGGCGCCTCGGAACTCCATTTCGAACTATGGCATAAAAAGGAAAGGATCAATCCGGTGGGATGGATCAGGAAGTAATGATGAATGATGAACGATGAATGCCGATTTAGATTACTCTACGGAATATTCATCGTTCATCATTCATCGTTCATCATTCAAATCACGCCAGTTTCTCCACGTCCCGGATCAAAATACTGTTCCGGTTGAAGTAGATCAGGTTGGATTTGCGCAGGTCGTTGAGCACGGAAGTGACGGTCTGGCGACTGGTTCCGGTCAGGTTGGCAATGTCCTGTTGCGTCAGGTGGTGTTTCACGAGGGTTTCGTAGCCGACGCGGCGGCCTTCCTTGCCGGCCGTTTCAACTAAAAATTCGATGATACGTTCGCGGGCATCTTTCAGCACCAGTTTGGCGAGCCGGTCTTCCACGCGTTGCAGCCTTTGTGTAAGGTGGTGCATGCAGGCAAAAATAAGCCGTTGATTCTGTTGCATCAATTGCTGAAAATCCGCCACCCGGATGGCCAGGTACTCCACGTCGTCGTGCAGCGCCTGGGCGTAGTCGTTCCGGCGCGTCTCGCCGGTGAGGGCCAGATCGCCGAACAGGGTTTCGGGTTGCAGGATTTCCTTGATCACTTCGCGGCCTTCCGCCGAGAACGTGCCCGTTTTTACCCTGCCTTTCAGCAGGATATAAACGTAGTCTGCGATTTCATCGGGCATAAATATAAACTGAAACTTGGCTACGCGCCGGAAAGTGGCGATAGCGGCAATTTGTTCCAGTTCTTGTACAGATAAAGATGCCAGGATTGGAAGTTTCCCGAGGACGTTAATTTTGTTGCTCGTTTCCATGGCGGCGTAGTTTTTGATTAAGTAGTTGTGTGTTGTGTTTGAAAGTAGTCAGAGTTCCCTCTATCAAATCGGTTCGGATCGTTATCTGATTCTGATGATACAAAAGTAACGGACATAGTTTGCAAAAAAAGGGACATTATTTAGAGAATGTCGGAAGTTTTTATTTTTCTTTTTTTGTATTAAACTTTTGAATATCAATATTTTAATGCAAACATACCATTAATCTGTTTTTACAGATTTTGTATATCCGGCTACCAAAACGCGCCGTTTTGCCGGCCGCTGAACTCTGCCGGGAAGCGTTACTTTTGCCGGATGATTCGTTTTTAATCGATTTAATTGTTGCCACCGATTTTTCGCTGATCCCAGTTTCGAAATACCATGAATATCCGTTTTAACCAGTTCTATATTTTTCTGCTGATTTTCCTGCCGGCCTTTTTGCTGTTCGTACAGGAAGGCCGGGGGCAGACGCCGTGCAACAATCCAATTGTTCTTTCGTCCGTTCTCATTTCCAACGCTACCTGCGGCAACGCTACCGGAACGATCATTCTGAACATCGGCAGCGGCGCCTTTCAGTTTAACTGGACGCCCTCCGTTTCCGTTTCCAATGTGGCTTCCAACCTGCAGGCAGGCACTTACGAGGTGGAAATAGTGCGGGCCGACAATCCTGATTGCACCCTCGATACGACCATTGTGGTCAACAACTCCAACGGTCCGACCGTGCAGATCAACAGTAATGAACCGGCCAACTGCCTGGCAGCCAACGGGAAAGTGACGCTTTCGCCGGCCAATCTGACGTACACCTGGAGCAACGGAGAAACCGGCGCCGTCAATGACAACCTGGCCACCGGCTGTTATTACGTGACTGCCACGAATGGCGGCGGCTGCTACAGCGTACACAAAATCTGCGTTTCCAATGTGAATCCGCTGGAAACGCAGGTCGTAGTGCTTCAAAATGCAAAATGCGGACTACCCACCGGAGCAGCCAACGTGCTCGTCACCGGCGGTTCGGGACAATACACCTACACCCTCGGACCGGCCCCTCCTTTCACCGGATTGCAGGAAGGCCTGTATTTTTGTGGTATTACCGACATGATTACCGGCTGTATGGATGAGACCTCTTTCCTGATCGAGGATATTCCCGTCAGCGCCACGCTTGTTCTAAACCCGGAAAACGTGCATTGTCCCGGCGAAACGAACGGTTCGGTAAGCATCTCAGTCATGCCCGGCGACAATTTTTCGCTGCCTTATTCAGTAGTGGTGCAAAACGAAAACGGGGTGGAAGTAACACCCGGCCAACTGCTTCCGGGCAAGTATTTCGTTCAGGTGAAAGATGCTACGGGATGCCCGCTCCCACTGGATTCATTTTTAATTGAAATGCCGCCTCTGTTCGTATCCCAGGCTCTGATAGTACCTGTTGAATGCGAAACGGGCGGACAAATCCTGCTGACGCTCTCCGGTGGAACAGGTCCCAAAAGGGTCGACTGGCTCGACCTGCCGGGCAACAACAACCCCGAAGATCGCCAAAACCTGCAGCCCGGCGTGTATAGCGCAACGGTATATGACAGCCTGGATTGTTCCTTTTCCGTGAATCCTATCCTGGTAGGCACGGTTTGCGTCGAAACGGATACGGTTATCCTGGATGTGGCGGCAGGCACCACGGACACGTTTTGTATGGAAGTTCCCGTAGGCGTTCAGCCCGGCGGCATCGGTTTTTCCATGCTGGGAAACAACAGCAATACCGGCTCATCCACCTTCGGCTCCTGGATATTAAAGCCCAACGGTTGCCTTTTTTACACGGCCGGAAATACGCAGGGACAGGCTGTGGATACCATCTGCATCATCCGGGACGTGAACCTGCCCGGACTCGACGACACGGTTTGTGTCATCGTCAATATCGGGCAACAGGTTTGTATGCCCATCCACAATTATGTGCCGGATGGAACCGGCACGATCCAGTGGACCATTTCGGAGTGTGCCGGCGACACTATTTTTTGCACCAATATTCCCTATGGGGCGTTTGCGTTCTGGTCGGTGACGGATAATTTGCTTCCGCCCGACGGAATTATTCCCTGCGGCACTTTCACGGGTATCCAGGTTGATACCGGACTGCACCTCCTGCACATCCGGAATATGCAGAACACCTGTTCGTATAACGTTCGGGTGCGGGTAAATTGTGAAAACATCGTTGCACCGCCCGACACAACGTATGCAGTGGCAGACGAAACATATACCAATCGCGGAGAGCCGGTCGAAATTTCCCTGCTGAGCAACGACGTTATTCTTGGCACGCTCGCGAATTCCGGCGGTGTGGCATCCGTCGCTTTTTTAAATGTGCCGGTCAACGGTCAATACGACTACGACCCTGCCACGGGTATTCTGACCTACACGCCGGAAGAAAAGCAATGCGCTGTCGCAACGTTTACCTACCAGTTGACGGATACGACCGGCCACACTTCCATCGCGATCGTCACGATTACGATTATTTGCGACAAAATATTGATTTTCAATGGAATATCTCCCAATGGCGACAGCCTGAACGACGAATGGCACCTGCCCGGTATCGAACAATACCCGAACAATGAAGTACGTGTTTTCAACCGCTGGGGCCAACTGGTATTCGAACGCACCGGCTTCAACAACGAACCCGGCTGGGACGGCCGCTGGAATGGCCGCGACCTGCCCGACGGCACTTATTTTTATATGATCGATTTGAAAGACGGATCGGCGGTGTTGAGCGGATACGTGCAGATACAGAGGTGAGAAAAGTGAGAGGGTGAGAAAGATGTGAGAGGGTGAGAGACGTGAGAGGGTGAGAGCCGACTTCGATTACACCGCTTCGCTCCAGCAGTCAATTCAGAGCGAAGCGGTGTAATCGAAGTCGGCTCTCACCCTCTCACGTCTCTCACCCTCTCACATCTTTCTCACCCTCTCACTTCTCTCACTTCTTAACAATCGGTTGTCCGCTCCGCAGCAGTTGCAGCGCCTTTTCCACCGCCGGGTCGTCGTCGTTGAGTACCCGATACAGTCCTTCTTCGCGATAAAGGGCTTTAGCGATACGCGCCTTCAGTTGATGTTTTAATTCGGTGCGGCATTTGGCCAGTTCGGCGGGATGGGGTTTTGTGCCTTGTTTTTCCGCGTAGGCGACGAGTGCATCGAGCATGGCGTCATTTACCTGAAAATTGCTGACAAAACCGTCGAGGTTGGGTGGCAGGATATTGCGGTCGTTTTGTTCCAGCCAGCGGGCAGCATATTGGGGGATTAGCTGTCGCATTTCAAAAAAGTAATCGCTGGAGAAAGAAGTATCGATCGGAATAAACACGTCCGGGTAAACACCGCCGCCGCCATACACGATACGGCCCATTCCTGTGTAGTACTGCGTGCTATCCGCGATTTTGATCTTGGTAGCATCGGCCAGTTCGCCGCTTTTCAGCCTGCGTTCGGCTTCGTGCCCGTATTCTTCGTTGTGTTTGTACGCGCGCTGGATGCTCCGGCCGCTCGGGGTGTAATAGCGTGCGACGGTGAGGCGAAGGGCGCCGCCATCGCCCAGCGGGTATTGTTCCTGCACCAGCCCCTTGCCGAACGAGCGCCTTCCGACCACCCAGCCGCGGTCCCAGTCCTGAATAGCGCCGGCCACGATTTCGCTGGCGGATGCCGAGCCTTCATCGATCAGTACCGCTATACTTTGCAGGTTGAAACGCGCGCGGCCATTGCTTTTGTAGTCGCGGCGCGCTTCCGTTCGGCCTTTGGTGTACACCAGCAGTTTGCCGTCGGAAAAAAACTGGCTGAGCAGATCCGTCGCTTCGTTGAGGTATCCGCCGGGGTTGCCGCGCAGGTCGAGCACGAGGTTTTGCATACTTTTATTTTCCACCATAGGCTGTAGCACCTCCATGAATTCCCGGTAAGTAGTGGCACTGAAACGGTTGATTTTTACGTAACCGGTATGTTCGTCGAGCATATAGGCCACATCGACGCTGTGTACGGGAATAATATCGCGGGTGATATTGAACTCGCGCAGGTTTTTCTCGCGGCCGCGCAAAACGCCCAGTTCTACCTGCGTGCCTTTTTTACCCCGCAGGTACTTGAAAATCTTCTTGTTTTCGACTTTCACGCCGGCTACCGTGGTATCGGCAATGGTGATAATCTTGTCGCCGGAAAGCATCCCTGCCATTTCGGAAGGTCCGCCAGGAAAAACCGATACGACCTGCATGGTATCGTCGACGACCACGTATTCGATGCCGACGCCTTCAAATTCACCACTCATATCGTCTTCCACAGCCTGCAATTCTTCCGGGGAAATATATACGGAGTGCGGATCGAGTTGTTCGAGCAGGTGATCGATAGCCCCTGTTTTGATATCGCTGATATCTACCGAGTCGACGTATTTGGACTGTACATAGCGCAGGATTTCATCCAGCGTACCACTGGAGGCTCCGTTCGGGGTGCCCATCTGAAAATAAAGATCGCGATCGTACCGGGGTAGTTGTTGTCCGATAAACATTCCAACCGTGAGGGTGACGGCGAGCATCAGCGGTAACCTGACCTGCCATTTAGTGGATTTTTCTTCTTGCATCATTGTTGGAACAAACAAATCAGGTTTAAAAATTAAGGGATTGTCAAAATGATCGTACTTTTGTTCAAATTTTTTCAAACATCATCCCGTTTATACCCGCGTCACTTCAATAAAAAACGAATTCAATTAAACTTCGGTTATGACAGACAATCCGGAAATCGATCAATTGGACAAACAAATACTGGCAAAACTCATAGAAGACGGCAAAGTTCCGTACACCGACATTGCCAAACAACTGTTTGTTTCCAGCGGCACCATCCACGTCCGGATGAAAAAGATGGAACAAATGGGCATCGTGCGCGGATCAAGCCTGATCGTGGATTACCATAAACTGGGTTTCGATGTAACGGCGTTTCTGGGCATTTATCTCGACAAAAGTTCGCTGTACGATGAAGTGGCCGAACAACTCAAACAAATCCCGGAGGTAGTGGAAGCCAATTACACCACCGGTCTTTACAGTATATTCGCCAAAATCGTGTGCAAAGATACGAACCACTTACGCCTGATTCTGCATGATAAAATCCAGAAAATATCGGGCATTCAGCGAACGGAGACTTTTATCTCCCTGGAACAAAGCATTAGTCGGCCGGTTCATTTTCTGGATGCGGAATAATTGCGTCGCGGATCACGCGGATACAAAGCGGATTTACGCGGATTTTGGAACGCAGATGTAAAGCCATCTACGCGGATTCTTGACGGATGCAATCCAATGGCAAAAACGGATGCATTTATTTGGCCGGGAGTTCGGAATTTTGGGCTTCGCATTTGCGAGGCAGCGCGGATAACGCTGCAAGGCCCGGATTTCTCTTTCACTTTTCCCGCACATGAAAAAAACGTTACTTATCGCCCTTACTGTTCCCGCATTTGTGGGCGCCATTGCACTGTATCCCGTTGAAAACAAAAAGGTTGTATTCCACTCGGAGGCGGAACTTTCCTTTTTTCAAAAAAACCACCTGACCGGTTCCGAGCAAAACAGCCATTTGCTGGCGCCGCCGGATTTCCTGCCCATCGACTCCAACATTCTGTTTCCTACCGCTAAATTATGCAGCGGCTGCCATGGCCACGACCCCAACGGGCATGCCCTCGTAAGCACCAGCGGTGAAGATGTGAATATTTACGACGACTGGCGTTCGACCATGATGGCCAACAGTGCCAAAGACCCATTCTGGCGCGCCAAAGTGACGCATGAAATCCTTGTCAACCCGTCTCATAGCCTGGTTTTGCAGGATAAATGCACGAGTTGCCACGCGCCTGCGGGGCATTACCAGTCCAAACTCAAAAACCACCAACTCACCTATACCCTGGCCGATTTGTATGCCGATACCCTGGGCCAGGACGGCGTCAACTGCCAGGCCTGCCACGCCCAGTCGCCACTCAACATCGGTAGCAACCATTCCGGAAATCTCTACTACGACACCTCCCACCTGCGTGTCGCTTACGGCCCTTACGAACTGGTTTTTGCGCCGCCGATGCACGAATTTGTGGGTATTACGCCCGTTTACGGGGAACACGTGCTCGACGGCGGACTTTGTGCGGGCTGCCATACACTCATTACCAACACGGTCGATCTCGACGGCCATCTTACCGGAAATTCTTTTGTCGAGCAGGCTACTTACCACGAATGGCTCAACAGCCGCTACGACCGGGACCACGATAATATTTCCTGCCAGGGTTGCCACGTGCCGCAATTGCAGGACGAGGTCATTATTTCCGCCAATTACCAGTTTCTGACGCCGAAATATCCGTTCGGTCTGCACGAATTGGCCGGTGCGAACGTATCCATGCTGAAACTGCTGAAAACCAACCGCGAAGCGCTGGGTATTACCGCACAACCTGAAAATTTCGACAGCACCATCGCCGCTACCCTGCGTATGCTCCAGCATAAAACCCTGGATATGGACCTGCAAACGGGCATCCTGAATGGCGATTCTGTTGATTTTCAGGTAAAATTGAATAATAAAGCCGGGCATAAATTCCCATCGGGGTATCCTTCCCGTCGTGCCTGGATCGAATTCGAAGTAGAAAATGAAGCAGGCGAAGTGGTATTTCATTCCGGTAAAATGAACGCCGATTACAGCCTGCCCGACGAAGACGCGAATTTCGAGCCGCACTACGACTGGATCAACGCGCCCGGCCAGGTACAGATTTACGAACTGGTGCCCGGCGATGTGAACGGCAATTTTACCAACGTGCTGGAGCGCGGCGACGAAGGTATCAAAGACAACCGCCTCACTCCGCAGGGCTTCCGCACCAGCGACGTGGTGTACGACACTACACTCATCATTGGCGGCGCCCTGAACGACCCCAATTTCAACCGCGATGCCGACGGCGTGGAAGGCAGCGGCAGTGATATCGTGCATTATCAGATTCCTACCAACGGCTATGAAGGCCGGCTGAAAGTGACGGCGCGGGTGTGGTACCAATCCCTGCCGCCCAAGTGGATGGCGCCGATGTTCGAATATTCTTCACCGGAAATCGACTCTTTCAAAGCCATGTTCAATGCCGCCGACCGCTCGCCGGTGCTGGTAGCCGAACGGGTACTCGACTCGGTCCTGGTATCTTCCGTGGCCACGCATCAGGCAGACAATCAATCATTTGTACAGGTAACACCCACCATCAGCACGGACGGAAAAGTAAATATCCAAACCACCGGCGACGTGCAACTGCGCCGCATTCAGATATGGGACAGCGCCGGTCGGCTCGTTTGGGACCAGGCGGCAAGGGCCGTTTGGCTGCCTGCCGACAAGGGCGTTTATTTCGTGGCTATTGAAACCAGCCGCGGCCGGGTGGTACGGAAGGTGGTGAGGCAGTGATAGTGCGAAGTCGGTAGTGCGAAGTGCGAAGTGCGAAGTCGTTTTGGGTCCGTTCGGTTAGGCCCGTCGTAGGAATAATGGCTGCGCGGACGACGCGGATTTTGCTGATTTACACGGATTTCGGGTGGCCTGACGGCCACTTTATTTATAAACCACGGAGGCACAAAGAACACAAAGCGTAGATTACACCCTCGTATAGGACCGAAAGAAACATAGAAAACGGGAAGGCGCTGATATCGCAATTTACTCGTTTTAAAGGTGTAATCTACGCTTTGTGTTCTTTGTGCCTCCGTGGTTAAAAGAATAAAAAACGAGTGGCCGCCAGGCCACTAAAATCCGCGTCATCCCGCGCTGCCATTATTCCTACGAGGGCGTAGCCGCACTCAACAACAGGCATTGCTTAACCAATCTCATCCGGGAGGGCATGATTTTGGATGGGTGGATTTCCAAACCGGTCGTTCCGACTTCCGGCGACTGCATTTTCGATTATTTTTTACCGGCAACAGTACCTCCGAAAACCTTCCTGCACGCCTTGCATGTATATTAAGTGTTAAAAACGTGGGGGCATGCCGGACAAATTGCGATTTCAGGCCCCAAATTCGCTTACTTTTATCCGTCTTTAATCCGCACGCGCATTGATGCACCCAAAACTGAACAAGACCATGCACTCTGCTCCCTCCTACAGGCTGGTCATTACACGCCTGCTATTTGCCCTGTTGCTCTCCGTGGCGAGCCGGGCTGTGGCGTGGGCACAACCGGTTCTTTCCTGGGACCGGATCATTGGAGGAGAAAGTTACGAGGAGCTCAATGCACTGGAAATTTTGCCCGATGGCATTATTGCGGGCGGTTCTACGCGTTCGGGCATCGCGTTCGGCAATCCCGCTGATTTTTCCTGGAATATTTTGGTGGCCAAACTCGATTTCAGCGGAAACCTGCTGTGGCAATATACCTATGGCGCCAACCAGGATGAACGCCTTTGGGCGCTCATTCCTACCCGCGATGGCGGTTTTCTGGCGGGCGGCTATTCCTATTCGGGCATCGACGGCGACAAAACGGAACCCAGCCGGGGCGACCGCGACGTATGGATCATCAAACTCGATGCGCAGGGCCAGTTGCAATGGGACAAAACCTTCGGCGGCCTGTTTCAGGACGAATTATTTACCCTGCTGGAAATGCCCGGCGGCGGCTTTTTGCTGGGCTGCCACTCCAATTCCGGTATTTCCGGCGATAAAACGGAAGACAGCCGCGGTAGCCACGACGTGTGGCTGATTCGTACCGACGCACAGGGCAGCAAACTCTGGGACAAAACCATCGGCGGCACCGGATACGAGCAGGTGAACGACTTTATCTGGGCGCCCGACGGTGCGGTGTATTGTTCGGGCGGAACCACTTCGCCGGAAAACGACGGCGATCTCGGCATCGAAACCGCGCGCGGCGGTATGGATTTCCTGTTGATGAAACTAAACCCCGCAGACGGCAGTATCTACTGGACGCGTCGCTACGGCGGCACAGGCGAAGACTATCCGTACAGCCTGTGCATGGCTTCCAACGGACGGCTGTACATGGGCGGCCGGTCGGGTTCGCAACCTGCGCCGGCCGGAACTTTCAACAATGGCAAATCTTCCGCATTTTACGGCGGCGACAGCGATTACTGGCTGCTCGAACTGGACACCGACGGCCGCAAAACCAGGGAGTGGAGTTTCGGCGGCACAGGGCTTGACGATCTGTACTACCTCCTCGAAAAACCCTGCGGCGGCCTGGTGCTGGGCGGCGTTTCGGATTCCGATATTTCAGGAAACAAAACCTCCACATGCCGCGGCAGTTACGATTACTGGGTGCTCTCGCTCGACCCCGACGGCAACAAAATCTGGGAGCAACCCATGGGCGGCACCGGCGGTGATGCGCTTACGCGTATGGCACTGTATCCGGACGGCTCCCTGCTTTTCGGCGGCCATTCGGATAGTCCGGCAGGTTTTGAAAAATCCGGCAACTCCTTCGGAGTCAATGACTTCTGGATCATCAGCACTGCCTGCAACGCCACTGCGGCCATACAACCTGCCGGCCAGGAAACACCCTGTTCGGACGAACCGCTCACCCTCGACGCCACGGTACCGGGCTGTATGGGTTGCACGTACCAGTGGAATACGGGCGACACCACGGCGACTATTGAAGTGCCTCCGGGCACCGTCGATACCTTTTCAGTACGCGTATGCAGCGAAGGCGCTTGTGTGGCATTCGACACCATTACAGTGGCAACTTTCCCGCCGCTGGTGATAGACCTCGGACCCGATATACAACTTGTGTCCGGAAGTACGCTGACGTTGCCCAACGTGCAGCCGGGCTGGACGTTCGCCTGGAGTACCGGGAGCACAGCGCCATCCATTCCGGTCACGCAGTCAGGCACTTACGCCGTCACCGTAACCGACGCGAACGGCTGCACGGCATCCGATTTCATCCAGATTTCCATTGAAAAGAAATACAACGTGTGGGTGCCCAATATTTTTTCTCCCAATGGCGACGGGCACAGCGATTACCTGCCCGTTTTTACCGACGACCCGGGGCTACACGTTATTTCTTTCCGGATTGCCGACCGCTGGGGCGACCTGTGTTACCGGCGCGACAACTTCCAGCCACTGTACGACTGGGACGGCTGGGATGGCCGCTGGCGGGGGCAGCCGGCGGGGCCGGGCGTGTACGGATGGTTCGCACTTGTAGAATTTTCCGGCGGTGAAATACTGCTGTTGGAGGGCGATGTTACGCTTGTTCGCTGAGATTTGCCCGTTTTAGCAAGGGCCTGTTAAAAATTTAGTTTGCCACAATGAACAAATTTGTACTTTTCGCCCGAAAAAAGACATCCAATGCAAAAGTGCATATGGATTTCTTTTAATCTGTCTTTAATCTCAACAGGTAATTTATGCGCATACAGTTCAGCCTTTCCTGCCAGAAAGGCACGATCATTCCAATTAACTATCAATCCGAAATCTCGCAATGGATCTTCTCTGTACTCTCAAAAGCAGGCACTGAACTCTCCACCTGGGTACAGCAGCAGGGATTTGATTTGACCTCCCGCAATTACAAGTTATTCACGTTTAGCCCGCTTGCCATCTATCCCTACGAGATGGACCAGGTGAAACAGGAATTCAAATTGCTGGGGAACCAGGTGAAACTGAGTTTTTCCATTTATCTGCCCCCTGTTTTCGAACAGCAGGTCGTCCACCTTTTCCGGCAAATGCCCCTTGCATTGGGCACCTGTGAAGGTAAACCCGCCCAGTTTGAAGTAAAACACTGGCAGGTAATGAGCCGCCCGATGTTCAAGGAAACCATGCAGTTCAAAGCAGTGTCGCCCATTTCCGTGACGACCGTGGAGGAAGTGAAAACGCCCAACCCGTACCTGTTGCCCGACAACGAGGCCTACGACGTGAGTTTTTTCCACCACATTGTACGCCGTTTCAAGTCGGCCATGCAATACAAGTCGCTGGCAAATATGAAACTGCTCGATCCTGCGTTTCCTATGCATTACCGGCTGATGGGACAAGCCAAATCAAGGCTCATTCACCTGAAACCCAATCCGGACGACATTCAGCAACTGCGCGGCTTTTCCTACGAATTTGAGGTGAGTATGCCGCTCGGCGCGATGGAGTTTTCCTACTTTGCCGGATTTGGCGAATACCCGCACCTCGGTTTCGGTTACGTCGACATTAAATAACGTGTGTCGTTTTTGGTGTTTGGTGTTTGGGGAACTTTGCCCTTGGCTGTTTGAATAATAGGCCGAGGGCAAAGTTCCCCAAACACTACACACCAAACACCCAACACGAATATACCAATTCGCATATGTTGTTGCCCCGCGTCTTTTTGGCCGTCCTCTGCTCGTCAGCATGCCTGGCACTTTATTCCTGTGAAGACATCAGCGAAAAAACCCAGGCCGCCATCATCGGCCGCTGGGAGCTCACCAAAGCCCTGCGCAATGACCGGGAAACCGGTACCCTCGAAGGCGTTTTCTTCGATTTCGGCGCCGACGGCAAAATGCAGACCAACCTGCCCGTAGGCGCAGATGCGCCTGTGGAGTATGAGGTGAATAAAAAAACCATCATTCAGAAAAGCGCGCACCCCGTTCGTTACGAGGCAATTACGAGCGCCGATTCTACCCTGGTGCTAAAAATGGAAATGCGGGGTATGACGTTTGAAATGCATTTCCGGCGGGCGGAAACACCTGTGCCTGTGGATAGTTTGGGTATACCTCCGACGGATACGGCGCAGTAAATCAGAGCGTGTTTGGTTTCTCGTATTTCGTTTTTAGTACGAACAACCCTCTTCTTGCGGAACTACATCCATCCTTATGCCTGCACTTTACAGGAATATTTTTCTCCTTATTCTTTCGCTCATTTTGTTCTTTTTTGTCCGGAGCAAAATGCAGCAGTTGATGGACAGCAAGGAAGTGGTCGCTTTCGAGTTCCTGCGAACGGAAGCAGCCACAGATGCGCTGTTCCAGAGCCCGGCATGGCAATCACCTGCCGACGATTCCCTGACGAACAAGTCCGACAGGTTGCGGGTCAATACTTACTGGGATTTCCTTTTTATTTTCGGCTACACACTGTCGCTTTACTTTCTTGCACGCGTATTACTCAGCGATGCTGGCCGGCATGTAAAAACCATCGGCTGGGTCCTCCTGGCGGCAGGTGTTTCGGATGCCATGGAAAATCTGTGTCTGCTTCAGATACTGGACGGCAGCCGTGGATTCTTTCCTGCGGCGATGTACGTGCTGGCGTCGTTTAAATTCGGTATGCTGGTGGTATTTGGGCTTCTTTTGGTGGCCGGATTGGTAGCCAAAATAAAAAAGAAGCCCTGAACATTTCACTTCTCACTCGCACACCTTCATATAATTCTCCGTATCCCAGTTAAAATGATACCGCTCCACCGTATTTGACGGCACCGATTTTTTGTCGTCGCCTTCGGCGGCTTTGGTGCCGCGGGTCACGATTTCAAAATCCCACCAGCCGGAGTCGGTTTCTTCGTGGGTAATGAAGTGAATGGATTTATCGAAAGAATAGGACTCTTCCGTTTCGGCGCCAAGCGCGCCGCTGTTGTCTTCGTGGCCGACGTAATTGAACACTTTTTCCAGGTCGTCGAGGTTGTAATAGCTCGTGTATTCGCTGAAAACGCCCTGCCCGATCCACGACATGGACAGTGTGAGGCACCACTGGTTGGTACCGAATTGCGTTAAGGCAATCTCCCCGTTTTCGCCGCCGCTGCCCAGCGAGGTAAAGTGTTTGGAAAAACGCTGGAGGTTCCATTTCCCGCCGATGGCTTCGTCAAAAACCGCTACGCTGACCTGCACGCCGCAGGCATGACAGTCGCTCAACACGCCTTTTTCGTAATGAACCGTGGAAAATACCGCCACGGCCTGACTGATACCGTAGGTTGTAAAATACAGGATACTGTCGAGGTGCGTGTGCAGGTAACCGTCGTCGGAGTAGTTGGCGGAAATGCCGTCTGAAAAATTGAGCGGCTTCCAAAGCACTTCTCCGTTCGGAGCAAAAAGTTTGGAGTCGAACAACAGGCTCAACAGACCCGAATGATCACCCAGGTCGATGGGTTGAGGGGTTGCATTTTGGGCCGAACCCAACAGGGAAAAGCAAAGCAAACCGGCAAAAAGGATCGTTTTTTTCATGTGCGATTATAGGATTGTGGTTGATGGGGAGGGTAATGGGTTATGGGTTTATGG
>ENA-UOWO01001854-UOWO01001854.1-activated-sludge-metagenome-genome-assembly--contig:-NODE-1854-length-27213-cov-11.915347_pt1 | contig 27213 bp, 39 predicted proteins | sample MGYA00238148_ERZ761564 | MGnify/ENA primary metagenome ERZ761564 (study PRJEB28885, sample SAMN05720194) | activated sludge metagenome | isolation source: Anaerobic digester | place: USA...
TAGGCATAAGTACTTATATTTAATAAATTAACCAGCACAAGTCATCTTAGAGCCGGCTAAACCACCACTTTGCAATGGTATCCATTTTGTACCATTTGAAATAATAGTCACAAAATCACCAATATTTTCTCCATCTGCAACAAAATTAATAGCATCAGCTGCATCGCACTCAACAACTGCGCCAGCTACAATAATTGATCCTTCAATATCATCTCCAGCTGCTGAAGTAATCATAAAATTGCCAGTATCAAAGGCAGCACCAATTATAAAGGTAAAAATAGCACCCGAATTTGAAACTGCTGGTAGAATAATGGTATTCCCTTTTCCAGATAAACTATAAACTTTACCACTATCAGCTGCTACAAGAGTAGTGGTGGCGTAAACACTAGCTGGTGCTAGAGCGACAACTTCTTTATCGCCCGAAACATAGCCAGTTGCTTCAAAATCACCGGTAATAGTTGTATTTCCAGTAATTGATGGGGTGGTATCTTCTTCAGCATAACCAAGACTATTGCCGATTAATAAGGCTCCTTCAGATAGTGGTATATTCCACGCTGTAGTAGCTCCTAAATTAACGAGACTTGGTTTAAAGCTAATTATAGCTGCGGAAATTGCAATTATAATCGCTATTACTGATAAGATCCCATAAAGTTTGAATCTTTCTTCAAATTTCATAGTTTTTTTATATTAAAATTAATTAGGTAATTCTTTGCGATTAGATCTTGTAGATTCTCCATAAGATCTAAATCTTAATTCTCTATTCATCTCTCTACCAGATATTTCTCTCTTCATATTCTCAATGCCCTTTTCAAAATTATTCATACATCTATCAGATCTACTAAAATTTTCAAACTTCTCCATTATTTTTGCTGCTGCATATTCTGGTGCTAAATCATGATAATCTGCAGGAATAATCATTATATCACCTGTTAGAGTTAATGCGGAAGGTCTTGCAATATAATAATATTGACCACCCGCAACGACACTTGACGATGGCTTTGGATAAATTCTACAATAATTATTAGTTATATCTACTTGTGGATTAGAGACGGGCACATTTACCTCGTCAATACTAACATTACTACCTTGTGATGGATCGTAGGAAGTAGCAATATAGTAATCACCTTGAGATGAAGGCGTTGAATAGGCAAGTCTAACTTGCTTTATTTTTATATAATCAGCAGGAAGAGAGTATAGAGAAGAATTGGCAACCAAATTAAAGCTAGCTTTCTGTTCTTCAAAATAGTCTTGATCAACATCAACTACCGCACGTACAAGTTTAGAATACGCTTCATTTAGCTGGGTGTCTATTTCGGCATTAGATAGTGTTGTTGTATTGCTTATGCCAGTTTTAAATCTTGTCTGACTCCTTAGAGCTGCTAGATTTAACTCCATATATATTTTCTATGAACTCCTGCCAATTCTTTATATGATTTCTTATATCGTAATTTTTTAAAGCGAATTGATAAGCTTCTTCTCCAATATTCTTTCTTAGCTTGACATCTTCTATTAATCTTGATAAAGCTGTAATCCAATCATCTTTAGTATTAGCCAAAAAGCCTGTTTTGCCATTTATAATTAGATCTTTATAAAACCATCCTGAATATACAGCTGGAATCTTATTAATTGAATATTCTAATCCTTTACAAGTTGACTTAAAGCTATTGAAGTAATTTTCCTCTAAAGGAGCTATTGCTATATCAGCCATCATGCTAGCTAGTGTGTATGGCCAAAGATTTCCTGTCATTGGTAGCATTACCTCTCTATTATCTGGTAATCCTAGCCAATCTGCTGCCTCTTCAGAACTTGTAAAGTTTGCAGTTCTATCTATAGCTTCGGGAAGCTTACCTCCAAATAAATCTTCTCCGTAAATAAACTTAGCGTTTAAATCATCTGTTCTAATTCCTCCTGTTCCCACATAAAGAAAGTCAACTTGTGGATATTTATGCAAAATTTCATATAAAACAGGCTTTATCATTTTTAGATCACCAGTATGAGATGTTGATCCTGCCCATAATAATCTAATTCTATCGCTAGTATTTTCTTTATATGGCTTTAACCAGTGTGCTAAATCAAGATAGTTGTTAAATACTAGTGAATTTTTGCAGAATTTACCATATTTATCTACTAACTTTTGATTTGTTGCAATAAAGCCATCACATCTTCTAAGTACTGGGATAAGTTGTAGCCACCATTTTATTCTATTTTTTATTCCTTTGGTATTTTTATACTCGTAGTGGGTTGGCGGTACAATATGAATTAAATCATCGCACTCAAATATAACCTTTTTGCCAAGTAATTTTGCATATTTTACCATGTTTAGATCTAATACCATCTCAAATATTACTACATCACAGGTCTCTATATGCTGCTTCATATACTTATCGTTATGTGGCATGAGAATAGCCTGATGTCCTTGTTGTTGCATGTACTTTAACTGTGGTACTAGTCTATAATATCTACTTGCAACTCCGTTATGTATTGCGTATATTTTCATAATCCCTACCTATTTATTTATTTTTAGCTTCTTTTTGGATAATGTGTGCATTCACTACCCTCGCTTGCATAAATTGTGCTATTATCGTCTGTTTCAATAGCACCTGCACAGATGCAGCACATACCTCTATGAGGAATGTCGGGTTCTAAGCTTTCTTTTTTTACTTCTTCCACCACCTGCTCTATAACTTCAACATCCCCAAGCTTTTTACCCCTGCTCATTGCTATTTTTTTCATATTGTTTTTCTATTAACTCACTTAAAAAGCCAAATTTGGCATTTTTAGGTATTAAATTAATTATATTATTATAACACTGTGCTATCCCATTTTGTACTCCTCTTGAAGTTGTATGTCCATGTCCTATTATATTAAATCCTGATGGTAGTGCTAATTCTTCATAACTCCATGTATAGATAAACTTCTTTAAATTCTCTGGAGTTGGTATAGGATTGTTTCTATTTATTCCTACTATATAATCTAAGTCTCTTAAAGCATTTAATGCATCGTAGCTATATTGCCAGTAGGGTGCAACATAAAGCTTTTTATATTTTAAACCTACTTGATTAAATAAATTTTCTGCTCCTTTTACTAAGTCAACTATCTTTTGATATTCATGATCAGTTTCTCCTTTAGTATGGGAAAATCCATGAATTCCTATTTCTATCCAATCATACGAATTTATTATCTCTGCCCACCTTTTATACTTCTCAATTGAAAAGTGCTTTGAATTTTCATTAAAGTAGAATTCAGCAGGAAGAGGTATTGTGAAACAGGTAATCTTAAAATTGGGATATATCTTCCTTAGTCTTAGAAGATCATCTAATCCTGGCAAGAGGAAGCCAAAATCATGGACTTCCATATGAAATGTGTATTTTTCTTCAATATCTTTATTGGTGCGCATACTGTTTTATTAGATTATCTATTAGTTTGATATTTTCTGGATTAGCTATCTTAGCTTTATGCCAATAATGATATAAAGTTGCTGAAACTAAACTCCAACAAATATAACCTTTATAATAAGCTCTAGCTATAAATTCTGTATCATCTCCTCCATATCCTTTAATTTTTTCATTCCAACCACCTATATCTTCGTAAATTCTACGAGAAAAACATAAGCCATTTCCTGTAAATACGTTGTAAGGATCGTTCAATACAATTAAATCTGCTTGAGGTATAACTTTCTTCTTTAATCGCCAATCTACATCAACACCCTTACCTCCATCAATCTGCACTCTTACTCCACATAATATGTAGTCTTGATGAAGGTAATAAGACATGTTCATTAAATAATCTGTATCGGGAAAGCTATCTCCCATTATTACTACAAAGTGTTTACCCTTAGCTTCTTTAAAGCCTCTATTTAAACTTTTAGCCAATCTCATTCCTTTATTCTTTTGCCAAAGATATTTATGCGGAAATTTAAACTTCTTATAGTTAAACCATTCTTTAGTTCCATCAGTTGAGCCATCATCGCAAAATATTACTTCAAAATCTCTCCACATCTGATTTTCTAAAGATTCTATTAACTTAGGTAAATATTCTTTATGGTTATATAATCCAATTATTACGGAGTATGTCATAAGATTATTTTTGAGCCTCCAGCGTAAAGCTAGGATGACTAGCCCTTGCTCTTTCAAAAATAGCTAGCATATTTGTATCAATATTCGTCTTATCGTTATCAATTTCATAAACATTTGTAAATCTATCTTTTAGCCACTTTATTAGCGTACTTCTAGCTAATGTATGTTCATCTATCTTTATAGGTATTTTGCCAGGGAAAAATCTTATTGGATTATCAATTAATCTTAGCCAGCCTCCAGGCTTTAATATACGATAAATCTCATTTACTAACCGCTCTTTATTTTGTAAAAGACATAGAGTATGACTAATAACAACTAGATCAATTGAATTGTCTTCTATTGGCAGTTCTTGTTCTAAGTTCATTGGCTCTGCTCCACATTTCGTATCTATATCAATATTACGAAAGTCTTCTAGAATTGTGCAGCCGCAGCCTAAATGTAGTTTCTTCATATTATTTATAATCAGATACCTGGCCTTCCTTACCACCTAAATGCTTAACTCTTAGTTCTTCCATATAAAGAAGATTGTAGTTATATGACTGTAGATACTTGCTTAAATAATAATCTTTATTCCCTTGCAATTCTTCTGGGAATTTAAAGTCTTCTATTGCTTTTAGAGTGGTTGCAAATACTATTCCTCCTAGATTTGGCACCATACCCATTACCTTATCATTAATCAAAATATAAGGAGATTCGCCATCAGATCTTTGTCGCATAACTCCTCCAGGACTATCTTCTAATCCTTCAACATAAGGAGATAAAACAACCATTCTATTTCTTTCAAATACTTCTACCATTTCTTTTAGCCAATCTTGCGTTAACATTAATGCATCGTTATCAATCTTTATAACAATATCATAATTGCCAATCATTTTTATATTTTTAATACACTCATTCCAACCTTTTGCAATGCCTATATTTTCTTTATGCCAAGCGTAATATTTCTTTTTGCAATATCCATTTGTAGTATCCTGCATTGCCAGTAGCCAATCTATTGTACCGTCTGTTGAGCCTTGATCTAAAACAAACCAATCAAAATCATAGCCTGAGATTTTATTTATAGCTTTATACATTTCTTTAGTAAAAGGAAGTCTATTGTATGTCATTGTATAAAGAGCAACTTTTAGAGGCTTTGCCTCTCCTAAAACTGTTTTATCTGAATATATTTTACAATCTGCTGGATTAAAGAAAGTAGCTTTATATCTTCCATACTCATCATATTCTGTATCTTTGTCATATTTCTTGCTGATTGAGTCATCATTCATTGTATATAACTTTAATGTCGGAATTGGAATATGAATGATATTATAACCAGCCTTTGCAAGTCTTAGCCATAAATTCCAGTCTTTAAATCTTGGAACGTTTTCATTCATTCCTCCTACTGCTAAAATTGCATCTCTTTTAATAAACCCGCAGCCAGTAGTAATGTAATTAAACTGTGTTAGTGTTTGTAGACTAAAGTTTAAAGACCAACCTACCGACTTTTTGCCACTACTATCATATATTATATAATCTCCATAAACCATGTCTGCTTTTGTATGCTTCATGTATTTATAGAGTATTTTTGCTGTATCAGGAAACCACTCATCATCATCATCAAGAAATGCTATATACTCTCCTGTCGCATTTTTAAATCCTATATTTTTTGGCAAAGCATCATGGCCTGAATTTTTTTCTGTTTTAAAATATCTTATTCTTTTATCTTTCTTGGTATATTTTCTAACAAGCTTTTCTGTTTGATCTGTGGAACAATCATCTATTATTAGATATTCAAAATCTCCATATGATTGTGCTAATACTGATTTTATTGCACGTTCTAGCTTTTTTGATCTATTGTATGTACTTGTAATTATTGAAATTGTCGGCATAATCCCTGCTTTTATTTATTTAATTTCCCTACATGTGAAGAGGTATTAGTTTGGTAAAGGGCAGGGAAAACAATACCTTGCCTCCACCTCTTCACATCTAGGGAGAGGACTTTTGATCCTCACTCCCTAATATGTTAGGCTAAACTTGCATTAGATTCCAATCTGCAACCACAAGCTTCGTGTAAAATGGCGTTTGCCATTACGAAACGATAGCCATAGGTATTATATTGGTTCAATTCTGAAGCTTTGCCAGGTTCATTCATAATAATTTCAAGATCGCCCATTTCAGATTGGCCTAGATAACCAGGACCAAAGATAACTGTTCTATAGATATCGGTGCTTGCTGAACCGGAGTTTAGCAATACTGGAATAGTTGGATCTTCAACGAAGCGCACTCCGTATAATTTACCAATTTCACCAGGAATATCATATTTAACAGTGTCTCTGTATCTTGATACATCTAACCATTTTGTATCTAGCATTAAGTCATATGCAACATCAGGATGTACTAAGCCAACAAAGCTACCATCAGGGAAAGTTGGAGCAGAAGACAAGCGTAATCTGCGAACAACCTTCATAATTTCTGCAATTGTAGCAGTACAAGCCTCTACAACGTCAGAACGATGGACTTTGCCACCAGCATAAACGACATTTGAACCACCTAATGCGGTACTTAATAAGGTATCATTTAACAGTTTTCCAGCATCCTGAGCTAAGTCTTTCATAATTTGTTCCTTGGTTCCATCAATAGCAGTATCCATGAACAAACGTGAGTTCTTAATCAATTTGCCGTATTCTGTTAAAGTACCTGAAACTCTTCTTGCTGCAGAAGAAGTTGCAGAAGGATCAGCACCTTCAGATAAAGATGCGCCTACTGGACTTACTTTGGTTATACCTACCCACCAAACTACCTTACCATTGCCTCTGCCAACTTTGGCTCTAGTAGTTAAGCCTTTTAGAGTATGTGCGGCATATAAGTTTTCAATGAAAAAATCATGCCAATACTGCTTCAAGGCAGATGCGGTGGTGGTAGTTGTACCTACACTAGCCATAGCTATATAAACACTCCCTGTCTAGTGTTGTATTATTAAAGACCCATTGCTTTAAACTTTCTTCGTCTTTCTTCTAGAGAAAGATTGCTAAAGTTTTCTTCTTTTTCTTCATCAGGTCCTTTTTCAACTGAACCCCTACCAGTTTCTGGTTGAATTTGTTTTTTAATTTTTTGTTTTTCTTCGTAATCCTTCATGCCAGCCTCATAAACCGGCTTGATCATACGATCATAGATTTCTGAGTATGACAGTGTAGGATTAGCCCTACCTAGACTTTTTAAAGCTTCTTTATGTCTTGCAGCTTCAGGATTGCTGTCAACATAGTCGTTAATAGCATCTCTTTCTTTCTGCAAGATAATATCTCGCTTTAATTCATTGAGTTCTTTTTTGACTTGTATTGCCTCAAATGAATCTGGCTTTTCAGAACGTAGTTGACGCTCCAATTCAGCCTTTTCTTCTTCAAGAGTGCTTGCATGAGCTTCTATGCGAGCCAAGCGCTCTTGCGTAGCTTTATTTTCTGCCATTATACGTTGATTTTCCTTTGTGCTTTCAGAAAACTTTATTCTGTAATCAACTTCTGGCTCTTTAGGAGTGCTACCTCGCTCCTCCGTTCCATTGTCTTCATCTTCCTGGGTTGCCTCTTCTTTGAAGAACTTAGCTTCAGGAGAATTAGGGTCCGGGATAATGTTAACATTTGGAGTTAGGTCTTCATTGTTCATATATATTTATTGCCGTCCTCTTAAAAAGGGTTTGGCTTAATTTTCTTCTACTTCTTCTTGTAAAAGTTCGTTTTTTAACTCTTCTTTAAAATCAGCTAATGCTTTATATTTTGTCCAATTTTCTAGACTATACTCTTGCTTTAAAAGATCTTCGTAATACTTAAGCTTTTCTTCATATAGTGCAAAGCCATCAGATGTTAATAATTCAGTAGCAAGTACTTTTTTACTACGCATCATATATTCATATCAACTGAATTAATTGTTATATTTGACTTTACATCTTTGAAGTAATCCGATTGCTTAGCTGCTGCTTCTTTAGCAAATTTTTCAGCCATATAGCGATCTTTAAATCTTTCTACTATTTTACCTGCTGCAGTATCTTCTACAAAGAAGATGCTTCCTTTTTGACTAACTTTAAAACTCATACTTTTTTTATCCGTCCCTTAGAGGGGTTTGGATTTAATACTAAATTTTTGATCCATCTGTATATGAAACCATTTTATTCTGCCCTTTGTTTGTTAGACCTGCTCCTCTAGAATTAAATTGTCTATTACCACCTTGATCTTCTTTTGGAAGATTTGCTAAGACTTCAGCTAAATCACCTTCTTGACCGTTAATACTTTGGTCGTTTTTAGCTTCTTCAAAGAAATATTCTAGATCTGAGAAGCCAGCATTTTCTAGCCACTTCTTATATATCTTAGCTGGCAAATCTGGATATTTTTGCAGTAGTACTTGATCTCTAGATATAATAGCAAGAAAGTCTAGTAATTGCTTTTGACGTATTGCCTTTCCTTCTGTAGCTGCTCTATCTGCTGCTATCTTAACATCATACTTACCTTTAATATCTTTAGGCTTAATTCTAGCAAAGCCCATTTGACGATCATTCTCAAAAATCTTTATTGTCTTTTCTTTTGTTTGAAACTGTATATTTAAATCTGCCAACATTTGCCCTGCTTGAGACATTGCATCTTTAATATTCCCATCAATCATATCTAGTAGTGTTTGAGTGTTTTGCTGTCCTAAAGCTGCTTCTGTTGCGGTGCCACTATCCGAAACTCCCTTTAATAGATTAACAACCATAGATGCTTGCTGATATTCATCATCTAAAAATCTTAACATTTCTATTAATGATTGCTTGATGTCTCCTGTTTCTTCTGCTCTAATATCTGCATTAATATCATTTACTTCAATAATTCCCCCTGGTCTTCTCTGCATTGTCTTAGGATCAATATTAGCTGTCTTTCTCTTAATCCACATCTTATCATTCACTAAAGAAGCGTTGTCAAAAAACTGATTTGCTCCTTTGTTAAATGCTTTTTGTATTTCTATTGTATTTTCTATTGCACCAATATCATATGCCCTATTTGGCAGTGGATTATTCTTAAATTTAAGCTTAACAAATGGTAGATATGGATTTTTATCACTATCTTCTAATTTATTTTCAACTTCTCTAATTACTTGATATCCTAAACTAGTTTCTAAGGCTGTTATTATTTTATTTTCAAAAGGATCCCACATTTCTAGTATTTCTGCACATTCAGTCTTTAATTCCTTATCGCCTACATTAGTAGTTATATTTGTATTATCATATGCAGAAAATTTAGTATCTGGCTCTTCTATTTCTGACTCGCTTAGTGGCGTGATAGTTCCTTTTATTTTATATCTCTTATCTTTCCCTATCAAAGTTATTGGTCTTACAATGCGATGGATCAGTGGTGCATCTTGAATATTAGGAGTGTAATAATCCATAAAGACTGTATCCATCCCTAATGCCGTCATGAAAGGTCTGTCTTTATTATTTTCCATATCCCAACCTAACTTTAATACTCCATTGCCAAATAAAATTGCTTGTTTTAGCCAAACAAGTAGTGTTGGTCTTGCATAAAGTTCTTTTCTCCATTGATAATCAAGTAATTTCTGCATATAGCGGGCAGATTCGTCATCATCTTCACCTTCTGGAGATACGTCAATAACTTGATTGCGGCCAATTAAAAAAGCAGCTAGCAGTTCTACTGCTTCGTGCGTCTTGGGTATAAATAAATTGGAGAGATATGGATTTAAAAGAGGATTTGCGTAGCTACGATAGTTTTTATAGCAATCAATCCAAACTCTACGCTCTTTCTTGCTTTGACTTAAATAATAATCTTTTAAGTCTTTTATTTTAATGGCTTGTTTATTGCCTTCCATATTTTAGCAAAATCCCCGCTATTTTATTATTTTAAATTCTTAATCATTTCTCATTGGTATGCCGTATCTATCATCATAATCATTATTACCGAAAGCATCTTGGAATTCTAGAGATCTATTAAATGTTGTATTTAGCGGTAGCTTTTCTCTTAGATTCCAACAGGCCAATCCTAGGCTCATTATACAATCATCATGAAGGCCTTCTGGTACAGTCATTGCTATTCTTGTTCTACCACCAGGAGAAGATTTTAGATCATACTTCATACTTCTCAACTCATCTAGTAGTGGTTCAAAGTTAGGTACAAATATTTGTCTATTTTCTAGTAATACTACTAAATTATTTAATAGTGCTTCTCTTGTTTGTTGATTAAATTTAAAAGATTCTAGAGATACTTCTTGCTTTTCTAAATCATCATATATTGGATCTCCTAGTCCTGTTGAATCTAATCTTACTAGACCTTTATTATACTTTCTCCAAAAAGCTTCTATTCTAGTCTTTTGTAATACCCAGTCTATTTGATTAAATCTATCAGGAGTGCCGACCTTCCATGTATGTAGATCTATTGGTGTTAAGACTGTAAAATCATTATATTTTGCTAAGTCTGCACCAATTTGGTATTGCTTTCTATCTTCTGGCTTTAGATCTCCACTCCATATTTGAGTATCAAAGTTTTTAAATACTCCAGAAGCATCATCTAAAAAGTCGCATTCGTATTCCTGCTTATAGAAGGCTTCAGTTGTTGTTCTTTTAGCATCTTCTAGCGATTCTTTTTGCATTAAACCTGTTTGACTAGCTTTTAAGATGGAGTAGGACCAATCTTTACTTTCACCATTTTTAGCAAATTGATACTTTTCAAAAAAGTCATTCTTTCCTTTTGGCGTTCCCATAAACCATACCCATGCATTTGGATTTGCTGTCGTTATAGGCTGCAATACAGCTTTCCAAACATCTGCCTTCATATCGCCATATTCATCAAGAACTGTACCAAAAGGATTAGGACCTCTTAAAGCATCTGGATCGTCAGCACCTTTTATAAATAATATTGAACCATTAGGAAATGGTATGTAGTGCTCTGAATTATTTCTTCTTTCCCAAATTAACGGAGGACAATACTTAGGTAGCATTTCAGGATCTTGCCAAACGATTTCTTTTGCTTGTTTTGAAAAAGGTGCAATATACCAATAAACTCCTTTCTTAAGAGCTGCTTTTCTAATTAGTTCATTAATTGCTAGTGTTGTCTTATGAGCTTTGCGATGCCAGACTATTACTTTAAATCTCGCTGGATTCTCCAATATCGGCAGTTGGTGCTTCTCCGGTGTCCAGTTGTAAGGAATTTGTATCTTTATCCCCGCCATATGTTGTAATTTCTAAAGTTATATTGCCAGCTAATTCCTTTTTATCAGCTTTGCTCTTTAGATAGATCGGCAATGCAAAGTCTTTTGTTATCATGACATCATCATTTTCAGATAGAACATTATGCAATCTCATTTCTGCTATTTCTTCTAGCGTTTCTTCTTTTATCTTTTCACGATAAAGCTTTAATTCTTCTCTAATAGGTCTTCGTCCGCTATTCTGATTGCCCTGAAATGACTTGCCACTTTTATATACTCGTGGCATAATATTTTATAATATTTAATTTGTTTAATATTAGCTAATTTATTTTTTTGGTCTCCATCCAGTCTTCCGTATAGTACCATATACATAAGAGTCAGTCTTCTTTCCTGTTAAGCCTTTTCCTTTAGCTTCTTTTTTAAGTTTGTTTTCTAGAGATTTAGGCATATAGATTTAAACTCTTTGTAAAATTTACGACTTTCTTGGGTATGCTCTATAAGATATGAGTCCTTTTTCTTTGCGAGTGTGAGAAGAGCATCTAGGTGCTCTATGTTAAATAAAGCATAGTTAATTATTTGACTCTTGGTTAGCTTTTTTTGCTTCTGCATTGACAACTTCTAAAAATTCCCCACCTTTTTTTATATAGGTTTTAAATTCAGCAAAACTACCAACGAAGTTATATTTTCTTTTTTTGTCACTATATGACGTATTTAAGTCGTTCATATTCTTAACTCACAATTTAAGCTTAACCTTTCCCGATTTTACTTAAACTATGAGTCGCTTTTTTTAACCCTTTTGTAAGCTAAGAATACAAAAAAGAGACAGAAGTCCATCTTTTAGTCACAGCATAAGAATACGAGTGAAGAACAGGTATTCTTAAAAATAGACTGGAAAGACAGACTTGTGTCTCTTTGCATGGGGTTTTGAATTATGATTGTTAATTCCTAAAAATTGATCAATTGCCAGGAATTACCTGGCTCGCTTCTCTTTTGAACTTCTTTTTGTAAGTGAAGCGCTTAAAAGGCACTTAGTAAAATTACTTCTACCTAGCCTCTGATAATATTATATATCTTTATTAAAAATAAAGCAAGGGGATAACTTAATAATTAATTAAGGGGTTTTCCCCTTGATTTTTTAGAAATACCGATATATAATCGGGATATAAACTTTTTTATGCCAAAAATCTTGCATCAATTAAATCCTTATGGGATACCATACCCGCCGGAAGGTGAGTCGGCCCCGCAAGAGCCGTTGGCGTGGTATCCTACGAGGATTTTTTAATTGTATGAAAAGTAATGACGGATTTATTCTTTTAGCAAGAAAAATAAAAGACAGCGATATTTGGAATAAAAAGCCGATTTGGCTGAAAATTTGGATTTACATTCTTCTAGAGGTGAATCATTCTGACTCTAAATTTAGTAAAGGAACGGGTTTTTTTAGATTTGATTGGATATGTCAAGAAACAGGCGCATCATATTGGCAAGTAGAAAAGTGTATAAAATATCTTAAACAAGCAACACAGATAACAACACAAAAGGCAACACAAGGAATTGTTATTTCTGTGTTAAACTACGCAAAATATCAATCAATTAAAAAATATTATAGCAACACAGAAAACAACACCCCAAGCAACTCAAAAGCAACTCAAAAGCAACTCAGGGGCAACAATATATATAAAGAAGGAAAAAAAGATAAAGAAGAAAAAGAAATATATATAAGCGAGGTAAACAGCCTCATAAAAGAATTTGAGACTATTAATCCAACCATTAATTACGGCAATAAGACGGAGCGCCAATCTCTAGAATATCTTATAAGCAAATACGGCTACGAAAAAACACTAAATACTGTGCGAGCCGCCATCGCTATACAAGGACAACAATATGCGCCGGTAATAACCACCCCGTACCAACTTAAACAAAACATGGGTAAATTATTAATTTATTACAGCAAAGAGTCTAATAAAAAATCTAAGTTCACAAGCATATGATCGTATTTTATTCAAAAGAAGCTCAATTTGAATTAACTAACGAAGAATTTAAAGCCTTTATAAACAAAGCAAAGTCAGGAGAAAAGGTTTGGATCCCTCGTCTAAATGTATTTTTAAGCAATATGTTTATTTGGGCTGGGGAGAAACCTCAGCAAACAGACAGAAGACAATTACACGACGGGACTTACGCCGTTAATAAATTCGGGACGTGGGTAGATGAAAAAGATCCTAACGTAAAAATTGACCTGCACTACTACCCGGAATTAGCAAAAGATATTAAACCCGGAATTAAAAAATTATCCCCTGGAAATTTCTAAAATATACTATATAATATAAATATACAATATAGAAGTTATGCGCCTAAATATAAAGCTGGGAAAAATTAAACGTGAAGAAATTAAAAAATATATTTCTGACTCTCAATGGCAGAAACTTAGAGTTAGTCTAAAAAACACCTCTCTAGAAACTAAAATCAGTGCTTGTAATAGGTGGTTGGAGTTAAATAAATATTCTTACGCATCAAAAATTCAAATAATTAATTACATAAATGCTTTGAAAAGAAGTTCTTATTCAAAGGACATCACAAAGTATTTATAAAAAACTATGGCAAAAGTTAAATGCTCAGCTTGCGGACAGCTAAAGTTCGTAAATCCCCAAGCATTAACCGCCAGAGTCGCTAAATACGGCTCTGTTGAAGAGATTGAAAAAAAATGGACTTGTTCGTCCTGTAACCCCGGTAAAAAAAAGACTCAAAAAACAAAGGCCGAAAAAGAGGTAAAAAACACCGAAGAATACGAAGAACCGACAATTACGATAGAAGAAGAGGAAGAAATAGAAGACATGTTAGCTAAACAATAGCAAATTTCGCGAAATTTGATAGCAAATTTCAATTTAAAATCATTTTGCGCATATTATATCAAAACGCGATTCTTGACTCAAGACAAGCGCGTTTAACGCGAATCTATGTACACACTAAAACTCGAGCACAGCTTTTCGGCGGCACATCAATTAAAGCACGCTTATTCCTCAGAATGCAATGATTTCATGCATGGACATAACTGGCGGACAATAATAACAATAAAAACTCAAGAGCTAGCTAACGGAATGGTCGTTGATTTTAAAAAAGTCAAAGAAATTATAAATCAACTAGATCATAAAAACTTAAATAATATTTTAGATTTTGAACCAACAGCAGAAAATTTGTCCCGCTTCCTTTACAACGAAGTTTGTAAAGAGATGGATAAAAGCGAGAGAGCTTACCTCGTTGAAGTAGAAATCTTTGAAGCCGATAAAGCTTCAATAAAATACGAAATATGAAAACCTTTATTTGTGAAAAACCTTTTTTAAGTATTCAAGGCGAAGGTAATTATGCCGGAATACCAGCCGTCTTTGTTCGCTTCTCAGGATGTACTCTTAAATGTCCCGACTGTGATACAAAGTATCACCAAGAAGGATTTGAAATAGATACCGATGAAATAGTAAAACAAATTTTAGAATTGAATCCTTTAACAAAGTCGGTTGTTTTTACCGGAGGTGAGCCTTTACTCCAACAGGAGGCAATAGCCGATATTATTAATAAGCTACAGCCTTCTTTTCGGCCTAGACACGGGTCTCTTAACTATAAATTTTGGTGGTTCCAAATTGAAACTAATAGCACTGTTAGTCCTCAACTTCTTTGTAGAGAGGTAACTAATTCTTTAATTCAGTTTAATGTGAGCCCTAAGCTATCGGAATTTAATTCTCAAGAAGAAGCTAAAAATTTATTTGATCAATGGTATATTCAACCTCATGACTTCATTTTAAAATTTGTTACCCAAGGGCCTGAAGATATTGAAGAAATAAAAAAAATAGCTACTCAATTTAGAGTTAATCCGGAACAAATTTATTTAATGCCAGAAGGCAAGCGATTAAATGACCAGCTCTCTCATATGGAATTAATTAGCGAACTCGCTATAAAAAACGGCTATAATTTTACTCCACGTCTTCACGTTCTTATTTGGGGAGATCGGAAAGGCGTTTAAAAATCTATGAAGAAAAAAATAATTATTTTGAGTGGCGGGATGGATTCTACTACCCTGCTCTATGATATCGTAAAAAAATACGGAAATAAAAATATTATTGCTTTAAGTTTTTTTTACGGCTCGAGGCACAATGATTATGAGCTACCCTTAGCTCAGCAGTCCTGTCAAAAATTAAAAGTAGAACAAAAAATTATAAATATAAAAAATATTTTTAATCAGTTTAACTCGGCTTTACTTAAACATAAAGATAGCGAAAAAATCCCCGAAGGACATTATGAAGATAAAAGTATGAAAAAAACCGTCGTCCCTTTTCGTAACGGGATATTGCTTTCAATGGCAGTTGGTTTAGCTGAATCAGTCGGAGCTGACACCGTTTTTTACGGGGCTCATGGGGGAGATCATTTTATTTATCCTGATTGTAGAATTGAATTTGAAAAAACTTTTTCAGAAGCAGCAACTCTAGGAACTTTTAATAAGGTAAAAATTAAAGCTCCCTACAGAAATATAAATAAAATTGGTATTCTCAAAAAAGGAATTAAATTAAAAGTAAATTATTCCCTTACACATACTTGCTATAATCCGTCAAAAAAAGGCTCCTGTGGAAAATGCGGTGCCTGTCAAGAAAGACTAGAAGCGTTTAATAAATTAAAAATTAAAGATCCAAAAATTTATGTACGATAAACAAAAAATGATTGATGCTACTAGATTATTTCTGGAAGCGATTGGAGAAGATCCAGAGAGAGAAGGTTTAAAAGAAACTCCAGAACGCGTAGCTAAGATGTACGGTATTCTTTTAGATGGTTACAATCAAAATGCTAAAGATCACCTAAAAGTATTTACTGAAAAAACTCGTAACATGGTTATAGTAAAAGATATTCCTTTGTATAGCTTCTGTGAACACCATATTGTTTTGATGGCAGGCAAAGTTTCTATTGCCTACGTACCAGACGGTAAAGTTTTAGGATTATCAAAATTAGTTAGAGTCGCTAGAGTTTATGCTAAGCGTCTACAACTCCAAGAGCGTCTAACTGATCAAATTGCCGAAGCACTTGACGAAGCTTTATTACCTAAAGGAGTAGCGGTAACAGTAGAAATGGAGCATTTCTGCATGTCAATTAGAGGTGTAAGGACTCCCGGTGCTAAAACAGTGACTACGAGATTAACTGGCGTGTTTTTACAAAAGCCCGAGGTAAGAGAAGAATTCTTTAACTCTCTAAAATAAATTTATGAAGAATTTAAAACCCAATTTCAATTTACAAAAAGAGCTTCTTAAAAAACATATGAGGGGCCAAAAAAAATATGGAGCATTCTCCTTTTTGAAAGACGGGCGAGACATGAATTTAGAAGCTTCTGACGAATTATTAGACGCGATTAATTATTTAACCTACGCTAGGATAAAAAATCTTTTTGGAGAAAAAATAATTCATAGTTGGTCAATAGCAAAATTTAATAAAATTTATCGCCAAACTATTAAAGAGGATTTTTTACGCGAGAACGTTTTTATTAAAGACTTATTATATTTAATAAATGAATTAAAAAAATGAAACTTAGCTTTGAAATACCTATAAATCATATCCGCGAGTTTAATCAATATCAAGATTTTATTTTCGCACTACCGCACTTAATAGATTTAAGGGAAGAAAACGAATATGAAAAAGCAATTAAAGAATCTGAAAAAGAAATTTGGTTAGATAACGGAGCTTATGAAAATAAAAATCCTGAAGGTATTGATTCTCTACTCACTAAGGCTAAAAAAATTGGTGCTAGCTTAATTTTTTCTCCGGATTCTTGGAATAATACCAAAGAAACAAAATTTTCTTTAAAAATATTCCAAGAACTTAAAAAAAAATATAAATCAAAAATAAAAACAGGAGTTGTAATTCAAGCGGAGACTCTAGATGAATTTTTAGAATTTTACGAAGAATGTCTAAAAGACGACGAAATAGATATTATCGGTATTAACCATTATACTACTTCTCGTGTCTGGCAATTTAAAAATCGTAAACCTACTAAGCAAAATCAACTCATCCATAATCTTAAAAGAATGCCAGAAGATCGTATAGAAATGCTGCAATATTTAGCTAATAACTTTAACAATAAAAATAATGTACATCTTCTAGGGCTGGGGGGTTCTTATAAAGATATAATCTATGCTAAAAAGTATTTTCCTTGGGTAATTTCTAACGATACCAGCGCTCCCTTCTGGGCTGCTGTATTTGGCGACTCTTTAAATAAAGAAGGAGAATTTACCAACGGTAAGAGGAAAGAACCCGTTAACTTTAATTATAAAGCTAATCTAGAACAATTAATATTAGCGAAAAAAAATATTGAGTTAATTAAAATCTTATGCAGATAAATCCCAAAGAAATAATAGCAAAAAAAATCCTCATTATCTATGACGGGTGCGAAATACAACAGGTAGGAGTAGACTTAGCTATCAGCGAAGACATATTACTAGGGCACGGGCAGTCTAGAAATGTACTTCTAAATGCCGAGGTACATTTGCCAAAAGATATTTACGCTACTTTTATACATAGATCTTCATTTAACAGAAGAGGGGTATTAATCACGGGCTCTGTATACGACCCGAACTATGAAGGTGTCGTCGGCTGCACTATCTATAACTTATCGGGGCGAGAAATAGAGATAAAAAAGAATGAAAGAATAGGGCAAATGCTGTTTTTTAAAGCAGACCCGGCCTCTGAATATAAAGGACAATATCAAGGAGAATTTTTAAATAAAGGTGCATAACTTTATTTTTTGTTTAATATTAGTGCTTTTTTAGACCGTTGACTTTATTCTATTTATACTATATAATATAAATAGATAGTTAATAAAGTCAAATAATATGAGTATTACTTTAGAAGGCATAGAGGCAGAAGGTAAAGCACGCACATTATTACAAAACCAAGGATTTGATATACAACAGCTAGATTGGATAGGCAAAAAAAACGGTAAATGGTTAATTTTTGAAGTAAAACAGCGAGAATTATTTCAAGCGCCCCCATTTGACGGCACAGGGTTAGACATAAAACAAATAGACTTGCGTAGAAAATTATATAATGACCTTTTAATAGATACTTATTTAATAGTTTATGAAAAAGGTACAAAAAATATCTATGGACAATTTTTATTCGGAGTATTAGAAGAAACGGAATACTTTGATACTAAAAATAAAATAAGAATTTATAATTTAAAAAATTTTAAGAAACTGAATAAATAAAATTATGGAAAACGAATCAATAGTTAAAATGATAATTAATATACCTGAGGAACTAAGGCGTCATTATAAGATTAAGGCTGCCTATCTTTCTAAGAAGAATGACAGAGTTACTATTAATGACCTCGTCATTAAGGCGCTGGAAAGCGATTATAAAAAATCCAAATTAGCGGATACCCTAACTTTAGAAGGCTATAAAGACCAGCCTACTAAATTAGAAAAAAAATAGCTCTCGGCCATAGGTTGAAAAAGAATACACTTACGTTAGCAAAAGATGAGAATATTCCTAAAACCTATGGCTGGGACTTATTAAATATAAATATATGAATGAAGATATTCAAGACATCTTAAAAAACAGTGAAAACTTTGACGAGTTTTACAAGGAATCAGCCCAATTAATAGCAGATGAGATCGGCAACGATACAGGCAGAAATCCTTATAACATCTTAGAGGAAGAAGTAAGAGACAAGGCTAAAGAGTACTGGGATGAATATATAGATAGCACAATGCCATTTTAATAATTAAATAAACGCTATGAGACACGTTGAAAATATGAAATTTGATACGCCTTTAGACAAGGAGTATAAAAGACAAACTAGAATCAAAGCTAATCGTGAATGTAGACATTTAAAAGGGCTTGAAGAAGTACGGTTATTGACCGAATACGGATATGAAAGCTACATCGGCTGTAAAAAGTGCGGAAAACTATTACTGCCAGATGAAGTTAAGGAAGTAGAAAAGACATTAAAAAAATTTAAAAACTTAAATAAATAATATGGAAAAAAATCTTAAAGAAAAAGCTATAAATATACAAGGTAAAAAATACGTATTAGTATCCGATAGAATTATATATTTTAATGAAAATTTTCCAGAAGGTTGTATAATAACGGATATAAAAATTGAAGATACTAAAGTATATGCAATAGCTAAGGTTTATCCCGAAGGTTTAGAAGGAAGATATTTTACCGGGCACAGCCAAGAAATAGAAGGAAGTTCATTTATAAATAAAACTAGTGCTATTGAAAATGCAGAAACAAGCGCAGTCGGTAGAGCCCTAGCTATGATGGGCATAGGTGTTATAGACAGTATTGCTAGTGTTGATGAAATACATAAAGCTAATAATAGAACTATAAACTATGACAAAACTCCTATAAAACCGGAGGAAAGAAATCCTATAATAAATTCCGTAGTGGGTACTCATAAATGCTCTACTTGCGATTATGACATTACTAAGGCTGAAAATGATTTTTCTACAAAAAAATATGGATTTCCTCTTTGTAGAGAATGCCAAAAAAATGCTAAATAAATGACGTATTATCAAAAAACATATTTTAAAAATGCTAAAAAGTCAGAATATAGAGGTAGTATTTATGATAGTAAGTTTGAAGCTCAAATTGCCTTTGATCTTGATATGATGCTGAAGGCTGGAGAAATAATAAAATGGGAAAGACAGGTTAAGATCCCACTTATAGTAAATGGCTATCTAGTTGAGAATTACTATATAGACTTTATCGTTTATCGCGATGGCGAGACTGAATACATTGAAGCTAAGGGCTATCCTACTCCAGTCTGGAAAATTAAATGGAAGTTATTTGAAGCCTTACACACCAAGCCTGGTAATAAACTTACAGTCATAATGCAGGGCAAATATAGACCACCTAAATTGCGTAAAGTTAAAATAAATTTATGAGAGAGTATTTTCCACAAGACGAATTACCAGAAAGATAATAAATTATTTCTTGACGAGGAGGAGTGATAGTGTGTCAAGTGTTAAGGTTCTGTCCTTAAGACGAAGACTTAACAAACGGTCAAGCACGTGCGGATAGATTAGTATCGGTACTGGATAGTACACGACTAGCGTCTAGCAAAACTGCGGCTGTTACTTCTCCTTGCTAGGAAATAATTAACTAAATATAAATTTATGAATAAAAAAGCCAAAGAAACTCCGATGGGAGCAAGTCAGTGGAAAGAATACGGAATTAAGTATGGGTATTATGATTATTTTAAAAAAGAAGAAGTTAAAGATGAGAAAACAATAATGGAAATACCTTATCAGAAGTTAGAGTGGGGTAAGACTTGTGATAAAAAACTTAATTGGGAAGAAGCTAAAAAATGGTGCGAAGAGCAAGGTGAGGGCTGGAGATTGCCGACTAGACAAGAACTTTTAGAAGCCTACGAGCAAAAGATGAGCGGTTTTACGTCTAGCAGCTATTGGTCGTCTACCGAGGGCTCGAGCAGCTTCGCCTGGAACCAGAGCTTCGTCAGTGGCAACCAGGTCGCGAACTTCAAGAATTTCGGTTTCTATGTTCGTTGCATTAGGAGTATTTAATTATTTAACTATTTTTATGCCTAAAAATGTCATACTAAAACTAACTTTGAAAGAAATGATTGGATTATGTTTTTTAATAAAATAATGAAAAAAATATATGAACAAAAATCCCTACGATTTAAGCGACTTTGATAAACAATTTAATGACCCAGCAGATTTATTTTCTTTTGAGTCTATTAAGTCTTACATCCAAACCAAAATAGACCAAGAAGTTAAAAAGATTGTTGAGGAAATTAAAGAGGAGGTACTTAGCGCTAAATATGGTACTAAGAATAGAGTGGAATTGTTGTGTAAATTAAACTCTTATATTAAATAAATAACATGGATATTGATCAAATTATAAATGAATTGCAAAAAAGAGTAGCTGAAAATACACCAATATCTCCAGCTTCTTGGTGTGAAGCTGCTATGAGACTTGAGGTCTTAGCGACAAATCTAGACGATGAATTGGCTGCGATGCAGGCTATTATGGAGGAGGAGGAAGCTAAGCTTGTTGGAGAGGGAAGTACATCAGCCAAGGCAAGGGCAACTTCAAAGCTAGCTATAAACTATCAAGAATTTCTAAAACTAAAGGCTAAGATAAAAAGAATTGATAGTTTTATTATTACGGCAAGAAAAAGATCTTCTATAAGAGAGGATATATAAAATATTATAGTTCTTGAACTTTAGTTTGACTCTCAAACCAAACAACCGCCTTAGCAATCTCTATAGGATCTAAGGTATTTATTTTATCTTTTTTTGTTATTCCTAAGGTATTTTCTAAATAATTAAGGTATTTTGCAGTATCATTTTCATGAGGAGGTGAATATTTATAGATAAAATCTTTTAAAGTTAGACTTCTTTTTTGATCTGCTTCTACTTGCTTAACCGCGGCTCTAAAACCTAGTTCAGGTGTCTTAAACTTAGCAAATCCACCTCTACCCTTTGTAGCACCTGGCTGTCCTGCATATATTAAATTAGCAGGATTATTATTTTCTATAGCTAGTGTATTGCCCCACTTTCTTAGCTGTCCATTAGTATCAAGATTAACTTTTATATTTTTAATATACGATTCTATATCAGCAGGCAATATTTTTTTATTTTCTTCCTTTGCTTTATTAAATAACTCCTCTCTTTTAAGTAAACTTTGATATTCCTGATTACTAATTTGATTAGTACTAATAATTTTATTATCTTTAAATTTAACTTCTGTTATTGGAGTTTGTTTGTCAATTAATTCTTGGTCAGCGTCACCGCCAGCTTCTGGTGTTTTAGGAAATAAAAAGTCCTTCAATGATTTGCCAAAACCACCTAAACCTATACCACCTAAACCAAACGCTTCTACCGGTGCATTATGTTCTGGTTTTATATCAACTTCCATCCATTTAACTCCGTTTTCATCAATTATATTTTTGGCATTATAATTGTTTTTAAGGTATCTACCTAAATCTTTTTCGTAGAACTTATAGATAGGGTTGTTAGTGTCTACTTTACCTGAGATGTCAAAGGTTTCAGTTACTGACTCTAATTCCTTTGCTCTTTTCCAAGATGAATACATACTTCCAATTTTTTCTATAGCATCCCATCTTTCTTTCGGCACTGCCTTAAACTTTCCATCACCTAAAACATCAGTAATAATCCAAGTTCCTTCGCCCTCTTTATAAATCTCTAAACCATTAGCTAAATTTTCTATATCTTCTAATTCTCCATCATTACTAAAAACTTTCCACTTACCTTGTTCTCCTAATCCCTCAATCTTCATAGCAGTTTCTCCTGTAGGGAATTGTAGTTTAGTCTTACCATCTAATGCTGCAAGTTTAACTTCTTCGCGAACCATACGATAATGAGCTGTGGGGTCGTTGTATTGTTGGAGTTTATTCAAATTATCTCTTTTTGAATTTTCTAAAATATATTTTTCCGCTTGTTTTTTTGATATATTAGAATTTCTTCCATCACCAAATGATTTAATTATTTTGCCATTATTGTCTTCAACACCCCAAATTCCATTTCCCTCGTAAAAAGTGTTTAAATCATTTTCTTTATAATAAATCTCATTTTCCAATCCTCCTTTTTGGTATAAATCACTCTGAACTTCAATAACACGTCTAGTTTGATTGCCTGCCATATCTTCTATACGAGTATGACCAAAATAATTTTTTGTATTTTCTGAAAAATGAACTCCACCAGCTGAAGTTTGAATTGGACTTTCATATATTCTCTCTCCGTAATCCTTAACATTTCCTCTTATATCATCAGGTAAAACAATATTTTCATATTTGTTAGAAGAAAAAGATGGATGCGAACTTTTCTTAACTGTTAATGGCAACAATTCAGCTTTAACTTTATTGGCAAAATCTTGGACTTTAATTTTTCCTTTAGAAAAAGAGTCCAAAATCTTGCGAGTAATATCTTTTTCTACTTGCTTGAGTTCTGGCGAATTAGTTAAATCACTTATAAATTGTTTACTAACTTCTGTTCTACCTTCAAGTTTTTTAAGAAGTTTAGTAGTTAACTGATTTTCATTTGCAGCTGGATTAACAAAACCCATAACATTGTTTGACAAAACTTTAAGTCCAGCATATTGTGCTAATTCTTGGTTTGTTTTTCCTTTTATTTCCCTGTTTGATAATGTAGTTTCGCCCAAATCATTTTTAAATACAGGCTCTAGTGAGAATGTTTCCCTTTTAGCTGTTTCTATGTTTTTCTGAATAACTGGAAGTTCTTTGTTAACAGGAAATACCATTTTTTTAGAATTTGAAGAAAATAAATATTTATTAACATTTTCCTTAGGTGTTTGTTCAACTACAGCAGGTGTAGAATTAGCCACAATGCCTAATAAACTTTCAATTTTATTTTCTGCAACTCCAAATAAATCAGTTAATTCCTGCTTTTTAACACCTAGTAAATTTTTAAGATTATTAAGCATATTTATTGAGTATTTTTTTGATTATTTTGTGTACCCTGACTTAATGCAGCGCTAACCTTTAGCATGTCGTAAAATATTTCCTGCTCTTCTATGGACAACTTTTTACCATTCTCTAACTTATTAATCATTGCATTAATAGTACTATCCTTAATTTTTATCATTTTACCATAAGATCTTAGTAGTGGAATAACTACAGTAGGACTAGACATAATTAATCCTATAAAAGCACCTAAAACTCCTCCTGCAGAAAATCCTATGCCAGTTGGAATAACGCGCATATAGGCACCAATTTTATTACCACCAGAATTTTCAATATCTTCTATTGCTTTAATAATATTTATTTCTTTTGTAATTCCAGGAGATAGATTTTCAAGTCTTGCTAATACACTCTCCCTTCCTTTGTTTGTGGCGTTAGCTATTCTAGTTATAGCTCCATCTTTAAATCTAATTTCTCCAGTAGCAGCATCTCTTGTTAAATATTCTTTTTTTATAGCTTTATATTCATTAGATAAAGTTTTATAAGATTCGTCTAATTGAGATAGTCCTTCTATCTGTTTTTTCCCGAAAGAATCAAATACAGCTCTTAATTCTCTAGCCATAACATCTGAGGCGGTTGTTTTTGTTGGATCTCTAAAATAATCTGCCATTGTTGAAAGTGCTGTTCTAGCATTTAGAAATGCGTTATAGCTATATTTACCACCTAAGCCGTATGTATCAATAAAATTTTGCAAGGCATTAATATCACCAATACTCATTGGTAAGCTTTCTTTTGTGGGCGTTATCTTCCAATTATCTAAATTAATATTATACTTATCTAACACATTTTTTAGAGCAGAAGGATTAATATAAACAGACTTATTTGTTTTTCTTATTCCTTCATAAGCACTGCCAGTTTGTGATTTTTCTTTCATTATTCCTTCAATTTCATTCCATATTTTGCCAGCAACTGACTGTCTGTTGGTTGCTGCCATATTATCTTGAGTAAATGATTCTGGATTTTTTATAACCTCTGATATTGTGGTAGGTTTTAAGCCAGAAGCTTGACTGATAGAATACTTAGCTGCACCCTTTGCCATATCTCCCGTCACTTCTGTTGTCTTTTTTAAAGTGTTAATAGCTGCTTTTGTTCCTACAGACTTACCACTAGTTATACCTTTTGCTAAGAGTGCTAAAGGAAGAACAGAAGAAGTTGGCTGCTCTACTAGTGTTTTTGTAGCTCCTTTTATATCTCCAGTAATAGCTTGTTGGATTGTTTTAGGAACTATAGTTTCATAGACTGCTTTTGGTACTTCTTTTAAGACGTCTGTTGCAGTTATTCCTTCTTTTACAACGCCTTCCATAGAGCCACTTAAAAATTGCCCTAATCTCTTAGCAGTACTGATAGGATTAATCATATTCCATAAACCTGAAATAAAATTAATGGTATCACCAGGCAAATTTGCAGTAGCCTTACCTAAATTCATTCCTAAACCCTCGTTGCCGGTAGTTGTAAATTCTGGTTTATTAAGCAGGTCTTCATTTTCTTGATTAATTTGATTGTTATTAGTAATAATTGAAGCTTTTTTACTTCCATTAGTTTCTGGATTGCTTAACTTATTCTGCTTATAGATAGAGTAAACAGAATTAACATATTTAGGCACATCGTATTTAACACCCTGTTTATTTACGCCAACCTTGCCCTCCCATTTTGGAGAACCAGAATTCCACATTGAAGCAATTTGAGCTGGATTATAACCAGCTTTTTTCCAATCTAAAATCTTTAAATACGCAACTTTATTCTCATTTTCAAGAGTAAGAGGTGCGTTAGCATCTCCTAGATATTTACTAGCACTTGATTTCCAAGTAGCTGGCATAAATTGATATCTTGACGCTAATTCACCAGAAGCGCCACTAACTTGTCTATTGCCAGTTTCAACTTGACGTATAGCCTTAGCTAAATTTACTACGTCTTGATCTAACATATTTTATAATTTATTTATTGTTTAAGCTACCAACTAAATTCACCGTCAGCACCACTTTCAGCATTTATTGCCTCTAACCATGCTTCAATACTAGTTTGTATTTGTAGTAGATTTTTCTTAAAGTTTTCTGGACTCTGCTTAGAATTTAGAGCTCCTAATGCTGATTCTAATAATTTTCCCTCTCTATCTGATACTTGCCCTAAAGCTCCACCTGTTTGAGAAGCAGCTCGCATTGCGGCTAATTCTCCAAATGCTATATTTGATTTAAGAGTATCAAGTTCTGAATCAAAATTAGCAGCATCTGTTTGAGGAATATACTTTAGAAGACTTCCGTAGCCAACATTCCATCCACTTACCTTATTAAATAAATTTTTAACATTTATTAGAGTTCTTTGCGCTCTTTCTATGCTATATTGATTAGCAATGTCTGTCTTTTCGCCACCATTAAGCCACATCTCAAATGTTTTTCCAGTACCTTCAAAACCTCCAGCTAGTAGGTAGTTTTTATAGTCTGTTGTTGAATTTGATAAACTATTTTGTGCTAAATAATTACTGGCTGCAACTGCAAAGCCGTCTTCTAATGCCTTTGCGTCAATGCCGGTTAATTTAGAATACTGTTCTGCAATAGAATTTGATATAGGCACGCCTGCATTTAGGAATGAAGATAATATTGTTTCTAGTGCACTTTGCTGATCCTGTCTTAATTGTCTTGTATAATCATAAATTTTTAACTTTAAATTCCCTTCTTCAATAACATTTGCTTTTTCATCAACAAGTCTAGCTAATCTTTTTTCTTTAGCTTGTAATGCAATTTGTTTGCGATTTTCTTGATAGGCCTGCTCTCCTTGGATTAACGGAGCTACAGTTCCAAGTTCGTGTCCAATCTCATTAATAGAATTATCATAAGCAGTAGTGGTATTATCAATATCTTCTTGCGTGCTATTTATTAATGAATTAATACTTTTTAGATCAGCTTCAACTTTCTCTATTAATTTTAATGGATCAATAGTGCCATCATCTGCTGCTATTTCTGGTGCTGCAGGTACTTGAGTATCTGGCACCTCTGCCTTTGCTCCGGCAGGAGCACCACTTGTATTTGGTAGCTTGCCACCATAAGCATAGTCATTAAATTTCTTCCAATCACTAGCATTTTTAGGTATTCCAAATATTGATGTATAATCCTTAAAAGCATTCTTTTCCATTTGAAGTGAGCCTAGATAAATAGATCCATCAGTACCTCTTCTTACCATACCTTCTAGCTTGTCTGGATTTGTTGTTTTTTGTAGATTGGTCCATTGGTCATATGTAAGCTTTTGACCACTTTTTATATTTGTTGATGAAGTAGCTTCTTGAGCTCCTTTCTCAGCAGAATAATCTACGCCAAATCTTTTTGCAGCTCCTTCTATATTGTCATTTATACTTTGACGATTTGTATTGTCTAATACACTATTTAGTCCAGCATTTTTATTAATTATGGTAGTTTCAACACCAGAAGGAGAAATAACTGATTTTTTATAAACATCCTTATTAAACTCAGGGTTAGTTCCTATTGCAGGTA
>ENA-UOWO01001858-UOWO01001858.1-activated-sludge-metagenome-genome-assembly--contig:-NODE-1858-length-27203-cov-10.077759_pt1 | contig 27203 bp, 37 predicted proteins | sample MGYA00238148_ERZ761564 | MGnify/ENA primary metagenome ERZ761564 (study PRJEB28885, sample SAMN05720194) | activated sludge metagenome | isolation source: Anaerobic digester | place: USA...
CCACACCCTATTCACAACAAAAAAGGCGACACCAGATTTCTCCGGCGTCGCCCCTTTTCAGAACAAACAACAATTGCTTATTCCTTATCTTCCACTTCTTCAGCAGCAGTTTCTTCCGCTGTTTCCGTGCTTGCAGTTGTTTCTTCTTTTGCAGTAGTTTCAGTTGCTTTTTTAGCACCACCACGGCGAGAACGACGGCTCTTACCGGCAGCTTTAGATTCTGCGCTGCTTGGGTTGTACAGATCGTTGAAGTCTACAAACTCAATCATGGCCATGTCAGAGGCGTCACTTCTACGGAAGCCAATTTTGATGATGCGCAGGTAACCACCGGGGCGATCGCCAATTTTTGGTCCGATGACATCAAACAACTCCTTGATCGCATCCTTGTTCTGGAGGTAGCTGAACACTACGCGGCGATTGTGGGTAGAATCATTTTTTGCTTTGGTCACCAGCGGTTCCATGTGAACGCGCAATGCCTTTGCTTTGGCCAAAGTGGTGGTGATCCGCTTGTGCGTGATCAGCGCAATGGTCAGGTTCGCCAACAGTGCCTGGCGGTGCTCAGCCTTACGGCCAAGGTGGTTGTGTTTTTTTCCGTGTCTCATTTTATTGAGTTGTTGACTTCGCAACACCGTGCAGATGATTTGCACCGGTTATTGCAGGGTGCACGACGCAGGGGTCGTGCGGGTTACGAATCGCCCACGACTGAAGTCATGGGCTGGTGATGTATGTTGGCTCCCACGAATAAATTCGTGGGTTGCCAGTGTTTCGGTCTGGAGGGAGTAAGCTATTGCACTTTCGGTGCCACACCCTAACTCACACCCAAACCCAAACCCTATCTTTATTCTTCGTCGAGTTTGTACTTGGACAAGTCCATGCCGAAGGTGAGTCCTTTTTCCTGGAGGAGTTCTTCGATTTCGACGAGGGATTTTTTACCGAAGTTGCGGAACTTGAGCAATTCGTGGGTATCGTAGTGGACCAATTCAGCCAAAGTATTGATTTTGGCAGCCTTGAGACAGTTGTACGCACGAACCGAGAGGTCCAAATCTTCCAGTGAAGTTTTCAGCAGCTTGCGCATGTGGAGGATGTGTTCGTCCACAATGTTGTCTTCGCGGCTGGAAGCGTCATCGAAAGTGATGTTTTCGTCGGTAATCAACATGAGGTGCTGGATCAAGATGCGGGAAGCTTCTTTGATGGCATCTTCAGGGTGAATGGTACCGTCGGTTTTTACCTCGATGGTGAGCTTTTCGTAGTCGGTACGTTGACCTACCCGGGTATTCTCAATGCGGTATGACACATTTTTGATCGGGGTATAGATGGCATCTACCGGGATGACCCCGATGGGTGCATCTTTGGGCAGGTTGTCATCAGCGGGTACGTAGCCACGTCCTTTGGTGATGGTTAATTCGACCTCCAAGTTTACGAAAGGCTCCATGGTACACAACAACAACTCGGGGTTCATCACCCGGAATACGTTGGTGTGGTCTTCGATGTCACCTGCCCGAAACTCTTCTTTACCATTAATGGTCAAGTAAACTTTTTCGGTGTTGACATCGTCGTCGCCCAAAATCTTTTTCAGACGAACTTGCTTGAGGTTCAGGATGATCTCCACTACGTCTTCTACTACGCCACGGATGGTGCCAAATTCATGATCGACACCCGCGATGCGCACAGCAGAAATTGCATAGCCTTCCAGGGAAGACAGCAACACCCGGCGAAGGGAGTTACCTACAGTTTGACCGAAGCCTGGTTCAAGGGGTTTAAACTCAAAAAGACCTTCAAAATCGTTGGCTTTTTGCATTACGATCTTGTCCGGCTTCTGGAAATTGAGAATGCTCATATGCGGATAATGGACTTTGAGAAGGATTAAATGACCGGTCTCTAAACGCAGGAACGTCTTCCAACGTTGATCCAAACAAAGTATGTTTAGGTACCTAGAGCTTGTTTAAGCTCTAAAAGGCTTTATTTTATAGCTTTGAACCCTTTGATGATTCTTCAACTATAAAATAAAACCTTCAAGTACCGAAACGTTTCGATTACTTAGAGTACAATTCGACGATCAGCTGTTCATTGATCTTCTCCGGAATCATGTCCCGAGTAGGATATTCAATGAAACGACCCTCCAGTTTATCTGGGCTGAATTCCAGCCAGGTATATCTGCGTGATTCTGGGCTACGGTTGGCAACACTATCCTTGATCACATCCATGCTTTGAGATTTTCCGCGTACGGAAATCACGTCGCCAGGGCGAAGCTGGTGTGAAGGACTGTTGGATACGATACCGTTTACCAGGATGTGTTTGTGGCTAACCAATTGACGCGCACCACTACGGGTACGTGCCAAACCGATGCGGAAAACCACGTTATCCAAACGAGCTTCAAGCAACTTGAGCAACCATTCGCCGGTTACCCCGTGCTTGGCAGTTGCTCTTTCAAAGGTGCCGCGGAACTGACGTTCCAGCACACCATAGATATATTTAGCTTTTTGCTTTTCAGTTAACTGAACTGCATAATCAGAGCGCTGTTTGCGCTTGCGACTTGTTCCGTGCTGCCCGGGAGGGAATTTGCGACGTTCAAAGTACTTATCAGGACCGTAAATGGCTTCTCCGAACGATCTTGCTTTCTTGGTCTTTGGACCCGTATATCTTGCCATTGTGATAAATTGCTTTTAAGGATTATACACGTCTACGTTTCGGAGGGCGGCAGCCATTGTGGGGTACCGGCGTTACATCTTTAATTTTCGTAACACGGATGCCAGCTTGGTCAAGCGCGCGGATAGCGGCTTCACGGCCAGAGCCCGGACCTTTAACGAAAACTTCAGCAACACGCATTCCTGCATCGTAAGCTACCTTACCTGCATCCGTCGCAGCCACCTGAGCGGCATAAGGGGTGTTCTTTTTAGAACCTTTAAAACCCGACTTACCTGCTGAAGACCAGGATATTACCTGGCCAGTTTTGTTAGTTAACGAGACAATGATGTTGTTGAACGTCGCTTGTACGAATGCGTACCCTTCGGATTCAACTTTTACATTGCGCTTCTTAACTTTCTTGTTCGCCTTTGCCATTTAAAAATTTTTTAGAATCAGGCACATAAAAGACATACGAAGGTGTTTTGGGACATTATCCTGCCCACGATTAAAATCGTGGGAGGTGAACCAAAAGCTTCGGCTTCTTTCATGCCGATATTACTTGGTTGCTTTCTTCTTATTAGCCACCGTTTTACGTGGTCCTTTACGCGTACGTGCATTTGTACGGGTACGTTGTCCACGCAGAGGTAGTCCTTTACGGTGACGCAATCCGCGGTAGCAGGCGATGTCCTGCAAACGCTTAATGCTCATCGTAACTTCTGTTTTGAGTTCACCTTCGGTTTTGTACTGGGAAGTGACGATGCGAGAAATCTCGCGAATGTTGTCATCAGTCCAAGCTTCCACCTTCACGTCTTCACTTACGCCAGCTTCAGCCAATACTTTTCTTGCCGTGGTAGAACCAACGCCAAAGATATAAGTAAGGGCAATTACGCCACGCTTGTGTCTGGGTAAATCGATACCTGCGATACGAGCCATCTTCGTGTGCTTTTGAATGCTCCTGGCAACAAAGGGATTAACCCTGGCGTTGCTTCAGCTTTGGATTTTTCTTGTTAATGATGTAAACTTTGCCCTTCCTGCGTACGATCTTGCAATCAACAGATCGCTTCTTAACAGATGCTCTAACTTTCATGGTTCGAGTTGTTTATCAGGTATTCCAAACAGCGGACGGCAATTACTTGTAACGATAAATGATTCGTCCCCTACTCAAATCGTAAGGAGACATCTCCACCGAAACTTTGTCACCTGGGAGGATTCGGATGTAGTTCATCCGCATTTTCCCGGAAATAGTGGCAATGATCTGGTGATCGTTCTCGAGGCGCACTCTAAACATTGCGTTCGATAGTGCCTCTTCAATAATTCCGTCTTGTTTGATCAAATCTTTTTTAGCCATAGTCCGTTTTCGGAGTGCAAAGATAAGCATGTTTACTTATCTTTCTCCTCATTCCGTGAAAAAAATTACAGTTAACAGACAATAATCCATTTTAGGCCATTTCAAGGGCCATTTCTCCTTTCAAACTCACCTCCCGAACTTCCGAATTTTTGGAAATTGCGGTTTCGATGGGTACATGATTGGAGAGGATATCGGCTTTATTGCGTCGTACCACAACGGTATGCTCATAATGGGCAGAAGGTTGATGATCCTTTGCAGCAACGGTCCAACCGTCTTTTGCAGTAATCACTTCTTTTTTGCCCAGATTAACCATTGGTTCGATGGCAATCACTAAACCTTCCTGTAGTTTGATTCCTTTTCCACGCTTGCCATAGTTTGGCACTTCTGGATCTTCATGTAGATTACGTCCTACTCCGTGGCCTACCAATTCGCGAACGATCCCGTATTGGAAGCCCTTCTCCACATAGTTTTGAATAGCAAAGCTGACATCACCGATCCGGTGACCAGCTACAGCCTGCTCAATTCCTTTGTACAGCGAAGTTTTCGTAACTCGACAAAGTTCCATTACCTTTTCGCTAACATTGCCCAATGGAAACGTATAGGCAGCATCACCAAAAAAGCCATTCCATTGCACCCCACAGTCGACAGAGACGATGTCACCATCCTGGAAAATGACATTACCAGTTGGAATGCCGTGTACTACCTGTTCATTGATAGAAACACACAAGGTAGCAGGAAACCCACGATACCCCTTAAAAGCGGGTAATGCTCCATGATCCAGAATCACCGTCTCGGCGGCAGCATCTATCTCTTTGGCAGTAATTCCAGGACGAATGATGGAAGCAACATGCGCCAGCGCATCACAAACCAGCAAGCAACTTTTGCGAATGAACTCTACCTCTTCGTCCGTCTTGTAATATACCATAGAGCCTTGAATTGAGTGTGGTCAAAAAGTACTATTGTAGCGCCTTTTGCACCGGATAACTAGCAATTAAAGGCGACTGGCCAATTCACCAACCGCCTTTAATCAAGCGAATTTTTTTGTTAAAAACTCGTTTAAATTGAGTCGCCAATACCTTGCAGGCGGCTTTGAGACGAACGTCCTTGAATACGTCCAGACTTAGCCAAACCTTCGTATTTGCGCATCAATAAATGGCTTTCAATTTGCTGCAAAGTATCCAGAATGACGGATATCATGATCAGCAAAGATGTTCCTCCGAAGAACACTGCAAAGTTACGGTTGATGCCTATCGCTGCTGCAAACGCAGGCAGGATCGCAATAAGCCCCAGGAACACTGCACCTGGCAGCGTAATCCGGGAAGTAATGGCATCAATGTAATCGGCAGTAGGTTGCCCCGGTTTCACGGAAGGAATGAATGCGTTGTTGCGCTTGAGGTATTCCGCGTAGTTTTGCGGATTGACGATCAAAGCGGTATACACATAAGTGAACACAACGATCAACAAGAAATAAATCACGTTGTAGGGAACACTCGTAAAGTCATTCAATGCAGCAAGCACACCTGTGGTTGATGTACCACCTGTAGAACTGAACTGTGCAGCGGTAGTAGGCAAAAACATTAGCGCCTGAGCAAAAATGATCGGCATTACGCCAGATGCATTCAGCTTGAGTGGGATAAAATCTTGCTCAGATCTCATTCCGGTACTATCTGTTCTGCCGACTGCTTTTTTGGCCATCTGTATCGGTATTCGTCGAACTGCCTGAATGATCATAATGGACAGTAAAACTACCCCGAACCACAAGGCCATTTCCACTACAAAGAACAACAAACCATTGTTGTCCAATTGAGATTGGAATTCAAAGCCCAATGCGAAAGGAAGCCGTGCAATGATACCCGCCATAATGATCAAGGAAACACCGTTGCCTAAACCGCGATCGGTAATCTTCTCACCCAACCACATGGCAAATACGGTACCCGCAGCCAAAATGATGATGTTGGAAAACCAAAAGATACCTTGGTCGATCCTAGGATCAACAGCTTTCAGAAAGAACAGATAGCGCAAATAACCGCCGCCTTGAACCAGCGTGATGGCTACCGTCAGCAAACGAGTAATCGAGCTCAGTTTTTTGCGGCCAGATTCCCCTTCTTTGCTTTGCAAACGTTGGAAGTAAGGAACTGCAAAGCCCAACAACTGAATGATGATCGATGCTGTGATGTAGGGCATGATACCCAGTGCAAAAACGGAGGCCTGGCTAAAGGCGCCACCGGTGAAAGCGTTAATCAAACCCAAAAGTGAATTGTCGTCACTTTGGGATTGCTGCTTCAACACCGAAGGAAGCACGCCTGGGAGAACGATAAAGGAACCCACCCGGAAAATGAAGATCATTCCCAGTGTGAACAAGATGCGCGTACGCAATTCCTTGATATCCCAAATGTTACGCAGAGTGGTGAAAAACCTTTTCATCGTGCAGAATTAAGCGATGTTTACACTTCCGCCGAGCTTCTCAATGGCTTCCTTGGCAGATGCAGAACAAGCGTGTGCGCTTACGTTTAGTTTAGAAGTCACTTCACCAGCACCCAAGACTTTCACCTTGTCGGTACGGCTAATGAAACCATTTTCAAGCAACCATTCGTTAGAAATGGTATCCACGCCGAATTTTTCGGCAATGGCTTGGAGTTGACCAAGATTGAAAGGAACGTAGCTAACACGATTCGGATTCTTGAACCCGACTTTAGGCAAGCGCATTTGCAGGGGCATTTGACCGCCTTCAAAGTTACGCTTGGTATAGTGCCCGGAACGAGAACCATCCCCCTTGTGACCACGAGTAGAAGTACCACCATGACCAGATCCCTGGCCACGCGCAATACGTTTTCTACCTTTATTAGAACCTTGTGCAGGTTTCAAATTATGCAATTCCATTGCATTATGTTTTGAGCAAATCAGCGATGAGGATGCAAGTTACAAAAAATAAGCATTCACCGCCGAGAGTTGCCATTCGTCAAAGAAATTATTCCTTCACTTCTTCCACCCGTACGAGGTGGGCGACTACACGAACCATCCCTAAAATCTGTGGCGTAGCTTCATGAACTACGGTAGAACTTACCTTGTTGAGCCCGAGAGCAGTCATGGTAAGTTTTTGATTTTTAGGACGATCGATCGTGCTTTTGACCTTGGTAATTTTGATCTTAGCCATGATCTTCTTGTTTTAAGCATTTACAAAACGATACGGACATGGCGCCCGATCAACCATTGAACATTTTCTCCAAAGAGATATTCCGCTGCTTGGCAATCACGCCTGGATCACGCAACAGTGAAAGCGCCGTAATGGTGGCTTTTACTACGTTGTGAGGGTTCGAAGAACCTTGTGATTTTGCCAATACATTGTGGACACCTGCAATTTCAAGCACGGCGCGCATGGCCCCACCTGCAATTACACCGGTACCGTCAGAAGCTGGTTTGATCAAGACACTACCGGCCTTGAACTTACCTTTAACTTCGTGAGGAATGGTTCCTTTGTAGATTGGAACGCGTACCAGGTTTTTCTTGGCATCATCCACGGCTTTGGAAATTGCTTCAGATACATCACGTGCTTTTCCCAAGCCATGTCCTACGGTACCTTTTCCGTCTCCAACTACTACAATCGCAGCAAAGCTAAATGTACGACCACCTTTGGTAACCTTCGCTACACGGTTGAGCTGTACCAGCTTTTCTTTGAGTTCTGTTTCTGCAGGTGTTACCCTGGTTGCACTCTGTTTAGCCATTATCTTGTATGGTTAATGGTTTTTTAGAAAGATAGTCCTGCTTCGCGTGCGCCATCGGCTAACGCTTTAACACGACCATGGTACAGATAACCGCCGCGGTCAAATACAACGGCGCTGATATTCGCCTGAACCGCCCGTTCAGCCAGGATTTTTCCTACTGCTTTGGCTTGTTCAGATTTGTTTACACTCTTTTCAACTGCAGCTTCGAGCGAAGATGCAGATACAATGGTGTGTCCAGACAAATCATCAATGATTTGAGCATAGATGGATTTGTTGCTCCGGAACACGGTGAGACGAGGTCTGGCAGGTGTACCCGTAATTTTCTTACGGACACGATTGTGGATCCGACGTCTTCTATTCGCTTTCGTGAGTTGCATGTCACTTGATTTATGACCTTAGTGTAGAGCTGTGCAGCCAAACCCAAAGTCCCGTTTTTATTTTTTCGTATGGGTAGCCCTGCGTGACTACCCGCAGGTAACCACACAGGGTTACCCTACGATTATTTTTTACCACTGGTCTTACCAGCTTTGCGGCGGATTGCTTCGCCCACAAAACGGATACCTTTGCCTTTATATGGTTCTGGCTTACGGAAGCCGCGGATTTTGGCACAAACCTGACCCAGCAGTTCTTTGTCAATACCTTCCAACTTGATGATGGGGTTTTGACCTTTATCCTGGCGGGTTTCTACCTTAATTTCCTGTGGAATACGGAACAAAATCGGGTGAGAGTAACCGAGGCTCAATTCCAGCCACTGGCCGTTATTGGATGCACGAAAACCTACCCCAAAAATTTCCATTTCCCGTACAAACCCTTCGGTAACACCAGTTACCATGTTATTGATCAGGGCACGGTACAAACCGTGTACCTCCCGGTGGCGTTTCTGGTCGGTTGGACGTTTTACCTCCAACGTGCCATCATTCATGTCTAGCGTTAAATCTGGGTCGATTTGCTGTTGCAGCTGACCTTTAGGGCCCTTAACCGTAACCACATTGCTCTTGCTGACATTTATGTCTACCCCCTGGGGAAGTTGAATCGGAGCTTTACCTACTCGAGACATCTTTTCTGATTTGAGCGGTTAATTAATAAATGTAGCAGAGCAATTCGCCGCCTATATTCAGCTCGCGTGCCTTTTTATCAGACATCACGCCACGTGAAGTAGAAACGATTGCCAGGCCGAGGCCGTTAATGATTCGAGGAAGTCCATCTGCTTTGGCGTACTTACGCAAACCAGGCTTAGAGATACGGCCTAACTCACGGATCACCGGTTTACGGGTGATGGGATCGTACTTTAAAGCGACTTTGATGAGCCCCTGACCACCTTTGCCGACATTGTCCTCAAATTTGTATTTCAGGATATAGCCTTGCTCGTAGAGAATCTCGGTGATTGCTTTTTTCAACTTGGAGGCAGGAATATCTACAATGCGGTGTCCCGCTTGCTGCGCGTTGCGAATGCGCGTCAGATAATCTGCAATAGGATCTGAAAATGCCATCGTTATGATGTTTCGCCAGCCGGTTTTCCGTTTTTAAAAAACGCGGAACCTGGCCAACTGTTAAAGAATTTCTTTCTACCAACTGCTTTTGGTAATTCCGGGAATTTTGCCATAAAGGGCCATTTCACGGAATTTCACCCGGCAAAGACCAAACTGGCGCATGTAACCCTTCGGGCGTCCCGTCAACTGGCAACGGTTGTGCATCCGAATGGGGTTGGAGTTGCGTGGCAGTTTATCCAGTTCTTCCCAGTTTCCTTCCTCCTTCAGTTGCTTGCGCAAATCTGCGTATTTAGCAACCAACTTGGCTCTTTTTACTTCCCGAGCGATAATCGACTTCTTTGCCACGGTATATTAGTTTGTTTTCTGGTTCTTGAATGGAAGACCCAACAGTTTCAATAATGCCAAAGCTTCAGCATCCGTTTTGGCAGTAGTCACAAAGGTGATGTCCATACCAGACATGCGGGTAATTTTTTCGATATCGATTTCCGGGAAGATGATCTGCTCGGTAATGCCCATCGAATAGTTGCCACGTCCGTCGAAGCTCTTGTCATTGATGCCACGAAAATCGCGTACGCGTGGAAGCGCAGCTGAGATCAGGCGATCCAAAAATTCGTACATGCGGTAATCACGCAAAGTAACACGCGCACCAATTGGCATGCCTTCACGCAATTTAAAGTTGGAGATGGAAGTTTTTGCCTTCGTAGGTACGGCTTTCTGGCCAGCAATACGAGACATTTCATCGATGGCTACATCGACCAACTTCTTATCCTGAGTAGCGGATCCAATACCTTGGTTGATCGAAATCTTAACCAGGCGGGGTACTTCCATGATGGAGCTGTATTGAAACTGTTCCATCAAGGCACTTACCACTTCTTCCGTGTATTTTTTCTTCAGTCTAGGAAAATAACTCATCACTTAATGATTTCGCCGGATTTTTTAGAATAACGAACCAATTTCCCATCAACCTCTTTACGTCCTACCCGAGAAGGCTTGCCTTCTTTTGGATCAACAATCATAAGGTTGGAGATGTGGATGGGTGCGAGCATTTCTTCGATGCCACCGGCAGCGTCTTGCGTTGCTTTGCGGTGTTTCATGCGCACGTTTACATCCTTTATGAGTGCACGGTTTTCAGCCGGATACACTTCCAGCACCTCCCTTGGTTCAGAGAGATTCTTATAGGCGCCGGCGATCACAAAGACCATGTCTCCCTTTTTGATTTTCAGCTTGGGAGCATGTCTTTTATTGTTTGCTGTTTTCTTTACTGCCATGGTTTGACGAATTAATAGCGCTTGCGTATCAAAGCAACGCCTGGGTTAAAGTACCTCTGGAGCAAGAGATACAATACGCATAAACTCCTTCTCGCGCAACTCACGAGCTACTGGCCCAAAAATACGGGTACCACGTGGCTCATCTTGGTTGTTCAACAATACGCAAGCGTTGTCGTCAAAACGAATATAGGAACCGTCTTTGCGGCGGATTTCCTTTTTGGTACGAACGATTACCGCTTTTGAAACGCTACCTTTTTTGATACCTCCAGGAGAGGCATCTTTAACGGCAACGACAATTTTATCGCCTACTGATGCATAGCGGCGGCCTGAACCACCGAGTACACGGATGCAGAGCACTTCTTTGGCTCCGCTATTGTCGGCTACTTTGAGTCTGGATTCCTGTTGGATCATGGTTGACGTCTGGTTTTAGAGGATTTATCTCGCCTAAAAAGAAGGGATAAATCGTAAACACACGTGATAATACCATCGATAAGAATCGTGTAGATCATCAATTCACGAATGAAATCGTGCAGAGATCCCACGATTGAAATCGTGGGCTATTTCGCTCTTTCGATGATTTCGACCAAGCGCCAGCGCTTGAGTTTACTCATTGGCCGTGTTTCCATAATTTTCACAACATCTCCGATGCTGCAATCATTATTCTCATCGTGAGCCATGAAACTCTTGGTTTTCTTCACGAACTTACCGTAAATTGGGTGGCGCAGCTTACGCTCCACTGTTACTGCAACAGTTTTATTCATTTTGTTGCTTGTAACGACGCCGGTACGCGTTTTTCTAAGATTTCTTTCCATCACCTTACTGTTTACGACGTCTTCTTGCACGAATTTTAGTACGCAATGCCAATTCTTCCGGACCCATGGTCGCTACGATACGACGGCGCACCTCTGTATTGAGACGCGCAATAGCGCGGCGAAGATCGCGCAGCTCCATCGGGTTGGCTAACCCTTTGATGGCATGCTCGAACTTCATTTTACGGTAGAGCGATTCGGAATTGTCCAACTCGGCTTGTAACGCCTCATCAGCTAATCCCTTTAGCTCTTCTAAATTACTGTTTGCCATTGGCTTAAAAAATTAAGTTTGATATAAATCATCGCCGCCAGATTGGGTTTCTTGGCAAAACACCACCAAAAAATGGAGGGTTGTCATGAAACTAATGTCTGCCGACTATTCAAATGCACTGTGCAAAATTATAACCCAAACCCAGAATCAGGACGAGTTACGATTTTGGTCAAAACTGGCAATTTTTGTGCAGCAAGGCGCAGCGCTTCATTGGCTACTTCTGGCGTAACCCCGTCGATTTCGAACATGATCCGACCTGGTTTTACCTGTGCTACCCAGTGATCCACGGCACCCTTTCCTTTACCCATCCGCACCTCTTGAGGCTTCTTGGTGATGGGTTTGTCCGGGAAAATGCGAATCCACACTTTACCTTCACGTTTCATAGAACGAGTCATCGCAATACGAGCAGATTCGATCTGACGGTTGGTAAGGCGTGCACCTGTAATCGCCTTAAGACCAAAAGTCCCAAACGCAATTGTACCGCCTTTGATGGCCAGACCTTTCATTCTGCCCTTCTGCTGCTTGCGGTATTTCGTCCTCTTAGGCTGTAACATTTCTTATGTATTTAGCAGAATTTCAGTAAAATAGCCAAAACCCGCCAGCTTTTTGAAAAAGTCTGGCAAAGGTACAGCTTTGGATTGAAATATTCTAAGTACTGGTTTAATTTTTTTTGGCTAAAAAGTAAACTTTCTAGCCAAAGAAAATTTCACCTGTTACTTAACGTTTGCGTGGCCCACCGGCACCGCCGCCACGGTTACCACCGCCGCCGCCAGTATTGCCGCCGCCACGGTTACCGCCGCCGCCACCGCTGCCACGGCGATCTCCACCGCCGCCACCGCGATTCCGGTTGTCGTTGCCGCCACGGCCTTCGCCACGTTCGCCACCACGACCACGTCCACCGCCACCACCATCACGGCGATTTTGGCCTTGTCCTTGTCCACCACCGGCTTGAGTTGTATTGGAAGGAGCTGAAGAAGGCGTCAATTCGCGCTTACCCAAAACTTCTCCTTTACAAATCCAGACTTTGATGCCAATTTTACCGTAAACGGTCAACGCTTCTTTCCAGGAATAGTCGATGTCTGCACGGAAAGTGTGCAATGGCGTACGACCTTCTTTGTATTCTTCGGTACGTGCCATTTCAGCGCCGTTCAAACGACCCGAGATGCGTACTTTAATGCCTTCTCCCCCTGCACGGATGGTAGATTGGATAGACATTTTGATCGCACGACGGTAGTTGATGCGCGCTTCCAATTGCTTGGCTATTGATTCGGCTACGATATTGGCGTCCAATTCTGGCTTACGGATTTCCGTAATGTTGATTTGAACGTCTTTGCTCGTCAGTTTTTTCAGCTCTTCGCGGATGCGGTCAACTTCCTGGCCACCTTTACCGATGATGATACCGGGACGGGAAGTGTGAATCGTTACCGTGATGCGCTTAAGGGTACGCTCGATTACGATACGGGCGATACCACCTTTGTTTACGCGTGCATTGAGGTAGTTGCGGATTTTTTCGTCCTCAACCACTTTAGCAGCGAAATCCTTACCTCCAAACCAGTTGGATTCCCAACCTCTAATGATCCCCAGGCGATTGCCAATTGGATTTGTCTTCTGACCCATATGATGGTGTAGTTGGATGTTTAATTAGTTTGTTCAACTTCTTCTACTACCACCCCTTGATCATCGACACCGGGAACCGCGATGCGGTTTTCCACAATGATCGTAACGTGGTTAGAACGTTTGCGAATGCGGTGTGCACGGCCGTGTGGGGCCGGGCGAAAACGCTTAACGATGGTTCCACCATCACAAAAAGCCGTTTTGATGTAGAGGTTGTAATCGTCGGCACTTTCGTTACCTTCCAGTTTGTATTCCCAGTTGGCAACCGCACTACGAACCAATTTTTCCAACCACACCGCAGCTTCTTTCTTGGTAAAGCGCAGGATGTTGATGGCATCTTCCACCTTCTTCCCGCGGATGTTGTCCACTACAAGACGCATCTTGCGCGCAGACATCGTGACATTTTTGAGTTTTGCTACAGCTTGCATGTCTCTTCAGGTTTGGGGTGTGAGGGTTCGGGGGTTCGAGGGTTCGGGGGATAGCCCTCGAACTGTCGAACCGTCAAACCTTCGAACCCTTCAATTATTTCTTACGGTTGCCAGAGTGACCTTTGTAATTACGGGTTGGGGAAAATTCGCCCAACTTGTGTCCTACCATGTTTTCGGTAACGAATACAGGTACGAAAGTTTTACCGTTGTGAACCGCGATGGTTTCACCCACCATATCGGGGATGATCATCGAAGCGCGTGACCAGGTTTTGATGACGCCCTTTTTCTTTGCATCCTTTGATGCAAGAACCTTTTCCAACAGTCTATGGAACACGTATGGTCCCTTTTTGATTGATCTTGCCATGTCAGTGGAAGTGAAAAGTGAAAAGTGAAGAGTGAAAACCGATAAGTTGCATATTGCTATTCACTTTTCACTATTCGCTTTTAACTAATTAAGGATTTTTGGTTTTTCTCCGGGTAATGATCAGCCTGTTTGAAGACTTATTCTTATCCCGGGTCTTAAAGCCTTTAGCAGGCATACCTTTGCGGTTACGTGGATGTCCACCAGAAGCGCGACCTTCACCACCACCCATGGGGTGATCGACAGGGTTCATCGCAACCCCACGAACGTGTGGACGGCGGCCCAACCAGCGACTGCGGCCAGCCTTACCCAACACTTGCAGGCCGTGGTCACCGTTAGAGGTAGTACCAATGGTAGCTTTGCAAGTTTGCAGGATACGACGTGCTTCGCCTGAAGGCAGTTTTACAACTGCATATTTGCCTTCGCGACCATTCAGGATGCCGTATGTACCCGCGCTGCGGGCAAGTGCTGCACCTTTACCTGGACTCAACTCGATGGCGTGGATGGTTGCACCAAGTGGAATATCCTTCAAAAAGAGGGCATTTCCTGTGTTTGGAGCGGCTCCATCGCCGGATACGATTTCGGTACCTACTTTCAGGCCGTCGGGTGCAATGATGTAGCGTTTTTCGCCATCGGTATACTCCACCAGGGCGATGAACGCCGTGCGGTTGGGGTCGTACTCAATGGTTTTTACGATTGCATTGACACCATCTTTGTCGCGCTTGAAGTCGATGACCCGGTAGCGGCGCTTGTGGCCACCACCACGTTGACGCATCGTCAAGTGACCTGAGCTGTTGCGGCCACCACTCTTTTTGAGGGGTGCCAGCAGGCTCTTTTCTGGCGTATCTGTAGTCAGTTCTGTAAAAGTCTGACCAACTCGATAACGCGATCCCGGAGTAACCGGATTTAACTTTTTAACTGCCATTGTTATGGTCTTTTGCGTTCATCGCCGGATCGAAACCACCATAATTGTTTCGCCGACCCGAACGAACATTGGTTAACTTACAGCAGTAGCCTGGGCTACAGCCGTATAAATTACAATTCTGCGAAGAAGTCAATGTTTTCACCTTCTGCAAGGGTAACAATTGCTTTCTTGTAAGCCGATACACGGCCACGCACCACACCAGTACGGGTAGAACGAGATTTGGTTTTACCAGGAACAACCAGGGTGTTCACTGCTTCAACGGTCACTCCGTAGAAAGCTTCTACCGCTTTCTTGATCTCTACCTTATTGGCTTTCCGATGCACGATAAAGGAGTACTTGTTCAGGCTACTGGACAGTTTCTCGGTTTTTTCCGTGATCAGGGGCTGGATGAGAATATCTTTCTTTGCCATCTTTCAACTATTCTTAAGGCTATCCGGATACGGATCAAGCCAGCGTTTCAACAATCTTTTGGATCGACCCTTCGGAAAGTACCAGTGCGTTGGCGCGCAGAATTTCGTATGTATTCAAATCCTGGGCACGCACCACCTTAGTAGTAGGGATGTTGCGGCTAGAGCGGAATACATTGTCATTTTGTTCTGCAACTACGACCAAAGATTTTTTGCCACCCACATTGAGCTTGCTCAGGATGTCGGCAAAATTTTTGGTTTTTGCGGTTTCGAAGTTAAAATCTTCAACGATTACGATCGAGCCACTTTGCGCTTTGGTGCTCAGTGCTGATCTGCGTGCCAGACGTTTAACTTTTTTGTTCAGTTTTTGCTCATAATCCCGTGGGCGTGGTCCGAAAACCCGGGCACCACCTGGGAACAATGGGCTATTGATGTCACCTTTCCGGGAGCCACCGGTTCCCTTTTGACGGTGCAACTTGCGTGTAGAACCGCTGATTTCCCAGCGTTCTTTTGATTTGTGGGTACCTTGGCGCTGATTTGCCAGATATTGCTTTACAGACAAGTAAAGCACGTGCTCATTCGGCTCGCCGCCGAAAACGTCATCTGGAAGGTCAACGGCTCTACCGGTCTTTTCGCCCTGAATATTGAAAACATCCAATTTCATGTTTCTTGAATTTAACTCGCCACGAGGCCGTTAACGATTACTTTTTCTCCAGAATAACGTAAGCACCTTTGTGTCCAGGAATTGCACCTTTGATCAAGATGAGGTTCTGGTCAGCAAATACTTTGAGTACTTTGAGGTTCTTCACCTTTACGTTGTCACCGCCGGTACGTCCTGGAAGACGTTTGCCTTTGAATACACGTGAAGGATAGGAAGAAGCACCCATAGAACCTGGGGCACGCTGGCGGTTGTGCTGACCGTGCGTAGCACCACCAACCCCGGAAAAGCCATAACGTTTAACAACGCCCTGGAAGCCTTTACCTTTGGTAACGCCCACTGCATGTACCATATCTCCTTCATTGAAGACATCGTCCACTTTGATGATTTCGCCAATCGCTTTCTCAACAATAGAGAAATCGCGAAACTCAACCAACTTATGCTTTGGTTCGGTATTTGCTTTTTCGAAATGGCCCTGGAGGGGCTTCGAAGTATTTTTGGCTTTGGTATCCCCATAAGCCAATTGGAGGGCAGTATACCCATCGGTTTGCTCGGTCTTCACCTGCGTCACAACGCAAGGACCTGCTTCAATGACGGTACACGCCACACTTTTGCCAGTGCTATCGTACACACTGGTCATGCCAATCTTTTTACCAATCAGTCCGTTCATCACTTCTTGATTTAAAAATTCATTGCAATAGGATTGCAATCAATCAATTACGTCAACTTAACTTGAATGTCTACGCCACTGGGCAATTCCAACTTGGACAGCGCATCTACTGTCTTTTGAGTAGGCGTGTAAATTTCAATCAGACGTTTGTGGGTTCGCAATTGGAACTGCTCACGAGACTTCTTGTTGACGTGCGGAGAACGGAGCACGGTAAAGATTTTCTTCTCAGTGGGCAGCGGAATCGGGCCAGTTACAACGGCACCACTATTACGTACTGTTTTTACTATTTTCTCCGTCGATTTATCAACCAAATTATGGTCATACGAGCGGAGTTTGATCCTGATTTTCTGATTCATGCCTGAAAATCTGATTTGATATATGTCAATGAATGAACTTTCGGCAACTTTTACCGGAAGCGTTTTTTGTTATTCCCATGACCTAGCCCACGAATAAATTCGTGGGCTGGATCGATGGTTGGCTCCCACGAATAAATTCGTGGGTGCCAGTTTATTTGCCACCTTTGGCCTTTTCAATCACGTCTTTCGCTACGTTCGCAGGCGCTGCTGCGAAGTGAGAGAATTCCATGGTTGAGTTCGCACGACCAGAGGTAATGGTACGCAATTGTGTAACGTAGCCGAACATTTCAGCGAGCGGCACTTCAGCCTGGATAGAGATGGCGCCACCGGTGCGTGGTTCTTGCCCTTTTGGCAAACCACGGCGACGGTTGAGGTCACCAATTACAGATCCAGTGTATTCATCAGGCGTAATGACTTCCAGTTTCATGATTGGCTCCAGCAAAACAGGTTTGCACTTAGGAGCTGCTTCACGGAAACCTTCTTTGGCACAAAGTTCGAAGGCTACTGGCTTCGAGTCCACGGCGTGCATTGAGCCGTCGAATACTCTAACCTTCATGCTATCGATAGAGAAACCAGCCAAAATACCGTTGTCCATCATGGCTTTGAAACCATCCTGAATTGGCTTTGCGTAATTTTTATCGATGGCACCACCCACGATACCCCAAACGAATTGGAGGCGTGTTTTGCCATTTTTGAAGTCGTCGCTTTCCAGGAAGTCTTCATCAGCAGGGCCGAGTTCGAATTCCATATCGGCAAACAAACCAGAACCACCCGTTTGTTTTTTCAAACGCTCGCGGTGAGAAGTTTTGCTGGTCAGTGCCTCTTTGTAGTTTACTTGAGGAGCACCCTGATTGCACTCTACTTTGAACTCGCGACGCAGACGGTCAACGATGATCTCGAGGTGTAATTCACCCATCCCGCTAATAACGGTTTGGTTGGTGTCTTCATCGTATTTTACGCGGAAGGTAGGGTCTTCTTCGGCCAATTTAGCCAGAGCCATACCCAGTTTATCGAGGTCCTTCTGAGTTTTAGGTTCTACCGCAATGGCAATAACCGGCTCAGGGAAAACCATAGATTCGAGAATGATTGGTTTGTCGAGATCACAAAGGGTATCACCCGTTTTGATGTCTTTAAAACCTACTGCTGCAGCAATATCACCTGCTTCTACCCGATCGATTGGGTTTTGCTTGTTTGCGTGCATTTGGTACAAACGAGAGATGCGCTCTTTGTTGTCGGAACGGGTGTTCAAGACATAAGAACCAGCATCCAGTGCACCAGAATAGACGCGCATGAAAGCCAAACGTCCAACGAATGGGTCTGTAGCAATTTTGAAGGCCAGTGCTGCAAAAGGCTCATTTACGTTCGGTAAACGGGTCTCTTCTTTCTCCGTTCTTGGGTTGATACCAGTTACGGCAGCAACGTCCAGAGGAGAAGGCATGAAAGCACATACTGCATCCAATACCGCTTGTACACCTTTATTTTTGAAGGCAGAACCACACATCATTGGTACGAACTCAAGGTTACATACCGCTTTGCGAATGGCAGCGCGAACTTCATCAGGTGAAATGCTATTTGGATCTTCGAAGTACTTTTCGAGCAACTTGTCGTCGTATTCAGCAACGGCTTCCAGCAGTTTTTCGCGGTACTCAGCGACAGTATCTACCAAATCAGCAGGCATTGGAATGACATCGTAAGTCATGCCTTGATCGGATTCATTCCAGGTAATGGCTTCACCCGTGATCAAGTCTACAACTCCTTTGAATCTTTCCTCAGCACCGATTGGAATTTGTAGTGGAACTGCTTTAGATCCTAGCTTGGTTTCAACATCTTTAACGACATTGAAGAAGTCTGCACCCGAACGGTCCATCTTGTTGACGAAACCGATACGTGGAACTTTATAGTTGTCAGCCAAGCGCCAGTTTGTTTCAGATTGTGGCTCAACACCAGAAACTGCACAGAAAAGGAACACCAGACCGTCCAGTACGCGCAATGAGCGGTTTACCTCAACAGTAAAGTCAACGTGACCTGGAGTATCGATGATATTAAAGGGATACTCCTCACCTTTCCAGAACCACTTGGTTTTAGTAGCAGCAGAAGTGATGGTAATACCGCGCTCCTGTTCCTGCTCCATCCAGTCCATAGTGGCCGCACCATCGTGTACTTCACCGATCTTGTGACTAACACCGGTGTAGTAAAGGATGCGCTCGGTAGTGGTCGTCTTACCCGCGTCAATGTGGGCAGCGATACCGATGTTTCTGGTGAATTTAAGATCTGTTGCCATGATTTTACTCCAATGGAGTTTATGGTTAAAAGATGATAAAAGATTACGTTCGGAAGTGTGCAAACGCACGGTTGGCTTCCGCCATACGGTGGGTATCTTCTTTCTTCTTCACTGCGTTGCCTTCATTCTTGCTGGCTGCAATGATTTCAGCGGCTAATTTTTCAGCCATACCCTTTCCGCTGCGCGTACGTGCAAAACGAATCAACCACTTCATTCCGATCGAAACTTTGCGCTTAGGGCGAATTTCGGTTGGAATCTGGAAGGTAGCACCACCGATCCGGCGGCTGCGTACTTCGACCATGGGCATCACGTTATTGAGCGCTTTTTTCCAGGTGTTGTGCTCGTCGGCCTTGAGGCGTTCACGCACAATGTCCAGCGCTTCGTAGAAGATGGTGAGTGTGGTACTTTTTTTACCTTCCCACATCATGTTATTCACGAATTGCGTGACCATCGGATCGTTGTAACGTGGATCCGGCGCAATTACTCTTACTTTTGGTTTTCTTTTTCTCATTACCTTGAATTAGAGGTTTCTTGTGAAACATAATTACTTTTTCGGTGCTTTCGTACCGTATTTAGAACGACTTTTCTTGCGGTTATTCACACCCGCGGTGTCCAATGCGCCACGCACAATGGTGTAGCGCACACCTGGCAAGTCTTTTACACGACCACCGCGCACCAGCACGATAGAGTGTTCTTGCAGGTTGTGGCCTTCACCCGGGATGTAAGCAATCACTTCGATGCCATTCACCATACGTACTTTAGCCACCTTACGCAAAGCGGAGTTTGGTTTCTTCGGAGTCGTTGTGTACACACGCGTACAAACACCACGCTTTTGAGGGCATGCGTTCAAGGCGCGGGACTTACTCTTGACAACCACTTTTTCTCTGCCGTTGCGTACCAGTTGGTTAATAGTAGGCATATCCTGTTTTCGTTTAAAAAATACTTGGTGAACGTGTCCGTGAATTCCTTCACGGAGAATCAATTACAAGCTTTTGAAAGGAATAGATACACCCTTCCCCCGAAAGCGAGGGCAAATGTACGATGATTAAATTGAATTGCCAAATGGTTTTTGAAAAATAATCGGAGGAAAGTTTAATTGGAAGGAAGTTGGATAGCTGTCGGTTTTTTTTAGGCAAAAACCCGCTTTAAATCAATCTTTAAATTGGGAAAAATGCTGGATTGCAGCACGTCGTCTTCGATCACTGGAGCTAAACCGATGAATTTACCTTCGGTGTTGAGCACATATACGCGCACTTCGCGATCCAGGGGATAAACCAGCCAATATTCCCGAACACCAGACTCTTCGTAGACTTGGTATTTTTCCCGCATTTCGCGTTTGCTGTTGCCGGGGGAAAGGATTTCGACAACGAGATCGGGTGCTTCCTTACAGCCCTGCGCGTCCAATTTTGCCGGGTCACAAATCACGCAGATATCAGGCTGAACAACGGTGGTGCTTTGGCCTTTTTTTAAACTGACTGGCAACCGCACATCAAAAGGAGCCATAAATACCTGACATTGATGCCCCTGAAAATACTGCCAGAATGGTCCATGCAGGTTACCTAAAATGCGCTGATGGGCTACATTGGGCGCAGGACTCATGGGAAACAAACGGCCACGGATCAGTTCCACCCGTTCCTGGAACTGCCAGGTAAGGTAGTCCGCGTAGGTATAGACGCCTTCGGGGTCTAACTGCGCAAGACTGGTGATGGGTGTGGTGGTGCTGGTGGCCATAGAATGATAGAATTTGGTGCAATTTAAGGTTTTCAAATAGTTGTTGCAAGTGGAGTTTATTACGGGGCTGCTTGTTTGGAATGGATAATTGGGTTATTTTTGTTTTGAAAAAATCAACACGAATGATCTTAACCATTGAAACGTCCGATCCCAAAGCCATTGAAACGCTTACAGAATTGGCGAAGGAGTTGAATGTAACTTTTTCCATTCAGGAAGATGTTCATACGGTTTCAGCGGAAGAAGTCCAGCGTAGAATGAACACATTATTACTTTTTAAAGGAATATTAAAACCTTATTTTTCAGGCTATCAGCCTGAAAAACACGAATGGTATCAGCAATGAAAGTTTTTCTGGATAGTAGCCTGCTCATTGAATACGAAAAACAAACCAAAACAGAACTTCTATAACCTTTTGCCAAATGATGCGATCATTCTGGCCAGTTGCAAATTATTGGACGTGGATGTTTTGGCTAGTTACGATTCGGATTTTTATCGGGCTTGTGCCGATGAAGGAATTAGATTGGTGAGTAGGGTGGCTGATTTGGCATAGGTTTACAAAAAAATTGGGCGCTTCGTGCCGAGGAATACCTCAGCCTACACGACTTTCAAAGGGTAAAAGTGTAAAAGTAATAAAGGCTTAGTGCCGGACCAATCGAAAACCGAAATAGCCGTTGCGGTACCCCGGATAGTCGTTGTTGCGGAGCGACGCCCGACAGTGGTTAGGAATGTAGTACCAAGAACCGCCGCGCAAAACACGACGATCACCCGTATTCGGGCCACGGGGATTTGTCTCAGGGCTATTGCTGTAATACTTTTCGTCGTGCCAGTCCCAACACCATTCCCACACATTGCCACTCATGTCATGTAAACCTAAGGCATTGGGGCTATTGAGGCTGCCCACAGGTACCGTTTTCTTCCGATATTCGCCCACCAGCGAATATGGTTTTTTGTAGGCAGCTAATCCATCGAAATTAATCTCCTTCGGGTCAGCCACATCCTTGCCGTTGCCAAAACGCACTTTTTTGCCTCCTGCTCTAGCCGCGTATTCCCATTCCGCTTCGGTGGGTAAGCAGTAGCCATTGGCATTCCAATCTGCATCCACTTGTGTCTTGTTGATCTGATACACTTGATGAAGCCCCTCTTGCTGGCTGCGCCAATTGCAATACTCCACAGCATCGTACCAATTGACATTGATCACGGGACGTTTGCCTCTGCCCCAGCCTTCGTCTTTGGGTTTGTCACGCCTGATAGCTTCACAAAAGCGGTCGTATTCTTCAAAAGTGAGTTCGGTTTTGGCGATCATAAAATCACTCACCGTTACGGTATGCACATTTTCATTATCGTATTCCTTATCCCCCATTACGTCGCCCATTTCAAAGGTGCCGCCTTTGACCAAAACCATATGATCCGGGACAGTCAACTTAGGTACAACAATAGCAGGAGGCGCTTGGGATTTAAGCACGGGTTGCTCTTCGTGCTTTTCCTCTATTGGCGTTGTAGCTGCTGCTTCACGCAGCGCATTCACCAATTGCTGCGCTGCTTTTGCATAAGGGCTATGCGGATTTTGTTGAATGTAGCGCAGCAAAGGAGCTTGTCTGGTCTTGGGTACTTTGTCCCATTCTATTTTTTCTTCCAGTTCATCCAGTTTGTCCAGTGCCTGCTCGCTGTATTTGCCACGAGGGTATTTGTCGTGATAATCGGTATAAGCCTTAATGGTGTTGCTGGCTAGCGCGAGCGCCCAGGCCTGTTCCTCATCCTCCCGAAAATAAAACACCATTTGCCCACCTTGATGCCCCGACACTGCCAAAGCCGAACCCATGGGCGTTTGTAAGGCATTGGCCGCCACCTTTTCCAGCACCATGGTACAAATTTGCATCACCGAGGGCGGTTCATTGGCCTTGCTAAGTACATCCAGCAAAGCAGTGGCAAAAGGGCTGTGTTTGCCCGCCTGGCCATCACTCACGATTTCCTTTTTGCCACTGGTGAGTGCCCAGCGGCTGGGCTCGGTATCCACCCGGTTGCTGAGGTCTTTTTCCTTGCCTTTTTCAGCAAAAAAAGCGCCGGAAAAACAGGAATCGGCGATGAGGAAAGTGTGGAAGCTTTTGATGCGGGAAAGGTAACTTTTGACTTGATCGTTGGAGAGGTAGTCGGGCCAGTCCTCGTCACTGGTGCCTGCTTCAACGGGTACCCAGTTGCCGCCGAAATGCTCGTCGTACCGACCGTGGCCGCTGAAATAGACGATGAGGTTGTCTTGAGGGGTGACGGTTTTGATCAAGTGGAGAAAAGCCCGTTCGATGCTCTTTTTGTTCGCTTGATCGTCTTTGATGAAGGTGATGTGGTCGGTTTCGAAATTGTAGCGACTGAGCATGAGCTGGATGAACACTTCAACATCCTTGACGGCATTGCTCAGCTTGCTGCAATGCTGGTAGTCATCGATGGCAATGGCCAGGAGGTAGTTTTTGCCTCGGGGAGCAGTCGAAGATTTACCAGCTTGATCTCGGCGTACCAGGTCACGATCCGTCATTGGGTAAGAATTACTTGAGGATTTTCAAAGATAGAATTATTTTATTGGATTGAAAAAAGACAAGTGTAGTAATCTTACCTTTGCCCCATGCCACCACTCCCCCAACTCGAATCCTACGCCATCCGCACCTTTGAAATCGACTGCAACCAGCAGCTGACTGTCCCCGCATTGGTGCGCCTGATGCAAGAAACGGCCATGCAGCAAGTGCTGGAGCTCAATATATCGGTATGGGATTTGGAGCAATACAGCCTGGCCTGGGTGCTGATCCGCAAACGGATTGACATTGAACGATTGCCCATGCTGGGCGAAAAAATCTCCATCCACTCCTACCCTACTGGCGCAGATCGGGTGTTTACGTACCGCGACTTCAGGGTGTACGACGAAGCCGGGCAACAAATCGCTACGGCGGCCACCACCTGGTTGTTGATGAATTTGCAAACCCGGCAGATGAGTCGGATTCCGGCGGATTTACTGGCGCGTTTTTCGGGGTATTTCCCTCCAGTAGAAATGGCGCTGCCGTACGCCCTGGACAGCTTGCCCTCCACCGATCGTGCCGTAACCGATCGCAGCTATGAAGTGGGTTGGTACGATCTGGATTTTCTCAAACACCTCAACAATGTGCATTTTGTGAAGTGGATGCTGGAGGCCTTGCCCGATGAGACGCTGGCTAAGCAACAGATTCGGCGAATGGATTTGCTATTTTTGGCAGAAGGGAATTTGCATGACCAGGTCGACTCCAAATTTCAACAAGTCAATGAGGCGACGTATGTGCACAGTTTGGTGCGGTATGAAGACCAAAAGGTATTGGCAACGGGGCGGACGATTTGGGTTTAAAACAGGGTATTATATTCCACACAGATTTGACACAGATGTATACGCAGATTTGACGCAGAAAAAATCTGTGTGAAATCTGTGTATACATCTGCGTCAAATCTGTGTGAACCACCACTAGTTTTCCAGCTTCATCAACTTCCGGCTGTATTGCCCCGTAGGCGTCTGCAAGCGGAAGATATACATCCCCGCAGGCACTTCCGCTCCGCCATCACTGCGGCCATCCCACTGCAATTCCAGGTTCTGGATTTTCCCTTTGGGGACATCGCTGAACGTGCGCACCACTTGCCCGACGTGGTTGTACACCAAGATTTTGGCATTAGATAGGTCGATCAGGTCTTTGAATTGCAATTGGATCATCACCCGCTCATGGAAGGGGTTGGGGCTGATTTTGCTGAGGATGAGGCTGTCTTGCAGGTCCTGTGTACCCACAAGAGGGCCTTGACTGCGGTCGAGGCAGCTCAGGCAAGGCTCGCCACCCTGGGCAGGTTCCAGGCATAAAAATGCAGTGTAATAGGACAAAATTCGCCTTTGAATACTGGCGTTGATGATCTCTGCGGCAATTGCGTTGTTGCTACTGCCAGGTCTTTCCAGGGCACTGATGTAATTGCCAGCCCAGGTGTCTGCACCTGTACTGTCCGTAACATACGTTTCGGTCAATGGTACAGCAGTTGCATTAAAAAACAAATTATTGGCGTATTTGCCCGATAATTCCACTACAAAAGGCCAATTCCCCTGATAACGGCCTACTTGTAAAATGGGCTGCCGCAACGTGGTGGCTTCCCCTAGTTGATTCAAATTGTAGCGATTGTAACAAAATCCACTTTGCAGGGAAGTGTGCAAGTCCAAATCCGCCTTTTCGGTTGTCATGACGTCCACTACTCCCGCACTGAGCAAATTAAAATCCGAACAACAATAATATTGCTGCGCGTAATCGCCTTTGGTCAGTCGCGACCAATTGTGGTAAAAGTATTCGTTGCCCCAATAGTTGCGGTTGTTGATGCGGTAGTTAGGCGCGTTGTGTCGGGCATAGTCAACGATGTAAAAAGGGATTTCTGTATTGCCTTTGATGAGGGATAACTCGCGGATCAATTCATTCGAAACCCCTAAATCCCCCTCGGATACGGAACTGGAAAACAGTAAAATCTTTGACTCTTTTCCATTGGATTTAATCCATTCCATGCCTTTCGCCATCAAACCAGGAAGGTTGAGGCTGCTCAGGTTTTCGTTTTGCAAAGTGTTAAACACGCGATCAATCTCAGTGGGGCTGGCGGAAATCCAGTCATTGGCCAACACTTTAGGGCTGACCCCACTGAGGACAACATTAAAAAAATCACGCGGTTGGAGTACCCGTTTAAGCTGGGCACTAATTTCACTCATCAATTGTGAGGGAGATATTCCCAAGGCAGTAGCCGGGTTGTAATGCAGGAGCACCAGGATGCGGCGAGGTTTGAGGTTGCCAGAAAAATCAATCATTTGCTCGGGGAATAGCGCCATCTGATAATAACCCTCCTGATTGTCCCCATAGCGGGAAAGAAAGACCCCATTTTTGAGCGGCGCTTTCAAACTGAGGATCACCTCACGGGTGCTCAGGCCAGCCGGGGGTATCAGTGCCGAAAGATAAGTGCCTACTTCCGGGTCTTGTTTTGGAACAAAGTTGAGCTCTGGATGAGTAGATAATTTGGGGTTTTGCCAGGGAGAGTCCATAAACAAACGTATCTCCAGTGGTGGCGGCGTTGCTTGCCCACTCCTCAGTAAGCCTACGGGTAATACGGTTTGCACCTCTTCAGTCGTCCAGTTTCCAGGCACCAGGTAATTGATTTTCACTTTGCGTTTATCCCCCATAATCAAGGGATAAATGCGTAAGGAATACTGATTGGCGGTTGCTTTAGTCAGGATAGAAGGATCCTGGCGTCTTTGTACAATGTTTTCATAAATCGTGGATGCCGTCCAGCGGTCGAGGATTTTGGCGCGAATGATTGTTGTATCGATCCACAGCCAGGAATCATTAACGATTGCATTGTCGGGTAAGGTAAAACCCAATACAGCCTCTAATTGCCGTCCAACTTGAAAGCTTGCGTCTTTGGCGGAAATTGTCAGGTAAACGCCGACTTCGGTGTACAATCCAACCGGGCGTAGCGTAATCATAGCTTCTTCAATCGTCCCACGGTAATTGGGCCAATTGAACTGAGGATCGAGTACAGTAAGGGAATTAAACTGCTGTGCTTGGCTGCGCAGCAGACTGAGTCCTCCCAATACAATGAGCAAATAAAGTCTCAATAATTTCATGGCTTGAATGTATTTGTTAGTGTACGGTAATCAGTAGACGTGCCGAGTGTGCATCACTTCGATCGGGCGATCAGTAAGAATGGTCTAAAATTAATGGTAATCTACAAACGGAAAAAGTGGATTGTGCCGGTTGGCAATTTGGATTGCTAAAACTAAAATCAAGTACTTGAATTGTAATGTATTGTACAAAAACAAAAAGAGGATTCCAACGCGTAGCTGAAATCCTCTTTTATGTTGACCAGAAGAAGGTTTACCCCTGTGCACCTTGTGCAACCTGAGAAATGTTCTTTTGGAATTTGCGCTCCTTGATCCGGGCTTTTTTACCAATGAGGTCACGCAGATAGAACAGTCTCGCACGGCGTACTTTGCCACGCTTGGTTACCTGAACATCTACGATATTAGGAGAAGCGAACGGGAAAATACGTTCGACACCCACACCATTGGAAATTTTTCTTACTGTAAAGGTCTTTGTAGATCCAGTACCTTTAACCTGGATTACATCCCCACGGAAAGACTGAATACGCTCCTTGTCTCCCTCGATAATCTTATAGTTCACCACTACATTATCACCAGCGCGGAAAGCCGGTAACGGCACTT
>ENA-UOWO01001863-UOWO01001863.1-activated-sludge-metagenome-genome-assembly--contig:-NODE-1863-length-27175-cov-9.224889_pt1 | contig 27175 bp, 10 predicted proteins | sample MGYA00238148_ERZ761564 | MGnify/ENA primary metagenome ERZ761564 (study PRJEB28885, sample SAMN05720194) | activated sludge metagenome | isolation source: Anaerobic digester | place: USA...
ACTATTGAAAGTTATAGCCCGGTGAATGGCAAATTAATTGGTGCGGTGAGCAGTGCCGATAAAAACAGTTACGAAACCGTGATGACAACTGCACAGGCAGGGTTTGCGGAATGGCGTACCTGGCCTGCACCAAAGCGTGGCGAAATTGTAAGGCAAATTGGGGATGAATTGAGGGCCAATAAACAGGCTTTGGGAGAACTGGTAAGTTTTGAAATGGGCAAGAGCTTACAGGAAGGGCTGGGCGAAGTGCAGGAGATGATCGATATCTGTGATTTTGCGGTGGGACTCAGCCGCCAGTTACATGGCCTTACTATGCACAGCGAAAGACCCGGACACAGGATGTATGAACAATATCACCCGATTGGAATTGTGGGGATTATTTCTGCATTTAATTTCCCGGTGGCGGTGTGGAGCTGGAATACCATGCTGGCCTGGGTTTGTGGTAATGTGTGTGTGTGGAAGCCGAGCGAAAAAACGCCCTTGTGTGCAGTGGCCTGTCAGAATATTACTGCTAAAGTGTTTAAGAAAAACAATGTGCCCGAAGGGGTAAATAATTTGATTGTTGGTGATAGAGAAGTGGGAGAGTGGATGAGCAATGATACCAGGATCCCATTGATGAGTGCAACCGGCAGTACAAGAATGGGTAAGGCAGTGGCTGCTGCAGTTGCAGGTAGATTGGGCAGAAGTTTGCTGGAGCTGGGTGGTAACAATGCCATCATCATTACACCGGATGCTGACCTGGATATGTCGCTGATCGGCGCTGCATTTGGTGCGGTGGGTACGGCAGGGCAACGTTGTACTACCACGAGAAGATTGATCATCCATGAAAAAGTGTACAACAAATTCAAGGAGAAACTGGTGAATGCTTACAAGCAATTAAAGATCGGTAACCCACTTGACCAGAAAAATCATGTGGGTCCGCTGATTGATACAGCTGCTGTTGATATGTATGTAAAGGCCATTGAAAAAGGAAAAGCAGAGGGCTGCAATTTTATCGTGGAAGGCGGTGTGTTAAAAGGAAAAGGCTACGAAAGTGGTTGTTATGTAAAGCCCTGTATTGCGGAGGCAAAGAACCATTATGAGATCGTACAGCATGAAACATTTGCGCCGATCTTATACATCATGAAATACAAAACGCTGGATGAAGCTATTGCGTTGCAGAATGGAGTGCCGCAAGGGTTGTCTTCTGCTATCATGACAACGAATTTAAGAGAGGCCGAAAAATTCCTGTCGTATGCAGGCAGTGATTGCGGTATTGCCAATGTAAACATCGGCACAAGCGGTGCAGAAATTGGTGGTGCATTTGGCGGCGAAAAAGAAACCGGTGGCGGCAGGGAGAGTGGCAGTGATGCATGGAAAGTGTATATGCGCAGGCAGACCAATACGATCAACTATACAGATAAATTGCCGCTGGCGCAGGGGATTAAGTTTGATTTGTAGGCTAAAAGGGAAAAAAAGAAAATAAGAGGATTAAGGGAAAAGGGGCTGGAGGCTAAGAGCATAAAAGAGAAAAATAATTGAAGAGGTTGTCTCAATTAACGGGACAGCCTCTTTTTAATTAAGAAAAAATACAGCAAGCATTAAGGGACCAGCCAGGTTGCATCAAAACTATTATCGGGATTGTATTTAAAAGATGCTCTTCTGTGCCCTTTGCTGTTGAGCCACAGCCATTCCATCCAGTTTATCTGTGTGGAAACAATACCAAAGTTTTTTCTGCCTGCTTCGCTTTCGGCTGTTGTTGGGTCGGAGGACTCAAAAGCTGCTGGCAGGCCGCTTACCGGAGAAGCAGTAATAGAAGATGGTCCGTTTTCACCAAGGTAAATTTTGCGGCTGCTCATCGTGCTGTTTTGCCAGGCAGCATCGGCAATTTCGTCAACCTTATGTAAGGATGCGATGCCACCCAATCTTATTTGCATTCTGCCGGCAGGATTGTAAAAAAGCCAGCTAATGGCAGGATTGATTTGCAACTCATTCCACTTGCCACTCCGGGTATCTGTATGAAAACACAATTGCTTTTTTTCTGTGTTCACTTTTCTTAGAACGACCGTCCGCTGGTTGATACCTTGAGCGCCAACGTTAGCTACCACCGGGTTGTGCAAAGGATCTTTGTAGTGAAGGGAGGCATTCAACAACCGCAACCAGCAATCTTTTTCCAGTGCTGGTAAATCATACATAATTCCGTCTATCAGTACGCCATTCATTCTACCGTCTGTTTTTAAATAACTTACTTAAACTCCCCAAACACCCCTCTCAACTCATCGGCAATCTCACCCAGTGTGCAAAGATTCTCCACTGCTTCCAGCACAACCGGCATCAGGTTTTTATTCTCCACCGCAGCTTTGTTGATTTGTTTCAAACAGGCCGCCACTTTTTCATTGTTCCTTTTCTCTTTTAATGCTTTTAGCTTTTCGCTTTGCACCGCACGTATGCTGTCATCAATTTTAAAGGGCGGTACTTTGCTTTCCTTGTCTATCTGAAATTTATTCACGCCCACAATGATCTTGTCTCCACTTTCTATGTTGCGCTGGTATTCATAAGCACTCCGGGCAATCTCTTCCTGCATATAACCTTGCTCAATAGCCGCCACACTTCCACCCATGGCATCAATTTTTTCTATCAGTTTCCAGGCGCTGTCTTCCACTTCTTTTGTAAGCGACTCGATAAAATAACTGCCAGCCAGCGGGTCCACTGTATCAGCCACGCCACTTTCAAAAGCCACTACCTGTTGAGTACGTAAGGCAATTCTTGCTGCCTCTTCGGTGGGCAAACTAAGCGCCTCGTCATAACCGTTAGTATGCAGGCTTTGTGTGCCGCCGAGGACTGCTGCCAGTGTTTGCACGGTTACCCTGGCAATATTATTCATCGGCTGCTGAGCTGTTAAAGTGGCCCCGCCCGTTTGTGTATGAAAGCGAAGCATCATGGCCTTGGGATCAGTGGCACCCAGGTCTTTCATGATCACCGCCCACATTTTTCTTGCAGCACGGAATTTGGCTACCTCTTCAAATAAATTGTTGTGTGCATTAAAAAAGAAGGAGAGCCGTTTACCAAACACATCGATGTCCATTCCTTTTTCTATAGCCGCTTTCACGTATGCCTTGCCGTTACTAAGGGTAAAGGCAATTTCCTGCACCGCGGTGCTGCCTGCCTCTCTTATATGATAACCGGAAATAGAAATGGTATTCCACTTCGGTACTTCAGCAGCGCACCATTCAAAAATATCGGTGATGATACGCATGGAAGGCTTGGGAGGGTAAATATAGGTTCCTCTGGCAGCGTATTCTTTTAATATATCATTCTGTATGGTGCCGGAAATTTTTTTGATATCAGCACCCTGTTTTTTTGCCAGCGCCACATACATGGCCAGTAAAATAAATCCTGTTGAATTAATGGTCATGGAAGTGGAAACCGTTTCCAGTTTTATGCCATTAAACAATATTTCCATGTCTTCCAGGCTGTCGATGGCCACACCCACTTTTCCAACTTCTCCCTCTGATAATGGATGATCGCTGTCATAACCGATCTGTGTAGGGAGATCAAATGCCACACTCAGGCCGCTCACACCCTGCGACAATAAATAATGATACCGCTTGTTGCTTTCTTCTGCCGTACTAAAACCGGCATATTGCCGCATTGTCCAGAGTTTGCCGCGGTACATGTCTGCCTGCACACCACGGGTAAATGGAAATTCCCCGGGAAGGGAATCATTAGCCGGGGCGTCATTTTTTGTATAGAGTTGTTTTACTTCAATACCCGAATCAGTGGATCGTTGGCTCATGGTGTTATTTTGTGTAATTGACAAACAAATATGGGATAGCAGCAACCATTAATAATACGTTCTTTATAGCTTAAGCCAAACAAGCAATTCAGCAATTCAGCAATGCAGCAATCCAACAATTCAGTAATGAAACAATTTAATCATTCTGCCAGTGGTCGTTACATGATCTTCTTCGCTTCAAACTGCAAGGCATCCAGCACCACAACACTCAATTCTGCATCTTTATTACCTGCATATTGCAACAGTGCCCTGCTTAATTCTATCGCACCCGTATTGGGTTGCAGCATGGCGGCTATTTGATTGATGATAAAAATATTCTGGTCTTTTAAATTTCCAATGGCCTTCCACATATCCGGACTTACATATATCTGCTGGCTTACATTATATTCATATTCACTTTTAATGGTATCCAGCAATGCCAGTTGATAATCTACTACAGTCAGCCCGGAAAAACCAGTTCGGGCAACCAGGTTTTTTAATGAACACCTTTCTGCAAAAAGAGATAATCTTTCATACGCCTGGAGCCTTAATTTCATGCTTTCATTGTTAATGCCCATTCTTTCCCTCAACTCGTCTTTCATGCCTTTAAATTCAGCCAGCATCCAGGCAATTACGATAAAGAACATAAATATGGCAGCAATCTGTACATTCCTCATTATTTCATCTCCGGTCATAGTGATATTTTTATTGGCAAAAATAAGCAGCCTCATCCTAATCATCTAAACTATCTAAACTCACAAACCTTTACTAATATTTCCCTGTTTCGCAAGGTGGTATGATGGCAACAGTTTTAAAAGTTGATAATTTTGCAGTACCAACAATTTATTAAAAATGGAAACAACTATAACAGCACCGGTGAGTTTTACAAATTCTGCAGTAACAGAATTGAAAAGACTAATGAATGAAGAAGGTTTTGACAAGAGCAGTGTTTTAAGGGTAGGCGTAAAAGGTGGGGGCTGCAGCGGTATGACCTATATAATGGCCTTTGATGCAAGATCGGATAAGGATGAAAGCTTCGAAATAGAAGGGATACCCTGTGTGATGGAAAAGAGTCATGGCATTTATTTAATGGGCATGCAGGTAGACTGGCAGGGAGGGCTTAATTCCAGGGGATTTACTTTTAATAATCCCAATGCCAGCAAAACCTGTGGGTGTGGAACATCCTTTGCTGTGTAGCTGTTAAGATGGTCTCTGAAAATAAAAAGCTGTCCTCACCTTAGTGGAGGACAGCTTTTTTTATTGATTCAATGTTAAGATTTAATAGACAATGTTGATGTGTTCTTTTGACAGATCGGGTTTCACAATTTCAAGGATGTAATTACCATGTGGCAGCTCTTTGTTTATTTCAATTGTTGTATTGGCGTTGCCGTTTAGTTGTCCAAGTTTGTTTGTTTGTATCAACTGCCCATTGCTGTTAAATAGATTTGTATGATAATCGCCTTTTTCTCCGCCATTTATGTAGATATTTATTCTTCCGTCAACAACAGGGTTAGGGAATACCGTACTGCCTGAAGCAGTTTTACCGAAGTATAATTTTGCAATATTGGTATACATTTTTCTCCTGTTAGTTTCTACGGCTTTCACACGGAAGTAATTGAGTCCCTGTAGCGGGCTTTCATCCTCAAATTGGTAGGCGCTGCTATTGGTGGCAGAAACATCTTGTCCAATTTTGCTAAAGTGTACACCATCGGCGGATCTTTCAACTTCGTAGTGCCGGATACCAGCTTCGTTTTCTACTTTCCACTGCACGTTTACCGCATTGTTTTTTCTATATGCTACCAGCGAAGTAAATGTTACAGGTAACACATCGGCTTGTTTAAAGAAAATTTTAAACCGGTCTGCCGCATACGAACCAGGCGCAGCATTGACAGGTGTAAAATCGAGCTTATAGGGTGTGCCGTAATCAAGAGTGGTTGAAATGCCTGTATAGTTGTCTTTCAGGTAGGCAATTAAGCCCGCAGATTCCATATTTTTTAATTCTACAACCAGCTGGTATGGTCTCGCCCTTAGGTTTCGCATATTGTAGTGTATTGTGTCGTTTTCGCTGATAGTTTGTCTTTTTTCTACCTGGTAAATGCTGCCCTCTTTATTGAGGCCAAAGTTTTCAGAGTTTGTATTGGTTGCCTTCTTTACATCATCCAGATCCAGGTTGTCATCGTATTCACTCCTGTACATTACAAGACCGCCATCCAGTACTGTAAAAGTGCTGTCAGTATCCTTACCATACAGAATGGTGCTGATACGGCCGGTAATATTATCCGGCATGGGACGGAACACCGTACTGGAACTGGAGGAAGTTTTAGCTGCTTCATTTATAGTGAGTGTTGCTGCACCTGAATTTTGAACCAGGAATGCCTGCCCGGACTGTACAAAATTATTAACGGTGCCGGCTACCCCATAACTGCCGCCGCCGGGAAACACTGTGTAATCGGAGCCAGCGCCACCGCTTTGAGTAAAGTATTGGAAGGCGCCCACACCATTTGTTCCCGTTAGTGCAGGGTCCCACAGTATAAATGTGCTGGCACTTCCAGCGCCCGTTACACTTACCGTTCTAAAGTCAATAGTACTGGGATAAGGATTACCCACTATACTGTAGCTGCCTGCGCCACTGCTGAGTGTTACCGACTGCCTGCCCATCCTGATGCCATCGGTTTCCCTGATAACTGTATTTGACAGTGGGGCCCCTATATTCATATTGAGGTTGGTTGACCTGCTGCCTCTTACAAAAAGCATGTACCCCTCGTAATCCCTTACCAGTGTACTGTTGGTATTGGGGATACCGTCCCAGCCAGACGTAGACCTGTTAAATATTTTTAATGATGGATTATTTAGCGGTGTGGCGTCAAACCCCAGCGATGGATCTGCCCCGCTGATATGTACCCCAAAGCCTGGGTCTGGATTTTGATTATTGGTAAGATCGCTGTTCACTACGCCTTCCTGCCACGCCTCGTTGATCGTTTGAGTACCTGCCGCCTGCACCGGTGCCGTTACCATGCGCCAGGCTCTTTTAGCTGGTATATATCTTTCAATTGTTACATTACCATTTATATTGCCCAGTGCATTACCTGAACCATCTACGGGTATTTCTGCTACCCTGGCTGTACCACTGGCATCAGATTTTAACGTGAGGTATCCAAAAGTATTTAATATGGCACCACTGCCCGCCGATACACTGCCTGCAGCACTGCCCGCTGTTATATCCAGCGGAGTCTGCAGATCTGCCGAGGCACTGGCAGCTAACACAAGATTCTTTAACAAGCGTCCGCCGGTTGTAAAGAACAATGGTACACCCGTTCCTCTTACACCTACACTGGATGTGGCCGAGCCCGTAAGTGTGCCGCTTGACCGCTGGAGGCTGTTAATAATTAAATTATTGCCATTGATAGATAAAGGCCCGGCGGAAAGATTTAGAATACCTGCAACCGTATAATCTGTTGCAGCGGCAAACATCGTTACTCCTGCCGCATTTGCAATGGTAAGATTATTAACCGTGGTTGGTAAGCCGTTACCCGCCTGCTGTGCGGATGCTGCATTGTAGGTATAATTGCCACCCGTACTAAAGTTTCTGCTGCCTGTTTGTATGTTACCCGATGCTCCTGATGAAGTTATGCCGGCTGTTGAACCAATCGTTATAGTACCACCTGCTGCAAGCGCAAATGTTCCTCCTCCTGATACTACATTAGTTCCGCATACTAAAGTACCTCCGCTGTTAATTGTAGCAGTACCACTGTTAACTGTTACACCTGCACCAGGGGTGAATGTGGTTTTGTCACTTACTGTCATGCCTCCATTAAGGGTCACAACTCCAGTAGATATCTTTGAAGCTGTACCGGTTCCGGTAATATTTGAAAGGATCAGGTTGCCATAAGTTGGTGCCGAATACACGGTTTGTGTGATGTTGTTTCCTCCATTGTACTCAATAGTGCTGCTGGGTGAAATATTCATAGTGGCAAATCCACCCGGGAAGTTGCTGCCCGGTATGGTAACGCCCGTATTGCAGCCAAAGCCGCAGTTACTTTGAATCGACTGGTTATTTCCAATTATTAATTTAGCAGAGCCATTCATAGTAAATGTACCGCCGCTTTGTTCCCTTATCCACTGACTTGTGCCCAAGTCAACCGTGCAGCCATCATTAATGGTGAAATCACCAAGAACATTGTCTGGGGTATACGTTCCTGTTACATGCTTCACATAAGGTTTGTTCTGGTTGCCCACAACTATATTATAAAAGCAGTCATAATATACGTTGTTGTTCCATAGCACCTGTTGCAGACCGGGACCATCAAATTCTAACGTGCCTGGGGTGGTTCCCGTGCCGGGAACAGCCAAAGGATAGGAAGGAGGATAAGATACACCGCCAGGCAGAACAAACCTGGCCGTTCTTCCAAAAAGCACATCTCCCCTGAAAATTATTTTGCTGTTGACATTGCCTACAACATAGGACTTGGGTATGCTTCCGGAAAAATAGGTTTCACCAATCCTGAAATTACCCTTAAAGTCTATAATGCCTGCACCGGCACTTGCTTCGCCGATGTAAATATTGGTGTTGGTATTGCCGCTCAGTACATCTATTACGGCGTTGCTGTTTACTGTCAATGTGTTGCCTGCTGTACTAAGCGTTGCTGTTGTGTTGTTGCCCGACAGCGTAAATGTAAGTGCATATACAGATGTGGTACTGCTTAGTGTAATAGTGGCGCCGCCGGTAAGCGCCAATGAAACATCATTACATTCTGTAGGCGCTGCAGGTGATGCTGCATAAGTGCTGGATGAGGTGGACCAGTTAGTTGCAGTATTAAAGTCGGTGCCACTCACTGCACCGGGTAAGTTAGACCCGGTTCCGCCCCAGTATAATGGCGTAACTGTTCCGCAAGCCACGTTGGTGGCTGTACTGGCAGCGCCTGTAAGCGGCGTGGTTGTAAGATACATCGGGCTTGTGCCGCAGGTACTTGTATTGTAAGGGAATACCCAATAGTAGTAAGTTGTACCCGGTGTAAGCCCGTTTGAATTGAATGAAGTGCTGGTACCAGCATAATCAACAGTGCCTGTAAGGGCTGTTGAATTAAGCGGGTAGGTGGTGCCGTTAGCAGGACTTGTTGGCGCCACATTCACTGTTTTTCTTATGACCAGGTAATGAGTGGCATCAGCCGAACCGGTAAAACTTCCAAGTATACTGGTAGTTGATACCGTTGGGAAAACCAGGTCTTTCGGCAGTGCAGCTGGTGCTGTAGCAGCCGGGGTAACGGTGAGCGTTGCAAAATTTGAAATTACAACTGCACAACCTGCGCTGGTTACAACACAATTATAATTGGCGGCCGCGTCGCCTGCTGCAGCCGGATTAATGATAAGTGTGGAAGAGGTGGCACCTGATATATTTGCACAGTTACAAAGATTAGTAGTGCCTTTTCTCCATTGGTACGACATGGAAGTGCCAACTGCTGTGATAGTGAAACTGGCAGATGCTCCGCTGCATACTGTAGTGTTTACTGGCTGCGAACTGATACTGGGCGCAGGAGTAATCGTAACAGTAAAAGTATGACCGGAGCTGCTGCATCCACTGGCTGTAACAACGGTCAATGTGCCGGTATATGTGCCGGCAGCAACTCCGGCTGGTATTGAAAATGTAAATTGTGATGGAGGCAGGCTTAGATTGCCCGTGTTCACTAACCCGGCTGCGAGTGCGGCAGCGTTCCAAATTATATTGTACGAAGTCGGACTTGCTGTGGTGGCAGAGTAACCAAGTGTGGATGTTTGTGCACTTGTATTATAACACCTCGGGGCTGCGGTTGCTGAAGCGGTTATTGTTGGTGTTGGGTTAACCGTTACAGTTACTGTTTGCGGCGCTCCTTCACATACGCCTGCAGAACTTGGTCTTACTGTATAGATTACTGTCCGGGCTGTTGTAAGAATGTTAGTAAGCGTATTGTTTAATGTGCTGGTTGTTTGCAGGCTGGTGCTCTCACCCGTTACATTGATGTTGTCGGTTGCAATCCATGTATAAGTTGCAGGAATATTGCTGGTGAGTGGGATATTTACTGTACCACCCGAACATATAGATGCTGTGGATGCGCTGGTCATTACGGGTGGCGCACTGTTTACGATGGTGAGTGTAAATGCGACAGCACTGGCAGATTGACAACCAGTTCCATTCATTACCCTTACAGAGCCGTTATAAGTTCCTGCAGTCACACCCGCAGCCACAGGTACTGATAAGGGACTTGCGGGTAAGGTAGTCCATCCAAGATTTGTCATGCCAGCCGATATTGCTGCAGCATCCCAGGTGATACTGTACAAGGAGGGTGACCCGGTAGTACTGAAAGTTAATGTAGAGGTTTGACTGCTGCTGCTAAAACACTTATTCGCCGCAGCTGCTGCCGGGGTGATGGTGGGCAGGTCTACAATTTGCTGAGTAAATGCATTTCCGTTATTGCTGCATCCAAAGCCGTTTGTTACAGTGATGGTGCCATTATACGTACCTTCTGCAGTTGAAGCTGCTATTGGGAAAAAAACAGGACTTCCACTTAATGCCGTCGATGCAAGATTGGTTAATCCTGCGGAGAGTGCAGCCGCATCCCAGTTAATACTATAAAGAGTTGGAGAGTGGGTTGTACTGCTGTATGCAAGCACCCCGTTTTGAGCAATGTTTCTAAAGCACTTTGTAATACCGGTTGCAGAACTGGCTATGGTTGGTACCGGGTTAATGGTTAAGGTAAATGTGCTGCCTGCGCCTGTACAACCTGTGTTTCTAACTGCCACAGACCCAGTGTACGTACCTGCCGCCACATTTGCTGCTATAGGTATAGTCAACGGGCTGGAGGTAATGGCCATATTGCTTATATTGACCAAGCCTGCTGCAAGTGCCGGAGCATCCCAGGTTACCGAATATAGGGTAGGCGTTCCTGTTAGGGCGCTATAAGTAAGTGTTGAATTTTGTGCGCTGGTGCTCTCACATACATTTGCAGCGGTAGCTGCAGTTGTGATGGTGGGTGGAGCAATAACCGATACTGTTACTGAATTACTTGCGGTACAACCGTTAGACGCTGTGGCGGTAGCGGTATATATTTGGGTAGATGTTGGAGCCGCATATACTTTGGCTGTATTTTGCGATGTATAAGGAATGCTTGCTGCCAGGTCTGTATACAAATCTGTTACATTGGTTGTCCATGTAATGGCAGGCAGTGAATAGGTAATAGTAATAGACCAACTGGTAATGTTTCCTTCATCTCCATTCGCAACATCTCTACCGCTAAAGATCCAATTACCATTGGGTGTGCTATACAAAGATGAAAATGCAGCTGCATTCGATACGTTTGAAGTAGCACCCACACTGATGGCTGCATCTGGAAGATAGGTTCCGGTAAACGGAGCCGAGCCTGAACTTACTGCTGTAACACCATCGCTGCTGATGACAGTATTTATAAAATTATTACCAGAACCGCCCCTGCGGTTAACGAGGTTAAGCACGTTGTTGTTAGGGGCCTTCAGGTTCAATACCAGGTCATTATCGTAGGTATGTGAAATATTGAAATTGACAGATATGCCTGTAATAACTGCATCAGCCGGTATTCCCGAAACGCTGATGGTGGACGCAGCACCGCTTGAAAGATTATCTGGTATTGTAAGACTAATAGCGCCGCTGCTGTTGGTTTGCGGTGAATTGTTTTGATAGTTGGTGACTGTAATGGATTTAACGGTGCCGTTGCAGGTGCTGGTAGCAGATGGCGACATTGAAAGGGCACCGGGCGGCGTATTTACGGAAACAGTTGCGGATTGTGAGCAGCCTGAATTATTGGTATAAGTAATAACGCTTGTGCCATTTGAAACACGGGAAACCAGCCCGGTTGAATTTACTGTTGCAACGCCTGTGGTTGCACTCACCCAGGGTGTTGAACCCGCAGGTACACCTGAACCATTTAGTTGTGTGGTTGCACCTGTGCACAGGTTCAATGTGCCAGTAATTGTTGGCAGGGGATTTATAGTAAGTGTAAAGGCATTGCCCATATTACTGCAGCTTGCATTTGAAACAATAAGTGTTCCATTATAGGTAGCTGCTGCCACACCTGCTGCCACGGGAATTGTAATGGGGCTGGCCGGTAACAGGGTACTGCTTACATTCACCAGTCCCGCTGCCAATGCAGTTCCATCCCAGGTGATTGAATAATGGGTGGGTGATCCTGTGGTAGCAGAATAACTCAGCCCCGAGTTTTGAGCGCTGCTGCTGTTGCATACTGCATTTGCAGTAGCTGAGGAAGTAATTGTTGGAACAGGCGCAACAGTTAAGGTTGCATTGTTTGAACTTGCCGTATATCCGCCGCTTGATGTTACATCAACGGAGTATATATCAGCATCTGCGATGGTCACAGGATTAATGGTTAGACTGGCAGTTGTGGCGCCAGAAATATTTCCTCCGTTACTCAGGTTAGCTCCATTCTTTTTCCACTGGTAACTTAGCGAAGTGCCTGAAGCTGCCGTACTGAATGATGCAGTACCTCCTGCACATACTGAAACGGAAGCCGGCTGTGTTGTAATAAATGGGTTGATAGAATAAATATTGATATTATCAATACTGATATTACCGGTGCTCTGTGTAAAGGCGAACTTGAGATCTGTTAATGCACCTCCCGAAGTTTCTACATTTGCTTCATTCCATATCCTGGTAGTGCCTACCCAAATATCGGCACGGTCATTACCAACAGTTTCTGATGATCCGTTTGGTGCAGTATAAGTTAGGGGGGAACCTGAATTGTTCATTGCCCAGGTAACAGAATAGGTAGTGCCAACGCTGTAATTTGATGAAGTGTTTCCATTAGAAGCATCCCTGAAACGGAAATTGGATGTGCCCCTGAAATCGACCGAAAGCATTGCGTAGGTATTGGCATCAGGTTCTACATTATTGGTAAGAATATTGTAGCTGCTGCCCACCTGGAAGGTAGCGGCCGAGCCTGTGTTTCCAGTTGGGGTACCTGAAATGGTTATGTCAAATTTGTATACCAATGCAGTAAGTGTGGGAGAAAAATTGGTGGATCTTGTAAAACTGGTATTGCCGGATCCCCGGGTAAACCTGAGTGCCCCGCTGGATATAGAAGTGGAAGACGTTCCTGCTGAACTTATCGCATCAAACTGACCACTGTTTGGAAAAAGGTTTACATAACTTAATACTGAAGTGGAGCTGCTAAAACCTTGTGAAAAAACAGTGGTTTGTGATAACAAGCGGCCTGTTGTAAAACTAAAAATCATCAAAAGCGTCGTGTGCAGAAGTAATAAAGTGATTTGCTTTTTCTTGTAACCAAATTTGTTACACAGGTTCGCTTTTTTTACGAAGGATAGGCTGTTGACTTGTTCAACAGCAACTGAATTAGTTTGCATCGTTCTTATGGATATTGGTTATGCAATGGATAACTGCATGGCCCGGAGCAAAGGGATAAACTTTGCAGACTTAGCCTTACGTAAAAACGAGTAAAGATTATTTTTAGTATGTAAGTGCGGTAATTACTACTGTACAACAGTATTGCAAACGTTATAGGTTCATAAATCGTAACCCGATTTATCGAAAATCTTCAAAAGAAAAAAAATAAATCGTGGCTATAAATGGGGATTTGTTTTATTAAGTCTAACTACCTGTTATTCATTGTTTGCCAGAGTTATACACTAACGGGTGGATAACTTTCCAATCATCTCAAAAAGTTAACATCCATTTGGCATGTTATTTGAAATTTGCTCACGATTTTTCTAAGTTTATGTTTATAAAAGTCCATAAACTGGAAATTTAAAATCCAATCATCCGAAGCCGCTGTAAAACTGCATAATTATCCGCCTACCCAAAAGCTATAGAGTGAAAATTCCATCAGTTTATGATTGAATCCGGACCTGTTTGAACAGTATTTAATAATAATTAATACTGGAGTTAAAATGAATTCTTGTAAATCTTGCAGTTTGGGTACCAAGTCAAACCAGCAAAAAATCCGCTTAATGAGAAACCGTATTGCGCTATGTTTTGTGTTGGCTCTTCTATGTTCAGCCAGTTTATTTGCCCGGAATTATTATGTTTCTGCAGCAGGGAGTAATAATAATAATGGGCTCACCCCCGCCACTGCATGGCAAACAATTTCTAAAGTAAATACTTCTTTTGCGGGTATGGCGGCTGGCGACAGCATTTTGTTCAGGCGGGGCGATACCTTTTTTGGTACGCTGGTAGCGGGCAGATCCGGAACCAGTGCGCTCCCAATGATAATCAGTGCTTACGGTACTGGTGAAAAGCCGGTGATTTCCGGTTTTTTAAGTGTCAGTTCCTGGAGTTTGGTTTCTGCTGGTGTATACCAGGCACCAGTAAATGCCAAGAGTACATTAAACATGGTAACCCTGGATAATGTGCCCCAGGCAATAGGCCGTTATCCAAACGATAATACTGCAGGCGGTGGTTATTTAAAATACGAATCCTTTACCAGTAACAGTATTACCGACAATGAATTTGATGGCGGAATAAGCTGGGTAGGGGCGGAATTGGTGATCCGGAAAAAATTATGGGTGCTTGACCGCTGCCGTATCACAGCACATACCGGAAATGTATTTACGTTTACTAATATTAATTCCAGTTATGAAGGAACTAGCGGTTACGGATACTTTATTCAAAATGACCCGCGTACACTTGACAAATTGGGAGAGTGGTATTTCAATAACAGTACTAAAAACCTCCAGGTTTTTTTCGGCACGAACCTTCCTGCTGCTTTTTCAGTTAAAGCAAGCGGGCTGGATACCCTACTAAGTATAAGTACTAAAAATTACATCACAATAGAAAATATAGCTTTTGATGGAGCCAATGCAAATGCTGTTTTAGCAATCAACAGCAATTTTATAAGTATTAAAAACTGCGATTTTACCAACGCAGGCAATGCCGCAATCAACGCCACCACGGTTTCTAATTTTCTGGTCGATAACTGCACTACTTACAATATCCTTAGCAATGCTGTTTTGATCAATACAACCAAGGGTACAAATGTTACAGTAAAAAACTGCTCCATAAAGAATACAGGCATCATTCCGGGAATGGGTGGCAGCAGCGGCAATTCATACAAAGGTATTATGGCGAGTGTGGGAACTAACCTGCTGGTAGAATACAACCGGGTGGATACAACGGGCTATGTTGGTATTGAGTTCCAGGGAAGTAATGTGCTGGTTAAAAATAACGTGGTCAATTATTTTGACTTTGTAAAAGATGATGCTGGCGGTATATATACTTACTCTTCCAGCAGTGATGCAGCACCCGGCACTAATTATACCAACAGGGTGATACGTGATAATATAGTCATGAATGGTATCAGTGCATATAACGGCAGATCTTCAACCTCACCTTTTGTTACCGGTATTTACCTGGATGGCCGTACAATGAATGTGGATGTGCTGAACAATACCGTGTTTAATAATGGGAAAAACGGTATTCATTGTAACAATCCCCAGAACGTAAATATCCGGGGTAATACGTCTTATAATAATTTAAATGCGATCAGTACGATGCGTTGGGCACACCTGGGTGAAATAAGAGGCCTTAACGTAAAGAATAATATTTTTTATCCTAAAACAGCATCTCAAAGAAATTATTATTATACCAACTCCGGTATGAATGAGCCGGTAACCACCACAGTAAATGAGGCAATAAGAACATTGGGAAATATTGACAGTAACTATTACAGTACAATAAACCCCGCAGGATTTTTACAGGAAATTTATACGGTCACTGGTGGCGCCATTATTGCTACTTCCCCTTTATCGCTTGAAGGCTGGAGAGCTAACAGCCAGCATGATACTGCGTCTAAAAAGCCGGCTAAATTACCGGTGTCTTACAAAGTGACGGGTTTTGTTGGTACCAATAAATTTAACAATGCTTCATTTAGCTCGTCTGTTACCGGAGTTACAGTTTTTGGCACCAGTACCAGCGGAATTTGGGATAATACCGGTAAAATAAGCGGAGGTTCTTTAATGGTTGCTTTTACAAGTCCGGGTGCAAACAAGTATAGCCTTGTGCATAGCCCTATCGGTGCCGTAAGTGCGGCGAAAAAATACATGCTGCGGTTTAGTACCTACGGCACCAAACAACAGGGTGTTGTAAGGGCATATATCAGGAAAACCACTTCTCCATTTGGTAATCTTACTCCTGTACAGGTAAAAAGCTATGGCACAGGCAGAAAGGATCACGAGTTTTTATTTGTTGCCCCCACAACAGATGCAGGTGGCAGTTTTGTGATTGAAATTGAACAAAATTCTGGCACTACCTACTTTGATAACGTGGAATTTTATGAGGTAAATGCACAATTGTATGATCATGATTCACAGCTTCGTTTTGAATACAATGATACCAGGCTTGCAAAAACCATTGCACTGGATGGAAGGTATACAGCAGTTGATGGAACAGCCTATACCACTTCAGTTACATTGCAGCCTTTTTCTTCACTCATACTGGTAAAAGATACAGGAGCAGCAGCTTTAGCTGCTACTGCTACGGCCACTGTTATAAAATGCTTTGGCGACAGTGCTACTGTAACTGTTGCAGCCACAGGTGGAGTACAGCCATACACCGGCACCGGCACTTTTAAAGTGAGGGCTGGCACATACACTTATATTGTCACCGATGCGGCAGGTGTTAGTTCTTCAACTACCATAACTATTTCGCAGCCTGCTTCTGCATTAAATGTTTCTGTAACGGCAGGTACAATTTCTGTTGCCGGTGGAACCACCACTGTTACCATTTCTGCAACAGGCGGTACGCCGCCATATACCGGCACGGGCACTTTTACAGTGCTGGCAGGTACTTACACGCACACCATTACCGACGCCAATAACTGTGCAGTAACTTTATCAAGAACAATTACTGATGGCGCAGGGCCATTTGCTTTGTCTGTGCTGGCTGCACCAGTGGAAGGGGGTACAGTTACAGGTGCAGGCACATATAATGCCGGCGCAGCTGCCACATTAACCGCTGTTCCTGCTGCAGGCTATGTATTCGGCGGCTGGAGCGGGGATGCAGTAAGTGCTGCGAACCCGGCTATTGTAACAATGAATACAAGTAAGGTTATCACAGCAACATTTGTCCCCATCACCTACACGCTAACAACAACGGCTAGCCCAACAGAGGGTGGAACGGTATCTGGTGGCGGTACATATAATGCAGGCACAACAGCCTCACTTACGGCAACGCCGGCAACCGGTTTTATCTTTGCTGGCTGGAGCGGTGGAGCGACAGGAACCTCTAATCCAGTTGCTGTGTCAATGACAGCCGACAGAACGGTGACAGCAAGTTTTGTCCCTGTCACATATACACTAACGGCAACGGCGAGTCCGGTAGCTGGCGGCATTGTTAATGGTGCAGGCACTTACAACTCAGGATCAACTGCCACCGTTACTGCGGTTCCCTCGGCAGGTTATGTATTCAACGGGTGGAGCGGAGCGGCAACAGGTACTGCCAATCCCCTTACAATAACTATAACAGGCAACAGTGCAGTTGTGGCCGCCTTTACTGCAGTGCCGGTTACATACACGCTAACTGCAACCGCTAATCCAACAGCAGGCGGCAGTGTCAGCGGCATGGGCACATATGCTGCTGGAACTTCAGTAACTCTGACTGCCATACCTGCTGCAGGGTATGTATTCAGCGGCTGGAGCGGGGCAGTTACCGGAACCACCAATCCTGCAACTGTTTCCATGACTTCCAACAGGTCCGTTTCTGCCAGCTTTACTGCAGTGCCGGTTACATACACACTAACAGCAACGGCTAGCCCAACGGTTGGTGGTACTGTTACCGGCGCTGGAACGTTTGCGTCAGGAACCACAGCAACATTGACCGCTGTTCCGGCAGCAGGCTATGTATTTACCGGCTGGAGCGGGGCTGCAGCAGGAACTACCAACCCTGTAACTGTTTCTATGACCGGTAACAGGACAGTTACTGCCAGTTTTGTACAGATCACTTATGTACTAACAGCAACGGCCAGCCCAACAGCAGGCGGCACCGTTACTGGCGCAGGAACTTTTGCTTCAGGAGCAACAGCAACACTAACGGCCACTCCCGCTGCAGGATATGTATTCACCGGCTGGAGCGGAGCTGCTGCAGGAACTACCAACCCTGTAACTGTTTCTATGACCGGCAACAGGACAGTTACTGCCAGTTTTGTACAGATCACTTATACACTAACAGCAACGGCCAGCCCAACAGCAGGCGGCACCGTTACTGGCGCAGGAACTTTTGCTTCGGGAGCAACCGCAACACTAACGGCCACTCCCGCTGCAGGATATGTATTCAGTGGTTGGAGTGGTGCGGTTACCGGCACCAACAACCCGGTTACCATAACAATGACGGCAAACAGTTCCGTTACTGCCACATTTACAGCAGTCCCGGTTACTTATACACTATCGGCTTCGGTAGCCCCAACAGCAGGAGGAACAGTTACTGGTACAGGAGTATATGCCTCCGGTGCCACGGCCACATTGACTGCTGTTCCGGCCGCAGGTTATGTATTCAGCGGCTGGAGCGGAGCAGCAACAGGAACCTCTGCCACTGCTACTGTTTTAATGAGCGCAAATAGATCGGTAACAGCCACATTTGCACTGGCAAATTACACTATGCGTACTGCAGTGATACCAACAGGCGGCGGCCGGGCGATTGGTGCAGGCACTTATGCTGCCGGCACTACAGCCAGTTTAACAGCGATTCCTTCAGAAGGATTTATGTTTGTTGGATGGGGAGGAGATGCATCCGGCACTTCCACCAGCAGTGCTGTGATCATGAATTCCAGCAAACTGGCTACTGCCACGTTTGCACCTATTACCTACTCACTAACGGCAACGGCCAGCCCGGCAGAAGGCGGCTCAGTGACAGGTACAGGCACTTATGCTGCTGGTGCCACGGCAACGCTCACTGCCACAGCTGCAGCCGGTTTCGTTTTCAGCGGCTGGAGCGGCGCCGCTACCGGTACCAATACAACGGTAACCGTATCAATGACTTCAAACTTATCTGTTACAGCAACATTTTTACCTGTTACGTATAACCTAACTGCTACGGCTAGCCCAACTGCGGGTGGCACCGTATCTGGTGCCGGAGCCTATTCTTCCGGCAGTACAGCAACTTTAACGGCAATTCCCTCTGCAGGATATGTATTCAGCGGCTGGAGCGGATCTGTAACAGGAACGGCCAGCAGTATTACTGTTTTAATGAATTCAAATAAATCAGTTACCGCCACATTTACTGCGCTGCCATCATTTACGATGTCTGTAACCAGCACACCCGCAGCGGGAGGTACGGTTTCTGGTGCAGGTACTTATTTATCCGGTGCCTCCGCCACGTTAACGGCCACCCCTGCAGCAGGCTATGCATTTAGTGGCTGGAGCGGTGCTGCAACCGGAACGGCCAGTTCTGTAACAGTATTAATGAATTCGAATAAATCAGTAACCGCCACTTTTATTGCAGTTACTTCTTATACCCTTTCTGTTACCCGTACGCCGGTAGCCGGCGGTACAGTAACCGGTGCAGGAACTTATTCATCCGGCACTACGGCAACACTTACTGCCACACCTGCAGCCGGATATACCTTTACGGGCTGGAGCGGCGCCGTATCGGGTACTGCATCTTCCATAAATGTTTTAATGAACGCCAGCAAATCAGTAACGGCAACATTCTCTCAAATAAGGTATTCATTGTCAACCGCTGTTACACCAACAGCCGGCGGTACAGTAACCGGCGCCGGAATGTATGTATCCGGCGCTACGGCCACCCTTACGGCAACAGCTGCCGCAGGATATGTATTCAGCGGGTGGAGCGGGGCGGCCAGCGGTACATCCGCCACTGCTACCGTATCAATGACAGCAAACCAAACTGTAACGGCTACATTTATGCCGGTTAATTATACACTAACGTCTACTGCTAGCCCATTAGCTGGCGGTACAGTAACCGGTGCCGGTTCATATGCTTATAATACCGGGGCCACTTTAACTGCAACCGCTGCAGCAGGCTATACATTTACGGGGTGGAGTGGTGATACCACCGCAACTGGTAATTCAATTTCGTTTGTTATGTTCAGTAACAAAAATATCATTGCCAATTTTGCGGCCACAACTACATTACGGATCGAAGATGATGTGATCGGTGTTAATGGCTTATGCAGTATTGAAGGTAATACAAGTAATAATTCAGGTGCCAACAACCGGAGGAGCATTAATCTTACTAATACCATTGCTAAAGGACTTAACTGGAGTGTGAATGCCGGAGCAGCCGGTATATACAACCTCAGGTGGCGCTACGCAAACGGAAGCACTTCCAATTCTTTCTACATGAAGCTCATTATTAACGGTGTTGTGGCAGAAGACTCCGTGCCATTCCCGAGAACCAACGGAAGCTCTTCTTTTTTAACTACTAACAGCAATTTTACCTTGCAGGCAGGCAATAATAGTATCCGGTTAGAAAGTATTGAGAATAAAGCTACCGCGGATATAGACTGGATAGAAGTAACAGGCTATGCACCTGCTGCGGGAAACTGTTCGCAAACACAAGCAAGACCAACTGCGGCAACAACACCGGTAACTGCCACTGAAACCACAACCCGAATGTTGGGTGTATATCCCAATCCCGCCAATGGCAGAATAAATATCTCTTTTGAATTGCCAGAAGCACAGCGGGTAAGTTTTATAATACTGGATGCAGCAGGTAACCCTGTTGCAACAGTGAAAGGTCAGCTGTTCCCAGCAGGTCAAAGCATCCAGGCTTACAATATGGCAGGAAAGGCCGCAGGTATTTATACAGTCATGATCATTGGTGAAAGAAACTGGAGAAAATCATACAAGTTTGTAGTGATACAATAAATATATTGTTCTGATCCCCTCAAGAGTAATAGAAGGCCGTTTAATACGGCCTTTTATGTTTACCATTCTTAAAAACCCTGCCATCAAAAAAATTATAAATAAGTGGCAACTAATTCCTGAAAACCTCAAACTGACTATATTTGCCCACCTAACAATTAGCATATATGAATTATAAACGGATCAACAACATTACAGGCTGGATAGTATGTTTAATTGCCTGTACAGTGTATATTATGACGATGGAAGCTACCGGCAGCCTTTGGGATTGCGGTGAATTTGCATCCTGTGCTTACAAACTTCAGATCCCACATCCGCCCGGAGCACCATTATTTGTGTTGATAGGCCGTTTATTTATGATCCCTTTTGGACCCGAAACAGCTGCTACGGGTGCCAATCTTATGAGTGCTTTATCCAGTGGTTTCACCATTTTGTTTTTATTCTGGAGCATCACCCACTTTGCAAAAAAATTACTGCAAAAGAAAGGGGAAGAGCTTGATGGTCAGCAAACATTTTCTGCCATGGCTGCAGGTGCCGTAGGTGCGTTGGCCTATTGCTTTTCTGACAGTTTCTGGTATAGTGCCGTGGAAAGTGAAGTATATGCATTGTCATCTTTTTTCACTGCGGTAGTATTTTGGGCTGTGCTTAAATGGGAAGATGCGGTTACAGAAGAACAAAAGAAAGGTATTACTGGCCACTTTACCGGGGCAGACCGGTGGCTGATCCTGATATTCTACCTGATGGGTCTTTCCATTGGGGTGCATTTATTGAACTTGCTTACTATACCAGCAGCTGTGATGGTGTACTATTTTAAACGCTATAAAGTAACCACGATGGGTACCGTTATTGCGTTTGTAGTTGGTTGCGCTATTACTGGTATTGTTCAAAAGTTCCTTATCCAGTATTCCATCAAGGGAGCAGGAGCTTTTGATATCTTATTTAAAAATGATTTTGGACTTCCATTCTTTACAGGTTTTGCTTTCTTTTTTGTGATGGTAGCCGTGTTGATCTATTTTGGATTAAGGGCAGCCAACAAAAACAACTGGAATTTTTTGAAACTCAGCCTGTGGTGTATTTCATTTATGCTGCTGGGTTATTCTTCCTACCTCACTACTTTGATGCGCTCTAATGCAGACACCGCAGTGGATATGTACAATGTTGATAACCCGGTGAGCCTTGTGGGTTATTTAAGCAGGGAACAATATGGCGAAACGCCGGTAATGTTTGGCCCCGACTTTACAGCAGGAAATGTAGCCGGAGAGGCTTATGACCCGGAAGTTACCTATGAAGAAACGTATATCAAAACCAAAGACGGGTATGAGAAAAAGGGCAGAAAGCAAATAGTAAAATACAACCCGGAAGACGAACATTTGTTTCCCCGTATGTGGGATGCCGGTGATGAACAGGGCCACGCTTCTTACTATGCCCAGTTTGCCGGGATAACTAAAGTAAATGTAGATGAAACGACTGAAAACGGACAGAAAGTGCAGCGGCAACGCTGGAGCGATAAACCAACCTTTGGACAAAATGTAAATTTCTTTATACAGTACCAGGCTGGCTGGATGTACTGGCGCTATTTCATGTGGAATTTTGCAGGCAAACAAAATGACGTGCAGGGTGTAAATATGGCCAATGTGCGTGATGGCAACTGGCAATCCGGTATTGGTTTTATTGATAAACTTATGCATGGCGACCAGGATGCTTTGCCCGACAGCATGAAAGAAAATAAGGCCAATAACAAATTATACTGTCTGCCGTTGATCCTGGGTATACTTGGGTTGATCTATCAATTCCGTAATGACAAGAAAGACGCATTGATCACCGGTCTTTTATTTTTCTTTACGGGCCTTGCCATTGTGGTGTACCTTAACATGCCAGGCAATATGCCAAGGGAAAGAGACTATGCTTTTGTGGGATCCTTTTATGCCTTTGCCATCTGGATCGGGCTGGGTGTATTGTTTGTAAAAGACCTGATTGCAAAATTTGCCGGAATAAAAGTGGGTAATTATGCAGCTGCCATCATTTGCGCACTGGCAGTGCCGGTGTTAATGGCCAGCCAGGAATGGGATGATCATGACCGTGGCAGGAAAACGATGGCGAGAGACCTTGCAAAAGACTATCTCGAAAGCTGTGCTAAAAATGCTATTGTTATATCTTATGGTGATAATGATACCTATCCATTGTGGTATGCACAGGAAGTAGAGGGCGTAAGAAGAGATGTAAGGGTGATCAACTCAAGTTTACTTGGAATTGACTGGTATATTAATCAATTGCGGTATAAACTAAATGACAGCGATCCGATAGATCCTATCTGGAGTGCCGAGCAGATAGAAGCTTCTACCCGGGATGCCGTATGGGCCGCTACCTATATTTATGGCAGCAACCCCGAACTGGTGTCTTCTTATTATAAGAGAGCAGGTGTGCCTGTACCTGTGGGGCAGCCAATTGATCTGTATACAATGATGAAAGATTTTGCTGGCAGCGATGATCCATTGAAGACAGAAAGAGGCGGTGGAAATGTATACAATATGTTCCCAACAAACAGGGTAACCGTTCCCGTTGACTCTGCCCTTGTGAGGCAAAACGGCACAGTGAACCCGGATGATGTGGTGGTAAGCCAGTTGCAGTTTGATATACCAAAAAACATCATTCAAAAAAATGACGCAGCAATTTTGAATATCATTGCGGCTAATAAATGGAAACGTCCTATCTACTTTACTTCTGGCAGGGTTAGTCTTGGTTTTGATAAATATATCCGCCAGGATGGTCTTACTTACAGGCTGGTACCTGTGGAAAATGGTGGTGTAAACAGGCCACGGGTGGAAGACGTGATGAGTAAGTTTGTATTTGGTGGTGCAGAAAAACCAGGCGTTTATTTTGATGAAGAAAACCGCAGGCACCTCAACAGTATCCGGTTGGCGTATGCTTCCGCGGCTATTAATCTTGCTTCTAATGGAAGAAAAGAAGCTGCAAAAAAACTCCTGACCAAGTGTGATAACAATATGCTGGAAAGTAATTTTAGTTATGGTATGATATCCCGTGACCAGCAGCACAACAGCATTTCCCTCCGTTTTTTAGATGCAGCCATTGCCACCGAGGATACAGCGCTTGCGGCCAAGGTAATGAAGTCATTAAAGAAAGACCTGGAGCAGCAGATGGTATATTATGCTTCTTTAAACGGTACCGATGTAGCCAAATTAAATGCCGATATCAATGGTCTGTTTTCACGACAGGAAATGTATGAAAGGGCAACCGACAGTCTTAATTTTGTAAGACCAGCAAATTTCCAGGCGCAGATCAACCAGATCCGCTACCAGCAAAATAATGATATGGTCAACTTTAGAGAAAACCTTTCTAAAAAGCTGGGCCCGCTGTACGATGATATGCTGAGCTGTTACCAGATACTCGATAATGTAAAAACGAAAGAGAATAGTTTAAAGGCGCCCAAACCATCTTTGATGGAGCCGCCGGTGGTGAGTGATACGCCTGCTAAATAAGATGCTGTGAAAAGGCAGCCTGAAATTGTTAAATTATTTTCCGGGACCTCCTGCAAATGCAGGAGGTTTTTTTATTGGGGTAAACTTTTTACAAGCTGAAATGTTTCTTACATTGCAGTAACCGTATACTTTAAATGTAAACTGCCCCCACTATGAAAGGATACCACTTCTCAAAATTCGACATCGATCAAAATGCTAAAAGTAAGTTTGAGCAATTGCTTGACCTGTTTATGCAGTTACTTACCTATACAAACGGCGATGTTGGTGAAGCCATGCAATGGATGAATGAACTGGATAAGGAATACAAGCTTACCAATGATGAGTATGGCATGGGTGATTTTTTGGAGGATTTAAAGGACAAGGGTTATATCGATGAAAATAAAGGAAGCGGCGAAATAAAGATCACACCTAAAACAGAACAGGGCATCCGGAAAAAAAGTCTCGAAGAAATTTTTGGCAAACTAAAGAAAAGCAAACAGGGAAATCACCGCACTTTTAAACCGGGTGGGGGAGATGAGATCAATCCGGAGACAAGGCCTTTCCAGTTTGGTGATACGCTGGAGCAAATTGATTTTACTGCCTCTATCCGTAATGCGCAGATCAATCATGGCGCAGAAAGTTTTAACCTGCACGAAGATGACCTTGAAATAAGAGAGTCGGATTTTAAATCTCAGACCTCAACTGTTTTAATGATCGACATTAGTCATTCAATGATACTGTATGGCGAAGACAGGATAACGCCCGCAAAAAAAGTGGCGATGGCATTGAGCGAACTGATCCAGACAAAATATCCAAAAGACACATTGGATATTGTAGTATTTGGCAATGATGCCTGGACAATTGAAGTAAAGGATCTTCCGTATTTGCAGGTGGGACCATTTCATACCAATACAGTTGCCGGTCTTGAACTGGCGATGGATATTTTAAGAAGAAGACGCAACCCCAACAAACAGATCTTTATGATCACCGATGGTAAACCTACTTGTTTAAAAGTGGGTAAGCGCTATTATAAAAATAGTTTTGGTGTAGACAGGAAGATATTAAACCGCTGTATGAGTCTTGCCACGCAGTGCAAAAAAATAAAGATCCCGATCACCACTTTCATGATCGCCAGTGATCCTTACCTGCAGCGGTTTGTGCAGGAATTTACTGAGACCAATAATGGCAAAGCCTTCTTTGCTTCATTGGACAGGCTGGGTGCTTTTATCTTTAAAGATTTTGAAAGCGGTAAGCGCAAAACGGTGTATTAACACAGTTGTAATTCTGTTAACGGAGAATCAGCAATTATTCGCAACAACTACATTTCTACGGCTTTTTCTTCCCAAAAACCCATTTTATTAAATTTCTCAATTCTTTCCCTGCTTCTTTGATCGGGAGGTATGGCTTTGAGTTCTTTTATAACTGGAATTAGAAAATTCTTCAGTATTGTTCCGGCTTCGGCATAATCCCAGTGAGCGCCGCCTAAGGGTTCTGGTATCACGCCGTCGACCAGGCCAAAACCAAGCATGTCACTACCGGTAAGGCGTAGCTGCTGGGCGGCCAGCTCTTTTTTATCCCAGCTTCTCCATAAAATACTGCTGCAGCTTTCTGGTGATATTACGGTATACCAGGTATTTTCCATCATAAATACCCTGTCGCCTGCGCCGATACCCAGGGCGCCACCACTGGCACCTTCGCCGATGATGACACAGATCACTGGTACTTTCAACCGCAGCATCTCAAATATATTTCTTGCGATGGCCTCACCCTGGCCACGTTCTTCTGCCTCCAGGCCGGGATACGCACCCGGAGTATCAATTAAAGTTATAACAGGTTTATTAAATTTTTCTGCCAGTTTCATCAGGCGTAGTGCCTTGCGGTACCCTTCAGGATTGGCCATACCAAAATTTCTTATCTGGCGCATCTTGGTGTTGATGCCTTTTTGCTGCCCGATGATCATCACCGTTTCGCCGTCCAATTGTGCAAAGCCACCCACCATCGCCTTGTCGTCTTTTACATTCCTGTCGCCATGTAATTCTATAAAATTGGTACACATTTTTTCAATGTACTTAAGTGTATAAGGCCTGTCGGGGTGACGGCTTAACTGCACCCTTTGCCATGGAGTAAGGTTCTGGGTGAGTTCTCTTTTGGCATCCTGTATTTCGTTTTCCACTCCCTGGATTGGGGCGCTCATATCGGTTTTGCCTTTGCTGGCGGTTTCCTTCAGCATTTCCAGCCGGTCATACAAATCCTTAATTGGTTTTTCGAAATCCAGGAATTGACGGTTCTTAAGTTCAGGCATATCAATAAGTTTCTGTGATCTGTTTGGATTTTATCAAAACTGACAGCAAATATAAAATGAAGGCAGCAGAAATTTTTAAGAAAAATTTTGGTGTAAAAACTGAATCACCTTATCTTCGCACTCCCGAAAAAATAACAGGTGTTCATCGCTGTTAAAAAACGAAAAAGTTCTTATACTAATACAAAATAATTCCGGTTTGCAAATGCAAATGAGCAGGCCGGGTTGCAGGATTGGTAGTTCAGTTGGTTAGAATGCTGCCCTGTCACGGCAGAGGTCGCGGGTTCGAGTCCCGTCCAGTCCGCAGAATTAAAGCCCCTAAAGAAATTTAGGGGCTTTTGTATTTAATACCTTTTACAATGTTCTGTGTATACATTATACAAAGCCAGGCCGATAATTCTTATTACAAAGGGTATTCAACTGATCCGCTAAAGCGGTTAGAGCAGCACAATAACAAAGAGTCATCATATACTTCAAAAAAAACGCCCTGGAGACTTGTTTATATAGAAATAAAGGATAACAAAACAGATGCATTGAGAAGGGAAAGGATACTAAAAAAATACAGCCATCAGCAAATTGAGCAATTAATAAGCAGCTCAAAAAATCAGTTAAAAAAATTAGAGAAAAAATAATTATGTTGGTTAGAATGTGGTCCTGTCATCCCCAACAAGGTTGGGGACGGGTTCGAGTCCTCCCCAACCAGTAGGGGACAGAATTAAAGCCCCTAAAGAAATTTGGGGGCTTTTGTATTTAATACCTTTTACAATGTTCTGTGTATACATTATACAAAGC
>ENA-UOWO01001870-UOWO01001870.1-activated-sludge-metagenome-genome-assembly--contig:-NODE-1870-length-27111-cov-12.353009_pt1 | contig 27111 bp, 17 predicted proteins | sample MGYA00238148_ERZ761564 | MGnify/ENA primary metagenome ERZ761564 (study PRJEB28885, sample SAMN05720194) | activated sludge metagenome | isolation source: Anaerobic digester | place: USA...
TGAGGATGGCGGATTTTTTGGCTAAAAATTTCAAGGCAGAGGAAAAAGTGGGCATCCGGTGCAGGGTGATTTGCCCGGTTTCATCCTTGAGTTTTAGCTTTTTTAGGGTTGACCAAGTACTTTGACTCAGGAGTCCTTGCCCATTGCTGCCGTGCTCCAGCGCATCGTCGTGAGAAAGCACGAGCACACTGTCTTTACTCATTCGTACATCAAATTCGATCAGGGGACAAGATACGGCTGCCAAGGTACGCGCAAAAGTGGCCAGGCAGTTTTCAGGGAAGCCAGGGGCAGGGCCGCCACGGTGGGCCATGATAAAGGGAGCAGCTCTTTGTGGGTTGTGCTGAAAAAGCGCTTTTATTTCGGCGAAATTGCGGGGCTGGCAGTCTGAGGCGCTGGGAAATTTCGAGTTGTAATTGCTTACCAGAAAAAGGAGGATGAAGTAGAAAGTTATGGTTTTCATAGGATTTGTGGGTTTTTCTAACCCTTCGCGGGTGCGTATCTATTCTTTTTCATTCGCTTTGCGAGCGGTTTTAGTGGCCACAAATTGCACAAATTCGCACAAATGAATGTTGTGATCAATCCGATTTGTGAAAATTTGTGTCATTTGTGGCTATTAAAATTTCATCATTCCATCCCAAGCGGGCAATTAAGCCTACATCCCCATCAAATTCACAAACGAATTTTTCAAAGTCTCCACTGGCGTCGGCGTCAAATCCCGCTCCAGCAAAAAATGCTCTACCCCGGATTTTTTTGCGGCTGTCAAAATCCCCGCAATGTCAAACACGCCCGTACCCGGATCGGCCATTTTGGAAAAGACGGCCATCCATTGGTCGGGCGTACCGCCGTCGCCTTTGAAGCGTACGGGTTCACTGGCGTCTTTGATGTGCATGAGTTTGAAACGCCCCGGGTAACGCGCCAGGAAATCCTTGGGATCGGCACCCGCGGCGGCCATCCAGAAGATGTCCAGTTCAAATTTGACGTTTTTCGGGTCGGTATTTTGCAGCAGAAAATCCATCGGTTTTACCCCACCCATATCAGCGTGTTCAAAGCCGTGGTTGTGGTAAGTGAAGGCCATGCCATATGTCGACATTTGTTCACCAAAGCGGTTGAATTCGTCGCAAAGGCGTTTGTAGTCATCGAGATTGCGGCGATCATTGATGTCTTGCAGCGCAGGTAAGGCCAGGTATTTGACGCCCAGTGGCGCTACTGCATCCAGGGTGGCTTTCAGGTTTTTGCGGAAGGTGATCATGTCCAGGTGCATGGAGGGCGTTTTGAGGCCGAAATCAGCCAGCATACTTTTTACTTCGGCGAGACTATACCCATAAAAAGCATTGCGTTTAAAGCCCAACTGCGCTGCCAGCGGCTTCCAACCTTCAATGGTTTCCGTTGCGCTGAAAGGGTAGGGGCCAAAGAACTCTACTTCGCGGTAGCCGATCTCGCTGAGTAATTTCAGTGTGCCTTTGAGGTCATTGTCGGCCATTTGAGGGATGGTGAAGAGTTGTACCCCCAGCGCTTTTTTCTTTTTGCTGAATTGTTCCAGCAGCGATTGGGCGAATGGACTCATCGCGATGGCGGCAGCCAGGCCACTGGTTTTGATGAATTGACGGCGTTGCAGCATGATTGAAAGGTTTTGGCAGTGTTGAAAACGGGAAGATCGGTAAAAACCGGAAATGCACCAATTTTCATTGTGTGTTTTTTACACAATGGGTTTTTAGTGCCAAAAATCTATCAGATCGTTAATCCTGTCTTAAAGTTTTACACGCTACCATCTTTTTTCCTTTTTTGGGGTTCCTTTTGAAAAGCCCATATAAATATGCAAAAATTTACCCTTTTCCTCTTGTTTTCCATTGCAATCACTCAGTTACACGCCCAATTGTCGGGCATACTCACCGATGCAGGTGGCCAGGCCTTGCCTTTTGCCAGCATTTACCTGAAAGGCAGTACCATCGGAACCACCACCAACATCAATGGGGAATACACCCTGTACCTGAACCCGGGTACCTACGATGTCGTTTTTCAGTACATTGGCTATGAGCAAAAAGCGCTGAAAGTGACGATGACCCGCGAGCCCCAAAAACTCAATGTTTCCTTGAAAGAAGCCGCCGTGGAACTCAGCGAGTTTGTCGTGCGCTCGAATGCTGAAGACCCCGCTTACCCGATCATCCGCGCGGCCATCAAAAAGCGGGAATTCTACCGCACCCAGGTGGAAGAATACCGCTGCGATGCTTACGTCAAGGGCAACATCGCTTTTGCCCAAACCCCCAAAAAGATCATGGGCCAGGAAATCGGCACCATGGGCGGGATGTTGGACAGTACGGGTAAAGGGATCATTTATTTGTCGGAATCGCGCTCCAACTTGTTCTTCCGGCGGCCGGATCAGTACCGCGAGGAAATGATTTACTCCAAGGTGTCGGGCAACGACCAGGGTTTTGGTTTCAACCGGGCCCAGGACATGGATTTTAGCCCCTACGAGAGTTATTCTGAGCTCGGTCGTAGGATTGTATCGCCCATTGCCGACAATGCCCTTTTTTACTACAAATACAAACTGATTGGCACCATCACCGACGAGCAGGGGCGAGCCATCAAAAAGATTCAACTGATCCCCAAACGCAGCGAAGACCCCGTTTACCGTGGCTACATTTACATCGTAGACCAGGATTGGGCGGTGCAGTCGGCAGATTTTATGCTGCTCCAATCGGCCATCAAGCAGCCGGGGCTGGATACCCTGTGGATCAAACAGGTGTTTTTGCCCATCGACAATACCGAGGATGTCTGGCGCACGTTTTCGGTCAACATCAAGTTCAAAGCGGGTGCTTTAGGCTTCAAACTCATTGGCAGTTTTACCTCCATCTTGAGCAACTACAACATCAAGCCCGCTTTTGGAGATAAGTTTTTTACCAATGAAGTTTTCATTGTCAAAGATGGTGCCAATGACAAAAACCAGGCATTTTGGGATACCCTGCGCCCGATTCCCCTGACGGAAGATGAAGTGAAAGATTACACCAAAAAAGACAGTTTACAGGTGCTTTGGAAATCCAAACCCTGGAAAGACTCGGTAGACCGGAAGAACAACAAATTTACGGTGATGAAACTGCTGACGGGCTACACCTACAGCCGTTCGTATTACCGTGAAAACTTCAATGTCGCTTCGCCTTTGGGCACCATTCAGTTCAATACGGTGCAGGGCTATAACGCTTCGCTCAACCTTTCTTATAACAAGGATTTCGACGAATACAACATAAAATGGTATCGCTTGAACGCTGCGGTGAATTATGGTTTTTCAGAAAAAGAGTTTCGAGCTTCCGGTTCCTATCTCCGGCAGTTTGAAGGCATCCACCGCAGTCAACTTTCAATCGGTGGTGGTCGACAAGCGGTACAGTTCAATCCTAATGAGCCGATCACGCCGATGGTGAACTCCATTTATTCGCTGCTGAGTCGGCACAATTACATGAAGTTGTACGACAAGGTATTTGCACGGATAGGTTTTGGTCGTGAACTGACCAATGGCATTCGTTTGAATTCCAGTTTGGAGTGGGCGAACCGCCGTAAGTTGGAAAACACCAGCGACCAAAGCTGGTACCAACGCGATGACCCGAATCGCCGCGCTTATACGGAGAATGTACCCAGCATTATTGCCCAGAATTTTGACCAAAGCCGAGCTTTGACCCTCAACCTTGCCTTTAGTTTCCGGCCAGGCCAAAAGTACTACACCTATCCGGGGCGCAAATACGTGGCGGAGGTAAACGGGCCCGAGTACTTCCTCAATTATCGCGGTGGTTTTGGCGATGTCAACTACCACCTGATCAGCCTCGCCATCGAAGAAGACAATTTACCCCTAGGTGCCTGGGGCTACTCCGCTTTTCGGGTGCAAGGCGGCAGTTTTGTAAAGCGCAAATCCCTGGAATTTATGGATTTTATGCATTTCAACGGCAACCAAACCATCCTGGGCGATCAGGAACGCTACATGAACAGCTTTTTGCTGCTGCCCTATTACGAGTATTCCACCGACCGGGCTTTTTTCCAGGCGCATTGGCAACACCATTTTGAAGGGGCGATACTGGACTGGATTCCGTTGATCAAAAAACTGGGTTGGAAACTGGTGCTGGGTGGTCATTTCCTCCAAGTGGAACAAAAGAAAAGCTATTACGAGCTTACGGCGGGTATTGAAAACGTAGGTTTTGGGGTGTTCCGGCTTTTCCGTTTTGACATGGCAGCTTCTCGTCAGGCGGGAGGAAAATGGAATGTGGGGCCCGTGTTTGGGATAAGTTTGTAGTTTTTGTTGGTGTGGTTGATTTTTTAAAAATAATTGTATATTTTTGAGTTTAGAAAGTTGAGGAGGTTAAGGCTGCCGCGAGTGACATAGCTACCGCCAGCTACATTGACAAATTTTCAACCCTGTTCAAGAATTGTATGTATGTCGCTCGCGGTAGCCTCAACTTCTCAACTTCCTCAACCTCCTCAACTTCCTCAACTATGCCAGATACTCCCTACTTCAAAGGCCGCGGTGCCCAGATCAACACCCCCAACCCGTACCACAAGCTGGTGTACGACTCTGCGCCGATTCCCGCCGAAGAATGGGAGGAAAGCCTGCAACTGGCAACCGAGTACATCCCTGTACATCCCAAAACGATCCTGAACAAAGTAGACAGTGCAGACGTAGGTATGGGTTTTTCACTCAATCCGTATCAGGGCTGTGAACACGGCTGTATTTATTGCTACGCCCGCAATACGCATACCTACTGGGGCTACAGCGCCGGTGTCGATTTTGAACAAAAAATTTTGGTCAAAAAAGATGTGCCGCGTTTGCTGACCGAAGCCATCAAAAAGCCCAACTGGAAAGCGGTGCCGATCATGTTAGCGGGAAATACCGATTGTTACCAACCAGCTGAGCGAGAGTTCAAAATCACCCGCCAGATATTGGAAGTGTTGTGGAAATACCGCCATCCGGTGGGGATGATTACCAAAAATAGCCTGGTTTTGCGTGATCTGGACCTGCTGAAGCACTTGGCATCCGAAAACCTGGTTCACGTCTGTTTGTCGATCACCACCCTGGATGAAGACCTGCGGCAGGTCTTGGAACCACGTACCGCCTCGGTCAAAAGCCGCTTCAAAACCTTAAAAACGCTGGCGGACAACAACATCCCGGTGATGGCCATGTTGGCGCCGATCATCCCCGGCCTTAATGATCACGAACTGTTGCCGATGGCCGAACGCGCTGCCGAAATGGGGGCTGGGGCGATTGGCTACCAAATTGTACGCCTGAATGGCGACATCGGCCCCATTTTTGAAGACTGGATCCACAAAGCCTTACCCGATCGCGCCGATCGGGTACTCAACCGCATCCGCGATTGTCACGGCGGCCAACTGAACGATAGTCGCCCAGGGCTACGCATGAGCGGCGACGGCAAAATTGCCGACATCATCGCGCAGCAATACCAATTGGCGAAGAAGTTGTATTTCAAGGATAAAAAACTGCCCGCCTATAATCTGGAATTGCACGAACAGTACAAGAACGGGCAGTTGAGTTTGTTTTAAAAATGCTTTATCTTGTGCTTGATTAAACACTGATCCATGACCATCACGGCTTCAAAAACGTTTACGATTGAAGAATACCTTGAGTTGGAGGAGCGCAGCCTGACCAAGCACGAATACCATAACGGTAAAATACTGGAAATGGCTGGAGGAACGACTACGCACAACCAGCTGACCATGACGGTTGGTGCTGAAATCTTGATTGCGATTCGCAACCAAGAGAAAATCTTTCAATTGTACAGCAGTGATATGAAGATTTGGATTGAAAACATTCTTCGGTTTGTTTATCCAGATGCCGTAACTGTAGCTGATCAACCAATGTATTACAACAACCGCCGTGACATCATCACGAACCCTCTGTTGATCGTTGAAGTTTCTTCCACCGGAACGGACACTTACGACCGAAATGGGAAATTTGATCTTTACCGCACCCTGCCATCTTTCCAGGAATACCTCATTGTGAGCCAGGAGATGCACCATGTTTCCCACTATTTTCGGGAAGCGCCTGATCTTTGGCGTACTGCTGATTATTTCAAGCTGGACGAAATGATCCCGCTGCAATCGATGGGCGTGGAGATTTCGATGTTGGGGATTTATCGGGGCGTGGAACTTGCTTGATCATTGGCCACCTGCCATCGCCTCCCCCGCAATCCATCCCCCCGTCCAGGCCGCCTGAAAGTTGAAGCCCCCGGTAATCGCATCGATGTTCAGGACTTCTCCCGCAAAGTACAAGCCGGGAAACAATTTGCTGCCAAAGGTTTTAAAATCTACTTCCTTTAAATCGACCCCTCCAGCGGTGACAAACTCCTCTTTGAAGGTGCTTTTTCCATTCACCTGAAAACGGCCCTGGGTCAATTCTGCGGCCAATTGCTGGATTTCCTTTTTGTTTAAATCGGCCCAACGTTTGTCGTCCCGGATGCCTGCGGCGCTGACCAGGCGTTTCCAGAGGCGGGTTGCCAAGCCAAATTGCGCGTGGGCGGCCACCATTTTACGCCCGTCCTCCATTTTTAAGGTGTCGATGTCTTGGCGGGCATCTTCCAGTTTGGCCATGATCCAATTGATGCGGATCACAAAGCGGTACTGCATGGCCGCCAATTCACGCGCACCCCAGGCCGAGAGTTTGAGGATGGCAGGGCCACTCAAGCCCCAGTGGGTGATCAAGAGCGGGCCAACGCTGCTCAGTTTGCTGCCTTCAATCACGGCTTCGGCCAAAGGAACAGATACACCCAACAAATCGCTTAAACGTGGGTCTTTGATGTTGAAGGTAAAAAGAGAAGGAACCGGCTCGATAATGCGGTGTCCCAATTTGCCCAAAAGTTCCCACATGCTGGGGGAACTTCCACTCGCCATCATGACCCGGTCGGCGTAGAGGGTCTGTTGTGCGGTTTCAATTACCCAAGTTTTTCGCTCAGCTGTGGGGGCTTTTAATGCTTTGAGCGCGGTGTTGGTGTACACGCTGACTCCGACCTTGCGGGCAGCAGCCCAAAGACAATCGATGATCGTTTGGGAGTCATCGCTCACGGGGAACATGCGCCCATCGGCTTCTGTTTTGGTTTTGACCCCTCTTTTTTCAAACCATTCAATCGTATCGCCACAGGCAAATCGGTTGAATGGGCCCAGCAATTCTTTTTCGCCACGGGGGTAAAATTTGCTTAGCTCACGGGGGATAAAACAGGCATGCGTGAGGTTGCAACGCCCGCCACCAGATACTTTGACTTTACCCAGTACGTCTTTCCCTTTTTCCAGAATGATGACCTGCGCGGCAGGATTGCATTCCGCGGCGCGAATGGCGGCAAAAAAACCTGCAGCCCCTCCGCCGATGATGATGATGTTGAGTTTATCCATCGTTTTGATAAAAAGCACAAGATAAAACAAAGTTTTTAACGAAAATTTCGTCAAAAATTTAAAATAAAGTTGTATCAACGAAAAAATCGTTGTAAACTTGCAGCATGAAGAAATTAAACGAAAAAGAAGAACAGATCATGCAGATCATTTGGCGGATGGGGAAAGCTTTTGTCCGCGAGATCATGGAGGCGTTAAACGAGCCCCAGGTTCCAGTCACTACGATTTCTTCCTTGGTACGCAAACTGGAGAGTGAAGGCTGGCTGGACCACGAATCATTTGGCAAAACCCATCGGTACTATCCCTTGATCAGCATGGAAGATTACCGCAAAGCCAGCATGAGTTCTATGAAGGAACACTACTTTGCGGGTTCAACGACCCAACTCTTGTCGTATTTTCTGCGGGAAGAAAAAACAGACTTGAGCGAAATTGAACGCTTGTTGGAAGAAATAAAAAAAGCTGAATCCAAGTAACCACTCCAAAATGATTTGCGCATGAGTATCATTGCACCTACCATTTTTACGCTGATTTATGCAAGTTTGTGCCTGCTGGCATTTGGTTTGGTCTACGAGCGCTGGATGCATCGGGAGTCTTTTTTTCAAGCCAACCGCATGTATTTGTTGCTTACCCCTTTGTTGGCTTTGGTGATTCCCCATTTGCGCATTGAGGTGACGCTTACTTCAACGGTTCACCCTGCGGTACGCATCTTGGAGCAAAGCCAACAAATTCCCAGCGAATGGTTGCGTTTTTTGTTTCCTCAGCCTCAAGCCTATGTAATTTCCTGGGGCACGGTTTTGCTGGCCATATACTTGACTGGATTTTCCATCGTATTACTGCGTAGCCTGCTGAATTACCTCAAAATCTGGCGCTGGATCCGCAGTGGTAAAATGGTAAATATGGGGGGCTGGGTTCTGGTGGAACAAGCAGACATACCCGAAGCAGCCTCTTTTTTCAATTGCATTTTTTGGAAAAACGACCAGCCCATGCCCACCATGGTGCTGCAACACGAGCTCATTCATGTGCAACAGGGCCACAGTTGGGATGTGTTGTTGATGGAAATCTGGATTGCCCTGCACTGGTTCAATCCTCTGGTGTACCGCTTACGTCAACGATTGCAAGAAACCCACGAATTTATAGCCGATGCGGGCGTCATTGAGGCCCAAGGTTCAAAATATGCCTACGCATGTCTTTTAGCTTCACAAAAACAAAAACTTGAACAAATGCCTTACAACACTTTTGCTGCCCAATTGAGCTCCCGTTTGCGGCGCATGACTCAAACGAGTTCTCCGCAATGGAAAGCCATTCAGTACGCGATTTGTCTGCCCCTGGTTTTGAGCCTTGGCATGTTTTTTTCCGTAAACTATCTCCAGGCGCTGCCCATGCCAGCGAGCAATGGGAATTTGGGCGAAACCATCAAAAAACTGGAGGAGACTCCCGTTTTGCAGCTGCGTGTTCAGCCCCTTGAAACCGCGAAAAAACAAGCAACGACAACCAATTTTGCCGCAGTTGAACTTATTCCAACGCTCGCTCCAGACACCGTACCCGTCCAGTCCACGATCAAAGTAACATCAGGTAATGCAACCGTGAAAGTTGTTACCGATGGGCAAACCCTTACCCTGGGCGGATCCGGGGTGATCAGCACCTCTGCTGGAAAGCCACTGATCATCATTGATGGAAAAAACATGGGTTTGGATGGTGATGAAAACCCCATGGCGAAATTAAATCCCGATGACATCAAAGCCATCAACGTGCTCAAAGGTGAATCGGCAATAGCCACTTATGGTGAAGCCGCCAAAGACGGCGTCATTGTGGTGACCACCAAAGGCAACCCTCAGTCTGTTGAAAATTCGATAAACCAGAACTTCAATATAAATATAAATGGGGAGCCACAAAAAGTAGAGACGGTTAATGTCACCACGGGGGGGAGCGTTAAAATACGCACTTCAGGTTCATCCAGTGATCGTCCCCTGATCGTCAAAGATGGAAAAGTATTGGGTCGTTTGCATAGGGGAGAATCAGGCGAGCCATTAAAAAGTATTGAACCCAACACCATCAAATCGCTCAACGTGATCAAAGGCAAAGCCGCCATCGACAAGTATGGCAAAGATGCAGAAGATGGCGTGATTGAAGTAGAAACGAAAAAGCAATAGACTAGTCCAATAACTGTATCTTGTGTGCTGAAAAATGAAACCAATTTTTCAGCACACAAGATACACGGTATGCGTCTGCTTATTTTGATGGTTTTTTTGATGATCAGCAGTTTTGGTAAAGCTCAATCGCCTACTGACGCCGCGCTGTGTTTCTACAACTGGTATTTACAAGCCATCAAAGGACCTGCCAAAGCACATACGGCCATCGTGAAAAAAGGATCAAACGGAGAAACGGTGCTCGATTACGAGCAGTATTTCCACAATCTGGATTCCTTAGGCTGCGTGTCCGATTCCTTTAAAATTTCCGAAAAACTGCGCTTTCAAATCTGCCAGGATCATTTCAAAGAGGTCCCTTTTTCGGAGTATTACGAGAACATCGACAACAACCCTTTCTTTTACGAGCAGCTTTGCCCTTTTTTTACAAAATACCAATGGGTAGGTGACATTGAATATTGGTCGATCAACAGCATTGAACAAGTCTCTGGGCTCGATCAGGCGACGGTGAATTTGACTTTAAAAGCGGGGACGAAACAGCGAGTTTGGCGGGTAACTACGATTCAAAACGGGGACAATTGGCAAATTGTAAAAATAGAGTAGACGTTAACTTATCCCCCTTCCACAATCGCCATCGTCAGCCTACTCACACAAATCAAACGCCCTTTATCATCGTGGATCTCGATGTTCCAAACGTGTATTTTTCGGCCCAAACGGGCAGGCTTCGCGGTGGCAATTACATGGCCCTCGCTGACGCCCCGTAGGTGACTGGCATTCAATTCAATGCCGACTGCGTGCTGTTTGCTCGGGTCATCAAAAGTAAACAAAGAGGCCATGCTGCCCACACTTTCCGCCAACGCTGCAGAGGCACCGCCGTGCAAAATACCAAAAGGTTGCACCGTACGGTGGTCTACCGGCATTTTTGCCTGTAAGTAGTCTTCTCCGTAGCCACACATTTCTATTCCCAGGTGTTCAATCAGTGTGTTTTTTCGAGAGGCATTCAATACCGCTAAATCGATGGGTTGTTTCCAGATCATACCGTTATAATTGTTTGCCTTTCATGGCGTCCGAAATGGCTACGTCCATGGCGCGATGGGCCAGCGGTGCAGAGTAGGTATTCAGCGCCTCCATGGCGCTGTTGATGGCGTCTTTGTCATTGCCCGCCACAGCTTCACGCAGCGCTTGGGTCAAGGAGCGGGTAGTAGCCAGTTCTTCCTCGTTCAGAATTTCGGCATTTTGCACTACAAAACGCTCGGAGTGAAGGATGATGTTGTTGGCTTCGTTGCGCGCTTCGAGCAGGGAACGAATGGCCAGGTCATCGGCGGCATTTTGGATGGAGTCGATCAGCATCATGGCCATTTCTTCTTCAGAAATGCCGTAAGATGGTTTTACTTCAATTTCTTGCTCCAGGTTCGAGCGCAGTTCTTCCGCTTTTACTTTCAAAATACCATCCGCATTGAGGATGAACTGGATTTCCACTTTGGGAAATCCGGCGGGCATCGGCGGAATCCCTTTGAGGATGAACTCGCCAAGCTTGCGGTTGTGTTGGATCAAATCGCGTTCGCCTTGATACACCGCAATTTTGAGGTTGCGCTGCCCATCCACGGAGGTGGTGTAGCGCCGGCCTACGCGGGTAGGAATTTTGGAGTTGCGGGGCAAAATGACGTCCATCAGGCCGCCTACGGTCTCGATACCGAGGGACAAGGGGGTGACATCCAGTAGCAATATTTCTTTTTGATTGCCCGCAAGTACATCGGCTTGAATGGCTGCACCCAGGGCCACCACTTCGTCAGGATTGACTTTGTCGTACACTTCTTGCTGAAAAAATTGCCCCACCGAGTTGCGCACCAAAGGAACTCGGGTAGAGCCACCCACCATGATCACCCGGTCAATTGCTTCCAATTTGACCTGGGCGTCGCGCAGGGCGTTTTGGCAACATGCGATGGTGCGATCCACCAAAGGCTGGATGAGGTTTTCGAATTGGCTGCGGGTCAGGGCACAAGTGATGCCATCAACGCTGCCATGATAACCATCCTCAGTACTGAGTGCTTTTTTTGCTTTTTCGGCTTGCAGACGCAGCGCCTGGCTCAATTCTTTATCGTTGGTAACTTGTTCGTAGTCCAATTGATTCAGGTTCACCCAGTGGTCGACAATTACGCGGTCAAAATCATCACCGCCCAGAAAGGTATCGCCATTGGTGGCCAGTACTTCAAATACCCCGTCCTGAATGCGCAAAATGGAAATGTCGAACGTGCCGCCGCCCAGGTCGTATACCGCGATGGTATGGCTTTCGCTTTGGTCCAGGCCAATGCCGTAGGCCAAACTGGCGGCTGTGGGTTCGTTGACGATGCGCAAGACATCCAATCCAGCCAGTTTTCCGGCATCGCGGGTGGCCTGGCGTTGGGAATCATTGAAATAAGCTGGAACGGTAATAACGGCTTTGCTGACGATTTGATCCAGTTCTGCTTCGATGCGGTTTTTGAGGTACTTGAGGATTTCAGCAGACAATTCGGTAGGGGTGTAAAACTTGTCCTTAACCCGGATTTTGACCAAACTCTCGGTATCGTTGTCAATGATCTTATACCCAAAATACTGCTGTACACCCTCCACATCATGGTAAGACTTGCCCATCAGGCGTTTGACCGAATAGATGGTATTTTCAGGGTCGGTGATGAGCTTTTCCTTGGCGGCATCACCCACCACTATTCTGCCCTCTTTGCTGAAATGCACGACTGATGGCACAAGGGTACTTTTCCCATTTTTGCCTTTGACGGCTACCGCCTGGCCATCTTTTATGTATGCGACCAAACTATTGGTCGTACCCAAATCAATCCCGACAATCAGTTCTGTCTCTTTTTTTATATCGCCCGATTTGAGGTCGATTGCAAATTTTGCCATAAATCCTTACTTCTTTTTGAAAGCGCTGCAAAAGTAAGTAATGAAACAGAAACGAGGAGGGGAATGTTTGGTAAGCCTTTATTTTATCATCACTCCTCGCGAAACGGATGTCTTGGTGTCCAGTGTTCTTTAGGCTCCCCAAATCGAACGGCGGTTGGCAAAATGCGATTCAAAATGGGATTGGTATGTTTGAGGTAAATGAAGGTCTTTTGAGCGACTGCGCCCACCGAACTTTTGATTTCCAGCGCGGTACGGGCAAAGCATATTTTGTTGCAGCGGAATTGCAGCGCTTGTTCTACCATTTTGTACAACATGCTGAGGTACAACTGGTGCTCGCGGTTGGCTTCAGGGTCAAAACCGAGGAAATTGGCATCCAGTTCCTTGCCATTGCGGATGGTGGTAAAAAAGCCCAACAAACGCTCTTTTTCAAAACAAGCGGTGAGGCAAAAATCGGCGCCCAATTGCTGTTTCAACTGTGTGAAGTAATCTTTTCCAACCCACAACATATTGAAATCGGCTTGATTGACTACCGAAATGTGCAAAGCATAGAGATCCTCTGAAAACAATTCAATCTGTCGCAGGTCCAATTCTCGAAAAATCACCCCATCCGCTTTTTTGAAAGCTCGGCGGGCCCTCACGCGGTATTTGGAGCTCATGGCGTTGAGGTAATCATCGCTATTTTTCCAGGCATCTGGCAGGTTCATGCACATATTCGGCTGGAAGTCGATGGCGTGAAAACCGGCATTTTCCAGGCCTTCTTCATGATGAAAAGAATCCCGAGCCATCAAAATTTGGATCTTTTCTTGCCGCGCCAAACAGTTCAATACCTTCATGGTCGCGGCTTGTAAGGTGGGTAGTTCTTTTTCCGCAATATCCCACCATTGGTTGTACTGGCCCGTCAAAAACATGTTGCCCCAGATCATGAAGCGGTAGGTTCCCCAATTTGCCAGGAGTAACTTGATGCGGTCCCAAAAACCGATTAATTCCCTTTGGCGCAAAGAACGAATGCTATGCGCAGCACTGACGGTAAGGAGTTGCAGGTTGATGCCACCTACTGCTTTTCCATTTTTGAAGGCCAGTAGGTAGCGAAATTCCAGTCCTTCGGTGTGTGCATCTTCCAGCGCCTGGAAGTATCTGGGTTGCAAAAACAAGTTGGAGCCGTTTTGCCAATGCTCGGTCACTTGATCTATCTGGGACACGTAAAGCCATTCGTAACCCTCAGCAGCTACCTTTTGGCCGAAGGGAAAAGCCGGGGTGTTTTGCCAAAAAGGTTGAAAAAGGGATTGAATCGAACATCGCTGGGGTGATTCCAGGGTCTTGGATGCGTCCATTGGAGAGAAATTCAGGTGATTTTGGTTGTCGAGCATAAAACACCAATGATATTGAGCAAAAATTTAGTTGGTTTAGCCGCAGCTTAAAGCTTCCATTTTTCAATTTCGGCCAAGGCAGATTTTTCGTCCTCCCAGCCCAATACTTGCACGGTTCCATAGCCCTGGTAATGCACAAACCAGGTTTCGATGATGCGTTTGGCTGCATCGTATTCTAACATAAATCGTTCAAAATTGGTTGCACGAATGACCCGTAAGGCTGGATCAGCAGGAATGCCGATGATCTTGGTGTCGTTTTCACCCTCATCGATCATCTTCAATACGGCAATAGGGATGAACTCCTGAACGCTGCCCACAGGAACGGTTTCTCCGATGATGATCACATCGAGGGCGTCTCCGTCACCACCGCGGGCTTCATCCATCAAGGTCGAAGGAATGAAGCCGTAGTTGCCAGGATAAGGTAAAAAATCAACGACTCGGGCCTTGCCTTGAACTTGTTCGGCTACAAATTGGCCATCTGGTTGGATTTCAAGTTTGCGATTGGTTCCAGCAGGAACTTCAATGACTGCGTTGAAACCTTGCTCTCCCCGCAGTGGAAGTTTTTTGTAATTGGTCATGGTGCTTTTTGGGTTATTTTCTCTTTTGCAAGCAATAGTACTGAAAATCAGCAAAAGGAATAGGAAAGTGTAGCGTTTTCTCATCATACTTTTCATTTGGTAACTTAAAAAAGTAAAAACAATCGGGATTATTGCTGCGTTGTGAAACTATTGAAGTGAATTACACGCTAAAGCATGCTCCGATGCGTACCAAACGACACTTTTTCCTTTTCTCCCTTTTTGGCCTGCTGGTCTTGAGTTATTGCAAAGATGAATCCATTGGGCCAACTGACCCAGAAATTCCGCCTGGCACCGCGGTTCTACCGACCAACATCCAACCCCGCAACGGCGATGCTCAACGTGGCTGGGATTACTTGCGTACGGGTGACTTCATTGGGGGAGGGATTCCTCTCGCGGTGTACAATTCCTTTCCGGGTAACACCAACGATGAAAACCTCCTGCAACGCGAAGGCCCCAACGCCAAATTGCCGCCGGGTTTCAATGCCTTTACCACCGCATCGGGGGTGCAAGTGGCCAGTGGACTCACTTGTTTTGGCTGTCATTCGGGCAAGGTGAATGGGCAGTTCATTCCGGGTTTGGGCAATAGTTTGCTGGATTTTACCCAAAATAACGCCGCCTTGTTCAACATCCTGGAATTTGGCATCCGCAATCGGTATGGCGAACAATCGCCGGAATGGCAAGCTTTTGAACCCTTCGTGCGGGGCAGTAAAGTGACACTTCCCTACATCATCATGCCTTTCAAAGGCATCAATCCGGCTTTTGCCCTGGAACAGGCCAGTGTGGCGCACCGTCGCCCGGCCGATTTGAGTTGGAATGGGGGCCAAACCATTTTCCCCGTCCCGCAGGCATCCATCGGATCGGATGTGCCACCGCTTTGGCTGGCCAAGAAGAAATATGCCCTGTATTACAATGGTATGGGGCGCGGCGATTTTAGCAAACTTTTGATGCAAGTGGCCGTGGTTGCGGTGGAGGATACGGTTAATGCCCGGCGCATCAACAACAACTTTAAAGACGTGATGGCCTGGCTGCAACAATTGCAAGCCCCGAAATACCCCGGCACCATTGACCAAACGCTGGCCGCAAAGGGAAGAACTATTTATGCCAAAAACTGTCAGGCTTGTCATGGTACTTACGGGGCGGAAGAATCTTACCCCAATTTACTGGTGCGCGTGGACAAGGTGGGCACCGATTCGGCTTACGCCAACTATTTTATGGAAAACATCCAGTTCAGCAATTGGTACACCCAAAGCTGGTATGGGCAATCTGCGCCACGCTCGGAAGCGAAACCTTCCCGGGGTTACGTGGCTCCGCCTTTGGACGGGATATGGGCAACAGCACCGTATTTGCACAATGGCTCGGTACCTACCCTGGAAGATTTGCTGGACAGCACACAACGCCCCAAGTTCTGGCGACGCAGTTTTGAGGACAGTGATTACGACCTGCAAAAGATGGGCTGGACATACAGCATCGAAGCCAACGCGACCGACAAACAAACCTACAACACGACCCTCAATGGTTATGGCAATGGCGGCCATACCTATGGAGATCAGTTGAGTGCCGAGGAAAGGCTGGCATTGTTGGAGTATTTGAAGCAGTTATGAAGATGATTTGAATCCAATGGAGTGCCTTTACACCTATTCCTCCGGCATCCCCGCCGGAATAAATTGATTCGGCAAAAACTGCCCCGACCAATCAAAATCAACATTCTCCCCGTGGAATTTGCGGTATTGCAATGGCGCACAAAAGCGGTACTTCAAAAACAAACGATTGAAGTTGGTCACGTTGTTGAAGCCCGAGTGAAAGCAGATTTCGGTGATCGTTTCCTCTGAATCCAGGAGCAATCTGCAGGCGAACCGCATCCGCAGGTCAATCAAGAACTGTTTGAAGCTGTGGTGCGCGTGTTTGCGAAAAAAATGACTGAAAGAGGAATCACTCATGTTGACCAGGCTGGCCACATCCGATACTTTCATGAGGTGGTTGGAAAAATTCTCCAACATGTAGGTATACACAATCTGAATGCGGCGACTGTCCGTTTTTGAAGCTTGCGGGGTAAAACCCTCGCTGCTCAAGTATTCAAATTCGTTGGAACGAGAAAGTACATCCAGTAGTTTGAAAAACTCCAGCACGCTGTCCATACCCTTGTCAGTTGTCAGTTCTTTCATGCGGATAAAGACATCTTCATAGGTTTTGCCGTAAAAGCGGATGCCACGGCTACAGCGTTGCAGCAGTTTCCTGATTTTGTGGTAAGGCTCTTTTTGTAACAAATGCGCATTGAAGAGATCTGATCCGAACTGAATGGTGATCACGCGGTAGTTTTTGCCTTTTGGTTGCAGGGCGACTTCGGCATCCCACTTGTGGTAGAGGTAGGGTCCCATAAATACCAAATCGTTTTCCTGAAAATGCTGCGTCGAGTCCCCCACGGTGCGGGTACCAGAGATCCCGCTGACCAGATTGAGTTCCAAGGCGGGGTGGTTGTGCATGGGGTAATCAAAACGATTGTTGACCGCATCCAATACCACAAAAACATCCGACTCTTTGAGTGGAGTTATTTGGAGAAAAACTTCCATTGTAAAATTTCATTAGGAATAGGAATAAAAACTTCTTGGATATTGCTTAAAAGTACGAATGATTTGCCGGAAAGTGCCAAAATCGCAATTATTCTCAAGGTAATTTTGCGAGCGTTGGTGAAGTTACAAAGATGACATATTCGGAGTTGACTTTGCGCGCACTCGACGATATGAAGCAACTTTTACCTTTAATTATGCTGCTTTTGTGGGGGATCAGCACCTTATTCGGGCAAATTCCTGCCACACTTCAACTCAGCGGAAAAGTGGTAGATGCCGCCAATCAGGAACCCTTGATCGGGGTAAACATCCAAGTGAAAGGAGCCCAGACTGGCGCAGTCACCGACGTAGCCGGAGCCTTTAGTCTGGAAGCGAGCAAAGGAAGTACCCTGATCTTCAGTTTTTTGGGTTATACCACTATTGAGCGTACCGTTCAGGATGCCACTACACTGCTCATTCAACTGGAAACCGAAGCCCAACTCTTGCAAGACATGGTGGTGGTAGGTTACAAACGTGAGTTTCGCTCGGATGTAGCCTCGTCCATCAGCTCGGTAAAAGCCAAAGACATTGCCAAACTCCCGGTTTTGGGCCTCGATCAGGCGCTACAAGGACAGGTGGCCGGGGTACAAGTCACCCAGGCTACGGGCGCACCGGGCGATGATATCTCAATTCGCATCCGTGGGGTCAACACCCTGGGCAACAACAATCCTCTATTTATTATTGATGGGGTGCCCACCACGGGCAGCATCAACATGTTTTCCACCAACGACATCGAATCCATTGAAGTGCTCAAAGATGGCGCCGCCGCGGCCATTTACGGTGCCCGGGCAGCCAATGGGGTGGTGTTGATCACCACCAAAAAGGGAAAATCGGGTAAACCATCCTTTTCTTTTGACATGTATCAGGGGCTACAACAAGCTACTAACCTACCCGAATTGCTGAATTCCGCGGAATACCTTACGATCCGTAATGAAGCCATTCAAAATGCCAACGCCTTGCGCGATCCGCGCCGACAACTGACGGGCTACGATCCCCAAATTCTGGATACATTGCCCGACAACAACTGGCTGGACAAGGTCTTCAGCACCGCGCCCATGAGCCGCTATTACTTGAGTGCTACCGGAGGTGGCCCCAACGGATCGTATTATTTGATGGGTGAATACCTAGACCAGCAAGGTATTTATACCGGACAAGGTTTCAAAAAATATTCGGTCAGGATGAACAGTGAGATTGGCAATTCCTGGTTAAAACTGGGCAACAACCTGTCTTTTTCTGTTTCTGACCGCAAGCTGATCGGTAGCTCCGGCGATGGGGGAGGCCCTGGCAATGAGTTGAGTGGCATCCGTTACGCCTTGATTGCTGCGCCAGTTTTTCGCGTTGCGCGGGAGGATGGGACGTATTACAAAACCAGTTCAGAATTGGGGGATCCCACATTATACGGCGACGGCAACGCCAATCCACTGGCTTTTAATGAGGCGACGGATTGGAACATCAAACGGTACCGGGTTTTTGGCAATGTTTTTGCCGAACTGCAACCCCTCAAAAACCTGCATTTCCGCACCAACCTGGGGGGCGATTTTTTGTTTACCAACGAAAAACTGTTCAAAGAAAGGTTATCGCCAGCTATTTATTCCCCCACTTCGCTCAATGAATCGCGGGTTTTTGAACAAAACCTCGTCTGGAACAACTCACTCGATTACAACCTGAAGACTGGCCAACACAAAGCCTCGATCTTGCTGGGCATGGAAGCCATCGTGAACCGCACCAATTACCTCGGTGCTTCGGCCAACAATTTTTCGCGCAGCGATCCGCTTTTCCGCAACATCAACAATTCCGTGCCGCAAATATTGACCAATCTTGGTGCCTCGGGCATCAGCACCGAATGGAGCTTGTATTCCTTTTTTGGTCAGGCCAATTACAGTTATGCGGGTCGTTACGTATTGAATGCTTCGCTGCGGCGCGACGGCTCTTCGCGTTTTGGAGAAGGCAACCGCTACGGGTATTTCCCCTCGGTGTCTGCCGCCTGGAATGTATCCAATGAGGCTTTTTTTGCCTCCAGCAAATTGATTTCTGGTTTAAAAATCCGGGCTTCGTACGGCGAATTGGGCAACCAGGAAATTGGTCTTTATCCTTACAGTTCCCTGGTGCAAACTGGACAACGGGTGTACTCCTTTGGTGGAGAAGTGGCCACGGGAGCGCGTCTAGTTGAAACGGGCAACAGCAAAATCAAGTGGGAAACCACCGCGCAATTCAACCTGGGCCTCGACCTGAGTTTGTGGAAAGATCGCCTCAATTTTACAGTGGATGTGTACAAAAAAATCACCAGCGACATCATCGTGCGGGTCCCTGTTCCGCAGGCCGGTGGCGGCTCGAATCCTCCTTATGTCAATGCCGGAGAAGTAGAAAATAAAGGCGTCGACCTAAACCTCAATTACCGGGCGCGGTTCAAAGACGGGAATTATAGTCTTACAGGTAATCTTTCATTGGTGCGCAATGAGGTGCTCTCCGTGGCAGATTCTGAACCCATTTTGGGTGGATTTGGTCTCTCCGATGGCCCCATTACCAAAACCGAGCCGGGTTACCCGATTGGTTCATTTTTCCTCTACCAAATGCAGGGCATCTTTCAAACCCAGGAGGAAATCGCCGCCAGTCCATTTCAAACCTTGGATACCCGCCCTGGCGATGTCAAATTCGCGGATCTGAATCAGGACGGTACCATCAACGACAAAGACCGTACCCATCTGGGTAGCCCTTTCCCCAATTTCATTTATGGCCTCAACCTCAATGTGCAATACAAGAGTTTTGACCTGTCTCTTTTGGCCCAGGGCGTCCAGGGCAACGATGTGTATTTCCTTTATGGAAATTTTGCCTACGAAACCCAATCCAGAGGATTCAATTCCTACCGCGACATTTTAGACCGCTGGACGCCCACCAATACGGATACGAACATCCCCAAAGTGAGTGTGGATGACCGCAATGGCAATCGCCGCATTTCTACCCGTTTTTTGGAAGATGGCTCGTACCTAAGGATCAAAAACATCACCCTGGGTTATGATTTGAAAAAAAGCCTGAACTGGCCGGGTATTGGAGCAGCTCGTTTGTACCTGAGCGCACAAAATGCCCTGACCATCACCCGGTATAGCGGCCTTGATCCAGAAATCCAGGCCAATACCAACGATACCCGAGGCTACAACGTGTCGTCCGATCTTGCCGTAGGCATCGATTGGGGAACTGTGCCCGCCCCACGTACTTTCATCTTGGGATTTCACCTGGATTTTTGAACTGTTTGATTACTATTCCTAACGTAAATTTTAAATCAATTGCTTTGGAAACCAATGAAGTGCGACCTCTCCGAGGTCGAAAAAACAAGCGCAATCTAACTTCTACAAACGTTTGACCTCTCCGAGGTCATTTGAACCGACTTCTGAGAAGTCGAACGTTTGTAGAAAGGATTGAAAGCCAGGTTTTCCGACCTCGGAGAGGTCGCACATTTCTTCGCAATTGATAGAGAACACAAAAGTGCTGTATGAGATTTTGGAAACAATTGTTTGGCCTGTGTTTGTTTTTCGTTTGTTCTGCTTGCGCGGACATCCTGGAGAAAGAACCCATCGGCATCCTAGATGCGGGTTCTTATTTCAAGACGGCCCAGGATGCTGAACAAGCCGTGAATGCGGCTTACAATGCCCTGTTGTTCAACAACGAGAACAACAATTTTTACTGGGGCCTGGGCGTCATCGCCTCCGATGAAGCGGTGGTAGGTGGCGATGGCTCGCGGCCTGGATTGACTGAATTTGACTTTTTGACCCATACGCCGCGTACGCAGGAACTCAACGATTTGTGGAAACTCAACTACAACGGCATCACCCAGTGCAATACGGTTTTGGACAAAGTGCCCCTCATTGAAATGGATGCCGCCCAAAAAAGCCGCATTTTAGCCGAAGCCCAGTTTTTACGGGCTTACTATTATTTCATCCTTACGCAGGTTTTTGGCGATGTTCCACTGATCACCAGATTGCTGCCGCCTGCTGAACTCAAAATTCCCCGCACCCCATTGCGCGAAGTGCAAGCCCAAATTCTTATGGACTGCGAAAGTGCGGCCCTGGTATTGCCGCTGAGTTATCCGGCCACTTCGTTGGGGCGGGCGACCAAAGGAGCGGCGCTGGCTTTGGCCGCGAAAACTAAAATCTATCAGAAAGACTGGGCGGGTGCTTTGGACTACATCCAGAAAATCAAAGCCCTGGGGATTTACAAACTGGTGCCTGATTTTCGAGACAACTTTCGCAAGAACACCCAAAATAACAGCGAATCGGTGTGGGAAATTCAGCACAGCAACCTGCAACTTGGGGTAGGCAATTCCCTCAACCAGTGGTGGGCTTCCAAAAAATACGGCGGCGGTTACGGCTTTGCCGAAGTGACCAAAGAATTGGTGGATGTTTTTGAAGCAGGCGATCCCAGACTCAAATTCAGCGTAGCCCGCAACCGCGATGACTATTTCGGGGTGACCTATTTTGCTTCATTTTCTTCCACCCAATTCAGTCCGCTCAAGTATCTGCAATCGGATCAAGAAGCGACGCAAAAAGCAGATGGCGACATCAATTACACGGCGATTCGCTATGCCGAAGTCCTGCTCTGGGAAGCCGAAGCCAAAGCTGAACTCAACAACATTCCCGCAGCAAAAATCCCGCTGGAAGAAGTAAGGGCACGAGCCAGGGCGCAGTCCGCTACTCCTGCAACAGTACTACCTCCCGTAAGTGCCACGGACAAGACTACGCTGCTGACCGCCATCCGCCACGAGCGCCAGGTGGAATTGGCCTTCGAAATGCACCGCTTCTTCGACATCGTGCGCTGGGGGCTCGCTCCTCAGTACTTGTCGAACTTTAAGGTGGGTAAACACGAGTTGTGGCCATTGCCACAAACGGAGCTCGACTTGAATCCTTTTTTGGTGCAGAATCCGGGTTATTGATCAGTTGTGAAATTTTAACATCCGCCATTTCTGACAAGCGCCGGAGGCGCATACTTTCTGAGGTGACCCTCTAAGGTGAACTAAGGTGCCTTAGGTGGTTCAAACAAAAATTCTTCGCGCTTGCGCGCAAGAGTCATATTTTTTCTTCACCACCTTAGGCACCTTAGTTCACCTTAGAAGGTATGAGACTAGGCAGTATCAGTAAATCCCCCCAAAACAATCATTTGCATATGAGCATCAGCATTTACATGTTTCGTACATCACTTTTCCTCTCCTTCTGGAGCATTGGCATTTCCGCCTTCGCCCAGGCAGGCCAAATTGCCATTCCCCGCATTGAACAAATGCCCAACCAACCCGCCCCATTCAACATCCGCAACTGGGCGCAGGTGGCGGAGAAGTACGATTCCTTTGTGTACGATGTCACCAAAACCGGAACCCATCTGCCCCTGGTTTTTTTCAAAAATGCGGGAATAAATTATCCAGCATCGCCCGTTTTTGGCCTGTCGACTTATGTGGGATCAAACCCACCTGTTGGCAATGAAGCCATCAACGTGTTGCCTTCGCTGGTAGGCGCCAGTTTATTGGGCATTGACAAACAAAACCAGTTTGGCCGCGACTGGCTGGTACAGTCCCAGGATTTTTTCAACAAAGCCAATGGCGAAAACCTCTACCTCAACAATACCAGTACCCGCAGTGGCCAGGATTGGTGGTACGACATGATGCCCAACGTCTATTTTTATCAACTGACCGACCTTTACCCGCAAGGGTTTGGGGACTCAAAACTCCAGTTTATCCACATTGCGGATCGGCTGCTGGAAGCGTCGAAAAAAATGGGTGGCAGCAGCGCCCCTTGGACCAGCGCATACCTGAATTACCGCGCCTGGAATTTTGAACAAATGAAACCTTTGGTCGCTGGTGTCAAAGAACCCGAAGCCGCCGGGGCTTTTGCCTGGATGTTGTACCATGCCTACCAAAAAACGGGCGACAAAAAATACCTCCAGGGGGCAGAGTGGTGCATGGAATTCCTCAATTCCTGGCCCGATAATCCCTCCTACGAACTCCAATTGCCCTACGGAACCTACGTGGCTGCCAAAATGAACGCCGAACTCAACACCCGATACGACATCGAAAAGATGCTGAATTGGTCTTTCAATCGTGGAGCCTTGCGGGGTTGGGGTACCATCGTCGGTAAATGGGGCGGTTTTGAAGTCTCGGGACTTGTGGGTGAAGCCAACGACGCGGGCAACGATTATGCTTTTCAACTCAATGGCTTACAACAAGCCGCAGCGCTCGTGCCGATGTTGCGCTACGACAAACGTTTTGCCCGAGCCATCGGCAAATGGATGCTCAACCTGAGCAATGCCAACCGTTTGTTTTACCCTGGTTTTTTACCCAATTCACTGCAAGACGCTTCGGACTGGTCCAATCAATACGACCCCGAGCGGGTGATCGGTTATGAAGCATTGCGGGAAAAACTGAATGGAAAGTCACCCGTTTCTACCGGGGATGCCCTGGCTGGAAAATGGGCCGCAACCAACCTCTCCTTGTACAGCACGGGTTCAATTGGCTACTTGGGGGCAATTGTTAAAAAAACCAATGTTGAAAAAATCCTTTGCTTGGATCTCTTAAAGACCGACTTTTTCCGCGCGGATGCTTATCCCAGCTATTTGTTGTTCAATTCGTATGCCACGGTTCAAGGTGTAGAACTGGATTTGGGCAATGTGCCGGTAGACCTGTACAATACCCTGCAAGAGAATTTTGTACAAACCAACGTGCAAGGCAAAGTCACCGTCACCATTCCGCCCAATGAAGCTGTTTTGTTGGTGCTCACCCCCGCCGGAGGAGAGGCAACTTATCACGAAAATAAATTCCTGGTGGATGGGGTAGTGGTGGACTATCAGCAAACCAAAATAAAGTTGAATGCCCGGCCGCGCATCCAGGGAATCGGCCTCAAAGAAGACACGCTGATGATCAAGGATGACGTCAGTGTTTTTGGCCAAGCCCTCGACCCTGAAGGCAGTAACCTGGATTTTTATTGGTCGGTTAGCAAAGGTGAACTGACTAGCACTGGGAAAGTAGTACAGTTAAAAGCACCAGCCGAGCCTGGGCAAATCGAACTCAAACTGATTGTACAAGACGCGGAAGGACTATCTGATACCGCGACCTTGCTCCTGAACATAGTTGCGGCCATCAACCGTGCGCCCATTATTTCGGCCATTGAAAAATCGGCGAGCTACGTGTTGCCCAATGGTGATTTGACGCTTAACGTTCGGGCAAGCGATACCAACCAAGATGCTTTGATCTATACCTGGAAGGCAACAGGTGGAACCTTGCAAGAAACTGGAAATCAAGCGAATTGGCGTGCGCCATCCATCGAGGGTGTATATACCATCAGTGTAGAAGTGAAAGACCCTGCTGGATTAAAAACAAGCGCAAGCACTAAAATCTGGGTGCGAAATTTTGCCCCCTCCAGCGGAGAGCTGGTGGCTTTTTATCCTTTCCAGGGCGATGCCCGCGACCAGGGACCCAATCATTTGGATGGGCAAGTGATGCGGGCCCGCATCAGTTCCGACCGCAATGGTGTCTCTTCCGAAGCCTTTTCTTTTGATGGAAATGTCCAACACATCCTGGTGCCCAATCACCCGCTGCTCAATTTTGACCAGGCGATTACCCTGAGTACCTGGTTCAAAATCAATGCCGTGCCCGATCGGGAAAGTTTCCTTTTGTCACATGGCAGTTGGCAACAACGTTGGAAATTATCACTTACGCCAAGCCGTCAACTGCGCTGGACGGTCAATAGCCTCAATGGTATTAAAGACCTGGATTCGGCTACTGAGTTACTTCCTGGCACTTACCATCAAGTTACGGCAACTTACGATGGCAGCTATATGGCGCTTTACCTGGATGGCGAGCTGGAAACGGTGGTGCCTTTTACCGGAAAAATCAGGACAAGTGCACTGCCTATGTTGTTTGGGCAAATGTGGCCCGATGATGCCCAATACAACTTCGCCGGGGTGCTGGACGAAGTTCGAGTTTATAACCATGCACTTCCTCCCGATCAAGTAAAAATACTGTACACGAACAATACTACAACGCAAACAAAACAGGCTTTAATCGCCATCGAACCCTTGCAGGTAATGCCCAATCCCTTCGTTCATTCCATCCAAATTGTAGATACAGATTGGAAAAAACAGCGTGGAACACTCCAGCTCTACCAAATCGATGGAAAAATGATCAAGGCTTGGTCACTCGAAACCGTGGCCAATGGGCCACTGGATTTGTCCTACCTGCCTGCGGGCGCGTATTGGTTAAAACTGTTCTCGAATGGACGGGTAAAAGCCCAATTAATTGTAAAACAACCATAAAACCAACATGAAATGCAATTGAAAATACATGTATTGAAACTCCTCTCTTGCTGGGTACTCTGCACCGGGGCACTGTATGGGCAAACTTCCGTAGCGAGTTATCCTTTTGATGGCTCGGCCAGGGATGTTTCGGCCAACCACAATGATGCCGCGGTCAATGGCGCCATATTGAGCGCCGACCGTTTTGCCTGGGCGAACAAGGCATTTTATTTTGATGGTGTACAAAGCACCTTACAAGCCCCCAGCATTGCTGCTTTAAATACGCCCAAAACAACAGTGGCCTTTTGGGTGCGGGTCAAAAGCCTACCCGTGCAAGGGGAAGTTTTTCTTTTGTCTTTTGGTGGCTGGCAAGAGCGCTGGAAAATCTCTATGCCCAACCACGGCAAGCCCGTTTGGACGACCAATCACACCAACGGCATTTCCGACATGGATTCCGGTGATGGGAATACCCTCGCGGTAGGTGTGTGGAAACACGTGGCATTTGTACACGATGGCAGCAAAGACCTCATTTACATGAACGGCGTCAAAGTAGCCGAGAAAGCCGTGGCGGGTGACCTCAACAATACGACCAAACCCCTCGGGATTGGTTACAACGCCGTAGATGGTGGCAATTTTTTCAATGGAGACATTGATGAACTCAACATTTTTGGCGAGGCCCTCACAGCCCAACAAATTGGCACATTGTATGCCGCCCAAAGTGCCGTTCCAGTTGTGGCCAAAGGTTTGTTGAGCCATTATTCCTTTACGGGCAATACTAGGGACGAGGGAATTTTGGCCAATCACGCCGATGGCAAAAACCTCAGTTTGCGAACCGACCGCTTTGGTTCGGGCAATGCCGCCTATCGGTTCAATGGAACCTCTTCTGAGTTGACGGCTCCGCCAACCGCGCCGCTTAATTCACCCAAAGCATCCATCAGTTTTTGGGTAAAAGTGAACAAATTGCCTGCTACGGGTGAGGTTTTTCTCCTCTCGCATGGTGGCTGGCAGGAACGGTGGAAAATATCCTTGCCGGGTCACGGCAAACCCGTTTTTACCACCAATTACACCAATGGCATTTCTGACATGGATTCGGGTGATGGCAATGCCCTCGTTCCGGGAAAATGGACGCATGTGGTGATGGTACACGATAGCATCAAGGATCTCATTTACCTGGATGGCGTACTGGCCAATTCCAAAAACGTAGTGGGCAACCTCAATTCCACCCAACATCCCCTGGGCATTGGGTACAACCCGATTGATGGCGGAAACTTTTTTGATGGTGATCTGGATGAGGTACAGTTGTTCAACACCGATTTGAGCGCGGCACAAGTGAATATTTTGCATATCCTTCAAACTACTGAGCCAAGTACCTCTTCACCATTGGTCGCTGAATTCAAAATGGCGGGCAATTTGCATGATGCTACAGCTTACAAAAACGATGGGATCAACCACGGATCGGTGCCCAGCACTGATCGTTTTGGTTTGGCCAACAACGCGGTTTCTTTTGACGGAGCAGAAGGTGTTGAAGTGGCCAATTCGGTGGCGTATAATACTGGCAAGACCACGATCAGCTTTTGGGTAAATGTCAAAGAGCTACCCGGCTCAGGTGAATATTACCTGCTTTCACACGGAGGCTGGCAAGAGCGCTGGAAAATTTCGCTGCCCGCGCACGGCAAGCCCGTGTTTACGACCAATTACGCCAATGGTATTTCCGACATGGATTCGGGCACTCCGCTGGCCGTCAATACCTGGACCCACGTGGTGATGGTACATGATAGTCTTAAAGACATCATCTATTTCGATGGGGTTAAGGTGAACGAAAAGGCAGTGCTTGGTTTGCTCAATGTTACCAAATACGACCTCGCTTTGGGCTACAACA
>ENA-UOWO01001871-UOWO01001871.1-activated-sludge-metagenome-genome-assembly--contig:-NODE-1871-length-27108-cov-4.778915_pt1 | contig 27108 bp, 14 predicted proteins | sample MGYA00238148_ERZ761564 | MGnify/ENA primary metagenome ERZ761564 (study PRJEB28885, sample SAMN05720194) | activated sludge metagenome | isolation source: Anaerobic digester | place: USA...
CACAATAGTCTTCTCCTTTGTCTAAGCCAATTGCGCAATTTGGGTCTAACTTTTCATAACGAATCCAACTGAAAATCGGGGTTTAAAAAATAAAAGCGTAGAAATAATATCCTACGCTTTTGTTTTAGTACAACTTATTTACTTACTTATCGACCTCCATGTCTATGGGCATGACGTCTGTGTGCAATGGCTCTTTGTCGAGCATGTGGTCGGCACGAATTGTTAAAGGCATTGTTTCTTCGGTGAATTCTGTGCGATCGAACGGAAGAGTTGCAACTCTTTCTACATTCTTGTTGCGCTCTTCCATTATTTCTATGATGTCGAGGATGAGCGTTGGAACTAAATGCAATTAAAAAGAAGAGGGATGTGAGGAGGGCGAAACTCGCCATTTTGAGGTTTTTCATTTTATATAATTTTACCCTCTGACCTGTGCACGAAATTAAAGTTAAGCTATACTTTGACCGTTAACTAATAATTTTTTGGCAAAAAAAGAGGCTATCAAAATGATAGCCTCTTTTAAGTATTTACAAAATTGGATGATTAGTTGATCATTAATTTGTTTGCGTATTTTTTACCATCTGCATTTACAGTATACATATATAATCCTTTAGAAAGATCAGATACTTTAATGTTAAATGATTCTGTGCTATTTGCATTCACACTTCCAATATTAATTGTTTTAACTACTTGACCAATTGAATTCGTTAATGTTACTACTACATTCTTAGCTGATTCTTCAAGATTGATAGAAAGTTTAGCATTTTCTGTAGCTGGGTTAGGAACAACGTTTACAGCGATTCCATTATCATTTACATCATTTACACCAATTGGTTCACATGTAGGACAAGTTACTTTCCAAACGATATCGTGAATTTCAGTACCATATCCAACTGTCCAAGCTAATGTAGGAATATAATCTCCGAACCAACCTGTAGAATCTTTATTAACTACTGAAGACATATTTCTGTCTGTAGGATAAAAAGGCATAAAGGTATTGTCACCATTTGGCTCGTAAGAAAGGAATAAATAACTATTATTATTAGCAACTGTATCACCAGCAGCATAAGTATAACCTGGTTTGAATGTATAAGAAACTGATACTCTTTCTCCAGCTGGAACATTCATGTTTACTGCAAAACGTAAGAATTTAGACCCAAATGAGTTTGGTGGTGTAAATGTGCTTGAATCAGCATTTGTAAGAGGATATTTAATTGTGATTGCAGCAGGTGCTCCCACTTCATTTCTTTGGAAAGGCCCTTTTGTGAAGTTTGCTGGATCATAAGATTGCATTAAGAATCTTGTAGTATCAACACCAAAATCAGCAGTTTGACCAGTAAAGAAGAATTCTGGATGATTAGCTCCACCACTATGAACGAAAGATACAATCATAGTATCAACCGCAGCAGTTTTTTTGATATAAGATCCACCGATGAAAATTGAATCAAGAGTATAAGCGTTTGTTTTCCCGATATAAATTTCACCTGTTGGCATATTGTCTTTAAATACATCAGCCCATGGTTCAAGAATTTGACCTGCAGATTTCCATTGAATTCCAAATGCTGAACTTGGCGCTCCGTAACGTACTACTGAATCTGGGAACATATAGTTTAAGAATCTTGTTGCATCTAATGCAGTTGCAGAAATACCTTCTTGAGCTGCTACAAAATCCACATAACTAAGATATAGACTTCCACCTGCTCTTGTTTTTTTCTTTGTTGCTTTGAAATCATCATGACTTGAACCACCGTTTACAACAGCATTATCTAATCTCAATGGAGCACTCAAAATTGTTTGTTTTTCTTGTGCGTTCATTGTGCTAAAAATTGCCATGCATGCACATACACTAAGTAAAATCTTTTTCATTATTATTATTTTTAAATTTATAGCGTAAAAGTAAGTATTAATTTAATATCAACAAAAAAATATTTTACCTGATCAACTACTTACTTTTGCACCTTAAATTAATTCCAAACGGATGCCACTAAACTTTGATAATACTGAAATTGCCTTTAGTCCAAAGTCAAATTACGACTTAAAAAAAGCGCATTTCCTTTTCTCCTCTATGGGTAAACCCTGGCTAACTAAGCTCGGTATTCAATTAACTCTGCTGGCTTTTAAACTTAGATTACCAATCAAACCTTTAATCAAATCGACCATTTTTAAACAGTTTTGTGGAGGTGAAACATTGATCGAAGCTGATACAACGTCTCGTGAGTTGGCCAAGTATCATGTGGGTGTAATTATGGATTATGGTGTTGAAGGCAAATCAGATGAATTAGAATTTGAAAAAACGACTGAAACGTTTTTACGAACCATAGAATTTGCAAAAGATAAAAACTATATCCCTTTTATAAGTCTAAAAATTACTGGATTTGCTCGTTTTGAGCTGCTTGAAAAAATGCATCTTCAGTCTCCACTTACAAATCATGAACAAGAAGAATTAGAACGAATTAAACTTCGAATTGATAAAATTTGTGCGTTGGCATCTTCTGCTAATAAAATGATATTAATTGATGCCGAAGAAAGTTGGATTCAGAATCCAGTGGATGAATTAGCTAACCAGATGATGGAAAAATATAATAGAACGAAAGTCATTGTATTCAATACATTTCAGTTATATAGACATGATCGATTAAACTTTTTGAAGGAATCTTTTGAAATTGCAAAGGAGAAAAATTATTTCTTAGGAGCAAAATTAGTTAGAGGTGCTTATATGGAAAAAGAGAGACAAAGAGCCATGGATATGGGTTATGAAGATCCAATTCAAGCAAATAAAGAATCTACAGATAAAGATTATAATGCCGCTATAGAATTTTGTTTATCAAATTTAAACCAAGTGAGTTTGTTTATTGGTACTCATAATGAGTATAGTTGCATGCTTGCATCAGAACTTATGCACAAACAATCAATTCAAAATTCTAACGAGAAAATTCACTTTTCACAATTATTTGGCATGAGTGATAATATCTCATTTAACCTAGCAAATAATGGATATCTTGTGTCAAAATACTTACCTTATGGACCTGTTGAAGATGTGATTCCATACTTGATGAGAAGGGCGCAAGAAAATACCTCTGTGGCTGGACAAACAGGTAGAGAGTTGGCTTTAATTACAAAAGAGCTAAAACGAAGGAAACTTTAATGATTGAAGCTTAGTATGTTTAATGATCTAAACAAATTAACGCTTTAAACTAACTATCAAAGGGATAACTTCTCTGTCATGACACTCAATTCTGGAATTATATTGAAAAGCGCCCAACGTGATAAAGTTAAAATTTGAAACGAAAAACGTGTTTACTGCCTAAATGAATCAACTAAAAAATGAATAGATCTATGTTAGAGAAATTTAATTATAATGTCAAACTCTTTATAGCATTGAATAATTCAATGGTACAAAACAGCTTAGCGTTTTTATCATTTAAAAAATAAATATGTCAACATCTCAAAATACCATTGTAGCATTATCAACTCCACAAGGAACAAGTGGCATTGCAGTAATTAGATTGAGTGGTGAAGATGCATTTGCCATTATAGACAAGGTATTTGTTGGCAAAATCATATCTGAACAACCCTCGCATACGCTGCATTTTGGGAAAATTGTTGACGATGAAAAATTATTAGATGAAGTTGTGATTTCTATATTTAAAAATCCACATTCATATAATGGAGAAGATACAGTTGAAATCAGTTGTCATGGGTCGATGTTTATCATTCAAAAAATCATCAGTTTGCTTGTTCAATCTGGCGCTCGAATTGCAAGTCCGGGAGAATTTACCAAACGTGCATTTATGAATGGTAAATTAGATTTGAGCCAAGCAGAGGCAGTCGCTGACATAATAGCCAGTGAAAATGAAAGTCAGCACAAAATGGCTATTCAACAAATGCGTGGAGGTTATTCAGAAAAAATCAGTGGACTTCGACAAGAACTCATTGACTTTGCCGCTTTAATTGAATTAGAATTAGATTTTAGTGAAGAAGATATTGAGTTTGCAGATCGAAAAAAGTTTTATGAATTAGTCGACCAAACATTGGATATTCTTGATCATTTAATTGATTCATTTCAGTTAGGGAATGTCATCAAAAAAGGTATACCTATTGCAATTGTTGGAAAACCGAATGTTGGAAAATCAACTTTACTCAATCGTTTGTTGAATGAAGAAAAAGCTATTGTGAGCGAGATTGCTGGTACAACGAGAGATTTTATTGAAGATACTTTGCAATTAAAAGGAATGACATATCGATTTGTAGATACAGCTGGTATACGAGAAACAACAGACATACTTGAATCGAAAGGAATAGAGCGGTCTTATGAAAAAATCAAACAAGCAGAAATTATCTTTTACTTAGCAGATATTACAGAACCTCTCGATAAAATAGTTGATGATTATAATTCGATTGAATTTGCTCCCGATCAAAAAGTGATAATTTTATTGAATAAATCAGTTTTTTTTTACAAGCAGAAGACGGCATACGATATAGAAGAAGCAATAGCTACTTTAACGCGAAAGACCACTTTAGAGATATCAGCAAAGCAAAATAGAAATCTTGATAAATTAATTTCAATATTAGAAGATACAGTTGGCACCAAGCATCAAAGCTTTGATTTCATTGTTTCAAATGCTAGGCATCTTCAAGCATTTCAAGATGCAAAAAATAGTTTAGAGCAAGTGAAGCAAGGTTTAAATAATAGAATTAGTGGCGAATTTATTTCTATTGATATTCGCGCTGCCTTACATGCTTTAGGTACAGTTACCGGCGAGATCAGTAATGAAGATGTTTTGAGTTCTGTGTTTTCAAGATTTTGTATCGGGAAATAGAATTTCTTTAGGGATGTGTTGAAAAAATAAAATTGAGTACATTGGGTTCTAGAATTGAAACATCCTGCAAATCGACACTTCCGTCGCCATTTAAATCGGTTGATAAATATCCAAATAGAAAGGAGATCACATCATTATCTAATAGTAAAACATCAGCCAAATCCATATTTTCATCTGTATTAATATCCCCTGAATAAATTGACCAAATACCGGGTGCTACCTCAATTTGATTATTTCCGTAGGCCTTGTTGGCGGCTGTTGTAAAATCGTACGCAACTGTTCCAGATAAAACATTTACTGGAGATGCGCTCCAAGTCTCCAGTCCATTTCGATGTCGAATAACAATATAATAAAGTCCACTAGGAATAGCGAAGTTACAAGCAGCAGTTCCATTGATATTTAGCAATGTTTTCGTTTGTGCAACAATGCTATAAGGCGCTATACTATTGCGTAATTGAATTTGAATTGAATCATAAATGCTCGTATTTGTTGAAACACCTTGATTAAAAAGTACGGGTGACATCATGCCTCCACCAATATAAAAACCTTGGATAAATAAATTTAAATTGAATGTTTGACAAGGTCCATTATTAAATCTCGCTGTAGTTCCGCCTGTGATATAAACCTTATTATCTGTTCCAAAATCAAACCAAACAGGATATCCAGTAGGTGTGGTTCCAACCCATGCAGAACTACCATTGCTATTAATTTTACACATTGCCATTGCAGACATTGTACCTCCAGCTATATAGATATCATTGCAAGCATCTATTCGCATAGGAGTGAGAGCAAGCAAGGCGAGACTAGGTCCATCAGCATTCAAGTTTTGCCACAAGATATTACCCAAGTTATCATACTTCATTGCAACTAAGCCGAAACCAGCACTTTGATAACCTGCAATAACTGGATAATTGTCGGATCCAACTTCTACTTTATTCCCGTTAATAGCGCCATTTGATTGTGACCAGATGAGGGTACCTGTAGGCGAAAGTTTCCTGAGTGAACTTGGTGAACCATTTACAATATATGTATTTCCAAAAGCATCGCCAGCAGCGTCACCAACAGTTAAGCTAGTAACACCAGCTAAACTCCAAATATTATTTCCATTCAAATCTATTTTAGAATAACCATTTAAATTTCCTGTTATGGCTCTATGTACAATTGTAATTTTGTTATCGGGTGTAAATTTGAACGTAATTGGCGCACCAATACCTGTGTCGAAATAATTCCAAACTGAAACTCCTGCTGCATTAAATTTTTTGACTTTAGTGACCTGACCATTTGGACCTGTTCCAATTCCCAAAACATAGATATTGTTATTGGCATCAATCAGGCATTTTTTAGTTGAAGATCCATCGAATGTGCTTTCGTAAACAACCCGCCAAAGTAAAACACCTGAAGGATTGTACTTCATTAGTACACTAGCGGCATTCACAGGACTTGAATAGCCAGAACGAATGGTTCCAGAAACTAAAATATTTCCAGCATGATCAGTTTCAACCCAAGTTGCCACTTCATGTCGCGTCATTTCTGTATTATTATAGGTTGCATCCCAAAGCGTAGTTCCAGCCGAATTGCGTTTTGTTAGTGTAATATCCCCGCCAGGATTATAGTCCCAATACGCTGTATAAACATTATCAAGAGAATCAACGGCGATTGAAACTCCGCTCGGAAAATTGTACCAATCTGCAGAAATTTGGGCATGTGATAATGAACTCGTTAACATGAACGTTAAGACAATTAAATTTTTCATTTTTTTATTTTTTATATTATTACTTGATTTTTATGTTTGATGAAATAATGACTATTGAAATAAGTTGGATGATATTAATTCCTTCCAGATTTCTTTAAGCTATTTATACATCTGATTCATAAAGTAAAGGTCAGCTAGGAAAAGGATTTGTAAAGTGACCAAAGTCACTAAAAAATATTTGCTTCATCATTTTAATTTTTCTTCCTTTGAAAGCCCTACTAATACTAGATCCTAATAATTTAGATTTTAAAATAATTTTTCATGATTAAAATCATATTAATATTAAAGACATTTTTATCCTTATTATAAAAAACTCGTGTAATTTTGCAAAATTGACTTTGCAAGAATTCATCCTCAAATCTCTGCAATACGTTCAATACTAAATATCAAAAAAATGAATCGATCCCAAAAAACAGAACATACATTTCATATTCCGGTGATGGGTATTGCATTCACAATTGATACCCCAATCAAAGTTGCACGCTTTGGAATATCATCGGTTATTTCAATTGTTGAAGACAGACTAATTGAAATGATGAGAAAACATTACTACCCTTTGATAAACAAAGAGTATATACCTATAACGACTCATGAACCAGATTATCGCGCCAAACGAATTACAGATTATTTAAATTTAGTGAATACGATCGTTCAAGATCAGGTATCAAAAATTAAATCGGAAGCTTTTGAAAAAGGGTCGGAGATTGTAAAATATTTTGAGATGCTACCTGAAACAAGTTCGCTTAAAAAAACTTATATACGAATGCTCAATACGAAGGATGAAAATGAAATGCTCGAACAGCAGGCCTTCTTGAGACAACAAATTAAACCAGGAAGTATTGATGTCAATATTATGACCAAAGTTGATCGTGATCGGACTGACGCGTTGAATAATCCTATTCCAGATGGTTCGGAGGCGGTGGCTGCATTAAGAGGTTATGCAGAAAGTAATTTAACAAATTCATCTGTTGTATTCTCAGCAGGTATGAACCCGCGATTATTTGCCTATACAGAAAACTTAGATGCCTTTTTGCCAGACTCAAATTTTGAATTTTCAAAAAAGGTAACCATTAAAGTTTCTGACTTTAGATCGGCACTGATACAGGGTAAATTTTTAGCAAAAAAAGGAATTTGGGTGAGTGAGTTTCGTGTTGAATCTGGCTTAAATTGCGGCGGTCACGCTTTTGCAACTGATGGATATTTACTTGGTCCCATTTTAGAAGAATTTAAAGTGAAGCGATTAGAATTAGTGAATGCACTATTTGAAACCTATCAAACTGCCATACAAAACAAACTCAATATTCAGTTTCCGTATGCACCCAATTTAGATATTACCGTACAAGGCGGAATTGGCACATTTGCCGAAGACGAATTTCTTTTAAAAGAATACGACCTAACGCGAACAGGTTGGGGCACACCATTTCTTTTAGTACAAGAAGCCACTACGGTGGATATGCCAACGCTAGAATTACTATCTGCAGCTAAAGAAAATGATATTGAATTGAGTCATAATTCACCATTAGGCGTTCGCTTTCATTATCTTAAAAACACCACATCAGATAAAGAAAAGCAGTTCAGAATTTTATCTGGCAAACCAGGTAGTCCGTGCACTGAAAAACATTTAGCGTTCAATACTGAATTTACTGAAGAGCCAGTTTGCACAGCTTCAAAAAAATATCAAAACTTAAAACTTCAACATTTAAAAACGTTGGCATTAAATGAGGACGAATTAAAATTACAAGAGCATGAAGTATTATCAAAAGAATGTTTATGTATCGGACTTAGTAATGCAGCAGCCATCAATTACAATGAAACGTTTGTAAAAAACTTTAATTCAACAACGATATGTCCGGGACCAAATATTGTCAATTTCAATAAAACCGTTTCGCTTCAAACCATGACAGACCATATTTATGGAAGAACAAATATCATGCACAATCTGCAACGACCACATATGTTTGTAGCAGAAATTATTCTTTATATCAACTATTTAAAAGAACAATTATATAAAAATAGTGCGTATGAACTTGATGCAAAAAGCAAGAAATATTTTCAACAATTTATTTCAAACTTGAAAAATGGTATTCAATACTATCAAGATTTGGCACAAAAGCACTTTGATCAACTTTCGATATTATTTAAAACCTTTGAAAGTATCAAAATCGATTTGCGAAAACTTCAAATTGAATTTAATTTAGTTCCACTTGAACTGTCTTTACAAAATGAATACGCGTAAAAAAATATTATTTTCTATTCTTGATAAAAACTTGTCCATTATTCATTTCATCGGCAAGTTGTTGAATGGTTTTGTTTGCAAATAACGAAATAAGTTCTTGTTTAATGGGTTGATATTGAAAATGCATTGGACAAGGATTGACTTCTGAACATTTCTTCAAACCTAGAACGCATTGACTCAGCATTTCATCTTCGCCCATTGCTTTCAAAATTGCTCGAGATGGTAACGCTTTCTCTGTCTCTGTTAAATAAAAACCACCCTTCGGACCACGAACTGAACAAACCACCGCATTTAATCCGGTGAGTGATTGCATTATTTTAGCAGTAAAGGATAAAGGAGAATCAATTGCCTTTGCAATTTCCTTAATTCCAATTTTCTTTTCTTCTGATCCTTTTTGTGCAATATAAATTGTTGCTCGTAAAGCATACTCCGTGGCTTTTGAAAACATATCTATCAAATAATAAAAGACAAAGTAACCTTTTTTAAATGAGAACAACTGATAAAAATTCAATCTTCAATGAATCGTCAAGATTTGGCATTCCGATTATTATATATAAAGAATTGATTTCTAATATTTGCTAGAATAAGTTCTAAATTCGTAAAATAATTATTATTTTCCTATGTTTAAACCAATCATCCTACTAGTTCTTTTTTTGAGTTTGTTTGCAGAAATAAAATCTCAAGTTATTTCAGATAATTTTGAAGGCAGTGGAAATATTAGCACCTGGTTCGGTGATAATTGCGGTATGGATATCAATTTTACCAATCCATATCAAACTTCAATCAATACCTCTACTAAAGTATTAAAGTATAGTGATATTGGCGGGCAATACGCAAACGTAAGATTTGATGTGATTCCGAATTTCAACTTAGCCACCAACTCTTATTTTTCATTAAAAATTTATATCCCTTCATCAGGAATAACAGGTAGTCAACCCAATCAAATCTCACTAAAACTTCAAAATAATTTATTACCAGCACCTTGGTCAACTCAATGCGAGATTATAAAACCACTTGTTTTAAATCAATGGCAAATTGTGACTTTTAATTTTGCAACAGATCCTTATATCAATTTAAATCCAACCTCTCTCAATCCAATTTATAGAAATGATTTTAATAGGGTGGTTTTACAAATTAATGGCGAAAATAATTATGCACATGTATTAGCCTACCTCGACGATATTTATCATGGAAGTGTATCAACAACACCTGTTTTTAACCAATTAGTTTGGTCTGATGAATTTAGTACAAATGGCGCAATTGACTCATCCAAATGGTTTCATCAAACGCAATTACCGGCAGGTGGCAATTGGTATAATGGCGAATTACAGCATTATACCAATCGATTAATTAATTCATATGTATCAAGTGGAAATTTAAATATTGCCGCTAAAAAAGAAGTTTATACCAATCAAGGCTATACGAAACAATATACCTCTGCTAGATTAAATTCAAAATTTGCATTTCAGTATGGACGATTAGAAGTTCGTGCTAAACTTCCAACCGGCGTAGGCACTTGGCCAGCGATTTGGATGTTAGGCAAAAATATTATTGAACCCGGCGCTTTTTGGTCAAGTCTTTTTGGTACGGCATCTTGGCCTGCTTGTGGCGAAATTGATGTGATGGAACATTGGGGCAATAATCAAAATTATATTCAAAGTGCATTGCATACGCCATCAAGTTTTGGCAATACAACTAATATAGGTGGACAAACCATTTCCACTGCCTCTTCGCAATTTCATACTTATGCGCTTGAATGGACATCTGAGAAATTGACTTTTAGTGTAGATAGTCAGGTACATTATATTTATAATCCTCCGATTAAAAATGCGTCAAATTGGCCTTTTAATGCCCCTCAATATATTTTATTAAATATTGCCATCGAACCTAGTATTACAGCCAGTTTTACACAAAGTAATATGCAAGTTGATTATGTTAGGGTGTATCAAGAATCACCCTTACCACCACCGAACACAGTTAATTTAACTTTATTTATTGAAGGATATTATACATCCAACCAAACGATGCGACCCGTTAAAATAAATCAAGAAAACCCCAATGTTTCACCAGCTGATGAGGTTGAAGATATAGTGGTTGAATTACACAATTCAAATTATCCGTATGCACTAGTTGCAAGTTCAACAGCTATATTAAAAACCAATGGCACCGCAACCTGCAATTTTGCCTCTACACCTGCTGGACTTTATTATATTGTAATAAAAACAAAGAACGCGATTGAAACATGGAGTAAACTCCCACAACAGATTGGGGCTACTCCATTAAATTATAATTTTAGTTCGAATGCGAATAAAGCATTTGGAGACAATATGATTGAAATTGAACCCAATACATGGGCACTTTTTTCTGGGGATATAATCAAAGACGAGAATATAGATTTACTTGATCTTTTGTTTCTTGAATTTGATATCAACTCGTTTCAATTTGGCATTCAAGACACAGATATGAATGGCGATGGCAATGTGGATTTATTAGATGGTTCAAGTCTTGAGAATAATATCAATTCATTTATATTTTCAAATCATCCTTAGATTTAGATAAACAATCAGCAAGCATGTTAGAAATTATTAGCAGATATACTCAACTAGGTTATACGTCAAATATTCATTCAAGGCAAAAGTTTCAACCTTAAACTTGATTGAATCTAATATTTTCTGTGCTAGTATTTGTATTATCCCAGATTCAGTCTTAGAAATGTTGAAACGAAAAAGAATCCGCAAGTCAATTGTTTGCAACTATTGACAACATCTTCTAAATCGGGCTAACAACAACTAACACGCTAGAATTTTCGTTCCTCAAATCCTAACGCATAATTTGAGTTAAAAAATAAAACTTAAGTTTGTTGATTCAAATCGAATAGGATATTTTCATCTTCATAAAAATCAATGTATATGTTTAGTGTTTCCATTTACAAATTAGTATTTGCAATTTGTTTAATTCAAGTTATCGAATTCTGTACAGTTGTTCAAAATAAAATGTATGGTCAAACCATTACGATAACAATTTACGCCACAGGTAATCCGGGCACTTATAATTCTGGATCGGTAACCAGTACTGGACTAAAAAACGATTGTAATCTCACGAATGTCAATTCAATTAATACAAGAGGTTGGGCATCTTTTGTGATGCCAAATATTCCACCATCATCCACCATTAATTCGGCAGAAATCAATTTTACAACTTATAGTTCAACAGCTTCATCATTAAATAATAATTTGTATGGTTTTGGAGGTTCTGCCTCAGGCATGTCGGGCACAACTTTATATAATGCTTGCTTATCGGGGACTTCTTTTAATACCTCCCCATGGATTGCCAATTCATCTCAAACAAAATCGTTAAATGCAGCCGGACTAAATTTTATTGCTACTAACCTGACAGCTGGCAATATTATTAATATTGGTTTTGTAAGAGGATCTAATCTAGCTTATAATATAGAAGGCTATTGCAGTAGTAACCCTCCGAGTTTAGTTATAACCTATACCCTACCTTGCTTTCCTGCAGGTGGCTTTGTACCAGGCAATACTTTATCAAATAAAAACCCAATTTGCTTGAGTTCATCATTTACGGTAAGCGTTCAAAATAGCATTATATTAGTTGGTTCAGGATATACAGCACAATGGCAATGGTCGTCAGATAGTGTTGTATGGAATAATATTCTAGGCGCCAATTCAGTAAATCATACAACCACATGGAACTTTGCAGAAGCCTTTCGATACTACCGTTTAAAATTATTTTGCTATAGTAACGAGTGGTACTCAACGCCCTTAAAACTGACCAGAGAAACAAATTTCATGAATTGCTATTGTGCAGCGGGCGCAAATATCAATGGTTGCAATACTATAGGCAGAGAATATATTTCTGAAGTTAAATTTAATACGATTCATAATACAAGTACATGTCCAACTAGCAATTCATATACTAATTTTTCTGGTATCAGTACTACAATATCTCAGGGTGCAAATATTCTAACCTCTGTTAAAGTACCTAATTCATTTACAAGTGACAATGTGAGAATATGGATTGATTTTAATCACAATAGTTCATTTGCTGATGCGGGTGAAGAATTTGATTTATGGAATGGAATTAGTTCAGATTTAGAAATTCATTCAGGCATTATAACCATACCCATCACCGCATTAACTGGCCCAACAAAAATGCGTGTGAGATTAACTTATGGAACCCCAACCACCTGCGGCACTTCAATTTATGGAGAAGTAGAAGATTACAATTTAAACATAATAGGCACTTCTATTCCCATTCAATTAAAAGTATTATTTGAATCTTATTTAGGAAATAATCCATTAATGGATAAGGTGCTTTATAATCAAGATGTTGAAAGTAATATTTCATCAAATTATACAGATGTGGTTGAAATTGAACTTCGTGAAGACCTTCCAAACTATCCGTTAGTAGGGACATTTAGCAGTCTTGTTTTACGGAATGGCATTATAAATACACGTTTCCCGTCATCATTGAGTGGAAAAAACTGCTACCTTGTAGTCAAACATAGAAATTCAATTGAGACTTGGAGCGCAAATCCAATAACGATTCCAGTAGCGATGGCTCCAACACTTTTTTACGATTTTACAATTGCAGCAAATATGGCATACGGCTCTAATCAAGTTGAAATCCAACCAGGTATTTTTGCTTTATATAGTGGAGAATTAAATAGTGATGAAAATATCGACTTACTTGATTTTGGTCTTTTAGAAACAGATATCAATGTGTTTTCATCAGGGTACTTAATTACAGATATTAATGGTGATGGCAATGTTGACCTACTCGATGCTTCACCAGTTGAAATGAATTTAAACAATTTTATATTTTCGAGTCATCCTTAAATATTTTTCATACACTAATTCTATATTTTTTCCAGCTATTCAATTAACAATTGTTAAAGCGTTAGACTTAAGAAAATTAAATTCTAACTTGCGTTAACAGAATATGAAATGATGGTTGCCACTCTACACAAAAAAATCTTCAATTTACTAAGGATACCATTGCTTATTATATTATTAGTTGGATTAAAATTCAATGCAGCATCGCAAGTAACCTCAACTTTCATTTGCAATGGCTTGAGTGGTTCGTATCAATCAGGATCTGTAAACTCTTCTGGAATTAAAAACGATGGCCAAATGATTGCTCTTTCATCAATTAATAACAGAGGTTGGGCAAGCTTTGATATTTCATCTATTCCAATTGGTTCAATCATTACTGCGGCTTCCCTACAATTCACCACTTACTCATCGGCTACAAGTTCCTTAACAAATACCTGTTACGGATTTTTAGGCAATCCTGAAACCATGTCTGGCACTGCTTTATACGCTGCATGTAATTCAGGCACAATGTTGAATTCTAGCTCTTGGTTAGGATCCACTTCAACCAATTATTTAAATACGAAAATTATAAATGCCATCGGATTAAATTTCATCGAATCTAATTTAGGATCAAGTATCAATATAGGTTATGTTAGAAGCTTATCAAGTCAATTCAATATTTTAGGATATGAAAGTTCAGCTCCTCCAAAATTAGTGATCTCATATATTATACCAACCGTCTGCAGTGGAACACCTGCACCTGGCAATACTACCGGACCATACTCTAGCTGTGAAGGAAACTATTTGAATTTAGGCATGACAGGATCATTTATTGGCGTGAATAATATTTTATTTCAATGGCAACGTGCAGATGATTCGTTGTTCATCTCTAACTTTGAATACCTTGGAACATCAAGTAATTTAATAACAACCCAATCTGCCACCAAATACTATCGTTGTAGGGTAACTTGCTCCAATTCAGGTTTAATTAATTATTCAACCCCAATCAAAATAATTCAAAATATTTTTTTTGATTGCTATTGCACCTCTTCAGCTACATCCAATGCAGGGGAGGAAATAACGAATATAAGTTTTGGCTCAATGAATAATTCTAGCACATGCACAACGTTGGCACCGGGTGCCGGTTCGGTGATATCTAAATATTCAAATTACAAATCAGGTAGTGGCGCCCCAATACCACCGTCGGCTCATCCTGGAATGAATACGACTTTTTCATTTACACAAACTAGTTGTGGAAGTTCAAATTTGAATCGGTTTTATTGTTGGATTGATTTTAATCATGATGGCGATTTTTTAGATACTGACGAAAAAGTATATGAGGGAAATTCGGTGTATGGGTCTCATACCGATATCGGTACAATTGCAATTCCTTACTCAGCAATGATGGGTCTTACAGCCATGCGCGTACTAAACACAGAAGGCGTTGTAAATAGTCCTTGTGAAAGCTTTGCCTTTGGTGAAGTTGAAGACTATTTAATAGACATATACTGGAATGATATTTGCATATTCGGACCACCAAATATCGGCGCAACAACTGGCCCCACTAGCGCTTGCCCGAATGTATCCTTCAATTTAAATTTACAAAACCCCATTGGAGGTATCAGCAATTATATTTCGTATTTATGGCAAAGTGCTGATGATAGTTCTTTTACAACAAATATTCTATCTATAGGAACAACGCCTATTTTAACAACCTCGCAAACTTCCAGCAAATACTATCGTTGCAAAGTGACATGTAATAATTTTAGTACTTTTTCATATTCAACACCCTTATTTGTAAACTTAAATACCAATGAATGCAGTTGCTTATCGTATTGCCAACCAACCACATTTACTGGATGTGTTGTTTATCTTACAAATATTTCTTTTGCAGGAATAAACCACAATTCGGGTTGCGGTTATCCTTATCAAAACTTTACACAATTTGGTGGCGGTTCGGTTATTGCTGGATCGACCTATCCACTCAATTATAATTACTCGCCTTATTATTCTGATTTAGAGGTAGTTGCCTACTTTGATTGGAACCATGATGGTGATTTTGAAGATTTAAATGAAATGTATACCACTTCCATGGGCATGATGACAGGCAGCGGTAATATCGCAGTGCCTTGTAATGCACTTGGCGGACCAACCCGTATGCGAGTGCGGATGGCGCTTGAACCAACCACATGGTCGCCTTGTGCAACCTTAGACTGGAGCGAAGCAGAAGATTATTGTATCAATGTAATTCCAAATACTTGCAATGCCATATTGAATTTAAAATCTTATCTCCAAGGTTATTATATTGAAAATGGTGCCATGAATTCAGTTTTATTAAATCAAGGACTTCCTCATCCTACAAGTGATTGTGACGAAATTATTGTTGAATTACGATCTGCTTTATCTCCTCATCTATTAGAATACTCTTTTAATGGAACCTTGCAAACAGATGGAACACTTGTTTGTAATTTTCCCTATTCCGCTATTGGTAATAGTTATTATGTGAAAGTCAAACATCGAAACTCTATTGAAACTTGGAGTGCATACCCAATTACGATTTCAGCAATTACGAATTACGATTTTACCATAGCAGCCAATCAAGCCTACGGATCAAATCAGAGGGAGATGGAAAGCGGTGTCTGGGCATTCTATTCAGGTGATATCAATCAAGATGAAAATATTGATCTATTAGATCTTTCAAATTTAGAAAATGATATCACTAATTTTCAATTTGGTTATTTGGCTTCAGATATCAATGGTGATGGCAATGTTGATTTATTGGATGCTGCACCTCTTGAAATAAATATCAATGGATTTGTATATTCAACTCATCCTTAAAATTAGACTTTCATAATTAATTAATAATTTGTTTGACTAGAGGCCCTATCTAATTTTACTCAGTTCAAATTTTATGTGTAAAGTTTGGACATACAACTTAATCCGACGCTATAATAAGTTTGTTCCGCTCAAAAGTGTTGAACTTGAAAGCATGTTGACAATAATGAAAGCGATCGAAAGCACTATTATATGATTGATTCAAATATACTAATAAGTTTTGCCAAATCGTATTGAGCGTAACTATCAAATATGATAGTTGTTCATTGTTATCAATTGCCTACTTTTGTTAAGTTGTTGCCTACGATATTTTCTTTAAAAAGAAACTAATTGAATTTTATGTCTGCTTCCTTAAAATAAGTGAATTGAATTTCATAAAATTTCAAAAAAGGTGCACTTACATTTAAATACTTTAACCTCACTATCGTGCAGAAATCAGTTAAACAAGAACGAATTTTTTTTAGGAGGATAAATATTAAACGGGTGCCTTTTATTGTTTTGTTGATCCTCTTTATTTCAATTATTTCAACAAGTATTTCGGCACAAAATAACCAAGTTGATTCAATGAAAAAGCTGCTAATAAAAGCACAGGAGGATAGTAACAAAGTGATTTTAATTAATAAGCTCATCAACGAGATGACACATTCAGGCAATTTTAATGAAATGCTAGATTACAGTAACCTGTCACTTCAATTGGCTCAAAAATTAGGATATAAAAAAGGTGAGGCTCAAGCTTATCGATTGAAAGGAATTTCTCTTATGAATTTGGGGGCACATGATGACGCTATCTCAAATCAGTTATTGGCATTAAAAACAAGTGAAAAAATTAATGATCTAAATGGCATAGCCTCAGCCAATAATAATATCGGTCTAGTTTATAAAAACGAATTGAAATATTCTAAAGCAATCCCTTATCATAAAAATGCAGTAGAATTATTTAAGAAAGTGGGCAATCAGGATTACTTAGCTAGAACCTATACAAATGTTGGTGATTGTTATAATGCAATATCAGCATATGACACTGCCATGTTATTTTATGATTCATCCCTAGCCATAGCAATCAAACTTGAAAACGAAAGAGGAATAGGTCTTGTATATGAAGTGAAGGGAAATTCATATTATCAGCAAAAAAAGTATTCTAATGCAATTGCACATTATGAAATTGCATCAGGATATAGCAGAAAATATCATGATAGTTTTGACATTGCTGGACTTCAATATTATACGGCCTCCTCATTGATTCAACTTAAACAATTTAATAAAGCACGAAAAAAATTAGATAGCGCTTTGGTGTTTGCAACTCAAAATAAATTTATTCAAGGCTTACAATCATGTTACGAAGCCTATTCAAGACTAGATAGTTCGGAAGACAATTACCAGTCCGCTTTTAGAAATTATAAGCGATTTATTTTTTACAAAGACAGTTTAACAAATGAAGAAAAAAATGTAAAAATTGCACAACAGGTATTGCAATATGAGTATGAAAAAAAATCACTACGCGAGAAGCTCATAGCAACGAATACACAACAAAGATTAAATTTTCAGAAGTACTTGCTTCTTGTCGGAATCGTAGGTGTTATGGTAATTGCGTGGCTTATTATTTACCAGTATAAACAAAAACAACTGGCAAAATCTGCCCTAGCATTGGAACAAAGCAGAACAAGAATTAGCAGAGATTTGCATGATGAATTGGGTAGTAACCTAAGCAGTATATCCATGCAAGCCAGTGTAGCCAAGCGAAAATTATTACGAAAAGAAGACGCAAGTGATATTGTTGAACATATTAGTACATCATCACAGGAAATGGTTTCTAAAATGAGTGATATTGTTTGGAGTTTACTATCTGAAAATGAAAATGCTACTCAGCTAATAGAACGGATCACCAACTATTGTGCCATCACACTTCCAGATCATGAAATTAATTTTGAAGTAATTAATAACTTGAGTGATCATGATATTAATATTCATACAGAAACTTTGAAAGAATTGTATTTGATAATTAAGGAGGCAATTCACAATAGTTTAAAACATTCAGATTGCAAGCAAATTAATATTGGTTTTTCACAAGATCAGCATGTATTCAGCGTTCGAATTTCAGATAATGGGAATGGTTTTGAAATAGGCAAACCAACACGCACAACAGGCGGAAATGGATTGAAGAATATGAGGCAACGTGCAGAAAAAATTGGCGCAAAATATAAAATCATTTCAGACAAGGAGAAGGGTACGACTATTTCATTAGACATAGATCTCTCCTACCTATCACATCGTTCAACATAAATCATGAGCAGCAAAAAAAAATACACGGTTGTCATTTTTGATGACAATACAACTTTTCGAAATTCATTAGCCTTACTCATCAATGATACAGAAAATTTTGAAGTCATCGGCTCATTCGATGATTGTTCACTAGTACTCGAGGATATCAAGTCGACCTCGCCTGATGTGGTTTTAATGGATATTAATATGCCTGGCATTAATGGAATTGAAGCAGTAGGTAAAATTAAAAATAATTTTCCTGAACAACCTATTCTAATGTTAACTGCATTTGATGATGATAAGAATATTTTTAATGCAATAGCCGCTGGAGCCAATGGCTATATTTTAAAAAATGCGCCACCTGAAAAGTTATTATTTGCGATGCAGGAGGTAATGGAAGGTGGTGCTCCAATGACGCCTTCAATTGCAAAAAAAGTATTGGCTCATTTGCATTCAACCACTTCAGAAAAAGAAGAATTCAAACTCAATCCACGTGAGAAGGAGGTAGTGCAACATTTAGTGGATGGCCTGCCTTATAAACAAATTGCGGATAAAATGAATATTACCTATGCCACGGTTCGTTTTCATATGAAAAATATTTATTCAAAATTGCATGTGGCTTCTATGACAGAGGTTGTAGCCAAGGTTATTAAACATAATTTGTTATAAGTCAAACTGGCCGAAAAAAAATAAAGACCATTATCACCTATCACTTTTGATAGTTGATACTGACTGCTTACATAAATAACTTTGTATGGCAAATAGTATAGGTTCCTAACCAAATCAAACTTATTCATCTAAGCAACCTACTCAAAGAAACTATGTAAGCGCAACTCAATTATTCAGAAAAACCTATAATATGAAGCATACTCAATTAATTCTATTTTTATTTTGTATTCATCTTATCAATATAAAATTATTTGCACAAGCCCCCAATGCCATTCCATATCAAGCAGTGGCTCGTAATGCAACAGGAAACATAATTCCTAACCAACTCATTTCACTTCGTTTTACCTTACATGATTCATCTGCATTTGGCTCGATTGTGTATCAAGAGTCGCAAAGTATTACTACCAATTCATTGGGTTTATTTAGTGTAAATATTGGACATGGCACTCCAATTACAGGTACGATTTCTGCAATCAACTGGGAGGTCAATACGAAATATTTGCAAGTTGAATTAGATACTTCAGGCGCAACAAATTATATCACAATGGGCACAACTCAATTGCTGAGTGTGCCTTACTCATTGTACGCAAAGAAGGCAGGTGCGATTCCTCCGGGAATCAATATTGGTGATATACAATATTGGAATGGAAGTTCTTGGGAGATCTTACCACTCGGTTTGCCTGGCCAAGTATTGCAAGTTTCTCAGAACAATATTCCAAAGTGGTCAGGGGTTTCATTTGCAAATTTGCTCCTAAATCCAGCAGTATATACTTCGACTTATGACAATATATCGATCAATGGTTATGTTACATCCACAGGGTCTATTGCTTATGGAGATTCTACAGGGTTAAAGTCAAGAGGGATATGTTGGGATACCTTACCCAATCCAACATTGGCAAATTCCAAAACTTATCAATCAGATCAATTTATGGGTTTAAGTGCTAACCTAACTAACCTGTTACCAAATCAAACTTATTATGCACGTGGATATGCAGTCAATAACGCCGGTTTGGTGTATAGCAATCCGATTAGTTTTACGACATTAGCCTCCGTACCGCCTACACTCACAACCTCCCTGGTTAGCTCAATTACAGGTGGAACCGCAGTGTGTGGTGGAGAAATTACAAATAACGGTGGCTCCTATATTTCTGCACTTGGTGTATGTTGGTCAACTTTACCCAATCCAACAACAGCAGACAATAAGACAACCACGTTGACTCCGTTATTAGGTAGTTTTACATCTTCTCTTAATCACTTATCACGAAGTACTACGTATTATATTAGAGCCTACGCAATTAATTACGCCGGATTTACGGCTTATGGAAATGAAATTTCTTTCACAACAACAAGTGCCTTTACAATTGGAGGATACTATTTAGGCGGATATATTGCTTATCTGCTCCAACCTGGCGACCCAGGCTATTCGGACTTCAGTCCACATGGCATCATTGCTGCACCCAATGATATATCTGCTGGCACAGGTACCTGGAATAATGGTGTTACCACTGCCAATCCATTAACACCGAATACAGCAATTGGCGCTGGTAATGCGAATACAACGATTATAGTTAATGCAATTGGCGCCGGCAATTATTCAGCCAAAGCGTGTTATGATTTGGTACTGAATGGTTATAGTAATTGGTATTTACCTAGCCTAAATGAATTGGGCGTACTCTTTACAAATCGGTTTTTAATTGGTGGTTTTTCGACCACACTTCGCTATTGGAGTTCAACTGATGATGCCGCCAATGTTTTGAACGCAACCACCCAGTCATTTCAAACTGGCGCGATCTCAAATCAAAATAAAGGCCTTACCAATCAAACTCGACCTATCAAATCATTCTAAAATAAATTATACTATTTAGCCATGAAACATTTTTATATTATCGCCCTATACTTCATGTCAAGCTGTGTTATCAATCATACTCTGCATGCACAACAAACCTGCGCCAATCAATGGGTTTATAAGCTTGAAGCATCATTAACTGGTGTGGTAAATCCATCCGATGAGGCAATAGAAATTTCTGATATCAAGACTGATAATTTAGGCAATGTATACACCACAGGATATTTCAAAGGGTATGTTGATTTTAATCCAAGTGTTCAAGTCAACTCACTCAACTCACCAGATCACTTTAGTTGTTTTTTGATGAAGACCGATTCTTCAGGAATTTTTTTATGGGTAAAAGAATTAAAAGGCAATTCAATTTCCGATGATTGCCGAGGTTACAATATTGGTTTTGATGCTTCACAAAATATCTATCTTGTTGGAAGTTTTATCGGTACTATAGATGCCAATCCATCATCCTCTACATTCAATATAACAAGTGTTAATTCATATACTTTAGACAATCATGAAACCTTTATACTGAAATTAAATACCATCGGAAATTATGTATGGGTGAAACATTTTGAAGCAAACATTCGCGAAGCTATAATTGATGAAACTGGCAATACCTATATAACGGGTCTGTTTTCAAATACGGTTGATTTAGATGCAGGTGCAGCGGTAAGTAGTTGGGCTAATGTAGTGGGCAATTCATGTGGCTTTGTAGTGAAGTATAATTCTTCCGGAAATTTTGTTTGGGGCTCAGCCATTGGTGAAAATAGTTATTGTGTAGGAAATAATATTTGTGTTGATGCAGCAAACAATGTGATACTAACCGGTGTGTTTACCCAAACAATTGATTTTAATACAAGCCCTACTTCAACATTCAACCTAACAGCCTCCGCAGTGAGTAGCATGTTTATTTGGAAATTAAATAGCGCTGGTGATTTTGTTTGGGCTAAAAAGATTGATGAAATTGCGGCTCATGATTGCAAAGTAGATAATGCAGGCAATGTATATATTGTAGGCAGTTTTGACTATACTATAGATTTCGATCCCAGCAATGCAACTTATAACCTTTACAGTGCACCATACTATGGAGGTTATATTTTAAAACTAACAAGTGCAGGTAATTTTTCATGGGTACGTGGATTAACATACCCCAATCCGGCTCTACCGAATGGTTATGTAACTGCCAATAATATCAATATAAATAATGATGGTGATCTTATCATTAAAGGTTCTGTAGATGCCAATCTTGATTTCGATCCTGGTATTGGCACTTATTTTGAAAACTTAAATATGGCAGGCTACGGGCCAAAGTATACTTATTTATTAAAGCTTGATTCATTGGGGTTATTCAAAGGAGTCAACGTGCTTGATTTTTACCAATTGTATAATTCCCTGTTTACGATAAATAACAATTCAAATATTTTGATTTCTGGTTTTGTGCATCCATCGGGTTCTGAAATAAATCATATAAGTTTAGTGCCGTCTAATAATTATGATGCTTGCTTCGTTGCCAAATTGACATTTATTGAACCACCAAAAAGTACAAGCGCTGGCGCAGCACTTTCTACATGCAGCGGAAATTCAACGACCTTATCGGCAACAGGTTTAGGCACTTTGGGTTGGTACTCAGCACCAAATGGAGGTACATATTTAAGTGGTGGCAATTTATTCACAACACCTATGCTCACTAGCAATACAACCTATTATGTACAAGATAGTATTTGTGATGCATCCCGCCGAACACCTATCACCGTATCAATCAATACAAATGTATTACCGACCGTTAATGTAAGTGCATCGAGTAGTGCGTTCTGTAAAGGTTTATCAACAACCTTAACAGCTAACGGCACAAATACGTATACCTGGATACCTGGTAATCTCACAGGAAGTTCAGTGAATGTAAGTCCAAACAATACAACAACTTATACCGTTACAGGAACCAATCTTTTTACAGGTTGCTACAATACAAGTACTAAAGTCATTATAGTGCATCAACCACCCACTTCACTTTCTATATCATCTGCGTCGAGCGCAGTATGCAATGGAGAAAGCACTATGTTGTCTAAACTAAGTTCGGGTTCAACAGTCACTAATTATATATGGAGCACAGGGGCTTCTAACACACCCATCACAGTCACACCTTCTAGCACTGCAACTTATACCGTCACCGCCTCTACCATCAATGGATGTAGCAAAACTGCTACTAAAACAATTACCGTCAATCCTTGCAGTAATCTTTATACTGTGAAATTATTTATTGAAGGATATTATACAGGTGGTGGATTTATGCAACCCGTATTATTGAACCAAGCTGTGAGCGGTGCGCTTGCAGACAAAACGGATAGTATTCGATTATTCTTACGAAATACCACTGAGCCTTATGAGCCCATTTTTTCTTGGAATACCCTCGTGCAAACCAATGGCAATATTGTTCGAAATGCACCATCATCAGGATCGTATTATATTTCGGTATTACATAGAAATGGGCTGGAAACATGGAGCAAGAATCCAGTGAATTTCAATGGAGGCAATACGACGTATAATTTTACCACTGCCGCTAACAAAGCGTATGGCGATAATTTGATTGAAGTGGAACCAGGTCAATGGGCCATGTATTCTGGCGATATAAATGGCGATAGAAATTTAGATTTATTAGATTTATCTGAAATTGAAACAGATATGGACAATTTTGTATTCGGGTATTTTGCTACAGATATTAATGGCGATGGCAATGTGGATTTGTTAGATATTACTCCAGTTGAAGACAATATCAATCAATTTGTTTTTTCGAACCATCCTTAATGTTTTAAGTGAAATTTTTATTGAAGCGGATGCGCGAACGGCTGTAGCAAGCTACCATGTAGCGCGAAAGACGTGGCCACACCTAAGCCATTATGAATATAGCCAAAACTGAATGAGTGTGGCGCGCCCAAACTTTTTAATCTGACATACTAAAATTTATTATAGAAAATATGAGACTCATAAACATACAAATAGGAAATTTGTAGATATCTAAATCAAATCTGTTTTAGAAATAATAATGAGAAATTACTATCATTGTAATAGCAATTTTTCAAGTTCTAAAATTCAGTTTATGCTACGCAAGAAATTATATCATTTTTTCACCTTCAATATCTGGCTTTTATGTTTGCTTTTCATCACACAGAAAGTCTGCGCACAAACTTGTACTGAAGTGATTGGTTATTACCCAAACTGGCAATGGTATGATAGAGGACAATTAGTAAAACCTACGACCATTCAATACAGCAAGTACTCTATTATCAATTACGCTTTTTTTAAACCAGAAACCGATGGCAGTATTACAAGTACAGATGCATGGGCTGATCAAAATTTATTATTAGGTCAAATCAATTGGAGCGCGCCACCCAATACCTATTACCCGAATACCTCCATCATTGATTTAGCTCATAATGCTGGGACTAAAGTTTTGCCTTCAATTGGTGGATGGACACTTTCAAATAATTTTTCGAGTATTGCTGCATCCGCCACTAAAAGAAATAATTTTGCTCATGGTTGTTGCGAGTTAATTCGCACCTATCAATTCGATGGTATTGATATTGATTGGGAATATCCAGGTTATGCCCCAAATAGCGGAACCATCAACGACAAAATTAACTTTACTATCTTCTTGCAACAAATTCGTGATTCACTTACAACGCTCGGACTTCAAAATAATAAAAATTATATGCTTACCATTTGCATAGGCGCATCGCGACAGAACATGTTAGAAGTTGAATGGAATAATATTACCAATATTGTGGATATTATTAATCTGATGAGTTATGATTTTTTTGGATCTTGGGATGCGGTTGCCAATCATAATTCGCCCTTGCATAAACCTTTACAAGGCGATCCCACTTTTAACTTAGATTCTGCAGTTACTTATTTACTCGATCATTATCAATTACCACCCAATAAACTTGCAGCTGGACTAGCATTTTATGGGAGATCAGCAAAAACAAGTTCTACCCCATTATTATTTTCATCTATAACGGGTGTCGATAATATTACCTTTAGTGCAGATGATGGCACACCGTTATATTATAATATTGTTGCCAAACAAAATTTATTTACTAGGCACTGGGATCCAAATGCGCAAGTCCCCTATTTACTTGGCAACGGAAGTCTTCACACCTTTGTATCCTATGATGATAAGGAAAGTATAGCATTGAAAGCAAATTATATCAAGAATAAAAATTTACGTGGTGTGATCATTTGGGAAATAACAGGCGATTATTTAGAAACCTCTCTAGGCTCAGGTATCATTTCAGGCACACCTTTATTGGATACTTTGAATACTGTTTTTTGCAATTCAATATCTCCAGGATGTAACCCACCTAATTCTGTAAGTGCTGTCTCTTCAATAAATAGCTTAACACTTTCATGGCTTTCGAACACGGCTGATTCATTTAATGTTCACTACAAAAAACTAACAGATAGTAATTGGAATTCATTAATAACCACTTCATCATCTATCCTATTAAGTGGTTTAATATGTAATACGCAATATCAAGTAAAAATTTCATCCTTTTGCGCAACCACTTCAAGTGCTTTTGGATCTATACAAACCTTCAACACCTTGTTGTGCAGTACGCCATGTGTCACTCCTAATGGCATCATTGTTTCACCAAGCATAAGTTCTGCAACAATCAACTGGCCCAATACTGGCGCCCTGTCTTATCATATCGAGTACAAAATGCAATCAAACCCAAGCTGGAATTCTCTTTCATCAACCACAAATTCAATTATACTGAATGGACTGACGTCAAATACAAATTATGAAGTTAGGGTTCAATCGGTTTGTTCGTCTTCAAATAGTGCTTATAGTATAGTCACAAATTTTACTACATCCAATGCAACAATCACTAATTGCAACTATCCGTTATGGAATGCAAGCAATGTCTATCTTTCTGGCGATTCAGTTCGATATAATGATACCATTTACAAGGCTAAATATTGGACACAAAATAATATACCTTCATTTAATTATGGTAATTGTTGTGTTTGGGATTTAGTAATGCCATGTGGTGGCTATCAAGCGATCACTTGTTTCAAACCTGCATGGAATCCACTCATAGCTTATAGTGGTGGAGATCAAGTTTATTTAAACGGATCTATTTATCAAGCTCAATGGTGGACTCTCAATCAAAATCCAGCTAGTAATAGCTCTGCAGGAGCTGTATGGCAATTAGTTACCAATGCTATTTGTCAAGTTTCACTTAATCTAGAAGTTTTTATTCAAGGCTATTATTTAGGATCGGGCAATATGATTATCAATGATAGTTTATTGGTTGAATTACATGAGGATATTGCCGCAAACCAATTTCCTTTGGTTGCAAGCTATCATGGTATTCTTACTCAAAGTGGACATATAAATTGTATTTTCCCCGCATCAGTTTATGGCAAAAACTGCTATATCGTTTTGAAACATCGAAATGCGTTACTAACTTGGAGCGCAGACCCAATTACGATTTCAGCAATTACGAATTACGATTTTACAACAGCTGCTAATAAAGCTTATGGCTCAAATCAAATTGAGGTAGAGAATGGTATCTGGGCTATCTACTCTGGGGAATTGAATGCTGATGAAAATATAGATTTACTTGATTTAAATACGATAGAAATGGATATTAGTAATTTTCAATTTGGATATTTGCCTACCGATATCAATGGTGATAGTAATATTGATTTATTAGATATTCCTATTGTTGAATCAAATATTAATCATTTTATTTTTACAATTAGGCCGTAGAAAAACAAAGTGAGGAACGAACAATAGTTTTTCTCGTCCTGCAAATTGATTAGCAGGAACATTATCTATTTTATCAACCATAAAAAGTATC
>ENA-UOWO01001872-UOWO01001872.1-activated-sludge-metagenome-genome-assembly--contig:-NODE-1872-length-27102-cov-4.376567_pt1 | contig 27102 bp, 39 predicted proteins | sample MGYA00238148_ERZ761564 | MGnify/ENA primary metagenome ERZ761564 (study PRJEB28885, sample SAMN05720194) | activated sludge metagenome | isolation source: Anaerobic digester | place: USA...
GTTATTACAGGTATGGGCGTTGTCACACCAGTTGGAACTGGGGTTGAATATGCTTGGGAAAATATCAAAGCTGGTAAATCTGGTGTTCGCACAGTCGACATTTTTGATGCATCAGACCTGGCATCCCAGATTGCAGGTGTGCCTGTTTTGGGGACTGAACCAGGTCAGTATAATCCAGATACAGTTGTTGATCCACGCGAACAGCGCAGAATGGACAAAGTTATTGTTTATGGTATGGTCGCCGCCGCCGAGGCTGTAAAAGACGCCGGTCTGGAAGAATATACTGGTGATAAAGATCGTATCGGTGTTTCAATTGGTGGTGGTATCGGTGGATTAAACACAATTTATGAAAGTTGTGTTGAATTACATACAAACGGTCCACGCAGTATCAGCCCATTTTTTATTCCAAAATCTATTATAAATATGGCAGCTGGTTATGTTTCTATTAAATATGGTTTCCGGGGACCAAATATTTCAATTGTAACTGCTTGTGCTTCTGGTGCGCATTCAATTGGTGAAGGTGCCAGATTAATTCAGCATGGTGACGCTGACATTATGATATGTGGTGGAACCGAAGGTGCAGTTGGTAAAATTGGAATGGCTGGATTTTCATCCATGAAGGCATTATCAACCCGTAATGATGACCCAGCTGGTGCTTCACGCCCATGGGACAAAACCCGTGATGGATTTGTTATCGCCGAAGGTGCAGGTGTTCTAGTTCTAGAAGAATACGAACATGCCAAGGCACGTGGTGCAAAAATTTATGCCGAAGTTGTCGGATATGGAATGTCAGGTGACGCACATCATATTACTGCCCCAGCCGAAGGTGGCGAAGGTGGTATGCGTGCGATGGCAGCCGCTTTGAAAGATGCCGGAATCAAACCAGAAGAAGTAAACTATGTTAACGCACATGGAACTTCGACAGGTTTGGGTGATATTGGTGAATTGACAGCTGTAAAAACTTTATTCAAAGATGCCCCAGATATTTGCATGTCATCAACAAAGTCAATGACAGGGCATTTGTTGGGTGCAGCAGGTGCAGTTGAAGCAATATTCAGCGTATTGACGATTCGTGATGGAATTGTTCCACCAACTATAAATTTGAAAGAACCAGAAGATTTAGTTGGCGATTTCAACCTGGTTCCAAATCAGGCCCAGAAAAAAGAAGTCAATGTTGCCATCAGCAACTCGTTCGGGTTTGGCGGAACAAACGCCAGCTTGGTATTAAAGAAAATCTAATTAAATGGGCAAAAATAAATTTGCCCATTTAATTTTTATAATTTTAGGATTCATAAATGAAATTTTCCCCCAGTCTGCATAAACTTTCAAATGGTATAACAGTTATTCTTGACCCAATGGATATAGAAACAATATCTATGAAGATAGGTTTTAATGTAGGTGCCAGAAATGAAGAGCAAAAACTTTATGGTATATCGCATTTTTTAGAACATATCCTATGTGCAGGAACAAATACAAAGGGACGAGAAAGTTTTACAAATTTAAGAAATTATTTACGTGATAACGGTGGTGGCGGATTAAATGCAGGTACAGGTAATGATGGTACTAGATATTATGGAAAAATCTTATCAGAAAAATTTGATATTTTGATAGATTTATTAGCAGATCAAATGTTTAATTCTAAAATTTCTGAAAAAGATATAGAGCGAGAACGTGAAGTTATAAGTCAGGAATATAAACGCGCAAAGGATGATTCAAACAGGCAATGGAATCGCGTAAAAATGGAAAATCTATTTAGAGACACAGTTCTTTCTAGAGAAACTTTGGGTAATTTAGATACAATAAAAACGATAAGTAAAAAAGATTTAATTGATTACAAAGATAAATTTTATAATGCCAATAATAGCTTTATTGTAATATCTGGAAGTTTTGGTAAAAGTAAAATTGTTCTGGATAAATTAGAGAAATTCTTTGGAAAAATGCCAAGAAAAGATATTCCAAGTTTTGAACCACCAGTTATAACACCATGTGTTTATCATGAAATTAAAGATGATAAGAAACAAGTTAAAGTTTGTATAGGTTTTAATGATAAGTACCCAATAAATAAAGAGTTTCTATATCAGTCTATGGCGGTTGGTGTTTTTAGAATGGCTTTGGGTTCAAGATTATTTGATATTGTTCGTGAAAAAAATGGATTGGTTTATGGTATTTTTATGGGACGCATAGGCGATGAATTTGTTGGTTTGAATACAATACAAACAGAATTATCAAGTGAAAAACTTTCAACAGCAATATCGTTGATAGCCCAAACGTGTAAAGAGATAATGACAATAAAACCAGTTACTGATGAAGAATTAAATAGATGGAAAATCACATCAAAATTCTCAAGGGCAGAATTTATGGATGATTCAGATGCTAGATCAAGTAGGTTAATGGGACATTATAAATGGTTTGGTGAATTATATGATGTTGATGAATATGAAACAATTATAGATAAAATGACATTAGAGGATGTTAATCAGTTTACAAAAACATTTTTTGACGGTCCATTATCAATTGTTTCAATGGGTGTAAAAATAGATATAGATATGAAACAGGTGTGGGATAATAATTTTAATTAAAAATGCGGGGTAACCCGCATTTTTTATAAAATACTTGCAAATAAAAATTAACGGTTGCATAATTCGGCGCATGTCGGAGTGTAGCTCAGCCTGGTAGAGTGCTGCGTTCGGGACGCAGAGGTCGTGGGTTCGAACCCCGCCACTCCGACCAAAAGTAATATCACACATGAAAATATTTTATCGCGATTTAACTAAACAAGATTTGAAACAATGGGTGGCTTTGGCTAAGTCAGAATTTTCAATATCAGATTTTTGTGACGAAAATTATTTATTAAAAGGCTGGGATCATCTTCGCGGTTATGTCCTGCAAAATAATAATAATGAATGGATGGGTGTTGTTTGGTTAGATTTTGAGGGAAACGGAAAATATAATCCAGATGGTTGTCATATATTAGAGGTCGTATTGTTTCCAAAATACAGAAATAGCACATTTATAAAATATCTGGGAAAAATTATTTTTGATAATGCACACGGTTTGAAAAAAAGTGCATCAGTAAGACCTGGAAACAAGGCGCCTACATATATAATGCAAAGATTGGGCTTCAAAATAACTGGCCGAGAATGGTATTTCTTTGGATTTTGGAATAATTACATATGTGATGCTGATTTTTATCCAAAAGAATTAAAGAATATTACTTTGAAATATAAAAAACTCACTCTTGATTTTTAGTTTTTATATATCTATCCTTATTTTGCAATCAGGGGTCATCCTTTATGAAAAAAAAGTCAAATTCCAAAATTAAAAAAAATAAATCAAAAAAAATAGCTGTCAAACACAAGCTTGTGTCTAGGACATGGGGAAGTATCAAAAAAATCAAAATCGGACATATTAAATATATGGCGCTGAAAATTGGCATAGCAGTCTTTGCGCTGTTTTTTTTAATTGGTTTTTATTTAATAGCTATTCAATCATCAGTCCGTGAAAGTTCTTTTTATAATGTTCAACACGGTTCATCAATATCTTCTGTTGCAGGTCAGTTGAAAAATGACAGTTTTATAAATTCGCAGAATTTATTTAAAGTTTCAATTTTATTAATGGGTGGAAAAATTCAAAGTGGTCAATATGAAATTGCACCTGGATACAGTGTATGGCGAATCGCAAAAATGATGCGTGGTGGTGATATTGCTTCTGTGTCAGTTGTTATTCCCGAAGGATTAACAGTTAAACAAATAAAAAATCTTTTGATGGAAACACCAACACTGACTGGCAGTGTAAATTGTGATAAAACAATCAAACCCGTCAAACCAGAAGAAATAAAACCTGTATGTAATTTAAAAGAAGGTGATTTGTTTCCAGATACATATCGTGTTGCGCGTGGAACTGGTCGTCTGGATGTTTTAGAATTATCTCGCAAGAAAATGGAATCGATTCGTGTTGGTTGGGAAAATTCTGGTCGTTCCATGCCTGCACCATTGAAATCATGGACCGAAGTTTTAACTTTGGCGTCTATTATTCAAAAAGAAACCCCAAAAGACAGCGAAATGCCAACGGTTGCCAGTGTTTATCTGAATCGTTTGCGCAAAAAAATGAAATTGCAGGCAGATCCAACAGTTGTTTATGTAATAACACATGGCTTGGGCGATATGCAGGGGCATGGTTTGTTTTCAACACATTTGAAAATAAAAAGTCCGTATAATACTTATATGAACTATGGGTTGCCACCGGCACCGATTGCAAATGTTGGTCGCAGCGCCATTGCTGCGGTATTAAATCCGGCTGACACCAGTTATCTTTTCTTTGTTGCAGATGGGCAGGGGGGACATAAATTTGCCAGATCGTACCAAGAACATATGAAAAACCAAGCGGATTGGCGTGAAATAAAAAAAGCGCTTCAGGCAAAAAAATAAAAAAAGTCCCCTAAAACGGGGATTTTTTTATTAATAACTTTACCAACGATTCGTGACCGGCGAAGTCTAGCACAATTTTTGAAAATTAGCAAAAAATCTTTCCTATTGAATCAAAACAATTATGGTGTCAGAATTGTGGTAACTAGACATATTCTAGTAGAAAAATAAAACTATAAATAAAGGACAATAATATGAAAAAATTGGTATTAACGTCATTTTTAGCTGTGTTAGCGGTATCTGCTGCAAACGCAGAAAATATAAACTATGGAAATCCATTGTACCGCCCAGGTGCAAATCATTTCTATAGCCAGACTTCTTTAGATATGGATACAGACTATAACTATTTCAAATTGGGTGAAGAGTTTGGTTACGGTATTACTAATAAATTGTCCGCAATTTTGAAAACTGCTGGATCTTATGATTCTTCGGATACAGCAATTGATAAATTTAGCTGGGATAATATGTCATTGGGTTTGAACTATCGCTATATTGACATGGGTGCATGGAAAGCTGATATGTACGGTTCTGTTCAACAGAGTTATAATACTCATGAAGATCTAGAAACTTTGTGGTATAACTGGACAGCTGGATTAAAATTCGGTTATATGACATCCGATTGGACAGTTGCAATGACAGCCCAGGCAGATTACCTGAAAGATGACGTCGAAGATTACAACTTTGATTCATGGGGAATGAAGTTGGGACTGGAAGGTCAATATGTTATGGATAAAAATTGGAATATGGTTGCAGGATTGGATTATGACTTTAATTTGACCAATGATATTTATTACATAGACAATCCACTTGTCGCAAAAGTTGGTATCAATTATAACATGGATTCAACAAAGTATGTTGGTATCTATGCAACCAGAGATCTGAAAGCCGACTCTACAAACGATCTGTATGGAATGGGTGTAAAATTCGGAATAGATTTCTAAGGTTAAAAAAAACTATAAAAAATCCGGCTTTGGCCGGATTTTTATTTTGCAATAATTATAAAAAACGCTGAAACACAGGCTTATATTTTTTTATTCTGAAAAAAAGCTTAACTTTTTAAGGTTTTTTCGTACTTTTTTCTTATATTTTTCTTGACAAGGTTGCCGACCAAAGTTATAGTGTATTCGCTTTCCGTGTAATCAAGGAAAGAGAAAAAGCAATGAAATCTGGGTACTCTGACGGATTTATAATCACGCAAAATGGCGTTGAAATAAGTCTGATAGGCAGGTTTTATGCAGAAAAAACGTTGAATAAACAAAGAGATTTTTGAATGCCAACAGTAAACCAACTGATTCGGAAGCCACGTAAAAAGGTTGTCGCAAAAAGCACGGCACCAGATATGATGGAAAATCCACAAAAACGCGGTGTTTGCACACGTGTTTATACAACTACACCTAAAAAACCTAACTCTGCTCAGCGTAAGGTTGCCCGTGTTAAATTGGCAAACGGTCGTGAAGTAACCGCATATATTCCAGGCGAAGGTCATAATTTGCAGGAACATAGCGTTGTTATGATCAGGGGTGGTCGTGTAAAGGACTTGCCGGGTGTTAAATATCATATTATCCGTGGTGTATTGGATACCAAGGGTGTAGATAGTAGAAAGCAGGGCCGTTCACTGTACGGTGCAAAAACAAAAAAATAATGCACGGGTTTAATAACTTGTGAGTAATTCGCAAAAATAAAGCGAGTGAAGAAAAAAGGAAAAGATAATGTCAAGACGTAACAGAGCAATTAAACGTGAAATTTTACCAGATTCCAAATATAACAATTTGGTTGTTGCAAAATGCATCAATGTTATTATGTGGGACGGTAAAAAAGAAGTAGCGGAAAACATTGTATACGGTGCATTGGAAAGATTGAAAAAAGTTGCAAAAGATGGTAATGAATTGGTAACTTTTTTAGAAGCCGTTGATGCTTTGAAACCATCTATTGAAGTAAAAGGTCGTCGTGTTGGTGGTGCAACATATCAGGTTCCAGTCGAAGTTCGTGCAGCACGTCAACAGACATTAGCATTACGTTGGTTAATTGATTTTGCACGTAAACGTTCAGAACGTTCTATGGAAGAAAGATTGTTCGGTGAATTACGTGATGCTTTGAATGGTCAGGGTAATGCGTTCAAGAAAAAAATTGATACACATAAAATGGCTGATGCTAATAAAGCATTTGCTCACTTCCGTTGGTAAAAAGATTTTTAAAAAGAAATTAAAGAAATAAAAAAGAATTAAGGAAAGAAAATGTCAGTTGGAAAAACCGCACCTTTGCATATGTACCGTAACATCGGCATCATGGCTCATATTGATGCTGGTAAAACTACAACATCTGAACGTATTCTTTTCTATACAGGTAAAAATTATAAAATCGGTGAAGTACACGATGGTGCTGCAACTATGGACTGGATGGTTCAAGAACAAGAACGCGGTATTACAATTACTTCTGCTGCTACAACATGTTTTTGGCGCGATCATCGTATTAATTTGATTGATACCCCGGGCCACGTTGACTTCACAATGGAAGTAGAACGTTCTTTGCGCGTTTTGGACGGTGCTGTTGCAGTATTTGAATCAGTGTCTGGTGTTCAACCACAAACAGAAACAGTATGGCGTCAGGCTGATCGTTACAATGTTCCACGTATTTGCTTTATTAATAAAATGGATCGTATTGGTGGAAACTTCTTCTGCTGTGTTGATATGATTCGTGAACGTTTAGGTGCAAATCCATTGGTATTGAATTTCCCAATTGGTGCAGAATCAGATTTCAAAGGCGTAGTTGATGTTGTTGAAATGAAAGCTATTATCTGGGAAGATGAAAATGGAAGCAATCCTGTCTATGCCGAAATTCCAGAAGATTTGAAAGAAAAAGCTGATGAATTGCATGCACGTTTAATTGAAGAAGTTGTTACACAAGACGATGCGGTTATGGAAGCTTATATGGAAGGCAAAAAGCCAGAAATAGAAGAAATAAAGAAATTATTGCGCAAGGGCACAATTGCACAATCTTTTGTACCAGTATTGTGCGGAACAGCATTTAAAAACAAAGGTGTTCAACCATTGTTGGATGCAGTTGTTGATTATTTGCCATCACCTTTGGATGTTCCAGCTATTAAGGGAACAAAAATGGACGGCGAAACAGAAGATGAACGTCATCCAGATGCAACAGAACCATTCAGCGCTTTGGCATTCAAAGTTGCAAATGATGCTTTTGTTGGTAACTTGATGTTTATCCGTATTTATTCCGGAAAATTGTCAGCAGGTTCATATATTTATAATTCTACACGTGATAAACGTGAACGTGTTGGCCGTATGTTGTTAATGCATGCAAACAACCGTGAAGAAATCAAAGAAGCATCAGCAGGTGATATTATTACATTGGTTGGTATGAAAGAAACAATTACTGGTGATACACTGTGTGATGAAAATAAACCAATTATTTTGGAAAGTATCCACATTCCAGATCCGGTTATGTCAATTGCTGTTGAACCAAAAACCAAAGCTGATATTGAAAAAATGTCATTGGGCTTGCAAGCGTTGGCAAAAGAAGATCCTTCGTTCCGCGTATCTGTTGACCAAGAATCTGGTCAGACAATTTTGGCTGGCGTTGGTGAATTGCATTTGGAAATTTTGGTTGACCGTTTATTACGTGAATTCAAAGTTGATGTTAATGTTGGCGAACCACGTATTGCATATCGCGAAACATTCCGTAAATCAATATCCGAAGAATACACACATAAAAAACAATCTGGTGGATCAGGTCAGTATGCCCAGGTTAAAATTGAATTTGAACCACGCGAACCAGGTGCTGGTTATGAATTTGAAAATAAAATCGTTGGTGGTTCTGTTCCAAAAGAATATATCCCGGGTGTTGAAAAAGGTTTAAAGATAGCACAACAGACAGGTGTTCTGATTGGTTATCCAACAGTAGATTTCAAGGCAACATTGGTAGATGGTAAATATCACGAAGTTGACTCTAATGTTTTGTGCTTTGAAATTGCGGCGCGTGCATGCTTCCGCGAAGCTATGAAGAAGGCATCGCCAAAATTATTAGAGCCGATTATGAAACTTTCTGTTAATACACCAGAAGAATATGTCGGTGATATTATCGGTGATTTGAACAGTCGCCGCGGACAAATCAATGGTATCGAGACTCAGTTTGGAAATCAGTTGGTTTCAGCTTTTGTTCCACTGGCTAATTTGTTCGGATATGTCAAAACATTGCGTTCTTTGTCACAGGGTCGCGCAAATCCATATATGGAATTGTCCCACTACGACGAAGTACCATCAAATGTTGCAGACGAAGTTATTAAAAAAATGACAAAGTAAGAGTTTAACAACAAAAAAAGAAGCCTAAGGAGAAAACCATGGCAAAAGAAAAGTATGTAAGAAGTAAGCCGCACGTCAATATCGGTACCATTGGTCACGTTGACCATGGTAAGACCACATTGACAGCTGCTATCGTTCATTACTATGGCGTAGGTGCTGATAAAAACAAAGGTGTTGATCAAATCGATAACGCCCCAGAAGAAAAAGCACGTGGTATAACGATTAACACAGCACACGTTGAATATGAAACAGAAGCACGTCACTATGCACACGTTGACTGCCCAGGACATGCTGACTATGTTAAAAACATGATTACCGGTGCTGCTCAGATGGACGGTGCTATATTGGTAGTTGCTGCGACAGATGGTCCAATGCCTCAGACACGTGAACACATCTTGTTGGCACGTCAGGTTGGTATTCCAAAGATCGTTGTTTATTTGAACAAATGTGATTTGGCAAACGATCCAGAATTGTTGGAATTGGTAGAAATGGAAGTTCGTGAATTGTTGTCCGCAAACAACTTTGACGGCGCTGCTACACCAATTATCCGCGGTTCAGCTGTTTCTGCAGTAGAAGGTAAAAACGACGGTTTGGGCAAAGAATCAATCGATGCTTTGTTGAAAGCATGTGATGAATTCATCCCACAACCAAAACGTGAAACAGAAAAACCATTCTTGATGCCAATTGAAGACGTATTTTCAATTACAGGTCGCGGTACCGTTGTAACAGGTCGTATCGAAGCTGGTATTATCAAAGTTGGTGAAGAATGTGAAATCGTTGGATTGCGTCCAACACAGAAAACAACAGTAACTGGCGTTGAAATGTTCCGCAAATTGTTGGATCAAGGTGAAGCCGGTGATAACGTTGGATTGTTGTTGCGTGGTACAAAGAAAGAAGATGTAGAACGTGGACAGATTATCTGCAAACCAGGTTCTATTACACCACACACAGACTTTGAAGCCGAAGTTTATATCTTGACAAAAGATGAAGGTGGACGTCATACAGCATTCTTTGCAAACTATCGTCCTCAGTTCTACTTCAGCACAACAGACGTAACAGGCACAATTGGATTGCCAGCAGATAAAGAAATGGTTCTGCCAGGTGATAACGTTCGTATCAAGGTACAATTAATTGCACCAATTGCTATGGACGAAGGTCGTCGCTTTGCTATCCGCGAAGGCGGACGCACAGTTGGCGCCGGAGTTGTGTCAAAAATTATCAAATAATTAATTTATTTGAACAAAATCAACAGACAGGCTTAAGTCTAAAACTAAGTTCTGTCTGTTGATAACGATTAAGATAAGGAAAACGAACAATGGTACCAGCATCTAAGATTCGCATTAAATTGACGGCGTTTGACCACAGGGTCTTGATGGAGTCCGTGGAAGAAATTGTCAAAACTGCAAAGCGCACAGGCGCAGATGTCGTAGGACCTGTTCGCTTACCGACACTGATTCAAAAATTTACAGTCAACCGTTCGCCTCACGTGGACAAAAAGTCTCGCGAACAATTCGAAATCCGCAATCATAAAGCGGTTGTAGATATTGTTAATCCAACCCCTCAGACAGTAGATGCCTTGATGAAGTTGGACTTGGCCAGTGGTGTTGATGTGAAGATTAAATTGTAAAGATATTGGTTTTAATATTATCAGTATCTAGATAAAGGCATAATAAAATGAAACGTAGCGGATTAATAACAACAAAAGTAGGAATGACACGATTGTTTGATGACAATGGTGTTGCACACAGCATAACAGTTTTGTCTGTTGGTGACTGTTCAGTAGTTGGTCAACGTACTATGGAAAAACATGGTTATGTTGCAAACGTAATGGGTATGCGTGAAGCCAAAGCAAAACATGTTGCAAAACCACAGGTTGTTGCAGCCCAAAAAGCAGGTGTTAAACCATATCGCAAAGTTGTTGAATTCCGTGTCTCTGAAGATTGTGTAATTCCAGTTGGAACATCTATGTCTTCGGGACATTTTATTATCGGTCAATTTGTTGATGTCCAAGCTACCAGTAAAGGTAAGGGATTCCAGGGTGCTATGAAACGCCATAACTTTGGTGGAAAAGAAGCAACCCATGGTGTTCTTAAGGCACATCGTTCTCTCGGTGGTACAGGTATGCGTGAATGGCCAGGTCGTGTTTTGAAAGGTAAAAAAATGGCTGGACAGATGGGTAATGAAACAGTCACAGTTCAAAATTTGAAAATTTTTGGCTTGGACGAAGCTGAAAATCTGATTTTCGTAGAAGGTGCAGTTCCAGGAAGTAATGGCACATTCGTATTGATAACAGATGCAATTAAAAAAGAACACAAAGATTTGCCAGTTCCAACAAATTCAAAAGTTGAAGAAAATTCAGCAGAAGTAAAAAATGAATCTGCCGAAGTTTCAGAACCAGTTGCAGAAGAAGTTGTCACAGAAGGACAGGGTGAATAATTATGAAATTAGACATTATAAATCTTGACGGTAAAAAAACCGGAACAACCGAATTGGCGGATAGCATATTTGGTTTGGAACCACGCGCAGACATTTTGCATCGCGTTGTTACATGGCAGCGTTCAAACGCTCGTGCTGGTACACACAAAGTAAAAACAGTGTCCGATGTTCAAGGTAGCGGCAGAAAAGCATTTAAACAGAAAAAGACAGGTAATGCACGTCAGGGTGAAAGATACAATGTTCACATGCGTGGTGGTGGAGTTGTACACGGACCAGTTGTACGTTCACACGAAATTGACCTGCCAAAGAAAATTCGCAGCTTGGGTCTGAAAATGGCATTAAGCAGCAAAGCAAAAGAAGGCAACCTGATTATTATTGAATCAGAAAAGTTGTCTGCTGCAAAAACATCTGAATTTGCAAAACAGTTAAAAAAACTGGATATCAAATCAGCATTGTTTGTAGGTAGCGACAGTGTTGATGCAAACTTCAAAAAGTCTGCAGCAAACATTGTAAATGTTGATGTTTTGCCAACAATCGGTTTAAACGTTTTAGATGTTTTGAAACACGATAAATTGGTTTTGACAGCAGATGCCGTCAAAGCAGTTGAAACAAGATTGGGTTAAAAGGATTTATAAATGCCTTATAAATGCGTAGTGCCAAATTTTTCAGATGTTGTTGAACGCGCAGGAAGATTTTTTGCGATGGCTTATGGCGAATTTGGTATGATTGATGAAAATGGAATGAAAATCTCAGCTAAGTATTTATTGGAAAGCAGATATAAAATTCGTTCGGTAACACCAGCTGGCGTGAAATATATAGACGGAATTAAGTTTTCGCGCTTTAGATTGTCTTTATGTAAACTGACAAATGATAAACAAAGGTCATAAGAGATGGTAGAAAAGAAAGTAAAAACAGAAAAGAAAGTCGTTGCAACAGCGGGTATTTATGATATACTGCGTCGCCCGATCATATCAGAAAAGGCAGCAAAGCTGTCTGAAACAAATGGTATTGTATTCGAAGTTGCAATGTCCGCAAACAAGTCAGATGTTGCACGTGCTGTACAGGTAATTTATGGTGTTAAACCAACCAAGGTTAATATCGTGATTGCACATGGAAAAGAAAAAACATTCCGTGGTAAAAGCACAGGTACACAACGTAATGTTAAAAAGGCATATATTTCTTTGCCAGCAGATGCAAAGTTAGATTTGTCTACAAACGTAAAATAAAACAATGGCTTTGACAGAGAATCGAAAACAAAGATGTTATTGTCAAAGTAAAACAAAGGTAAGAAAAAATGGCATTGAAGCATTATAAGCCAAATACACCAGGAACACGCGGATTGATTTTGATTGACCGCAGTGAATTGCACAAGGGTGCACCAGAAAAGTCTTTGACAGTTGGTTTAAAGTCCAAAGGTGGTCGTAATAATTTTGGTCATGTTACTGTTCCACATCAGGGTGGTGGTCACAAACGCAAATATCGTTTAATTGACTTTAATCGTAAAAAAGTTGGCGTTCCTGCAACAGTTTTGCAGTTGGAATATGATCCAAACCGTACAGCTTTTATTGCTTTGATTGAATACAAAGATGGTGAAAAATCTTATATTTTGGCACCACGTGATTTAAAAGCAGGTGATGTTGTTATATCTGGCGAACGTGAAGATATTAAACCTGGTAACACAATGCCACTTAAAAATATGCCAATTGGTACAATTGTTCACAATGTTGAATTAAAACCAGGCGCAGGTGGACAGTTGGCAAGATCTGCTGGTTGTTACGCTCAGTTGATGGGTAAAGACGGTGTTTATGCACAGATTAAAATGAACAGTGGTGAATTACGCAAAGTTCATTCTGATTGTTTAGCTACTGTTGGCAGCGTTTCTAATCCGGATCAACGCAATATCAATTTGGGTAAAGCTGGTCGTTCACGCTGGTTGGGTGTTCGTCCATCAACACGCGGTGTTGCACAGAACCCAGTTGACCATCCAATGGGTGGTGGTAACGGAAAATCCAAAGGACATATGCCTGTATCACGTACTGGTGTTCCATCCAAAGGATATCGTACCCGCAAGAATAAACGCACTGCTAGCATGATTATCCGCAGCAGACATTTGGCAAAGAAAAAATAATAAGGTAAGGAAGCAGTAATGTCTCGTTCAGTTTGGAAAGGCCCATTTGTTCATCCATCTGTCTTGAAAAAGGCAGCAAATGCGAATGAAAACAATGATCGCAAACCAATTAAGACTTGGTCACGTGGCAGCACTATTGTGCCACCGATGGTTGGACTGACTTTTGAAGTTCACAATGGACACAAGTTTATACCAGTATCAATCGTAGAAGATATGATTGGTCACAAGTTGGGTGAATTTGCACCAACACGCACTTACAAAGGTCATGCAGCTAATAAAAAAGCAGCTGCGGCTAAAAAATAATAATGCGTAAAACGCAATTATGAAGGTAGAAAGTTATGACAACAAGATACGGAATAAAAGATAACCAGGCACGCGCGTTCAATAAATTGATACGCATCAGCAATCAAAAATTAGGTTTGGTATGTGATTTGGTTCGCGGTTTGCCAGCAGAACGTGCAATTGACGTTTTAAAATTTTCTAAAAAACGCGTTGCCGGTGAAGTTTTGAAAACTTTGATGTCTGCAATTGCAAATGCTGAAAATAATAAAAAACTGCCTGTTGATAGCTTGTTCATCAAAGAAATATGGTGTGGCAAAGCTTTGACAATGAAACGTATTATGCCGGGACCACGCGGCAGTGCACGTCCAATTTTGAAACCTTTTTCCAATTTGACAATCGTTTTGGAATCTGGTGCGGCACCTGCAAAAAAAGCAGTTAAAAAAGAAACAAAAAAAGAACCAAAGAAAAAATAACGCACTGGGAACACCCCGGCGTATAACGGAGCAAAAGTTATGGGACAGAAAGTATCACCGATTTCATTGCGTTTGTCTGTAAATAGAATTGCAGACTCTCGTTGGATTTCCGGCAAAAAAGACTATGCAAGCTTTTTGGAAGAAGATTTAAAAATTCGTAAGTTTGTTGAAAAAAAGCTGAAAAAAGCTGGTTTAGCAAAAGTTGTAATTGAACGCTTTGCAAAAAAAGTTGTTGTTACAGTTCATACCAGCCGTCCTGGAATGATTATCGGTAAAAATGGTGCAGATATTGAAGTTTTGCGCAATGACATTAAAAAGTTAGTAAAGAATGATCAGGTCGTCGTTAATATTTACGAAGTTCGTCGTCCAGATTTGAATGCTATGTTGGTTGCACAAAATATTGCACAACAAATCGAAGGCCGTGTATCTTTCAAACGTGCTATGAAAAAAGCAGTTCAGAACGCTCAGAAAGCAGGTTGCTTGGGTATCAAAGTAATGTGTTCAGGTCGTTTGAACGGTGCGGAAATTGCACGTAGTGAACAAATTCGTGAAGGTCGCATTCCATTGCATACTTTGCGCGCCGACATTGACTATGCGTCAATCCAGGCAAAAACAACTTATGGTGTTATCGGTGTAAAAGTTTGGATTTACACAGGTGATGTTGTAAATAAAGAAAAACTGGCTTCTGAATTGGCAAGACCTGCAGAATATGCAGCCAGCAGCGAAAGAAAAAGCAAATAAGAAAGCAGCACAATTGCGATAAAAGGAAAATGTTATGTTAATGCCAAATAAAACAAAGTTTCGCAAACAGCACAAAGGTCGTATCCATGGCGTTGCCAAAGGTGGCAGCGAATTGGCGTTCGGATCTTACGGTTTGAAAGCGATGTCACCAGAACGTGTAACTGCACGTCAAATCGAAGCTGCACGTCGCGCGATTACTCGTCATATGAAACGTATGGGTAAATTGTGGATTCGTATATTCCCAGATGTTCCTGTTACCAAAAAACCAGCCGAAGTTCGTATGGGTAAAGGTAAGGGTGCAGTTGAATATTGGATTTGTCGCGTAAAACCAGGTCGTATAATGTTCGAATTGGATGGTGTTAAACCTGAAATTGCAATGGAAGCATTTGCTTTGGCCGCAGCAAAATTACCAGTTAAAACAAAAATAGTTGAACGTAAAGCGAACTAAGAAGAGAGTATCAAAAATGGCAGAAAAAAAAGCTAATAAAACATCTTCGACAGAGACACTGACAAAGGAAGCTTTGCAGAGTCAATTGTCAGATTTGAAAAAAGAAGCGATGAATCAACGTTTCCAACATGCAGCTGGTCAGTTGCCAAAAACTCATGTTGTTCGTAAAACTCGTCGTGAGATTGCACGTGTAAAAACCAAATTGAACGCTGCAAAATAATAACAACAAAATAAACAAAGAGATTAAGTTATGCCAAGACGAATACTGCAAGGAACCGTTACAAGTACAGCAAACGACAAAACTGTCGTTGTTGAAGTGGAACGCCGCTTTCGTCATCCGCTGTACGGCAAGTTCGTAAAGCAGAACAAAAAGTACAAAGCACACGATGAAGCAAACGAATACAAAGTTGGTGAAATCGTTGCTATTGAAGAACATCGTCCGATTTCCAAGACAAAATCTTGGGTTGTAAAAGGTCGCGTCGGTGTCGCAAAAGACAGTGAAGTAGAAGTAGAATAACAACAAGGTTTTTTGAGGCCGCAAAACGGCAGTCGAAACCTGATAACAAAACCTGGGGATTGCCCAGGCAAGGGAAGAAAGTTATGATTCAAAATGAAACAGTTATGACAGTTGCAGATAACAGTGGTGCACGTAAAGCTATGTGTATCAAAGTTTTGGGTGGTTCACATCGCCGCTATGCAACAGTTGGTGACAAAATAGTAGTTGCTATCAAAGAAGCAATTCCACGTGGTAAAGTTCAAAAGGGAACAGTACAACGCGCAATTATCGTTCGTACTAAATTTCCAGTAAAACGCGCCGATGGTTCAATTATCCGCTTTGATGATAATGCAGTTGTATTGATTAATAAAAACAATTTTGAACCAATTGGAACACGTATTTTTGGTCCAGTTGCTCGTGAAGTTCGTCGTAAATACGACGTTCAGAAAATTGTATCTTTGGCACCAGAAGTTATATAAAGGAATAATAAAATGAAAATTAAAAAAGGCGACGAAGTCGTAGTTATTTCAGGAAAGTATAAAGGCGTCAAAGGAAAAGTATTAGAAGCACGCCCAACTGAATCCCGTGTAGTTGTAGAAGGTGTAAACCGTCGTAAATGGCACATTAAACCAACACAGGAACAACCAGGTCGTATCGAAGATCGCGAAGCACCAATTCATGTTTCAAACGTTGCTTTGTTTGATGCAAAAACAAAAAAACCTTCTCGGATTGGTTACAAAGTAGAAGGTGATAAAAAAGTCCGCGTTTCAAAAAAGTCTGGAACACAGATATAAATTGAAAGTTCCCGCTGTTACGGGAATGTAAAAAAAGGAAAAAGAAATGCAAAGTAGATTGCGTGAAATTTATGAAAAAAAGATTGTACCTGAATTGGAAAAAGAATTCGGATACAAAAATAAATTTGCTGTACCACGTTTGGAAAAAATTGTTTTGAACATGGGTGTTGGCTCGGCTGTTTCTGATAAAAAGAAATTGGAATCAGCAGTTGCAGATTTGACAGCTATTGCTGCACAGAAACCAGTAGTTACCAAGGCAAAAAAATCAATTGCAACATACCGTCTGCGTGCAGGTCAGGCAATCGGTACCAAGGTTACATTGCGTGGTAAAAGAATGTATGATTTCTTGGATAAATTGATTACAGTTGCTTTGCCACGTGTAAAAGACTTTGCAGGATTGTCAAAATCAAAATTTGATGGTCGTGGAAATTATGCATTTGGAATCAAAGAACATTTGATATTCCCAGAAATTTCAATTGATAAAATTGATTCTATCATTGGAATGGATATTGTAATTGCAACAACTGCAAAAACCGATGACGAAGCACGCGCTTTGCTGACAAAAATCGGTTTGCCACTGGTATTGAAATAATAGTATAAGGAAAAAAATATGGCTAAACTAGCACTGATAAATAAACAGGCACGCCGCGAAAAAATGGTTGCACAATATGCAAAAAAGCATGATGCAGTCAAAGCGAAAATGTCTGTAAATGCAACGCCGGATGAACGCATGGAAGCTATGAAAAAAATGGCTAAAATGCCACGTAATGCGAATAAGACACGTTTGCATAATCGCTGTTCTGTAACTGGTCGTGCACGCGGTTTTTTCCGCATGTTCGGTCTGTGTCGTCAGCAAGTCCGCACTTTGGCGTCCGAAGGTAAGTTGCCAGGTGTTCGCAAATCAAGTTGGTAAAAAATAAACTGCAAAGCCTGTCGCTTTGCAATGTAAGGAGCAAATTATGTCATTATCGCATCCAATTGGAGATATGTTGACCCGCATTCGCAATGGTCAGAATGCTGGTAAGGAAAGTGTAACACTTCCAAACAGCAAACTGCGTTCTGCTGTTCTGAGTGTTTTGAAAGATGAAGGTTTCATAACCGATTTTCGTTCTGTTCAAATTGATGAAAAACGCACGAATTTGGTTGTGGATTTGAAATACGTTGGTGGCGTAGGCGCGATACAGGATATTTCCGTTGTATCCAAGCCAGGTCGTCGCGTTTATTCTGGCAGTGTAAAAATGCCAAAAGTATTGAACGGTTTGGGTATTGCTATTGTATCCACACCGAACGGTGTTATGACAGACCACAAAGCGCGCTTGATGAACGTTGGTGGTGAAGTATTGTGTAGAGTTATTTAATGAATTGCAAAGTTTGAAAGCTTTGCGACGAAGGAGCAAACAGTTATGTCTCGTGCAGGAAAATATCCAGTAGAAATCAAAAACGGCGTATCAATTGAAATCGTCGGTGGTGCCTTGGTGGTAAAAGGTCCAAAAGGTGAAATAAAATTACCTTTGGATACAAAAAATGCCGGCTTGGTAGAAATTAAAATCGAAAATAACGAAGTTGTCGTTACACCAAAAGATGCAGAAGATAAAGCATCTCGCGCTATGTGGGGAACAATGACCCGCAATATCAAAGCGGCTGTTATTGGTGTTTCCGAAGGCTTTGTCAAAGAAATGTATATGAAAGGTGTTGGTTATAAAGCATCGGTTAAGGGTAAAGATTTGGTATTGGTTGCTGGTTATTCTCATGATGTTGTTTTGCCAGTTCCAACAGGTTTGTCTGTTGAAATGGGTGCAACACCAACTGAATTCATAATCAAGGGTATCGATAAAGTTTTGGTTGGACAGTTTGCTGACAAAGTTCATAAAGTTCGTAAAGCAGATCCATACGAAGGAAAAGGTATATTCTATAAAGGCGAAAAGATCCGCCGCAAAGAAGGTAAAAAGAAATAATAACCAAGGAAAAATAAAATGCTAGACAAAGTTGATCCTCAGACTGTTTCAAATATTGGTCCAAATGTTTTGGCAATAGTTTCTTTAGGGGTGATGTTTTTTTGGGCAATGATTTCTATTGGTGTAGATGGTGGTCAGGGAAATATTAGAAATATTCGCGAAAACAGAAATACAAAAACAAGATGAAATAATTCCCGCTGTTACGGGAATGTAAAAAAGGAAAAAAAATGTTAAAACATTTATCTACTGATGAAAGACGCAAGTTATCTAATCGTGGTGCGTTGAAAAGAAAAAATCCAGGTAAAATCCGTTTGTCGGTTTTCCGTTCTGGTCGTCATATTGAAATTCAAGCAATTGATGATGTTGCAGGTCGTACAATTTGTGCAGCATCTTCTAAAGAAAAAGCTTTCAAAGGCAAAGGTTGGAATGTTGCTGGTGCCGAAATGGTTGGTAAATCTTTTGCTGAACGCGCAGTGAAAGCAAAAATTGAAAAAAATTGTTATTTTGATCGTGGTGCATATCGCTATCATGGCCGTGTAAAGGCCTTGTGCGAAGCTATCCGCGCAGGTGGTATAAACATATAAGATTTAATTTGCAAAGCAAATGCTTTGCGACTCAAGGAGCATAAGTAATGGCACGTTTTGATGATAAAAAATTACAGACAGATAATTTGGTAGATAAATTAGTTTCTATCAATCGCGTTTCCAAAACCGTTAAAGGTGGACGTAATATGTCTTTTTCCGCGCTGGTTGTTGTTGGTGACAAAGCAGGTCGCGTAGGTTTTGGTAAAGGTAAAGCATTGGAAGTACAGTCTGCTGTACAAAAAGCAACCAAGGCAGCAAAAGCAAAAATGGTACGCGTTCCATTAAAAGAAGGTCGTACATTACATCATGATGTTGATGCAAAATATGGTGCCAGCAAATTGGTTGTACGCAGTGCAGTTCCTGGAACAGGAATTATTGCTGGTGGTGCTTTGCGCGCTGTTTTTGAATGCTTGGGCGTTCAGGACGTTGTTGTAAAGTCTCAGGGAAGCAGCAATCCAAACAATATTATTCGTGCTGCATTTTTGGCTTTTGGCAAAATGAATTCTCCGAAATCTGTCGCTGCTCGTCGCGGAAAGACTGTTTCAGAAATTATCGCCGGCCGTGATGGAAAAAAGCACGCTGAAGAAGTACAGGATCAATAAGATTACAAAGGGTAATTGACATGTCAAAAATAACTGTAAAACAAATTAAAAGTATTATTGGACAACCAGAAGCTCAGGTTAAAATTGTAAAAGCTTTGGGTTTGGGCCGTATTGGAAAAATCAAGGAATTGGGTGACACAGCGTCTGTTCGTGGCATGATCGCAAAAGTTTCTCACTTGGTAGAAATCGTAAAATAATTTGACGCAAGAATAAGGAATAAAAAAATGAAACTGAACGCACTGATGGATAATTTCGGAGCACGCAAAGATATAAAACGCGTTGGACGTGGTCTGGGTTCTGGTTATGGTAAAACAGCAGGTCGCGGAACCAAGGGTCAAAAAGCACGCGCAGGTTCACGTAAACAGGCAACTTTCCAGGGTGGTCAGATGCCAATTTTGCGTCGCTTTCCAAAATTTGGATTTAAGAATCCTTTTGCAAAATCATATGTAACGATTAACTTGGGCGATATTGAAAAATTCGTAAAAGCTGGGAAAATTGATGCTAAAAAAGAAATCACAATGGATTCTTTGTTGGATGCTAAAATTATCAACCGTAAATTGTCTGGTTTGAAAATTTTGGCCAAAGGCGAAATTAAAACAGCCGTAAATATTATTGCTGACAAATGGTCGAAATCAGCAGAAGCAGCAGTTGTAAAAGCTGGTGGATCAGTAAAGGCAAAATAAATACTTATTTATGGTTTCTAGTTTTAGAAACCATAAATTCAAAACCAGAAATAAATTATGAAATTTATAACAAACTATTTTAAGAATTTATCAGATTTACAAAAACGCATCTTGTTTACTTTGGGTGCGTTGATTGTTTATCGTATTGGTTCTTTTATCCCACTACCTGGTGTAAACGCTTCGGCTGTTTTGCATTTGTTTAATGGTGACGGAAACGGTATGATGGGAATGTTTGATATGTTCAGTGGTGGTTCGTTGTCACGTATGTCAGTTTTGGCATTGAATATTTTCCCTTATATCTCGGCTTCGATTGTTATTCAATTATTGTCTGCGACAAGCAAATCTATGTCTGAATTGCGCAAAGAAGGCGAAACAGGTCGTATAAAAATCAACCAGTATACACGCTATTTGGCAGTTTTGTTGGCAGTTGTACAAGGTTGGGCAATTGTTCGTGGTTTGGAATCAATGGCGCCGGTAAATGGTGCATACGCGGTTGTAAATCCTGGTTTTTCATTTGAATTATCAGCTGTTATCGCGTTAGTTGGTGGAACAGTTTTTGTTATGTGGTTGGCAGAACAAATTACAGCACGTGGTCTGGGTCAGGGCGCATCATTGTTGATTTTTGCAGGAATTATTGCACATATACCAAGTGGTATCGCCAAGGTTTTGTCTTTGGGTTCCGTTGGTCAAATGTCACCAGCGATGATTGGTTTGATATTAGCATTTGTAATTGGTATTGTTGCATTAATTGCATTTATGGAACAGGCACAACGTCGTATACAGATTTTATATCCACGTCAAGTAATGGCAAATGGTGTTACAAACACTAATGCATCATATTTACCAGTAAAGATAAATTTATCTGGTGTTATGGGACCTGTATTTGCATCCAGTATTATGATGTTACCGGCTTTTATTCAACGTTTTGCCCAAAGTGAAAATTTGATAGTTCAAAATATTATTGGATTTCTAAGCTATGGTACTTGGTCTTATATTTTGATTTATACTTTGTTGATAGCGTTCTTTGCATATTTTCAAACAGCTGTTGTTTTCAACTCTGAAGAGACAAGTACAAATTTGAAAAATGCAGGCGGATATATTCCAGGTGTTCGTCCAGGCGAACAAACAACAAAATATTTAGCTAATGTTGTTTCCAGAACCACAGCAATCGGTGTTGTGTACCTGGTAGTTGTTTGTGTGTTGCCAATCATACTTAATACTCATGTGGGTATGCCTTTGGTGATTGGTGGTACAAGTGTATTGATCGTTGCTGGTGTTGTATTGGATACAATGAATCAGGTACAATCATATTTGGTTGCAAAACAATACACAAATGTTATTAAAACAACACAAAAAAAAGGACGTTTTCGCGTCTAAGGGAAAAACAAGTTTGACTTTTGCTGTATTTGATATAAAATAATCCGGCAAAATGACAAAGATTGGTTAAGAAAAATAAAAAGGAAAACATAAGATGGCACGTATAGCAGGTGTGAACATTCCGTCGGAAAAACGCGTTGAAATCGCGTTACGTTATATTTATGGTATTGGCCCAGCCAAATCAGCACAAATTTGCAAAGCTTTGAAAATCAAAGATAGTTTGCGTGCAAAAGATTTGACCGACACAGACGTTGTAAATATTTCCAATTACATCGAACAAAACTTTAAAGTAGAAGGTGATGTTCGTCGTGATGTTCAAATGAATATTAAACGTCTTCAGGATTTGAAAACATATCGTGGAACAAGACATCGTATGCGTCTGCCAGTTCGTGGACAACGCACACAAACAAACGCACGTACCAGAAAAGGTAAACGCGTTGTTGTTGCAGGTTCTGCATCCAAGGGTAAATAAAAATAACAAATAGGGTATCATAATGGCAATTGCAAAAACTAAAAAGAAAGTTGTTAAAAAAGTATCGCATGGTATTGCCCATGTCGTTGCAACTAACAACAATACCAGAATTACTGTCACTGACCAGGCCGGCAGCGTATTGACTTGGGCCACAGCTGGTGCAAATAATTTTAAGGGTGCAAAAAAATCAACACCATACGCAGCAACAATTGTTGCAGAAAGCATTGGTAAAAAAGTTGCTGAAATGGGTATGAAAACAGTTGATGTTTTGATGCGCGGTATCGGTCAGGGTCGTGAATCTGCAGTTCGTGGTTTATCAAATGCAGGTCTGATTGTTCAATCAATTACAGACACAACACGCGTTCCGCACAACGGATGCAGACCGAAAAAGGTTCGTCGCGTCTAAAAATTATAGCACTGTTTTTACGGTGCTTTTTTATTTGTATAAACAACAGGATTTTATTATGAAAGTATTAGTTATTGGTGGGGCAGGTTATATTGGCAGTCATGTAACACGTGAACTTTTGGATAATGGTCATAATGTTACTGTTTTTGATAATTTATCAACTGGAACAAAGGAAAATTTATTTTCAGAATCAAATTTTATCCAGGGTGATATTTTAAATTATTCGGATTTAATTGATGTTATGAAAAATGGTTTTGATGCTGTTGTTCATTTGGCTGCTTTCAAGGCTGCTGGTGAATCTATGGTGAAACCTGAAAAATATTCAACAAACAATATTTCTGGTACAATAAATATTTTGAATGCCATGTCTGAATCTGGAATAAAAAATATAATTTTTTCATCCAGTGCAGTTGTTTATAGCGAACCTGAATATGTTCCAATGGATGAAAAACATCCAAAAAATCCTGAAAATTATTATGGTTTTACAAAACTGGAAATTGAAAGAATTTTGGGTTGGTACGAAAAATTAAAAGATTTTCGTTTTGCAGCACTGCGTTATTTTAATGCAGCTGGTTATGATACACGTGGTCGTATACATGGACTTGAAAAAGGTACTGCAAATTTGTTGCCACTTGTAATGGAGGTTGCAGCTGGTACCAGACCAGAAATAACTGTTTTTGGTGATGATTATCCAACACCTGATGGAACTTGTCTTCGTGATTATATTCATGTCAGCGATTTGGCAAAAGGACATTTATTAGCGTTGGATTATATTGTTAAAAACGACAAAAGTTTGACTTTAAACTTGGGGACCGGAAAAGGAACATCTGTAAAAGAAGTAATAGATGCTGCCAGAAAAATAACTGGAAAAGAAATTAAAACTGTAATTGGTCCTAGAAGAAAAGGTGATCCAGCAAAACTAATCGCATCTGCAAAAATGGCAAATGAGATTTTGGGTTGGATACCAAAATATTCTGATATTAATACTTTGATAGAAAGCACCTGGGCAATGTACAATAAATAAGATTTATTATTGTATAATTTTTGCAAAAAAATTATGTAAAAATCCCATAATTCATTTGACTTTCAGATATTTCTGATATAGAATCAGCAGGCCTTTACGGTGAAAATAATAAACTAAGCCTAATGGAGAAACTCTATGATAGAAAAAAACTGGATGACTTTGATTAAGCCAAAAAAGCTGAATATCAAAATCGACGAAAATAACCCTAATATCGCTACACTGATTGCAGATCCACTTGAAAAAGGATTTGGTCGCACACTGGGCACTGCTTTGCGCCGTGTTTTGTTGTCTTCTTTGCAGGGATGCGCACCAATGTATGTAAAAATTGATGGTGTTCAACATGAATTTTCCAGCCTTGCTGGCGTTCGTGAAGATGTAACAGATATTATCTTGAATTTGAAGGGCGTTTATTTCAAAGCCCTGACCGAAGGTCAACACAAAGCATACTTGAAAGTAAAAGGTCCAGCAGTTGTAACAGCTGCCATGATTGAAACCACTGGTAGCATTGAAGTTATGAACAAAGATGTAGAAATATGCAATTTGGACAAAGGTGCAAGTTTGGATATGGAAATAACATTGGGCACAGGTCGTGGATATGTTCCTTCTAATGCTCATGCAGAAAATCTGCCTTTGGGTGTTATTCCTATGGACTCTATCTTTTCACCAATTTTGAATGTTGCTTTTGATGTTTCTGAAACTCGTGTTGGTCAATCAACTGACTTTGATAAATTGGAAATGGTTGTAAAAACAAACGGCAGTGTAACACCAGAAGATGCAATTGCATTTGCTGCTCGGATTTTGACAGACCAATTGGTTGTGTTTATCAACTTTGAAGATCCTGCACAAATCAACGCAGTAAAAGAAGAAGAAAAAGCAAAAGATGCTTTGCCATTTGATCCAAAATTATTGAAACATGTTGACGAATTGGAATTATCTGTTCGTGCAAACAATTGTCTGAAAAACGATAAAATCAACTGGTTGGGCGAATTGGTTCAAAAGACCGAAGCTGATATGTTGAAAACACCAAACTTTGGCCGCAAATCTTTGAATGAAATCAAAGTTCAATTAGAAGCCATGGGATTGGGGTTGGGTATGGATGTTCCAGGTTGGCCACCAGAAAATATTTCTGAGTTGTCCAAGAAATACGAAGACCCATACAAATAATAAATAAACCGTGATAACCCAAAAAATGGGTTATCACAAAACTTCATAATTCTGAGTTTTTCAGGTTATGAAATTGTCTTATCCCGTTTATTACGGGCTGCAACGAAAAAGGAGTAACAGCATGAGACATCAAAAACAAGGACGTAAGTTTAATCGTCACGCAAACGCTCGCAAGGCTTTGTTTGTTGGATTGGTAAAAAACTTAGTTGAAAGAGAACAGATTAAAACAACTTTGCCAAAAGCAAAAGATTTGCGCAGTGTTGTCGAAAAGCTGATTACCAAGGCAAAAGTTGATAATGTTGCAAATCGTCGTTTGGTTGCAAGCGAGCTGGATAATTCCAGTGCAACAACTGTAAAAAAATTATTTACAGTTTTGGGTCCACGTTATGCAAAACGCCCAGGTGGTTACACTCGCGTTATGAAAGCTGGTTTCCGTTATGGTGATGCTGCACCAATGGCAATTATCGAATTGGTTGAACGTGATGAAAACGCTAAAAAATCAACACCAGTAAAAACAGAAGAAACAAAATCTGAAAAAGCAGTGGCTGATAAAAAAGAAAAAACTGTAAAAACACCAGCAACAAAAGTTGCACGTGATACAGGTGCTGCAAAAGCTACAACAGCCAAGAAAGAAGTTTCTGTTAAACGTCGTGCAACAGGAAAATAAAATTAAAAATTCTTTTGCATAATTTAATTAATTAAAAAAATCCGCAGTAATGCGGATTTTTATTTTATTAAATCAGGCTGTCGATTTAAATACTCTATTTTGGTGTTTAATATTTTTCTATACTGTTTATTGAAATCAATAAATGTATCTTTATCAAGATATTTTTGAAGGATTTCTAATTCTGATCTTATTATTATATTATTAATTTCTTGTTCGGAAATGATACTTGGTTCAGAAAAATCAATATTTGAATTTGGAAATAAATAAAAAAGCGGCTTTTTATTAAAATTATTATCAGTGTAATATTCTGTTATTGTTCTGGACAGTCTTTCACCAATAACTTCTTCGGATGCATTTCTGTACTGTACCATAACCCAAGCATTTGGGTTTGGAAAATTCTTAGAAATACCAACTTTGGGTACACCGTTAATTTCAATAACAGGGAAAGTTGTATATTTTTCTTGCATATAATAGCTAGAAACTTTTGTTGGATCAACAAGATAGGTTATTTTATTTATAAGCATTTTTTATCTTTATTGTTTTTTAAGTGAATTTATCTAATGTTTGGTGAATTTTTTTCAATCAATATACGTCTGGCATCTACTTCGTTTTTATAATCTCTTAAAGATGCTTCGTTTAACCGTTCGTTAATATCATCAACAACCGTTGCAGCAAGATTATTCGGAAATAACATTAAAATTTCTTCTAATGTTTCTTTATCTTTGTATGCAATAATTGTTCGTGCCAGTCTTTCACCAAGAATTTTTCGCATATTTTTGAAGTTTTTTAACATAAAACTTGCACCAGGATTTGGAAAAGCTGTAAAAACAGTTTTTTCTGGGATTATTTGTTGTAAAACCCCATTGATTGTTATTATTGGGAAATATACACATTCATCAGATTCAAAAAAGTTAGAAACTTTTGTAATTTCAACATAATATGTATTTTTAAGAATAATGTTCGGGTTTATGTCTTTTGGCATAAAAAATCCTTTTGTAAATAATATAACAAATATTATATTTGTCAACAAATTATTATAATAATTTCATATTCAAAAATTATACGACATATTGACAAAATAGGGGAATTTTTATCAAACTGCTTTTATTATACATGTTTTTCTGGTAAAATTAAACAAATGTTGGAGATTTTATAATGAAAAAAATGGTCTTTTTTTCCATACTTACCTTTTGTTTAGTATTAAATGTAGAAGCGGCTGTTCCTTCACAAAGAAGAAGTCAGACGGTTTTATCATCTTCGGATACTATTTCACCAACATCTGCACGTGCAGCCGCTATTAGAACAACATCTGCTCGTTCTGCAACACCTTCTGTTTCAAACAGAACTACATCAGCCAGATCAGGTAGTGTACCAGTAACATCTCAAACTGTATCTGCGCGAGCTGCAACAACACAAAAAGTGATAAATTCTGGAACAAAAATATCAGCAGCAACCAGAAATACAGTTGTTAACGAAGCATGTCAGCAAAAATATTTTGGCTGTATGGATTCTTTTTGCATGATTGAAAATACCAGTGGTGGTAGATGTTTATGCAGTGATCGCAAAACCGAATTAGATAAGGTTTTGGCCCAAATTCAAAGCCTGGATGCACAAAGTTATAAAATGGCAA
>ENA-UOWO01001874-UOWO01001874.1-activated-sludge-metagenome-genome-assembly--contig:-NODE-1874-length-27097-cov-4.862880_pt1 | contig 27097 bp, 22 predicted proteins | sample MGYA00238148_ERZ761564 | MGnify/ENA primary metagenome ERZ761564 (study PRJEB28885, sample SAMN05720194) | activated sludge metagenome | isolation source: Anaerobic digester | place: USA...
AGATAACGTAGCGTGACTGGAGTTCAGACGTGTGCTCTTCCGATCTGGTGATGTTTGGTTTGAAGTGGTGGTGCCCTCTTCAGGACATTTACGTATTGAAAAGAATAATCTTTCTATTGGCAATTCATACTCTTCAGCTATTTATAGTGGTAGTTGTGGCTCCATGACAGAATTATCATGTATAGGATCAAATGGAAGTTTTAATTTACATGATCATGCAATGGCCGGGTCAACTTTATATATTCGTCTTTGGGATTTTAATGCAGCCTTTGGAAGCGGTACATTTAATTTATGTGCTTGGGAGCCGAATATACCCGAAAATGATTTTTGTGCAAATGCCCTCACCCTCGCTATTGATAGTGTTTGTGTAATTGATACTTTTAGTCTGCTTGGTTGCACAGCAGAAACTAGTTCAATAGCCAATAATCCATCATGTGGTTTTTATGAAGGTGGTGATATTTGGTTCAAATTTACCATGCCAAGTTCAGGTCATTGTAGATTAAAACTCGGTAATCTATTTCCAACAAATGCTAAATTTGCGATCTATCAAGGAGCATGTGGTAATTTTACAGAGTATCAATGTTTGCAAACTCAAAATGCATTTAGCATACACGATCATGCATTAGCTGGATCAACATTTTATATTAGGATTTGGAATTTTAGCAATGCCTTTAGCGGAGGTAATTTTGAAATATGTGTTACAGAGCCTAATACAGCTGAAAATGATTTTTGTGCAAATGCAATTCCAATTCCTGTAGGTTTAGGATGCATACCTGTCACATATTCAAGTTTGGGTTGCACAAGTGAACCTATTAGTATTGCGGCCAATCCTAGTTGTGGTTTTTATGAAGGAGGCGATATTTGGTACAAATTTATAATGCCCACATCTGGACTCATCAATATTGAAAAATCAAGTATTTCGCCAATGAATGCGCAGTTTGCGTTGTATACAGGTACTTGTGGTGCTTTTACTCAAATCGCTTGTTCACAACTTCAAAACTCTTTTACTTTAAATAATATAGCTGTGGCTGGACAAAATATTTACCTCAGGGTATTTAATTATGGTAATGCCGATGGAGGCACTTTTAATATATGTTTGTTTGATCCAACTTGTTTAGTTGATATTTCAGATATTAGTACAACACCTTCTTCATGCGGTTTAATTAGTGACGGTAGTTTAACCATAACCGCATCATGCACTCTTTGTGTTGGTAATATTGAGTATTCAATTAATAATGGTCCATATCAATCGAGTCCAGTATTTAATAATATCAGTTCAGGATTTTATACGGTTAAAGCAAGAGATAGTAGTAATCCGCTTTGTATAGATCAATGGCCAACGGGTGTAGTTGTAAGTACAATATTGCCTTCAATCACTTATTTTCAAGATTTAGATGGTGATAATTATGGTAATCCTTCAGTACAATTTGCAACCTGTGGTTCACCTCCTGCAAATTATGTTATAAACTCTGGAGATTGTAATGATTCAAATCCTCTGATCCATCCTGGTGCAACAGAAATAACGTGTAATGGTATTGATGAAAATTGCAGTGGTACTTCAGATGACACACCGGGCGAAATAAATGTGAAGGGTAATTGTGCCACTATAATTGATGGTGATTTAAGCTCGTTTATTGATGGCCCAGATGAAAGTTATTTTGGCAAGGTTAAAATATTTGAATCAAACTCACATCTTTTTACTATTGAAAATTCAGAACCATATTCTATTTCAGTGAATGCAATCAATATCACTGGCGCGCATGCATCTATGTTTAGTGTTATTGGATTTTCGCCCAATACAATTATACCCGCTTTTCAATCAATTAGTTTTAATATTATATTTACTCCTAGTTCAGTGGGTATAAAAAATGCCATTATTACAATTGTAAATTCTGATTGCAATGAGGGTAATTATGATTTTGCCATTCAAGGTGAAGGAGTCAATGCATCATTTTCTGAATTAAATTTAAAATTCTTCATTGAAGGATATTATATTGGTGCTGGTTTGATGACGCCTGTTTTGTTGAATCAGGGTTTAGCTTATTGTAATACAATAACAGATAGCATTGAGGTAGAATTAAGGGATTCAATTAATTACGCTTTAATAAGTTCAACAAAAACTTTGATACATACAGATGGATCGGCAGTATGTAAATTACCTAATGTCAATGGTCGATATTATGTGGCTATAAAACATCGAAATGCATTATTAACGTGGAGTTCATCAACTGTTCTCATTAGCAATATTCCTGCTTTTTATGATTTTACTTTATCCAATGTAAAAGCTTATGGAAACAATCAAGTTGAAATTGATACGAATATGTGGGGATTTTATTCTGGTGACATTAATCAAGATGAAAATATTGATTTGCTTGATATTGGCTTAGTTGAGAATGATATTAATAATTTTCAATTTGGATATCGCGATGCAGATTTAAATGGAGATGGTAATGTGGATTTATTAGATAGTCCAATTTTAGAAGGCAATGTAAATAATTTTATATTCTCTATTCATCCTTAGTAAATTGAATAAAGATGTTTCAGACGAAATTTAATACTGATTTAGTTTGATAAGCGCACAATTGATTATTCAGCATTAATAAAAAGTGTATTGGGGTGGTATTGAAATAGTTTACACTTATTGAAATCTTTTTTACATTTACAGCATGCGAATCCTCATACTTATTTTTTGTTTGCTGCCCAATTATTCGTTTGCTCAAAAAAAGAATAAATCGAATGGCGTATCATTTGGTATGAATTATTATGGAGGTAAAATTTTAATTCACACAAATAAAATTCATCTTAATCCGCCTCCTTATTCTTCAGCCTTCGAAATTTCATATAATAAGCAAACCCTCGGAAATAAAGATTGGCACCATCGATTTGGATTTCCTGAAGTGGCATTGAATTCAATTTTTTCAATGAATGGATCTAAAGAATTAGGGAATGCAATTGCATTTTATCCATCCATCAAATTTCGAATTTTAAGATTGAATAAAATTGAATGGTATTATAAATTTGGTGGTGGAATTGGCTTAGCTTCAAAACATTGGAACCGCACTCCATACAGCGATTCAATGAATAATATTATAGGCAGTCAGGTAAATAATTTTACCATGTTTCAAACGGGCATTCGATATTCAATCAACCCAAAATGGACTGCCCAAGCTGGACTTCATTTTTACCATCTTTCAAATGCGGCAGCGCGATCGCCAAATTACGGAATAAATACCCTGGGTGTGAACGTCGGATTAAATTATCATCCAAAAAATGAAGTCACACATTTTGAAAAGCAACAATTAAAGAAAAGAAAAAATCCTCTGAATTTTAATTTGGCATCATCCATCGCATTTGCCGAAGATAAAACACCTGATGGACCGCTTTATCCAATTTTTACTGGAACCGCATCTTTTATTAAAATGTACAAAAATAAAAATCGCATTATGATCGGAAGTGATGCAATTTACAATACTCGATTTCGTGCTTTAATTAGAAATACTTTTCAAACAAATAACAACGAGTTTATTAGTACTTGGCAATACACTGCATTTTTAGGGCATGAATTTTTATTTGGTCGAGTTGGTTTTCCGCTAATTGCCGGAGCATACTTAAACAGGCCACTTGAAGGTAAAAAAATTTATCAAAAACTAGGAATGAATTATCATTTTCATCATCCTAAAGAAGGTACTTTCAAAGATGTGTATTTGTCACTCATGTTAAAAACCCATTTGGTGCAAGCCCAATATGCTGAACTAGGTTTGGGCTTTTTTCTCTAACAAAAATAATTTCTTGATCTACCATTTTTCTACTGCGTTCTAAACCTTACCTTTGCGCTCTAAAAAAAATAAACAATGAGCAACGGCACGTTTACCATCCCTCAACCTATTAATGAAACAGTTTTGCAATTTGCACCGAAATCTGCTGAAAAAGCGAATTTGAAAGCTGCATTAGCGAAAGCAAAAAAGGTAAAACTAGACATCCCAATGTATATCGGTTCTGAAGAAGTTAGAACAGGAAAGAAATTCGATATTCGTCCTCCACATGAAACAAAACATTTGCTTGGACAATTTCATCAAGGTGATGCAAGTCATGTTAAACAAGCAATTGATGCTGCATTAAAAGCGCACGATCAATGGGCCAATATGCCTTGGGTGCAACGCGCTTCCATCTTTTTAAAAGCAGCTGATCTTTTATCTACAAAATATCGTTTTGATATGCTGGCTGCCACCATGCTTGGTCAAAGTAAAAATGCTTTTCAAGCGGAGATTGATAGTACTTGCGAATTAATCGACTTCTTAAGATTTAATGTTCATTTTTTAAATGAAATTTATGCACAACAACCCATCTCCGGAGCAGGAATGTTTAATCGTGTTGAATATCGTTCGCTTGAAGGATTTGTCTTAGCAGTGACGCCATTTAATTTTACAGCAATCGGTGGCAATCTTCCTACTTCAGCTGCAATGTGTGGTAATGTGGTTGTGTGGAAAGCGGCTAATACGCAAGTTTATTCTGCAAATCTATTCATGAAAATATTAAAAGAAGCTGGGCTTCCTGACGGCGTTATCAATTTAATTTTTGTTAGCGGCCCCGTCGTAGGTGAAGTATGTTTTAATCATCGCGATTTTGCAGGTGTTCACTTCACAGGTAGTACTAGCGTTTTTCAAGGAATGTGGAAATCAATTGGTGAGAATATTGCTAAATACAAAACCTATCCACGTATTGTAGGTGAAACTGGCGGTAAAGATTTTATTTTAGTTCATCCATCGGCCAATGTAGATGCTGTGGTAGCAGGTATGGCAAGAGGCGCATTTGAATACCAAGGGCAAAAATGTAGTGCAGCTTCGCGAGCATATATCCCTGATAATTTAAGTGCTGAAATTAAAAAGAAATTAATTGCTGAAGTAAAGTCGATGAAAATGGGGACTACTGAGGATTTTACTAATTTTATCAATGCAGTGATTGATGAAAAATCGTTCACAAGTATTAAAAAATATATTGAAACAGCCAAGAAAGATAAGACATGTAAAATATTAGTTGGAGGAAAATGCGATAGTACCAAAGGTTGGTATATTGAGCCAACCGTTATCGAAACAACTAATCCTAAATATCAAACCATGTGTGAAGAAATTTTTGGACCAGTTCTAACCATCTACACTTATAAAGCCAATGAGTTTGAACAAGTTTGTCAACTAGTTGATTCAACATCTGATTATGCATTAACTGGAGCAGTTTTTAGTCAAGATCGATATGCTTTAGAAGGCGCAATGAAAGCGTTAACCCATAGTGCAGGTAATTTTTATATCAATGATAAACCTACAGGTGCAGTTGTTGGACAACAACCATTTGGTGGTGCACGTGCTAGTGGAACCAATGACAAAGCAGGTTCAATGTTAAACCTATATCGATGGTTAAGTGCACGCACAATTAAAGAAACATTTAATCCACCTATTGATTATCGTTATGCATTCTTAGGTGAAAAATAATTTTAAGATTTGATTCAACGATATGCAGTAAAGATAATTTACAAAATAAAAAAGAGGCTGTCTTATATTAAGACAGCCTCTTTTTTATTGATTTATAAATATTATTCTCCAGTAAAAACTGCTTTTCTTTTCTCCATAAAAGCGGTAACACCTTCTTTCATATCAGCAGATCCAAAACATTCACCAAAAAGTTTGATTTCATTTTCAAAACCATTTGATGTGCCAGCATGATTCACTGCATCAATTACTTTCGAAAGTGCCATTGGTGATTTTGTATTGATAATATTTAAGATGTCTTTTGTGCGCTCTAATAAACTTTCTTGTGTTGTTACATGATTCACTAAGCCCATAGCAAGTGCTTCGTTTGCATCGGCCATATGAGAGGTCATACATAATTCCATTGCTTTCCCTTTTCCTACCAAAGCCGTTAATCTTTGTGTTCCACCATAACCTGGTATTAAACCTAGATTGACTTCTGGTTGACCAAATTTTGCATTCTCACTGGCTAATCTAAAATGACAAGCCATTGCTAATTCACATCCACCACCTAAAGCAAAACCATTCACAGCAGCCACAACAGGTTTCGGACAATTTTCAATTTTATTAAAGACTTCTTCTTGTCCAATACGACCTAATGCTGATCCTCCTGCTGCATCTAAAGCAAGAAATTCACTAATATCTGCGCCAGCAACAAAAGCCTTCGCTCCCGAACCAGTAAGTATTACACTTCTAATTTCTTTATTTGTTGCAACATGATCAAAAGCTTTGCTCAAATCAGCAATTACATCTTTGTTCAGTGCATTCATTTTATCTGGTCTGTTAATTGTAATTGTAGCAATGCCATTTTCAATGCTAAAAAGTAAGGTGTTAAATTCCATTCTGTTTATTTATTTTTAAGTGTTTTGAATTTTATCTTTTTGATTTTTACCAATTAATAATTCGATTCTTTGACTGAATACAGATGACAATATAATTTATTGATTTCTTTTATCTTCAACATATTCCTTTATATATGTCGCAATATCACTTGTTTTTGTTCCTGGGTTAAATAATTTTCCAACACCCATTTCAGTTAATATATTCATGTCATCCTCAGGTATTATGCCGCCACCTGTTAGTAAAATATGATTTAATTGTTTTTCTTTTAAAAGTTGAATGATAGCCGGGAACACAGTCATGTGGGCGCCAGATAATATACTTACACCAATTGCATCTACATCTTCTTGCAACGCAGCACTCACAACCATTTGAGGTGTTTGTCGTAAACCAGTATAAATAACTTCCATACCTGCGTCTTTCAGTGAAGCGGCAATCACTTTTGCGCCTCTATCATGTCCATCCAGACCTACTTTTGCTATTAATACCCTTATTGGACGATTGTTCATTTCAAAATAAAAAGTTGCGCAAACCTACCATTTTTTTAGGAGAATGAAAAGGATATTGGCATTCGTTCATAATTTCATTTGTAAGTCTAGTTTTTTGTAATATCTACTTTCAGGATAATCACTATTTTTCGTCGGGATTTTACCTTTGTATTATCCTTTGTTATCCTGCCATTTGCATAATCTTGATAGGCTAATTTTGATGGAGAAATCAATTTCAAATCAAATGAATAATTCATCTAAGTAATTAAAAGACAGTAAATTACAAAAATGAAATTCTTATTTTGGCATGTAAGTTGATAAACATCTCCTTTCTATGTCACTTTAAATTTTTATCAAATAAAAACACAAAAAAAAATGAAGAAAATTATCTTAAGCCTTATGCTGTTTTGCATTTGCATGCAAGTCTCAGCCCAAGAAGCCAATAATACAACGGGGGTTGTTATAGCTTCAGAGTTTCATATTACGAAACCACTCAGCGAAATTTTTGCTGAGAATCCAGTCGATGAAAATCTTATCTATTCTGAAAAGGAATCAAAAGATCGAAAGCATCGCGAACCTGCAAAATTTCCTTTTACAGTTAAAGATGGACTACAATTTGGTAATGACCCAAATACAGTTCAAGACAAAATGGGTGATGTGCCAGCGCTTCCAACCAAAGCGAATTGGGCTGGACAAACAGCAAGCGGTTTCAGACCTTATGATCCATCAGGTGCAGTTGGTCCAAACCATTATATTCAAATGATTAATTCAACTACCTTCAAAGTGTATGATAAAGTTGCGGGTACAGTTCTTTTAACCGGAACCCTTGGTAATTTATGGACACCAGCCACAGCCAATGCGGGCGATCCAATTGTGATGTATGATAAAGCAGCCGATCGTTGGTTTCTTGCGCAATTTGGTTCAAGTACCGATAAGAAAATTTATATCGCTGTTTCAACATCAAATAATCCACTAGGATCTTATTATACATATACCTATGTATCTCCACAATTTCCTGATTATCTAAAATTCTGTGTATGGCAAGATGGTTACTACATGACTTCAAATCAATCTACTCAAAAAGTTTTTGCTTTTGAAAGAGCGGCTATGCTTGCAGGAACACCAGGTGCACGATCAATTTATGTAAATTATTCACCACCAAAATCTGGATTTTTTGTGCCATTGCCTGGCGATGCCGCAGATGGTACATTGCCACCAGCAGGAACACCTTGTCCTATTTTCTCCTATTCTGATAATGGTTGGGGCGCTTCTTATTTCGATCGCGTAAATATTTATAATATGACTGTGAATTGGGTGCCAACCACACCAACAGCAAGTATTTCCTTAGCAGCCAATATTCCAACAACTGCTTTCGATGCTTCGTATAATGCAAGTTGGAACGACTGTTCTCAACCAGGAACCACGCAAAAACTAGATGGAATTGGTGGCGTTTGTATGTATCGTGCTCAATGGAAAACGTGGAGTGGATATAATTCTGTTGTGTTGAATTGGGCAGTGAAAATTAGTACAACAAAACGAAGCATTAAATGGTGCGAGCTTCGTCAAAATCAATCTACGGGTGTTTGGTCAATGTATCAAGAAGGAATTTATTCGCCAGACGCAAGTACAAGATGGATGGGAAGTATAGCAATGGATAATAATGGATCTATTGGATTAAGTTATCTCAAATCTAATTCAACCTCAATTTACCCTGGTTTATATTATACTGGAAGAAGAACTTGTGATCCATTAGGCACTTTACCAGTAACTGAAGCAGTTGCAATTGCAGGTACTGGATCACAAACTGGTGGTGTAAATCGTGTGGGTGATTATGCACATACAACGCTTGATACAGATGGACTTACATTTTGGAATACCAGTGAATACATGGGAGGTACCACAGGAGCAAGTGCTGCTCGAACTCGAATTTTTTCATATCAAATTACACCTTGTAGCTCAACGGTAACAGCAGGTGTAAGTATTGCTTTAACCACAGGAACAAATCCAACATGCACAGGATCAAGTGTAACATTTACAGCTACACCAACCAATGGAGGCACTACACCTGCTTACCAATGGAAAATTAATGGAACCAATGTTGGAACCAATTCATCAATATTTACAAGCTCTACCATCACAAGCGGTCAAGTAGTTACTTGTGTTATGACTTCTAATTTGCCAGGTGTAACAGGCAATCCAGCCACATCCAATTCAATCACCATGACAATCAATTCTGCTGTTGCACCATCTGTTTCGATTGCTTTAACCTCTGGCACAAATCCTTCATGTACTGGCGCTGCAAAAACATTTACGGCCACACCAACTAACGGAGGCACAACACCTAGCTATCAATGGAAAGTGAATGGAGTCAATGCAGGAACTAATAGTGCAACATTTACTACTTCAACATTAACTGCTTCTCAAGTTGTTACTTGTGTTTTAACATCAAACTTAGCTTGTGCAAATCCATCTACTGCAACTAGTAATGGAATTACAGTTAGTTTCAATGCAGCAGTAACTCCTGCAGTTAGCATTGCTATTACATCAGGATCTAACCCAAGTGCAGCGGGTGCTTCCGTTACATTTACAGCAACACCAACCAATGGAGGAACAACTCCTAGTTATCAATGGAAAGTGAACGGTGTAAATGCAGGTACAAACGCTGCCAATTTTACAACAACAACACTAACCAATGGCCAGATTGTAACATGTGTCATGACTTCAAATGCATCATGCGCATCACCTACAACAGCTACAAGTACTGGAATTACTATGACGATTACAGGTAGTGGCCCATGTGCAGCAGGAACAACAAATATCACTTATGAGCGTATCACGAATGTGACAATAGGTAGCATTAATAATACGAGTGCAAATTCGTCTTATTCAAATTATACTGCCCTTTCAACAAACGTCGCTAAAGGAACAGCATATCCAATTTCAATTACAATCGGCGTTCCATATTCAACCGATAAAGTTTTAATTTGGTGCGATTGGAATAATAATGGTGTGTTTACAGATGCAGGAGAGGCAGTTTATGTTTCGCCAGCTGGTGTTGGTCCGTTTTCAACAAGCATCACGCCTCCAGCTTCAGCAGTCATTGGAACAGTTCGTATGAGAATTAGATTGACTGATGGGGCAGCAGGGCCAAACCTTACACCTTGTGGAAATTCAACCTATGGGGAAGTTGAAGATTATTCTTTAAATGTTGTTTCTGCATTATTGTCACCACAAATTACAACTGGAGAAACTAAATCAAGTGAACCCGTAAATTTACCTTTGACAATGGAAACATTAAATGTATTCCCAAATCCTAATAATGGTTCTTTTAAAATTAAAGCTGTGAATGAAGGCACTTATTATCTTCAAAATGAATCTGGTCAATTAATTAAATCGTTCACCTTGAATGCTGAGAATAATTTTACTATTGAAATTTCTAATTTAACTTCAGGGTTTTACATTGTTTCAGGTCAAAATAAGCAAGGTATTACCAAGCAAAAAATTGTTGTAGCAAACTAATTTCATTCTAAACAATAACACAAACAAAAAAGACCTTTCTTCGGAGAGGTCTTTTTGTTATACATCTTTGCCCAATTCAAATTTTCAAATGTACTTTTGATCAAATTAATTATAAAAGTTAAGAACGTAAATCCTAATCTTTCAAATTTCATGTCGATCATAAGTCTATTCAAACCTGTTTACGTTAAAATTTTCATTGTCATTATCTATGTTGTCGGAATTATTGGAACGCTTTTAGCACCTCAACTCTTTCAGCCATTAACGGCACCTAATTTGATTTTAACTACATTCATTTTATTGATATTTGGTGATGTGAAGAATCGAAATTTTTGGATATTCACAGGCTTTATATTTTTGGCAGGATTATTTATAGAAATACTTGGGGTGAAAACAGGTAAGATATTCGGTGTTTATTATTATGGTGAGGCCTTGGGTTTGAAATTTGCAGAAGTGCCACTCACTATAGGTTTGAATTGGATATTTCTTTCGCTATCCTCTCTTTCAATCTCTCAATCAATTACAAAAAACAAAATTGCAAGTTCATTCATTGGAGCGATACTAATGGTTTTTCTCGATTCATTAATTGAACCTCTTTGCAGCAAACTTGATTATTGGTATTGGCAAAATGATTTAATCCCTATCCAAAATTTTATAGCATGGTTCATTATTTCGTTTGTATTTAATTATATCGGATCCCAAATCAAGTTTAATAAATACAATTCAATGGCGATGATTATATTCGTGTTGCAAATAGCTTTTTTTATTTGTCTTCATTTAGCAAATTTTTTAACTTGATAGATTTATATAGCAAACATTCTTCCAATTTTCAACTTAATTGTAATTCACTATGACTCCCTATGCTTGGTTAATGCTCGGAAGCTTTCTAGGGCCTTTTTTTTTAAGCTTCGATAAAAAGGTAGCTTTTTACAAACTATGGCCTGCTGTGTTTTTAGGCATATTGGTCAACGGTATTTTCTTTGTTATTTGGGATTCATGGTTTACAATAAATGGAATTTGGAGTTTTAATCCGCAACATGTTTGGGATATTCGTTTAATGAGTTTGCCGCTCGAAGAAATTAGTTTTTTTATTGTTGTGCCTTATGCAAGTATATTTATTTACGCATGTTGTAAAGCTTATTTTTCTGATCAGTTTTTCAGTAAACTTGTTTCTTTTTTAAATCTTTCGGTACTAGCCATTCTCGCTTTTTTATTAATAAGATATAGCCATTGCACTTATACTTTTTTTAATTGCCTCTTCGCATTTGTCTTGCTTTTGCTGCATCAGTTCTGGCTTAAAAAAAACTATATGGGATATTTTTGGATGGCTTATTTCATTCATTTAATCCCTTTTCTAATTGTCAATGGGGTTTTAACAGCCACTCCTGTTGTACTTTATAACCCTAATGAAATCACAGGATTCAGGATTTACACAATTCCTATTGAAGATACAGTGTATGCTCTTACTTGTTTATTATTGCCCATTACAGTGATGGAATATTATCTTGAAAAAAGGAAGATGAAAATGATGATAAAATCTAATCTATAACGAATGAATGTCCGCCTTTACAGTCTTTTAGTCGCAAATCAAATGCATTCGAAGTCTTGAAATTCTCTTTAGAAAAATCTAACCTATTGGTTTGTTCTTCTTTTCCTTTCGTTTCAAATACATATATAAACCCTCAACTTTAGTTCTAGCCCAAGGTGTTTTTCGTAAAAAAGTTAGACTAGATTTTATACTTGGATCAAATTTAAAACAGTTAATTTTTATTTGTTCATCTAAATATGCCCATCCATAATTCTCCACTAAATAATTCAGAATTTGTTCTAAGGTAATGCCATGTAATGGGTCTTTGTGCTGGTTTTCCATGTATTTTATATTATTTGTGGTAGAAATTATGATCATCTGAATTTAGCCGTAACTTATATCTAAGATTCATTTTCGAAATAAATTTTATAATATTTTCTTCCATCTTTCTCTTGCCCCTGCTCAATAAGTTCTCGATCGCCATGTATATAAATATGAAAGTTTTTATCTAATTTCAAAACTGATTTAAAGATTTTAGCTTGCTTTTTAACAGCTTGCGCCGATATTGAAAAATCATCTTCAATCTCTAAATTATTTTCAATTTTATAAGCAGAATCAAATTTTCTGAATGATTGAATAATCCCTTGATCTTGAAAAACCTCATCCTCAAATTCTTTCTTGTCAAAATTATCATGACTTTTAAAATATTCAACTGAGCGATTCAAGAAATCAATTTGATCAGCTTTTGTCACTTCAAATTCTGTTGGAAATTTTTCTGTTACAAATGTTTTGGCAAGGGTTAAAAACTGATTCGTATGATTGATATGATCCTTCTTTAATGTGAGTTTTAAAAATTCATTTTGCCAATAATCTGTCTCAATTGGCGCATTATCAATGACGAAGATTGTATAGGGGGCGTCTGTGAACAATATCAAACATGCCTTATCTAATTTTCTTGCTCCAATACCTTTTTTTAGTGAAAATCCTGATTGTTTACTCGTTATCGTTGAAGTCTCAATAAAGCTTTCTTTATTTTCAATTTTAAAAATTCCAATACCATCGAATTGATCTCCATTCAACGAAATCTGATCAATTTTAACAACAAATAAATCGCCATCTTTAATATTAGGATGCTTCGACACCATCTGAAGATGCTGCCCAATCTGTTTTGAAACTTGAACGAAATCATTGCCATTTTGAATATCTTTTGCTAATTTAAAAAGTACATTTAAATCTATATCAATGCCATGCGTAAATTCATAAGTGGTTGTATTAGATAAAAATGGTTTCAGAAATATCTTCTTCATGATCTCCATTTCATCCACATTCTGATAGGTATAAATACCATCACTATAAACTGATTCTGCTTCATTCACAGAAATTTTGTGATAAATTAATTCTCTTAATACGCTTTCATCTATCTCTATCATGTATTACAATACTTTTAATTTTAACTAACTCATTATGAATGCAAGTATAGCTCAACAGAATTGATATTTTAGAGATCAATGAACAATTTCAATGATTTCTTTTGTAAAGGTTCACTTGCTGACTCTCCGAAACAAATATTTTTGTATACTGCGATTTGATTTTACTCATCATATGATTGCTTGCACTGTCATTGTGTTTGGTTGGGTTATAGTACCAGGTAATAATATAATCTAAATTGGTGTGTTGATGATATTGATCAATATCTGCATATGGCGGAATTCCTTCAATGCCTGTTAGATTTTCAATATGGAAAGGATCAAAACTTTTCCATTTCAATGGAAAATTAGTTGTGGTGCCTTCGTAATTATCCATGATGATCAATTTTTTTTCACTACCTAAATAATCAAGTCCATGTTGATAAACCCAGCAAATGTCAGCAATTGATCCTTTATTGTTTACACCTGTTTTTTCGAAAGTAAGAGGTAATAAGGTTTTCTTATTCTCAATTAAGTTTAATGCAGGCAAATAATCTTCAATCCCGTTCGAGCATTCAATTGATACAGGTATTCGAATCGCACTTAAATAAATGAAAATAACACTGAACAAAATCCCACTAGTAAAACTTATGATTTGCGGCAATGGAATAGTTGCCATCCAACAAACTAAAAATAAATATAATATCCATTGAACTCTAAATATAAAAACGCCACCATTTAAAAGCATATCTGGAAAATATAAATAGATAAATAAACTCACTAACGAAATCGTTAAAAAGGCAAAACTCATTGTTGATTTTTTAAAATAAATTACTGCGGCAATCATTAAGGCAATAAATATTTTCCCAGCAATAATGCATGCACCATATTCACTACTTGATCTAATCGCTAAGATTTTCATTTCTTTCAATTCATTCCATCTTTCTGCATTATAGGTCAGTGTGAAAGTCTCCTGTTGATTTAAGTAAATAAACATCAGAAGAAATGCAGGTAAATTACTGAAAACTATAGATCCTATTAATACCAAGTTTTTTTTTAACTCAGCAACACTTAAATTATTTTTTGAAATAATATAAAATAGCAAAATGATAAATTCTGTAATCCATAAAAACATTACACTCATTGGATGCGATAAATAAGCAATGAAGGTTAAAATGATGAGGGGCAGAATGAGGCTTAATCTTCTAGTGTCAATATACTTTAAAAACAAATAGATGAGCCATGGTAAAAGACTCATACTCAATACAAAATTATAAAATCCTGAAAGTACTAAGCTTGAAAAGACAAACAAGGGTATCATTAAAATCATAAATGTTTGTCTGCCTTGTAAAGCTGAAACTAACTTGAAAAAACCACAACAAAACAAGAGAATATAAGTACTCAGAATTATTTTTTCAGCGATTGCTGCTTTGAAAAAAAATAGTAAAAAGGCAAGCAAAACATGGCTTACCCAATTTGCGTTTACTTGATAATTAATGGTATAAAACGAATGGTAAAAACTTTCATCTTGATCTAATATCATGTCCTTCAAAATAGAGGCATTATAAATATGACAAGGTCCATCACCAGTTACAAAATACGTAGGCAACCAAATTTGAACTAAACATACAATCACAAGCAATAAATAAATTGTGTTCGCAATTTTATTGCTTTGTTCAAAACGTAAAGTCTTTGGCAATGCTATCAAAACGATAAAGTTTGTATTATAGATTCAATAATACATCACAACTTAATCTTATACAAATCTAGACTGATAATGATTGATTTAGTAAAGAGAGAAAAATTATTTTATCTCACTCTTATTCAATTCTTGAATACTTTTCTCAACTCTTTCTTTCATTGCTTTAGCGTTCTCCTCTTGATGGGTTTCTTTAATTTTTTGGAGAAACAATTCTAAATTAAGCAATGCTTTTTCTTTATTCTTTGCCGCTTTATATACAAAACCCAATTGCGCATAAATTGTAGCAAATTCGGGATTTATTAATTTGAATTTTTCAAGTGCAGCAATCGCGTCATCAAACTTTTTTTGTTGCATATAAACAACCGATTGATTGAGATAAGGCTTTGGATTGAGTGAATTCGCTTCAATTGATAAGTTTAAAAAATACAAGGCGCTATCATATTTATTTAATCTTGTATAGGCATATCCCAATTCGTTGTAAGCCGTTCCGTTAATACCCGAACCGCAATTGCCACTATTGTCAATTTCTATTGCTTTTATTAAAAAAAGGATCGACTCTGTAAATTTGTTATTATTATTAAGATCATAACCTTTGTCATAATCCGATTTTGCATCCATTTGTAATTGCGTTACAATTTGAATTTTACTTTCGTTTTTGTTGGCTTCGCTGTATGAAAGCTGAGTAATAACGCTATCTTTCGTTTGAGCAAAACCAATATGGACAAGCATTAATAAACTAAATAAGAAGTATATTCTAATCATCATTTTGAATTTATTCAGATAAACATCATCCTTTTGAAAGGCAAAAGAAACTTATTTTGAAATAAATGACTGAATTTAAAGTGCACAATAACAAAGCATTCAAAAAGTGGGTTCAATGAATCAATGCTAGCGAAATAATTAAACTTGGCCACATTGCCTTCTCTTAATTTCATAAACCTATCATTCCTCAATCCTGATTTTAGTTTTCTCAATGTTTTGATTTCTAGTCTTTGTGATTATCTTCACACAATCTAATTATCATGTTTAAAAATCCATTCTCATTCAATGGTCGAATTCGTCGACTTGAATTCGGTTTATCTTTGATCGTTTTTTATGCTTTTTTTTTACTTGTCGCATTTCTTAGCGACGTTGGAACTGAAGACGATCTAACGACTATAGTGGTCTTCATTCTGTTGATTCTAGCCTATTGGTTTTATTTTGCACAAGCCTCAAAGCGTTGCCACGATAGAAATAATTCAGGGTTTTATCTTCTTATTCCATTTTATTTTTTTTGGATGCTATTCGCAGATAGTGATTTTGGTATCAATGACTATGGTGAAAATCCAAAAGGGTTAGGAAACTTTAATGAGATTGATCAGATAGGTAATCAACTTGAATCGGATAATTACAAGCCACCATCCATTTAGTGCCCAACAATAATGTTTGATATTTATTCTCAACCGCATTTATACGATTTTATAGTATTCATACGTTTTGATTCTAAATACATCTAATCATGGCAGAAATCATTTCAAACAAAAACCGAAAATCCAATCCACGTATCGACTTCACTCCAATGGTTGATCTTGGCTTCCTACTAATTACATTCTTTATTATGACATCAAGGTTAAGTGAACCCATGTCGATTGATTTACAAATGCCTAAGGAGGGTGGAACGCAAACAAAGATTCCTCATCACACTGCAATGACAATCTATCTTGGGGCAGCGCATCAACTCTACTATTATACTGCCCTTGATGCGATGAATAGTGATTTTAGTAAATTAAAAACATCGAACTTTTTGTCTAGCGGAATTAGAACCGCTTTGCTTGAGCATTCTTCGAATGTAAAAGCTGCATTCAAAAATGGACTTAAAGGAAGTACCGACCACGATTTACCTTTTATATTAATTAAAGCGAGTAAAAATTCTCAATATGCCGATTTAGTGAATCTCCTTGATGAGCTTGCAATTTCTAATATTCGTGATTATGCAATTGTAGATCTAGAATTATCTGAAGAGGCTGAACTTGAAAAACGAGCATCAATATCACTTTAGCTGCGCTAGTATAAACACATTTAATTCCCAGTGCATTCCAATCCGTGCAATCCTTTAAATCCGTGATTCAGATAGCATTCAATTCTGACTGCATTTAAATCCGTGACATCCGTGCAATTCTTTAAATCCGTGATTCAGATAGCATTCAATTCTGACTGCCTTCCAATTCGTGTCATCCATGTAATCCTTCCAATCCGTGATTCAGACTTCATTCCAATCCGTGTCATCCGTGCAATCCTTTAAATCCGTGATTCCGACTGCCTTCCAATCCGTGATTCAGAAAGTATTACATGCCTTTATTCAAACGAATACGCTCTTTTAACTGACTATGAATAAACAACGAATTGATCGATTTGTTTTCGTGAACATTTCTAATCGCGATCGAAAATAATTCTGCCGTGCTTAATACTTTAATCTTTGAACTTGTTTGCTTTAAAGGAATGGTATCGCAAACTACTAATTCTTCGAGCACTGAATTCTCAATATTTTCATAGGCTTTTCCACTTAAAACAGGATGAGTGCAAAATGCTCTAACACTTTTAGCACCTTTTTCTTTCAACATCAAGGCACTCTTCGTTAAGGTGCCAGCCGTATCGCATATATCATCAATCAAAACCACATTTTTATCCCTCACATCACCAATCACAGTCATTGCAGCAATTTCATTGGCACGTTTTCTTTGTTTATCACAAATAACCATATCGGCACCAAAATAACTAGCCACTTCGCGCACTCTGTTTGTGCTTCCCACATCTGGCGAAGCAAAGGTTAAATCTTCAATTGCTAATTTTTCAATATACGGAATAAATATCGCTGAGCTATCCATATGATCCACCGGAATGTCAAAGAAACCTTGTATTTGCGGCGCATGTAAATCCATCGTCATAATACGGTTTGCACCAGCAACTGTTAGCAAATTAGCTACCAATTTCGATGCAATACTTACACGAGGTTTATCTTTTCTATCTTGACGCGCAAATCCAAAATAAGGAATCACCGCTGTAATATATCCTGCAGATGCACGTCGGGCAGCATCAATCATCATTAATAATTCCATCAAATTATCGGTCGGCGAATAAGTGCTTTGAACTAAAAACACATAATTGCCTCGAATACTTTCATTAAAAACGGGTTGAAACTCGCCATCACTGAATTTTTGAATGGTTGACGAACCAAGCTCTTGTCCATAAAAATTTGAAATGCTCTTCGCAAGATCAAGGGTTGCATTTCCCGAAAAAATTTGTACACGCGGATTTATCATAAAAATAGTTAAGTGGCGCAAAGGTAATCAACTCAACTTCTTAATTTCTTATCATTAATGCACAATGTGAATAACTTGTTTTATTTCTATTGGGCGTGCCCCTCCCAAAACCTCGGGTCGGGCTTTTCATTCCAATCCCGCATGAGGCATGCGGGTATTTCCATTGCAATCCCTCACGCGCATAGCATTCAAGTTCTCGTTCGTATTAAAAGCCGAATCTCACTTCAAGTATAAAAAAATGGAATGTCATTTGTGTATAATTGATTAACATTAAAACAACGCAGTTTCTATCATTCTTATCATTGCAATAATACCTTTGCGCAAAATATTATTTAATGAAAAAAGTTACCTATTTAATTTCATTCTTACTGATAAGCACGTTTACCCTTTTTGCTCAAGATCATAAAAATGGAGTAGGGGTTCACTTCACAGGAATTGATTTCTACGGTCCACAAACTGGAAATTATTTTACCAATGACAAACTCAACGATGCGTCAGGTAAAAATGATAAAAAATTCTTCTACGATCCTGCCGTACGTGTAACCTATTGGCATGCTTTTAATTCGCATTTCGATTTGAATGCAGGTATCGGTGTGGCTGCTTTACAATATCCAAATAGCAACAAAGATTCGTCTTTTATCAAAACCAAACTCTATAACTCAGCTTTTAAAAATCAACAACCATATGTTGCGCTCGATGCAAAATTGAATTATAATATCCTTCCTAAATTCAATTATTTAATTTCACCTTATCTAACCGCAGGTTTAAGTGGTTCATTAAGAGGTGCCGATAAAGGTATTGATATTCCAGCTGGACTTGGTTTTAATATTCATCTTGGACACGGAGTTTTTATTAATTTAGAATCTAATTATAGAGTTGCATTATCAGCAATTAATCAAAATCATTTAACTCATAGTGCTGGTTTGGTGTATTGGTGGAAGACGAACAAAAAAGAAAAACCAGCACCAGTTGTAGCGATGCCAGCACCTCCAGTTATTAAGGATACAGATAATGATGGTATTGCCGATAACGATGACTCATGTCCTACACTGCCTGGTACCAAACAAATGAAAGGTTGTCCAGATAAAGACAATGATGGCATTGCCGACAATGAAGATCTTTGTCCTGAACAAAAAGGGGTTAAACAATTTAATGGTTGCCCAGATTCTGATGGTGATGGTATTCAAGATAATAAAGATGCTTGTCCAACTGTTGCGGGGACATCTAAATACAAAGGCTGCCCAATACCTGATGCCGATAACGATGGTTTCAATGATGAGGTTGACAAATGTCCACAAGTTGCCTCTTCAGTCAATAATGGTTGTCCAGAAATTAAACAAGAAGATAAAAAGAAGATCGAAATGGCTGCACAAGGCATTAATTTCGAAACAGGAAGTGCTAATATCAAAAAAGCTTCTCTCGCAAATCTTGATAAAATTGTTGATATTCTAAAATCTGAACCTACTTATTTGGTAGATATTGAAGGTCATACGGACAATGTTGGGACCTCTGAAAAAAATCTTGAGCTTTCACAAAAACGAGCAGATGCTTGTAAAAAGTATTTAGTTGATCATGGTATTCAAGAGTCGCGAATTAATAGTACTGGATTCGGTGATATGAAACCAATTGGAGACAACAAAACATCACAAGGAAGAGCATTAAATCGTCGAACTGAATTCAATATCAGAAATTATTAAAGAGGAAACTCAATAACAGTAAGGGTTTCGTTTGTTAGAATTTAAGTGGCACGGTATTTGAATAGATCTTAGTGAAAAACACTACCATCATGTTCAAATGCAAATCCTACTTCATCGCTATTTTATTTTCTTTGTCAATATCTACAGTTTTCGCTCAAAGCGTTGCAAAAGAGAATGTTAGAAAAGAATTCGATAATAAAGTTTCTCAACTCTATACCCAATATAAAATTGATGGTTTTGTAACCTACAAAGGTGGTACAATTAATATGGAACGAAATACCGAATTCCCAATCATGATGGAATTGCAAGAAGGTAGATGGTATCAGTTTGCGGTTATTGGAGATCCAGAAGCCAAAAAAATTGAAATGAAATTAGGGCTCGAAGGTATTGGTGATATTATTACAGATAAATTTAAAACTGAAAATACAAATGAATATTGGACAACCTTTTCATTCATTTGTCCGCGGTCTGGAAGATACTTAATGACTTTTTATCAAAAAGGAAATAAGAAGAATTTATTAGGACATGTTGCAATTCTTCAACGACCTAAACAAACTGAAAGCGGTATTTATACACTGAGATAGTTTAAGTTATAAAAAAATACTATATATTTAAATTGCTACCTTATGGTGGCATTTTTCTTGTTCATTGACCAAAAATCCCACTTGAGAAGTATTATAAACATCTCGTTAAGAAAATAAGCATAAAAAAACTAACAATCTATAATACTTTTACGTCCTTGTTAAAAATAAAATACCTATTATGAAACAAATATCAATCACACTTATCGCCTTATTAATTTCAGTATCAACATTATTCGCTCAAACACAAAACCAGCCATCAAAGCAAGTTTTAAGCGAAATACAAGTTTTAACGAAGGCCGATTTAAATCTGACAGATATTCAAATCTCTCGAATCACTTCAGTATTGATGGCACAAGAACAATTACTCGCTAGAAATGCAGAAGCGCTCAAAGGAAACAAAAGTGTTGTAGATCAGAGAATGAAAGAACTTAAAGCCAATAAAATTTCAAATATTAAAGGAGCCCTAACGCCTCAACAACTAGAAAAATTTAATGCGCTGAAACTCGACGAAAAGTTCTAAGTTATTCTTCAACGACTGAGATACAATATCATAAACTTATACAAAATAAGATTTTTTTAACGTTCTTACGAGAATGAGATGATAGTTTTACACGTTTATAAGAAGTTCTAAATAGAGAAGCCATCACAACAATCACAAATTTCACAATTATCAAAATAGTACTACCTACAAAAATACATAGCAATGAGACAACTTAAAATAGCAACCCAGATAACCAACAGAGATAGTCAAGCTGTTGAGAAATACTTACAAGACATCAGCCGAATTCCAATGATCAATGCAGAGGAAGAGACTGTATTAGCACAAAAAATTAGAATTGGCGATTCACTTGCTCTAGACAAATTAGTGAAATCCAACTTGAGATTTGTAGTTTCTGTAGCAAAGCAATATCAACATCAAGGTCTAACATTAAGCGATTTAATTAATGAAGGAAACCTTGGATTAATAAAAGCTGCACAGCGTTTTGATGAAACAAAAGGATTTAAATTTATTTCCTACGCCGTTTGGTGGATTCGTCAATCAATCTTGCAAGCACTTGCTGAACAAGGGCGTTTAGTAAGATTACCTCAAAACAAAATCGGTACATACAACAAAGCAAATAAAGCCATGATGGCTTTCGAACAAGTGAATGAAAGAGAACCATCAGTTGAAGAATTGGCTGGTATTCTTGAAATGTCAGAAACTGAAATTGCAAATATTTTTAGCACAAATTCACGTCATACATCTCTCGATGCGCCAGTTCATGAAGCCGAAGATTTAAGTATGGGCGATTTATTAGCAGGTGCGAATGATACCGACGAGCCAGTAATCAAGGATAGTCTTCGTGAAGAAATTCGCCGAATTTTGAAATCACTAAGCCCTAGAGAATCTGAAATCGTAAGTGCTTATTTCGGTCTTGATGGAACTGATGGTCCAACAATCGAACAAATTGGTGAGAAGTACGACTTAACCAAAGAGAGAATTCGTCAAATTAAAGAACGTGCAATCAAACGTTTACAAAAAACGAGATATAGTAAATCTTTGAAGTCTTACTTAGGTTAAGCTTTAAGCGAAAAATAATTAAATGGTGAAGAGGGTTGTTCTAAACGGCCCTCTTTTTCATTGTATGAAGATCTAACTACATCAGTTCTTGTATTTTGAGCTAACCATTGATACCTTAAAAGCCAGTATAGCTTTATTTAAAATAGAAATTCTAATTACAGACAGGAGCAAAAAATGGTTTGGTTTGCTATACAACTATGCAAGTAAATTCCACCTTCACATTATTATTCCAAAATCAAGATAGTATGTGTTTGGGCAATATTTTCAATTTTCTCAACCAATTTTAATCCAGCTTTTGCAATCAGTTTTTCAAAAACCCTGCTGTCATACATTTGGCTATTGCCATTTGCTATGGTTGTGAAGTAAAGTGATGTCATTTGAAGTGAGTATTTTGAAGCATGAAAAGGCTGATTGTCCCAAAATGTTTCATTAATAATAATTTTGCCATCCTTTGCTAAGGTCCTTTTACATTTTAAAAGAATACTTACTATTTCATCATCTGAAAAGCAATCTAAAAATTGACTCATCCAAATCACATCAAATTTGCCAGGTATTTCTATTGAATTATCAAGAACATTATGCTCAATTAATGTAAAACGATTTGTATAACCCTGCTTATCTAAATTATTTCCTGCTAATTCAAGTTGTTTACCTAAATCGACCAGACTTAAATGAACATCAGCATTAAATTGTAAGCATTGAGATGAAAATTTGCCCGTATTGGCACCAATATCCAAGATATTCTTAGGTGCGTTTTTGAAAACAATTGGCATCACAATTGGAAATACAAAATCAGAATAGTAATGATCAAAATCAAACCAACTTTTCTCTTGTTTCGGATTCAATTGAGTCAAACCTTGATATATCGTATCCCAAGGTCCTAAAAAATCTAAACCTTCGGGCTTCCCATTCTCAATAGATTCTTTTAATTTGCCTGCTCCTTCATAACAAATATCACGCATAAAATTTGTATTCACATTAACCATGGCGTCGGTTAAAAACATACTACCTGTTTTCGTGATATGATACTTTTCATCCTCTTCGTAAACCAATCCTATCCCTATACCTGCTTCTAATAGAATTCTTACGCCATACCGACTAATGGTGGTTTTGCTGTGAATTTCTTCAAACGATAAACCATCTGTTTGATTTGAAAGTTCTTTTAAAATCCCAAAATCTCTCAATAAAACAGAAGCTTGAAAAGCATAAGGTGCAAATGAAATAAAATGGGCTTTCTCAAGCGCCGTAAAAGCATGAAATTCTCTGTCCTTGAAAAAGCTTAAGTCGGCTTTGTTTGTTCGCATAAATATAGATTTTGTAAGGATGTAAATATAGAAGTCAATTTCGAAACCATGAAAAGAAACTAGATTCCATTTTATCGTTTAAAATAATTTCTATACTCTTTTTTAATCGAAAACTTAACATTCAAATAATATCATGCGTTTTATCTTTGGCACCTTATATGAGTACAAAAGAAAATCATTCCAATTTATTACGTGATATTAGTTGGTTGTCGTTTAATGCACGTGTTTTACAGGAAGCCAATGATACCACAGTGCCATTATCGGAAAGATTGCGTTTCCTAGGCATTTTTTCAAATAATTTAGATGAGTTTTTCAGAGTTCGAGTTGCCACATTAAATCGGATGGTGAAATTCGGAAAACAAACAAAACGATTCCTAGAAGAGAAACCTAGCGAGATTTTAAAGCAAATTCAATCGATTGTTCTTGATCATCAAAAAGATTTTGAAAGAATTTACAATGCCATTCAAGTTGAACTGAAAAAAGAGAAGATTGTAATTGTCAACGAGAAGAAACTCTCAAAACTCCAGAAAGAATTTGTTGAGAACTATTTCAATGAAAAAGTGCGCACCAATATTGCTCCTTTAATGATTGAAAGTATTCCTGAATTGCCGCTTCTTCATGATAAGTCAATATACTTGGCATGTGTTATGACTAGCAGTACCAATTCGTTTATGAATAGCTATTCTTTAATAGAGGTGCCAACGCATTCGCTTCCACGTTTTATTATTTTACCAACCAATAAAGGTGAAAAAAATATTATCCTTCTTGAAGATATTATTCGATTTTGTTTGCCAAAATTATTTACTCAGTTTGGTTTTGATACCTTTGAAGGCTATATTATAAAAGTAACTCGTGATGCTGAATTAGATATTGACAATGATATCAATACCGACCTAATTTTAAGTATCGAAAAAGGTTTAAAAAACAGAAAAAAAGGTCGAGCTGTACGATTGGTTTTTGATAAAACAATTCAAAAAAATCTTTTAAGTTATCTAATCAAATTATTAAACCTCGATGTGCGTGAACATCTTGTTCCAGGCGGACGAATTCATAATTTTAAAGACTTTATGGATTTTCCACAAGAGGTTTTTCAAAAAAGATTAACACGTAATAAACCCTTTGTTCATCCACTTTTAACGCAACCAGTTCGAATTCTTGAAGTATTGAATAGTCGTGATGTGATGCTTCATTTTCCCTATCATTCTTTTGATTCAATTATCGATTTATTGCGTGAAGCAGCTATTGATCCATTTGTTGAAACCATCAAAATTACTTGCTATCGATTGGCAAAAGAATCGAAAATTGTAAATGCATTAATCAACGCGGTTCGGAATGGCAAAAAAGTGACTGTCGTGCTTGAACTGCGTGCTCGATTTGATGAAGAGGCCAATATTAAATGGAAAGGAATTCTTGAAGAGGAAGGTGTGCATGTAAAAGTAGGTTTGCCAGATAGAAAAATTCATGCTAAATTATGTCTCATTTCGAAAAGAGTTTCAAAAACCCTCAAACATTATGGGTTTGTAAGTACTGGCAATTTAAATGAAACGACAGCAAAATTTTATGGCGATCATTGCCTTCTAACTGCAAATAAATCTATTGTTTCAGATATTTCCAAAGTCTTTGATTATATCAGTAATCCTACAAATATTCAACTGCTTAAATCATGCAAGGCATTAGTAGTTTCGCCTTTGAATACAAGAACCTTTTTTCAAGAGAAAATTAAAAATGAGATTAAGCAATTTCATAATAAGAAAAAAGCAAGTATTATTCTCAAATTGAATAGCTTGGCCGACAATATTTTAATTCATGAAATTTATAAGGCAGTTGCTGAAGGTGTTGATTGCAAATTAATTATACGAGGTATTTGTTGTGCACAAACTTCAAATAAAAAGTGGTCTCAACCCATTCAAGCAATAAGTATAGTAGATGAATATCTAGAGCACGCTCGAATATTATATTTTAATAATAATGGTAAAGATGATATCTATATTTCAAGTGCTGATTGGATGGTCCGAAATATCGATTATCGAATTGAAGCCACAACGCCTATCTATGATGCTGAACTAAAAGAAGAATTGAAAACGATTCTAAACATTCAATTAAGTGAAAACGAGAAAGCACGAATTTTAGATAATAAGCAGCTAAACAATTATGTAGTGAAAAATGAGGAAGAAGAATCGATTCGTTCGCAAGTTGAAATTTATAATTATCTGTGTCAGAAAAAGTATTAATGCCTAAGAGAACTTAACTTGCACGTAATTATAAAATATGAGATTAGCTGCAATTGATATTGGTTCTAATGCTGCCCGACTTTTAATAAGTGATATTACTACTTATAAAGATGGGACACTAGATTTTACAAAGGTAAACTTGGTAAGAGTTCCTTTGCGATTGGGTTTTGATGTTTTTGAAAATGGTACAATCTCAACTAAAAAAAGAGTTGAACTTTTAGAAACTATTCAAGCATTCAAACATTTAATGAATGTATATCAAGTAAAAGGGTTAAAAGTTTGTGCAACCTCAGCTATGCGCGATGCGACTAATTCAGCCGAAATTGTAGAAGAAGTCTATCAAGCAACCGGTATTAGAATTAGAATAATTACAGGGAGTGAAGAAGCCGAGATATTATATGAAACTCATTTGGCTGAGAATATGGATGACAAAAATATGTATCTCTATATTGATGTAGGAGGGGGGAGTACTGAGTTAACGTTCTTTGGGAAAAATAATCAAGTGATGAAAAAATCATTTGACATTGGAACAATAAGATTACTAAAAGGCAAAATTGAAGATGAAAATTGGGAGGATTTGAAATTGTACGTAAAAGGTATCAAAACGAATTTGCCATTAGTAGCTATTGGTTCAGGAGGCAATATCAATAAAATTTTTTCATTATCTAAAAGAAAACAAGGGAAGCCATTACCAATAGAAGTATTACGCGAATATTATAAAGAAATGAGTGCCATCACCGTTCAAGATCGAATTCATAAATACGGATTTAGAGAGGATAGGGCAGATGTTATTGTTCCGGCATTACAAATTTATACTTCTATTATGCGATGGGCAGGTATAAATGAGATTCTTGTTCCTCAAATTGGCCTAGCAGATGGTTTGATCAAACTTCTTTATCAAGAAATGAGCTTTACAAGCTTAATGGGTAAGCCCAAACCATTGACATAATTTTATATTGTTTTTAACCAACCCGTTATACTTAATCTTGGTTCATTTGTAACTAAAACTTCATGTAAGAGTTCACTACTTTTAAAAAATACACATTTGCCATTATTAGGTGAAATATTTTGAGATTGTTCTGCTTGTTCAATTCTTAATTCACCACCGTCTGCAATTTTCCAATTGGTATTTAAATAAACAATCATTGAAAAAGCACGTTGACCATTATTATTAAATTGATCGATATGTTTTTTATAAAAAGCACCTACAGGATAGAGTGTATAGTGAAATTCATAACTTTTAATTCCAGTATAACATGTTTCATTTAAATGAATGATAAACTTATCAATGATGTCAAGAAATGAATTTTCAAATTGATTATCATGACTCCTATCGAGCCAATGAATCATATCACTTCTTATCATTTTATCTTGCAGAATAACTGCACTATTGCCAACTCCAGCAGAATGAAGTTGATTTTC
>ENA-UOWO01001877-UOWO01001877.1-activated-sludge-metagenome-genome-assembly--contig:-NODE-1877-length-27081-cov-16.304744_pt1 | contig 27081 bp, 25 predicted proteins | sample MGYA00238148_ERZ761564 | MGnify/ENA primary metagenome ERZ761564 (study PRJEB28885, sample SAMN05720194) | activated sludge metagenome | isolation source: Anaerobic digester | place: USA...
CCTGCACCGCTTCGGATGAATTGCAGCCGGCTTCTGTTATCCTGCACTGCCCATTTCTATAATCAAACGGAGGATAAAGCCCTTCGCGCGCTTCAGAGTAATAATGAATATCAAGAACGTCCAAAAGCCTTCTTCCGTCCGCGTCTGACATGGCTTTCATCTGCTGAAGATAATACGGTACATACCAGTTATTTGCGCCCCTGACTGAATCCCAGTCATCTCCCTGCCCCATCATGGACCATATGCCAAAGAAGACCGGCCCCATTATCTGCGCCTGCGGGTCAACGTCTTTTACCGCTTTTGCAAGTTCCGCGCCCCTTGTCACCCATTCATAAGCGCCTACCGGCAACGGATGAATTCTGACATGCGTGGAGTTCCATAAATCACCTTCGTTATCAAGTTCATAGAACCTTACGCCGCCCGCGCCTGACAAGCCGTACCTGTTTACTATGTGCGCAACCTCTTCATCCGCGTAAACATAATTATCAAGAGTGTCCGGAGGAAGCGAAAACGCGGTGCCTTTTTTTGAAATCAAAGTTTTCCACCTTGCGGAAGGCGCGGTTTCGGATTCCAAAACATTTCCATTTTTGTCAGCCGCCACATAACCCGCCATAGGAAGGGTTATTAAAGGTTCATATCCCCTTGATATACAGTAATCTAAGAAATTATTAAGCACTGCGCCCGGCAGATTCGCGCAATCATCCGCGCTTACAGGATTTTCCTGAGAACCGCACAAAAAATTATCGCTTGAATGGTACCAGTCGGAACCGGCATTGCTGGCGCTGTTTTCCCAGTTATACGCGGTGATCCTGTTGCCGCCAAAACGCATGCAGGTTAAATTCTCATTACCCTCCATCTGCTGGTTTGTGCCGTAGATTAAAGGGCTTATAGCCGCCCTTTCAGAGGATGTATTAATGGTTATTGACGCTGAAAACGCCAAAAACGGGGCTGATAAAACCGCTATGAAAAGTATTATTCCTGAACGAAATACTTTATCCGCATTCAAATCCTAAAACCTCCTGGAAAATAATGATAAAATGTCAAAACTCCAAAAAAAACACGCCCCTTTTTCTTAAAACCTATTGTATAACACTGTTTTTTTAAAGTCAACAAGCCATAATGATATTGACAAAAACCTTTATTTATAATAAAATTTATCATTATTTTGAAAATCTTAAGGAGGTTTTTTAAAGCAATGCCAAATTTAAACGCGTCAAAGAAAGACTTAAGGAAAACAAAGAAAAGGACGGCAAGCAACAGCGCCGCTCTTCATAAGTTAAGGACACTTATGAAAAAAGCCAAAACAACAAAGGATTCCAAAGACGTTATCGCGGCTGTTTCTGTTATTGACAAAGCCGCCAAGAAAGGCATTATCAAAAAGAACGCGGCATCAAGGTATAAAAGCAGGATTGCATCTGCCGCAAACGCCAAAAAAGCTTAATTACCCGTTCTTTTCCTTTAACAGCGTAAAAAGTCTTTCAAACATAAGAGTCAAAACTGATTTTGCAAGATCCCGGTGGGAAAGTTTGATTTTCCTGTCGGCTTCCCTGAAAATTGAAACAACTTCCTCATAACGGACCTTCTTGAACAAGCGGGTCCGTTTTTCTTTTTCTATGAAGAACACTTTGCCGCCAAGCACGGCCCTTGCCCTGAAAGCATTTCCCTGCATTTCATAAAAGATATAGATGTAAAGATCCTTTATTGATGAAAAAACCGTGCCCAGAATAGCTTCCGGGCTGCTGTCATCATAAAGCGCGTCAAGTATCTTATACGCCTGCGCCGGCTGCATATTTTGTACCGCAGCCACAAGCGCCCAGATATCATAATCTTTTGTGACGCCGCGGACAGAATTAAAATCCTCTTTGGTAAGTTCTTTTCTGTCCCCGGCAAACAGCATAAGTTTGTCTATTTCATTCTTTATGGACGAAATGTCCCCGTTTGACTCCGTTATTATGTATTCGGCGACATCTGCGTCAATTGTCACGCCGTTTTTCGCGGCGTATTCGGCGGTCCATTTTCCAGGAAGTTCCGCGGCCTGGTTTTTGGAAACTTCAATCAGATTTCCTTTCCCGATGCCCCTGGCTTTAAGCTCTTCCCGTCTGGCAGGTGTAATTTCTCCGGATGTCGTCATCAAAAGGCATGTACCCGCGGGTATAGACTTCAGGATATCAAATATTTTCCCAAGGTTTTCTTTGTTTAATTTGTAGAATTCTTTCAGGATTACCAGTTTTACCGGCGAAAACATGGACGCCGTAAGTACGGCTTCTATGGCTTCATCAACCGACGCTGCTGTTTCCTTTTCTGAATAATCAAAAACCTGTACTGCGGAAGGGTCGTCGGCGCCTTTAAACAGAGCGCGGCGTATTTCTTCCGCGGTTTCGCGGGTATAAAAATCGTCTTCAGCAGCAATTATGTAAAATGATTCGGTTTTTGAAAATGACAAAGCCATTTTAGTCTTTTATCTCAAAAAAAGTCATTGCTATCTTTCTTCCGTTCAGGTAAAGGTCGGCATGATACAGGCCAATCTCATCAGGCAACAGCCCCTGCCCGTTTTCCGGGTACATCTGTTTAATGCCTATATAGTCCGCCACCACGTAAGGAAGGTATTCCCTGTTGTCCACAGTTACTTTTTTATTCTCTGACAAGCTTCTGTCCCAGTTTAATATCTTTTCCGCTATTGTCTTTCCAGAAGGAGAAATAATCCTTAACTCAAATATATTGGATATCTCCACTTCTTCCGTATTGGCGCCGGAATACACGGCATAGGGATTTTCAAAATAGTGGTTTCTTTGTTTCATACCCGGCGATAACTGTTTGTCCGGAAAAAGCAGATACGCCCAGTACTGAACAACCTGGTGCTGCGCGCGGAAAAACCAGTTGGTGGTATCAGCAGGATAGTTATTGATAAGCCCGCTGCACGTTGTTATATGGCCTATAAGCACAGGCGATGTTTTTTCCGCGAAGGCCGGCGAAAAAAGCGCGCACAGCGCCGCGGCTATAATAAGGCGTTTCAATTCATGCTCCCGTATATTACTCTTCTCATTATCTTGGACGAAAGCTGGTCAAGCACCCTCTGCCTTGCGCGTTCTTCGTCTTCGGCTGGCATTCCAAGGTTATTTACAACGTAATATGTTGTTTCTTCCCACATATCCTTTGTCAGCCAAAGTTCGCGCTGCTGCTTGTTGTCAAAGAAGGTTATGTTTACGTATATCCTTAACCTGTACTGCTGCGGCACCTGATTATTGTCAAACAATATCGGGGTCTGCGCGTATTTGGTAATGGCGCATTTTATTACCGCGTCGGACTGATATTCGTCAAGTATGGTCACCCTTCCGTCAGCAAGAAATTCATCAATTGTCTTCTGCGTGACATACTGTTCAAGTCCGTATTTGTCGGTTTTGTTTATAAACACCGGAACTGAAATGGTTTTAACATCAGGCGCAAGGTTGGGCTGCGGAATATAAGAGGCGCATCCTGCCGCCAGCGCCGCTAAAACCAGCAGTCCTAACATGACTTTTTTCATTATTATTACCTCCTTTTTTAAAATCCGGCTTTTATTATTTTACTACAATATTAAGCAATTTGTTGGGTACAAATATCTTTTTTACTGTTTCTTTTCCTTTTGTCCATTCAAGCACTTTGTCCGACGCGAAAGCCGCGGCTTCCGCTTTTTCCTGCGCCGCGTTAAGTTCAAGCTTTACCTTGTCCCTTATTTTACCGTTGACCTGAATTACAAACTCCACGCTGTCTTCAACCGTAAGCGCGTCATCATATGACGGCCACTTTGCTTTAAATATGCTGTCTTTATTGCCAAGCATTTCCCAAAGTTCCTCGCTGAAATGCGGCGTCATGGGCGCCATTAACAGCACCATGCTTTTAACCGCGAATTTAATGACAGGAGCGTCTTTGACCGGATCAAGCTCTGTCGCGTTAAAGACGTTAAACATTTCCATAAGGGCGGCAACAGCAGTGTTAAACTGCTGTTCAACGCCTATATCATTTGTCACTTTTTTAATGGTCTGGTGCGTCTTTCTTACAAGTTTTTTCTTTGATTCATCAAGCGAAGCGTAATCAAAAACATCAGCCGCGTTTTTAACAGAGTCAATGTACTGGGTGCATTTTCTCCACACCCTGTTTATAAACCTGTTTGCGCCCTCAACCGCTTCATCGTTCCATTCAAGGTCGGCCTGGGGCGGCGCGGCAAACAGCATAAATAGCCTTGCCGTGTCAGAGCCGTATTTTTCTATCATATCATCGGGGCTTACTGTATTGCCCTTTGATTTGCTCATCTTGTTCCCGTCTTTTATTACCATTCCCTGCGTCAGAAGTTTCTTAAACGGCTCGCTGCAGCTTATCAGCCCCAAATCGCGCATTACATAGGTAAAGAACCTGGCGTAAATAAGGTGCATGCACGCGTGTTCCGGCCCTCCCACGTACTGGTCAACAGGTAATAATTTATCGGCTATATTTTTATCAATAGGCAGGCTGTTGTTTTTTGGGTCGCAATAGCGGATAAAATACCAGGACGAATCCACAAAAGTGTCCATTGTGTCGGTCTCTCGCCTTGCCGGGCCGCCGCATTTCGGGCATACGGCGTTTAAAAATGACTTTGAAGTTTCAAGCGGGTTTCCCTTGCCCGTAAATTCAATGTCACGCGGAAGTTTTACCGGAAGGTTTTCTTGCTTTTCCATCACAACGCCGCACTTATCGCAGTATAGAGCCGGTATAGGGGTTCCCCAGTAGCGCTGGCGTGATAACAGCCAGTCTTTTAACCTGTAGTTAATCTCTATCTTTGCCATGCCTTTATTATTCATCCATGAAGCTATTTTTTTCTTTGCTTCATTATTGTTCATGCCGTCAAATTCGCCTGAATTTACAAGCACGCCTTCATCTTCATAGGCGTCCGTCATTTCTTCAACCTTTAAAGTTTTATCTTTGGGCTGAATTACCACAATCATAGGCAGGTTATAATTTTTTGCGAATTTAAAATCGCGGGAATCGTGCGTGGGGACAGCCATGATGGCGCCGGTTCCGTAATCCATAAGCACGTAATTCCCTATCCAGATGCGGACCTTTTTGCCGTTAACGGGATTTATTGCGGTCTCGCCGGTATCAACGCCCTCTTTTTCAAGGGTTAAAAGCGTATCAACGGTGACATCCATATTCTTTACTTTTTCCCTGAAATCATCAATCTCTTTCTGTTTTTCTTTTGAAGCCCTTGCCCTTATTTTATCAACCATGGGGTGCTGCGCGGCAAGAACGACATACGTCGCGCCGAATATGGTGTCAGGCCTTGTCGTAAAAACAGGAATTTCTTCGCCGGTTTTTTCTTCCTTAAAAAGAATCCTTGTCCCTTCGCTTCTGCCTATCCAGTTTTTCTGCATGGCAAGGACGCGTTCTGGCCATTCAATCTTATCGTGGCCGTCAAGCAGTTCCTGCGAATAAGCCGTGGTCTTAAAAAACCACTGCGTAAGGTCTTTCTGAACCACCGTGTTTTCACAGCGCCAGCATTTGCCTTCCTGTACCTGTTCGTTGGCAAGCACTGTGCCGCACGATTCGCACCAGTTTACGGCGGATTTTTTTCTGTACGCGAGCCCTTTTTCAAAAAACTTTATAAAGAGCCACTGGTTCCATTTATAGTAGGTTTCATCGCACGTGGCAACTTCCCTGTCCCAGTCGTATGACATTCCAAGTTTTTTAAACTGTGAACGCGCGTGCGCTATATTGCCGTATGTCCAGTCAGCCGGATGGACCTTATTTTTTATGGCGGCGTTTTCCGCCGGAAGGCCGAACGCGTCATAACCCATCGGGTGAATTACGTCTTTGCCCTGCATCCTGTTGTAATGAGCAAGCACATCGCCTATTGAATAAACGCGTATATGCCCCATGTGAAGGTAGCCGGAAGGATACGGGAACATTTCCAGCACGTAATATTTTTCACCTTTGCCCGTGGACTTAAAAGTTCCATTTTCTTCCCATTTTTTATGCCATTTTATTTCATTTTCTTTATACGGATAATGCTCTGACATATATAATTTCCTCCTGATTATTTAAACAATGCATAAATTATATCACGAAAAAACGGGAAGTTGAAAGATAAAAAAACGGAGGTACGGATGGTCAGAAGGTCGGATGGTCGGCTGAAAAAACTAAGAACAAATACTTCTGCCGCGGGCTAAAGACCCGCGTCTACCAGATCCAAATCTAACCGTCGTTTCTTCCGACCTTCCGACCTTCTGACCCTCCAACCTTCTGACCCTCCGACCTTCTGACCCTCTGACCCTCAATTCTTTACTCTTTCATATAAAAACAAAACCGGCGGGGGCTTTCGCCTCCGCCGGCTGTTATACTTACAGACACCGCATAAATCAGACTACTTTGCCGCGGGGTTTGTCGCTTTTTCCATCAATTCAAGGTGCGCGTAACGCTCATCAATTGTCTTCTGAATCTGGGCGATAATTGCCTTGCTCTTGTCATCGCCTTTCATAAGATGTTTGAACCTTACCTGAAGTTTAAGGAATTCTTCAACAGGTTTCCTTTTTTCCACGGGATTCTTAAACGTTATTGTGTAAACGCCGTTTTCCACTTCATAAAGGGGCCAAAGGTTGGTTTCAACAGCCATCTTTGACATCTTAACAGTCTGGGACATGTGGTATCCCCATCCCGGAACACACGGTGAATATACGTTTACAAACTTAGGCCCTGTTATTGCCCATGCCTTTTCAAATTTCTTTGTGGCGTCCTGCCAGTAGCCTATTGTTGTCTGTGCAACATAAGGAAGGTCGTGCGCAACCATAATTTCGGTCAAATTCTTGCTTCCCTGTGTCTTGCCTGATACGGCCTTACCCGCAGGCGACGTCGTGGTATGCTGTCCAAACTGGGTCGCGCCGGAACGCTGAACGCCTGTGTTCATGTATGCTTCGTTGTTGTAGCAAACATACATCATGTCGTGGCGCCTTTCCATTGCTCCTGAAAGCGACTGCAGCCCGATATCATATGTTCCGCCGTCTCCGCCTAACGCAAGAAATTTAACGTTCTTGTCATACTTGCCCTGTTTCTTCAAAGACTGCCACGCGCCTTCTATGCCGCTGCAGGTTGCCGCGGAGTTTTCAAAAGCGTTGTGCAGGAAAGGAGTTTTCCACGCTGAAAAAGGGAAAATTGTGGATGTTACTTCAAGGCATCCTGTGGCTGAAACAACCACGATAGGATCGCTTGTTGAACCAAGCACCTGTTTTAAGAATATCGGGAAACCGCATCCCGCGCAGGCCCTGTGTCCGCCTATAAACTTTTCTTCAACCAATGCTGACTGTTTCGGATTCGCCATTGTTATGCCTCCTTTAAGCCAAGGTACTTGACTTCATTGCTGCCCTTGGTGTCTTTGGATATGTTTCTGAATACATTCTTGATATCTTCTATGTAAATTTCCCTGCCGCCAAGGCCATAAATGTAATTATGCATCGGTTTGGCAATGCCCGCGTCATAAAGGGCCGCTTTAATTTCGGTTGCCACAGGGCCTGCCTGCGTGTTCATTGCTTCGGAGCGGTCAAGCACAACTATGCCTTTGCATTTCTTCAGCGCTGCTGCAAGTTCTTCAGCCGGGAAAGGCCTGAACATTCTTATCTTGATAAGGCCGCACTTTATGCCTTCCTGCCTTAACTCTTCAATGGCGGCTTTTGTTGTGCCTGCAGTTGAACCAAGGCATACAAGAACATAGTCAGCATCGGATGTTTTGTATTCTTCAAAGAAACCATATTCTTTGCCGAATACTTTTCCAAATTCTTTGCCGATATCAAGTATGGCTTTTTTGGCGTTCTTCATGGCTTCGTGCTGGGCTTTTTTGTGTTCAAGGTAATAATCCGTAAGCACGATTGAACCGACTGTTATCGGTTTTTCAAGGTTCAACACATTATACGGAGGGTTGTATTCGCCTATGAATTTTTTTACTTCGGCGTCCGGATATGTTTCAAGCCTTTCCATTCCGTGGCTTATGATAAAGCCGTCGGTTGTAACCATTGCCGGAAGGCTTACGTCTTTTCTTTCGGCGATTCTGATTGCCTGTATCATGTTGTCATAAGCTTCCTGGGAATTTTCGGAGAAAATCTGAATCCATCCGCTGTCGCGTTCAGCCATTGTGTCGCTGTGGTCGCAGTGGATGTTAATCGGGCCGGAAATGGCGCGGTTAACGTCAGCCATTACTATCGGCAGCCTTAACGAAGCGGCAATGAACAGAATTTCATGCATGTAGATAAGGCCCTGCGATGAAGTTGCCGTCATTGTCCTTGCGCCGGCCGCAGCGGAACCCACGCAGGCGCTCATCGCGCTGTGTTCTGATTCCACGGTTATAAGGTTTGTGTTTACAAGCCCGTCATTTACAAACGAAGAAAATATCTGCATTATTTCCGTAGCCGGTGTTATCGGATACGCCGCGCAGACATCAGGGTTAATCTGACGCATGGCTTCTGCCATTGCTTCATTCCCTGTCCTTGCTACAATAGTCTTTTCCATTATATTTTATCCTCCTGTTTTCTGTTTTTGTTTGGTTATTTAACGCCGAATTTTTCTTTGGCGTCTTTAAGCGATACCATTAATATTGCGGCCTTTTCGGCAAATGTCGGGTTCTTGGCGCCGTCAAAGCTGTCTATCTTGGCGTTCGGATCATCCTTTTTCACCGCGTTTATGGCTATTGTTGTCTTTGGGCATTCTTCGGCGCAGACTCCGCATCCTTTGCAGTAAGCGTAATCATACTCCGCGCGTTTGCCGTCCTTTACTTTTATCGCGTGGTCCGGGCAGAAGGCCCAGCAGTTCATGCACTGTATGCAATTCTTTTCCTGCCATACAGGCACCTTGCTTCTCCAGTCGCCTGTGTGAAAATGTTCGGACGTGCCGCTTTCAACGACCCCGCCCACGTTTAAGTCTTTCCATCCTTTAATATTGGGTTTGGTTGACATTATTTTTTTACCTCCTCATAAGCCTGTGAAATTGCTTTTAAGTTGCCTTCTATAACTTCGGGTTTTGTCTTAAACTTCTTTTCAAGTTTCTTTTTGGTATCGTCAAGGAATGCCTGCAGCGGCATAAGGTTTGTTGCGCCAAGCAGTGCCCCTATCATAGGCGTGTTCGGAATAGGTTTGCCGATTGTGGCCTGAGCTATTTTTGACGCGTCAATAACAACCACTTTGCCTTTCCATGAAAACCTTTTTTCCACTTCTGCCTTGTCAAAAGGCGTGTTGACAATTAATGTGCCGTTTGCCGGAAGGCCTTTGGTAACGTCTATGGCATCCATAAGCGTTTCATCAAGTACAGCAACAACATTCGGCGCGATTACAGGCGAGTGAATTGTAATTTCTTCATCCGCAATCCTGTCATAAGCCGCGACAGGGGCGCCCATTCTTTCAGGTCCGTATTCCGGGAATGCCTGAACATACTTTCCGGCATTAACCGCTGCTTCTCCAAGAAGAAGCGCGGCGGTCTTTGCTCCCTGACCGCCTCTTCCGTGCCATCTGATTTCTACCATATTCTTCATTACAGCGCACCTCCTTAAGGTGTATAGAAATTTGACATTAAATGCCTGTGTTTTTTGTTTCAGGTTATCAGTTTTGCTGATAAGCTAACAAAACATAGATATATTACCCCTGCAAGGATAAAAAATCAAGGATAATATTCAAAATGAAAAAGGCAGGGCTTATTATGCCCTGCCTTTTATAAACACTATATTTTAAAGGGTTATTCTACGGTTAATACGCCTTCCTGACAAGAAGCAATTGTACCGCTTCCGGTCCTTACAGACGGTACTGCGTCTGATTCACCATACAAATCAATATGCCATATCCCGGGAACCTCTGTCCCTGCAACGTGATAAAACATCTGCAGGCCGGAAATTCCGGGCGTCTGGCAGGTTAACAGTTCTGTTTTAAGCAGATTATTCCCCGCGTCATACAAAGCTACGCGCGTATTCTGTGTGCAGTAATTAACTTTTATGGTAAAGGCATTGCAGTTGTTAAGCTTATAACCAAAGAATTTTATCAGCGTCAGCTGCCCGTGGTAAACTGCAACTTTATTGGCACAAGGCGGCGTGGGCGTGGCAGTCGCAGGCGCAAAAGAAACTGTGAATTCATAAGTGTCTTCAAAACCCGCGTCAGCTCCGTTATAAACAGCGGGCGGATTGTACCCGGCAGCCATTATGGCAACGTGCCACGGAGCGCTTATGTTTTCTGTTTCTGTTGAAGTATATTCATATGAAAGAACTCCGCCATAACCGGAATAAGCGTTTCTTGTCGCAATAATATTATCCGCGCCGTCATATATTGCTATCCTGTACTGAAGATTTGCCGCTACGCAGGAACCTGTAAAGCTTCTGTTTTTGGTTAAAACATTATAATCGTTGTTGTCTTTTATCTTTGCGGTCAGGCATGCAACAACCGGCGTAATTGTGGGTGTCATGGTTATCGTCGGCGTAAGCATTAGCGTATGCGTGACAGTGGGCGTGACCGATGTCTGCGGGGTACATGCAGGCGGAGCAGTGCATATAGGGACAAGAGAATTAAATACATTATTTGTCTCATTAAACTCCGTTATATTTGATGTTGAATCAACGGTAATGACGGAATTGTTCGGCCACGATCCGCCGGGAAAAAATACCGTGCTTTCAGCGCCAGCCGGCATCGCGCCGGTAACCTGCTGCGTGCCGTTCCCCTGCATTGTTATTTCAATAAATCCAACAGCGGCCCCGGAGCCGATATTTTTTATAACAACCCTTGTGCCCACGCCGCCTTCATCCCCGTTAAGGCAGCTGTGCGGAAATTCAAGCTGTGTTACAGCCGATAATACAATAAGATCAGGCAAGCCTGCTGTCTGGCTGCCTGTGGGGGTTGGAGTCGGAGTCCGCGTGACAGTCGGCGTATACTGGGTCAACGTCAAAGTTGCAGTCAGTGTTGATACATGCAAAGTATTTGTGGGCGTGTTTGTGGGCTGCATAGTGCATAAAGGAGGAGGCGTTAAAGTCAGCACATATGTCTGAAAAGTATTATTTGATTCATTGGATTCGGTTATGCTGTTGGAAGGGTCAACCATAGCGCTTACCATAGAGCCGGATGCCGGAGCGTTTTCCACCCAGACATTTTCCGTTTCTCCCGGCGCAAGCCCGCCGTTGTACGCGTAACTTATAATAACGCCGTTAACATCCAAAGAAACAGCGCCTGTAACCGTTACGCATCCCTGATTTTTAAGGTGAATCATAAATCCGGGGTGGCTGTAATTATCCACACATCCAAATGTTACGCCGCTGAAACCCTGCGCTATGCCGGTAATTATAAAATCCGGAAGCGCGCATCCCGAAGTAACTGTCTGTGTGGGGGCAGGAGTAGTAATGCCCGGAATTACAGGTGTTAAGTCCGGAGTTGTCGGATTTCTTTTTGGATTGCAGCCGGTATTTAAAACAAGCGCGGTTATAAAAGTCAGCAGAATGAATCCTGTTAATTTTTTCATAAGAACCTCCCCTATACGCTTTTAACTTATCCTATCTTCTTTGACAAGTTTGCCCGGGAAAAGTTCCATGAATTATTATAATATATTTTTCTTAAAAAGGCAGGTCCTCGTCGTCATTGCCTTTTTTTCCGCTGTAGTCTTCGGGCTCTTCTTTAACAACAGGCGGCGCGACCGGCACGGATTTTTCCAGGTCATTAAATTCATCATATGCCGGCTGTTCGTCAACGCCTATGGAATCGTCTGAATCTGCTGAAAGCGCCTGTTTTTTGCCGTTTTTGTATACGCCGCGTTCAATAAGCGCGCCGTTTTCGTCATATGTTTCGTACGGCCCTTCAAGTTCATTATTAACAGCGGTCATATCGGATTTTAGCGACCAGTTTGAATGGAACGTGCATATTTTGCCGTCAATGACTTTGCCTTCCTTTGTCACTGTGCCGTCCTTTTCATAAATCCATTTTGCAACTTCTTCTTTGCCGTTATAAAACACCATCGTTGATGCCTGCTGTTTCCACCAGCCCCTTGTGTACGATATCTCCTGCCCCTGAGACAGCCTTTTCTGGCCGGGATATGGCATGCTTGTCTTGCAGTCCGGAAAACCCGTGCAGCTTAAAAACTTGCCGAATTTTCCCTGTTTTAACACCATCTGTTTACCGCATTTGGAACATATTATTTTCTCGCTCATTTTTCCTCCATAATAAATTGCTTTTTTATTGGCCAAACATCCCTTTAAGCATATCCGCGGCTTCCTGTGCAGCCTTTTCCTGCATCTTTTTACCTGCGTCTTCACCTTCATCTTCGTCGTTGTCTGTGTCGTCTTCATCAACTTCTTTGCTGTTTTGTTTTTCATTGGCTTTAACTTCACTTTTTTTAACCGCCGGCTGCATTCCTTTTAATAAATTATCCATATCCATAATTTTAATATCTGCCGGTATTACAAATAAAGAGTCATCGGCTTTTATATTCTTTTTAAGTGAAAGGATATCGGATTTATATTTTGACTTCGGGCCTTTCAGCGTTTCCGAAACAGTCCTGTAAATAAAACCGTCAGCGCCCCTCCACTCTTTCACTTTCATGGCATCATCTTCGCCGGCCGTATATTCCCAAACCGTGCAGGCGATTCCATTGATGGTTTCAGAACCGGTTTTTTTTGCTTTATCCCTGTATTCAGAAGCCATATTGGACATCTTCTGCGGATTTGAAACGCTGTTATTGGAATACTTAAAACCGCTTTTTGAAGCGGGAGTATACATATAAGTCGCATCTTCCTTTACTATTATGACCTGATTTTCGTTTTTGCCCGTATCAGGATTTTTATACGCCCCGTCTATCCTCATCTTTTTATTCTTATAGGTTATTTTCTGATCCATGGACATCGGGTATTCGCCTTCCACAACAGTTTTCAGTTCCCACGAAGCGCTTTTGTAAGGTATGTATTCAAAAACATCCGCCGCGAATGAAGCCGCGGCCAATAAAGAAACAAAAATAACGGCCGATAAAATTCTTTTCATATTTTTCTCCTTTTAAAATTTATCATTCAGCGATGAAGGTTCTTTGTATTTTACCGAATGTTTTTTGCATATCATGTTGGAAGCAATCCTTCCCGATTCATAAATGGTGGGAAGGCCGCTTCCGGGATGCGTGCCGCCGCCTGTAAGATAACAGTTATCCAGGCATTCAAATTTATTACGCGGCCTTAAATACAGCATCTGCGTAAGGTTGTGGCCAAGATTAAAGGTAGCTCCGTAATACACATTAAGGTCATCGCGCCACGTTTCAGGCGTGTAAACCCTTTCTTCTTCTATATTTTCCATAAGGTCTTTCATTTCTGTCCTTTTTACCACTTCTTCAAGCACCCGTTTTCTAAACGCGTCTTTTTCTTTCTTCCAGTCAATATTGCCTTTTAAACTGGCAACCGGCACAAGGATATAAATACCTGATTTACCTTCAGGCGCAAGCGTGGGGTCAATTATTGATGCGTTCTGAACATAAAAAGATATCTGATCTGAAAGCTTCAGCCGCGTGAATATATCTTCCACGTTTTCCCTGTATTTCTCGGCAAAGAAAACGTTGTGATGAGGCATATCATATTTCTTTTTCACGCCAAGGTATAACATGAATATGGAGCAAGAGTATTTTCTTTTGGCAAGATTTGCGGGGCTGTATTTTTTAACCTGCTTTTTGTCCATAAGGGATGTTGCCGCGTAGGAAAAATCCGCGTTTACTATAACTTCATCGGCGTTTACTATTGTATCGTCTTCAAGTTCCACGCCTGTGGCTTTTTTTCCGCTGTTAATTATCCTTTTTACGGGCGTATTAAGTTTTAATTTCCCGCCTTCTTCGGCAAATACTTTTGCCATAGCGTCTGAAATTTTATTCAGCCCGCCTATTACGTGATAAATCCCCCATTTATGCTCTATGTACGCTATCATGGCAAAAGCAGCCGGGCATTCCCATGCTGACATTCCCAGATACTTTGACTGAAAAGTAAAGACAAACCTTAACTTTTCCGGCTTAAAATACTTACCCAGCGCGTTAAAAACGCTTTTGCCAAGGTCCAGGTGAGGCAGCGCTTTTAAAAGCGGGTTTTTCATCATATCAAATATGGAAGAATACGGTTTCTGCAGGCACGGAAACAGATATTTCATCCTTTTTTCTTCATTCTTTAAATATGACGCTAACCCTTTGCCTTCACCGGGAAATATTTTTTCAATCTCTTTTTCCATTTTTTCATGGTCATCTGTTACAAGAACCTGTTTATCCGTAAACTTTAACCTGTACATGGGGTCAAGCTTATGAAATTTAAGGTAATCTTCCGAATTTCTTCCTGTTTCCGCAAACATCTCATCAAGAATAAACTTCATCATAAGGAAGGTGGGACCGGTGTCAAAAGTGTACTGCCCAAGTTTAATGGCGGCATTACGCCCGCCTACAACGCCCGCTTTCTCATAAATGGTGACGTCAAATCCGCGGTGCTGAAGTATCATACCTGCGGTTAACCCGCCGGGTCCCGCGCCTACAATTACCACTTTTTTCTTTTCCATTTCACTTTCCCCCTTTGGTCTTTATATGATTGCCTGCCTGATTAATATTCCACATTTTAACGTAAGTGTCCATATCAAATTTTCTTTTTAATCCCGCGGCGTTCATGTACCTTACTTTGCCGAATATTTCCCTTTCGCCCCACGGCCTGTCATGCTTGCCAAAACACCAGGCAGCTCCGGCGTAACCGTTGGGGTCGCGCCCGTCAAGTTCATATTTATCATTCAGGTACAATATTGTTTGATACGCCTCTTCAGGCGATGCCGCCCATTCAATTATTTTCTTGCCCCAGTACATCCTCATATAGTTGTGCATCTTGCCGGTTATAACCATCTGGCTCTGCGCGGCGTTCCAGTATTTATCATGTGTGGCGGCGTTTTCAAGCTGTTCACGCGTATACAGATATTCCCTTTTATCCGATGAATGATTTATAAGCGAGCGTTTTGCCCACGGAGGAATACATTCAAAATTATCATAGTCCTTATTGTAATATACAAAGTTTACGGCAAGTTCGCGCCTTATTATAAGTTCGTCAAGAAACTTGTCAGCGCCCGGGCTTTTGGACTTTAAAACTTCAAGGGCGATATATACGGGTGAAATCTGGCCAAAATGCAGGTATGGGCTTAAATCAGATTCTATGTTTTTATCCGGATGGCTCCGTAAATTACCGTATACCGCAAGCTTTTTTTGTATGAATATTTTAAGCTTTTTTTTTGCCTCTGACGTGCCGCCTGTAAATTCAGCCGAAGGGCTTACGTCCTTTTTTATGCCGGTTTTTTTCAGAGTATTCTCTATATTTTCAATATCCATCCCCTTTGTTTTTATATTAAGGGAGCTTTTTACAGGCATAACAGGCGCGCCGCTTTTCAGGTATGCAGGAACCAGCGCGTTTATTTTTCTTCTTATTGTCGCCGCGGAATATTCCTCCTTTGGCGACGCGGCTTCAACCGGAACCACAACATTGCTTTCAGCCGCGTAAAAAGCGCATTTTATTTTTTCAAGGACAGACTCCCGCCAGATTCTTTGTAATTTTGTATAACCCGTATCAGACACAACCAAAGCGGCTTTTTTTGCATATTCAGCGGCAGCCGCGTCCGGTTCGGCATTAATTATGGCAAGCTGAATCCTCTTTTTCAAAAGCGCGGCTTTTGTTTCTTTAAGCCCCTGCATCATAAAGAAATAATGCCTGTAATTGGCGGAAGGATAAGCGCCGGACAGGCCAAAAACAGCCAGAAGCGGAAGTTTTAATTCGTTTGATTTTCTTGCGGCGAAATCAAGCGCGTCATTATATTCGACGCGCTGTGACGCCTGCATCCAGTAAAGCACATATCCGCCTTTTAGTTCAGGCAAATCATTTAACCTTTTTACCCGTTCATTTGCCGCCATATAAAAACATTCTCCCCGCGCTTTTTATCTCAGTCGCCGCCGGCAAGTTCTTCCGGGTACGGTTCAAAAAACGTCTGGCTTAAAAGGTATTCTTCATTAAACCTTACGGCAAAAAGTTTTAAGATATTAAGCGGCAGCGCCGGAATTATTTTGCCCTTCTGATATTTTTCCAGCATCTGAAGAAAAAAAGTTTTTTCATCTGCGGATATGCCGGTCTTAAAATATCCAAAAGCGTGCATCATAGTATTGACTGTATTTGAAACTTTGGGCATTGACGATAAAACATTTAAAAGATGCTCCTTATATTCCGTGCATAATTCCGTGTATTTTTTGTTCCCGTGCGCCGATAAAAGCCTTCCCATCTTTCTCATCAAAACCTGGTTATAGGACATAAACAGAAGTTTGTTTTCGGAGTGATATTTTAAAAGGCCGGAAATTTTGCCGCCTTTTTCCGCTTCCCTGAACGCGGCAATGGCAAATATGGACTTTAAAAAGTGGTCCCTGATGGCGGAATTCAAAAGCCTTGCTTCGTCTTCAACAGGTATGCCCGGATAATATTCAGGTACTTTTCCGCCAAAAAAACCGGCACCCTTTTTTGTAAGCATCATGCCGTTTTTACCGTATATCTTTACATCCTTAAAACCCGAAGACGGTGATTTGGATTTAAGCACAAATCCGTCAACTTCTCCAAGTTTTTTTAGATATGAATGCGCCCACACGTTCATTTTTTCGGTAAAATCCGCGCCTGTTTCCGGCTGTATAAGCCGCAGTCCGTGCATCTTTGCGTCATCAGATACGATTCGTACGGGTTTTCTGGGCGTGCCAAGGCCTATGGCTGTTTCCGGGCATTCGGTTACGGTATCGGCAAATTTCATCAGTTTAAAGACAAAGTCGCTGTTCACCTTCTGCCCGTCATATCTGCACGCGCAGGTTTCAATACATTTGCTTATGTAAAGCTTTGGCCTGGCTGTATGCTTGTGTTTCACTTAAAGCATCTGCCCTTCCATTTCCCAGTTATTCATCTTTTTTATCTCTTCCCAGTAAGGGCTTGTTGACAGGTGTTCTTTAAACGCCTCCAGAAAATCGCCCTTGTCCGTCCTGTCTGTGCTGCGCCCGGCTTCTGTCATGGATTCTTCCCATTCTTCATTCCATTCCACCATGTCATAAAACTCCCATGCTTTATCGCCGTTGCCTCCGTAAATTAAGCCAAGCATGTATTCCCAGACATAGGATATAAACTCATTTTTATTTTTCTCGGCGTATTCGCGCATTTCTTCTTCAAGTGGCGGCGACTTTTTCATAAGGGCTGGGTTAAGCAGGTATACTCCGTCTTTATAACTTAAAATAACCTTTGGCGCGGTATCCCCGCCAAAACTTGCCCACCAGTTCAGAAATGTGCAGTCGTTTCCGATAAGTTCCGGCACTCCGTCGCCGTTTAAATCTTTAAAAGAAATCCCTTCGCTTAAGCCCTTAATCTCCGCCATCAGTTTAAAGTCATCCTCCGCGGAAAAAACTGAATATACGTTTGAACAGCTGTCTTTTTCCGAATATGACTGAAGGACAAAATCCGGCTTATTATCGCCTGTTAAGTCGGAAAAAGTTTCGGGATTTGCTTTATCAGCGCCCAGCGCTACAATTTTAAAACCTTCTTTTTCACCGGCTTGTTTATTAATTACCGTTTTGCCGTCTTTTATTACCTCAAATACTTTACCTTTTTCCGTTACCTTAATATTAACCGCGCCGGCGCTTTTCTTAGGTGAAACAGTTTCAGAAGATTTTTTATCGCCGTTTTTTTCCGCCGTGGCCGTTGTTTCAACGCCCTGAACCGCGGCAGAATCTCCCTGTTTGCCTTCCTTACCCGTGCTCCTGCCGCATTTTAATACAAGAAGCAGTGCAATAAGTATTATTACTATAGCCGCAATTACCACTATCCGTTTTTTATTATTCATCATTATTTTATTGCCGCTTTTATTTTGTCAAAAGCCGTTTTGTTTCTTGCGGTTGAAGCAAGGCCCTGCGCGCTTATGTATTCGCCCGCGTGCGCTATTCTTTCTTCGGATATCGGATGTGTTGACAGCATCTGTTCAAGCATGCCCGGTTTTGACGTCCTTAACTTTAACAGAAGTTCCTGCACATCAATCATTGCTTTTGGGTCATATCCCGCGGCAGAAGAAAGGAAAGCGCCCTGTTCGTCAGCTTCAAATTCGTTTTCCCTGGAATTTTTTGCAAAGAGAAAGTTTAAACCGATTGCCGATACCATAGAGGCAATCTGCGATTTGGTTGTGCCTTCTTCGCCTTTGGACATCATATTTTCAACATAAGCAAGGCCGTACTGCGCCACAAGCTGGCGCTGCATCTGCTTTACGCTGTGTTTTTTGGCTATATGCCCTATTTCGTGGCCTATTACAGCCGCAAGCTGCGCTTCGTCATTTAAGTTTTTTATTATGCCTGATGTAACGTAAACAAAACCTCCCGGTACTGCAAAAGCGTTTATTTCCGGCGAGTCCACAACCGTAAAAGTATATTTTAACGTGCTGCGTTCAGACTTTGCCGCAAGTTTGCCGCCCAATGCGGAAACATAGGACTGAACCGTTGTATTGGCAAGCGCCTTATACTGAACATCCACCTGGGCCTTTGTAGCAAGCCCCATCTGTGATTCCATTGATTCCGGAATTAAAACCGGATCGTACTTTGTTGAAGTTAAAGTGGCGCACGAAGTGATAAAAAACAAAGCCATTACAAACGAAAGTATCCTTTTCATAAGTATCTCCTTTAAAATTTTCCGGATATACCGGTTATTAAGTATCCGTCATTTATCTTTGTAACAAAGTAAGCGGCTTCATCGGTTCCGGTGTCAAAATATCTTACCCACTTTACCGCGCCCTTATCATCAATATACAAAAGCATTATATCACAGGTTTTATTTATCCCGCAAGACACTCCGGCAGCCACCGCATTGCTGCCGTCTTTTTCTATCCAGTATGCCGCTTCATCGCCCGCGGTTCCCACGGAACGCACCCAGCGGCAATTTCCCAAAGCGTCAACGCTTATCAAATATGCATCAGAACCGCCTTCGCCGAACGATTCGGTCACACCCGCGGCAATTATGCCGCCGTTTTTGACGCCGCATAAAGAATACGCGCGTTCAAAATACTCTCCTCCGTATGTAAAATTCCACATGTTGGAGCCTTTGGTATCCCTTCTGGTCACGGACATTTCGTGAAACTCGGCGCCCGGCGTTTCAGCTCCGTTTAATTCAAAAATATTCCCCAAAGGGTCAATGATGCCGTAATTTCCCCATTCAAAATACTTGATTCCTGAATATCTCTGCAAAAGCGATTTGTCGAAAATAATCTGCTCATAATAATAACCTGTGTCCTGCTGGCTTGGAATTTTTACAAGCCCGGCTTCAATTTCGCCGCCTCCGGCAAGGTTTAACCTTATTCCGTCTTCTCCAAATTCACTTTCGCCTGTTAACCCCCCTTTATCATCACAGTTGATTACAAAAGGATACGACTCTCCGGATTCGGCATCATATTGCCTGCCAAGAATACTGATTTTATCATCAGCAGAAACAAAAACAGCTTCAGCCCACCTTGGATTCTTCGCTTCATACTTTTGAATCCATATCTGATTGCCGTTTAAATCGGTTTTCAGAAGAAAAACAGAGTATTTAGACTTAACGCCCGGAATTTCATCACTTAATATAAAACTTGCCCTGTTGCCTTTTTTATACATCCCAGCCGCAGGTACAGGCGCTTCCGAGTTTTTTTTAATGCTTTCTTTTTTCGCCCCGCCGCACTTAACATAAAGCAGAATTATCACAGCGGCCGCCGCGAGCAGCAAAAATATCCTTAATAAAATCCTTTTCATCTTACCCCCTGTTAAATTAATTGGTTACAGAATATCACTTTTTAATTTTTTTTAAAGAGAATTTATTAAAGACGAGGGACGATAAATCCGAGGGACAGAGGGACAGATGAACGGAGGGACGGAGGAAAACATAAATCAACTGCAATTATTTCCTGCCATTTATATAATACATTACGATTCTCTTTTAAAACCAGGCGCAATATATTGCGTGTCTACTTTTAAATACCCATCTCGTTTCCGTTCCTCTGTCTGTCCTTCTGTCCCTCTGTGCATCCGTCCCTCCGTCCCTCATCTTTTTGCATTTTTTCCCTTGACATAAATGCTATAAAATGCTATAACTTGCTATATGAAGAATATTTTAAAGGAACTTGAACAATACAGGTTAGAAAAGAAGATTTCACAGATGGAACTTGCGGATAAGCTTGACGTTGCCTTCTGCACGGTTAACCGCTGGTTTAACGGCCGCAATTATCCAAGCAAAATTCAGGAATATCACATAGCTAAAATTTTAAAAAAAACAAAAAGGAGCGTGTAACATGAAAAATGACAGGAACAGCTACAGTCCGGGAGTAATCACCATGGAAGAAAGGGAAATTTTAATCAGCAGCAGCGCCGGCGCAAAGAAACTGATGGAAAAAAACGAAAAGACTTACGAAGAACAGGGCAAAACAATAATGATAGACTCTGCCCTTAAAAGGCTTTATCTGGCACTTTAATTTCAATGTTACCCTGCCGGGCGGGAAATTCATCCGCCCGGAGTTTTTTTATCTTCGTTCCCTTCTGCCGGATGAATTCCCCGTCCTGTTCATAATTGACATCTTGTAAGCGCCCAGAATATCATTAATGTGTTTTTCTTTCCCAAAATCCAGCCAGAGCGCGGAACATTCAGTGCACATATCGGCCTGCATCTGCCCTAATTTTTTTGCGGCCATTTTTTTCCCGCAGAACGGGCAGATAAGAAACGGCGGTTTTTCCCTTTTTTCAAAAAACGGCGGCCTTCTGTAATCGCGTTCTTCAGCGCTTATATCAATTGACTTTTTTTCAAGCGGCTGCAGTTTCATTAAAGTTTCCCTTGGAAAAGCGCTGCCTTCGCATTCCGCGCAGTGCAGCATTTCCCTGCCCGCTATCTTTGCCTTATACACAGGCAGTTTGCACACCGGGCAGTTTACCGGCTTTTCTACCGGGCCCACGCCCTGAACATTACCGGCCCCAAGTATCATGGGCCTGCCGCAAGACGGGCATTTATCTTCGCCACCTTTCAGTTCAGCCCCGCACCTTGGGCACTCTTTTCTTGAAGAAGCATTATTCATATACGCCCTCCGTCAGCATTAAGCTTGTAATCAAATCTTTTTCTGAACGAACACCTTTGGCAAAGCGGTTCAACCGCGCGCCTTTGGGTAAAACCTTCGTAAATTGCCTTAGCACGCGGGCTGTCAATTATTTCCTGCAGCGGCGTTTTGATAATATTTCCAAGGTTCATAACTCCCTGCGCGTCAAGGCAGCACGGCACCACGGTACCGTCCGTAAGGACAGCAATCTGGTCTCTTAAGCCGTAGCAGAAAGCCGCGCCCGGCACCTCTTTAGCTTTAATATCAGGCCATTCAAACCTTTCAGCCTGCTTTAAAAAGACCTTATCGCCTATCTTTATCCCGTTAACAGGCGTTTGCCCCTGCTTTATTTCTGCCGCATAGCCAAGACGCTTTTTAAAACTGTCTATCATTGACTGATTCTGTAAATTCTTTTCATCACCGATTAAATTCCATAACCTTAAAGACACAGAAACATTTTTCCCATTAACCGCCCTGATAAAATCAAATATGCCGTCCAAATAACTTTCCGTATCACTTTTATTATTGCCTTCAAGGCTGTGCAATGAAAAACTTACCTGCCTTAAAGCCGCCTTATCAGTAAGCTCCATTAACTGCCGTGCAAGAATTCCGTTTGTGGTTATATTTACGCGGAATCCTTTGTCCGCGCACATATCCAGGAATAATCCAAGATGCGGATGCAGCAAAGGCTCGCCCATCACGTGAAAATACAGGTTATCCGAATGGCCTTTTATTCTCTCAAGAATTGTTTCAAATGTTTCCGCGGTCATATACCCGGTTTTTCTCTTTGTGCCTGGGCAGAAATCACACGATAAATTGCACGCATTAGTTATTTCAATATATGTCTTTTTAAAGCGTTTCATAGGCCCGGCACGCTTATTCCAAAACCCACTGTAACAGCGTCATCAATACTGTATGCCCCCGTGAATTTTATATCAAGCGGGACGGAAAAAAATGTAAATGCTTCAAGATGAAGCTCCGCCCCGAAAGACGCCCTTGTTTCAGACCCGGAGAACGCGGAATCCGCAAACAGAGTCACCGCCGCGTCTTCAAGGTAAAAATTTGGATTCCATAAACCTTTTCTGATTTCAAACAGTACACAAGTATATTCAGCAGATAATTTTGTCCCTGAATTGCCTTTCATATCGGAAGAATAACCCCTTAAAACCGCAAACGTATCGCTGTTATTATCAGGGTCATAAACATAGCCCGCCGACAGCGAAATCATGCCGTCAAATAAATCCTGATTAATATCAAACGAAGGATATATGCCGGTTCTTACAAAAGAATCATACTCGTAATCCGGCTCCAGCGCCGCGTTAACAGAAATGACAATCCGCGTATCAGGAAAGCTGAAACCCGCAGAGATGTAAGGCCTGAATTCATCCCTGTAAAAATAATCAAACAGCCTGTATGAAACCCCTGCCTGCAGCAGCGAAAATCCGGGCAGCAGGCTTCTATATAGCGGATATCCGATGCCGGTATTAATTTCCGGCCCGTCAAAATCAGATATTACATAATATATATCCAGAGGCGAAATTATTTTAGAACTTAAAAATATATCATACCCCAGCTTCTGTTTATTCACGTCATAGAAACCCTCTGCCGCGTAAGATAAGTTGCCCAGGGCGTCTTCAGCCATAAGCACAAGCCCGGCGCTTGCATTGCCGTTGCTGTCAAAATACATTACAGGCAGCCGCACCTTTGGAATCAACAGGGCAAAACTGTCGGCTATACCGCCCTCTTTCACGCCTTTAACATCAAGCCCGCTGAAGTAAGGTTCTGTATATTTATCCGCAGGCAGGGTAAACTTATTAAATACCGCGGGTTTCCTGTATATATCAAAACCATAGGAATTAAGCGCGGAGTAAAAAATCTCGCCTGTTTTTTCACTATAAGCGGGCGACTCCGCTGTTCCGTTTTCTGTCATCTGATAAAACAGCCTGTCATTTATGTCATAACAATAAACTGCATGAAATCCGGTATAATTCGCGTCAAAAAACAGCCTGTCTCCGTATATCCTGACGTTTCTTTCCTGAAAAGGCGTATTTGTTATTTTTATTAATTCCCCGCTGCGTGTATTAATGGCAATTATATCCGGATTTTCATTTTCTTTCCCGCCGGATATATACAGGATGCCGTCCCTCCCGTCAATTGAATTCACATTATATTCCGAATTAAAAAGCAGTTCTTCCGCGCCTGTCGAAAGGACATACCTTTTTATTTCACAACCCGCCGCATTATTGTTTTCCTGCGCGTAAATAATACTGATGTTAATATTATTATCAACATAAAACGCCTTTATATCGCCCCTTAAAATTTCTTCTTCCCTGCCGTTTATAAGGTTTTTTCTGAAAATAACCGTATCGCCGCCAAAAGTATCCTGCGATATATTGCCAAATCCAGGCGCAATCTGTACAACTCCGTAATATATATAATCGCCGTTGAAATACGGCGTTACGTTAAATGACGAAGTTGTGGATATTAATGTTTTGGATTCTCCGTTTTCAATGTCAACTTCAACAATTTCATTGTAATTTTTTATATTGAAAGCGCCTTTTTTTTCACTTATTGATTTTCTGTAATAAAGTTTACTGCCGTATACAACAGGATTGAATGAATACCAGCCGTGGTTTGTCACCTGCTCCCCTTCAATTTCATAGTCCAGATACTTTGCCGTCTGTTCTGTTTCCCAGTCATCCCATAATTCCGTTGTAACCTTTCCAAAGACTTCATCAAATGTCCTGTCAATGCCGGCAAACGGGAATAATGGCGAAAGGTAGGATGCCGGCGAGCCGCCGAAAGAATCAAAAAACTGCGCGAATTTTTCTTCGCCGTATGTGTCGTTTAAATATTTAAAAAACTCCCCTCCGAACAGATACCAGCCCATGTATGAAGGCGCTTCATTTGGCGCGTACGTGGCTTTTAAGATATCCGGGAACCTTCCGTCCGCCACACAGGCGGCCATATACGCGTCAAAATACCCGGTATTAAGCCTGCCTGTATACTTTGAAAGCTTGTCTTCGCTTAATGTGGTTATGCCCTCTGTCACCCATCCCGGCGATACCAAATTGGGGCACGCAATATTTCCCGTAATCATGGATATAAAACCCGGTATCCCCGATGAATTTGTAAGGTGCAGCATATGGACGTATTCATGAACAGCCACGTTGGCAAGCCCGTTTGCGTCTTCGTAAGCGTTATTTGCAAGGCTTATTTTGTAATAGACCGGATTAGCTGACCCGCCGTAAGGATTAAGCCGTCCGAACTCTTCCAGCAGTACTGGTATGTTTGGAACTGTGTTGCCCGTAAGTTTTTCAGCCATTGGCGCGTTGTGTTCCATTGATTCCAGAAGCCGCAGCGCCTTTTGCTCTGTGCCGGGGCGGTAAAACAGGGTGAACCGCTCTGTCTTGTACGCTTTCCAGTTAAAATCAGCGTAACAAAACTGTGAAATTAAGATAAATATAAACAGTGATATTATTTTTTTCATAGATTCCTTTCTCTAAATTAAAAAAGCAGGGTATATTTCTTATATACCCTGCTTTGAATTTTCATTGATAGCCTTATTCCGTTTCGCAGGCGTCGCCGATACCGTCCATATCATTATCCGCCTGGGCCGGGTTTGCCACATTCGGGCAATTGTCGCAAAAATCACCCACACCGTCAGAATCAGTGTCTTCCTGATCCGCATTGGAAACATTCGGGCAGTTGTCGCACAGATCGCCAAACATATCAAAATCGGCATCATCCTGAGAGCTGTTTGCAGTTCCGGCGCAGTTATCGCATGCATTTCCAACTCCGTCTGCGTCCGCGTCTGCCTGATCTATGTTAGGGTCAGTCGGGCAATTGTCGCACGCGTCGCCCACCTCATCTAAATCCGCGTCCGCCTGGTCCGGATTAGCGTCAAAGGTGCAGTTATCGCATATATCGCCTATTCCGTCCGCATCGGCATCTGTCTGATCGTCATTTGCCGCGTTTGGACAGTTGTCGCAGGCATCGCCTATGGAATCACCATCAGCGTTTGCCTGGCTGCTGTTTGCAACCATAGAACAGTTATCGCAGACGTTTCCTTTACCATCACCGTCATTGTCAGCCTGGTCTGCGTTTGCAGCAGAAGGGCAATTATCCTCGGTATCAAGAATTCCGTCACCGTCAGAATCAACAGGCACAACCGTTGTTGGTGTTGACGTTGCCTGAGCGGGTGATGAAGGATTTTCCGAAGAATTATTACAGCCAATTAAAATCATAAACGACATCACGGCCATTACAATAACAATTACGCTTAAACTTTTTTTCAGCATATTTACCCCCTGTCATTTTGAAAATATATACTCTTTTATAGCGTCAGCAATCGTGTTTATTATTAATTTAAATTTATTCATGTCCGTTTCAAGCAGCGTTATCCTGAAACCGTAAAGGTCTGAATTAAATCCTGACGATAACGGCACAACGCATATTCCCCTTGAAGCAAGCAGGTGGTAAGCGAACTGCTTGTCAAGAAGCTCTGTTTTTAAAAGCGGTTTGATTATTTCAGCGGCTTTTTCGTTTAAAGGTTTTAAAAACTGGCCGTCTTTTAAAACACCGTCTTTAAAAACAACAGTCATGTAAAACGCTCCCTTTGTAAGGTTAACTTTTAACTGCGGTATTTTGGAAAATACAGCGTAAGCGGCCTGTGATTTTTCCCAGTATTTGGCGGTGCGCTGCGCAAGATACGGGTAATACCTGTCATCACCCATCACTTTGGGAAGCACCTTTTGAGGAAGCGTTGTGGCGCATACTTCCATCATTTTCGCGTCCATAATAGTTTTCGCGTAACGCGCGAATTTTTCATCTTTGTCCCTGTTGTAAAACTCAACCCATCCGCACCTTGCGCCGGGCCACGGGAATTCCTTGGAAATTCCGCGCAGCGCCATACCCGGGGTATCGCCTATTACCGACGCCAGTTTGTTATGAACCGACCCGCCGTAAAAAAGGTTTGAATAAATTTCGTCCGATATAATAAACAAATCAAACTCTTTGGCTATATCCACAACCTGCTTTATGACATCCTGCGAATAAACCATGCCCGTGGGATTGTCAGGATTGACAATTAATATCGCGCTTATTTCCGGATGCTTAATTATCTTTTCGCGCATGTCTTTTATGTCCGGATACCAGTTGTTATCCGGATTAAGGTTGTATGTAATGTGGCGCGAACCGGCGTGCGCCGCTTCCGCGGAAGAATGTGTTGAATAAGCGGGATTTGGGCCTAAAACGCGCGCTTCCCTGTTTAAATAGTTGTAAATTGTGGCAATTGCGTCGCCAAGGCCGTTAAAGAACAGAATGTCGTCAGGGATAATCTGCGCGCCGCCTTCAAGGTTTCGTTCTTTGGCTATATATTCGCGGGTTTCAAGAAGGCCGGCCGTGGGCGAATACCCGTAACTTAAATTATCATTTTTTACGGTATCGGCAACAATGTCCTTTATCCATTCGGGGACTTTTTCACCTTTGGCAACCGGATCGCCTATATTTTCCCATATTATATCAACGCCTGTTTTGGCAATCTGATTACCCACTTTAACAATTTCGCGTATTTCATAAGTAAGTTCATCCGCGCCGGGATGGATTATATTGTTTCTCATTTCAGTTTCTCCTGTTATTGGAACAATCAGAAATGCTGAATGCCCTTATGTATTAATTTAGAAATATTAACACAATTTCAGGAGATTGACAATAACGCCAAGCCTGTGGTTAAGGATTACCGCAGCTCAATCCCAAGCGTTACGCTCATTGTGCTTAAACGGTTGTCCGTATATCCGTCGCCGCGCGCGTCTTTACTCTTGGACGTGCCTTTGCCTCCGCCGCCAAGAAACCGCACGTTAATAAACGGATTTATTCCATTTTTTAATTCAAGCCCGGCCCTTGCCGATACATCCCATATATACCCTTCAAACGGGAATTCGGAACCGTTAAAAAAGCTGCTTGAAGCGTAAAA
>ENA-UOWO01001879-UOWO01001879.1-activated-sludge-metagenome-genome-assembly--contig:-NODE-1879-length-27059-cov-17.328285_pt1 | contig 27059 bp, 19 predicted proteins | sample MGYA00238148_ERZ761564 | MGnify/ENA primary metagenome ERZ761564 (study PRJEB28885, sample SAMN05720194) | activated sludge metagenome | isolation source: Anaerobic digester | place: USA...
GTTTTATGTCAAAATTTGGAGAACTTATAAGCACTCAAGTCCCTGTGTTAATTGATTTTTACACAGATTGGAATGAATCATCTGTATCGATGCATCCAGTAATTAGAGATGTTGCCGCAGCTTTGGGCGATAAAGCGAAAGTAATTAAAATTGATGTTGATAAAAATCAAGAACTAGCCGAAGCTTTGCGTATCAAGGGGCTTCCCACTTTGATGATTTACAAAGGAGGTCAAATGATTTGGAGGCAATCTGGAGAATTAGATGCCAATTCAATAATTAACTTGGTTCAAGAATATCTTTAGCCAAGCTTTTCAAAGACAAACCCTTTTTCTTTAAAAATTTTTAGTGCTTTTGGTAAAGTATATTCCAAATGCGGAAAGGCTTTTACGCTGTCGTGAAAAACGATTATACTTCCTGAGGTAACTTTTTTTGTTGCGTTTTCCAAACATTTTTCTTTAGAAATAGTAGCATCATAATCGGCACTCAAAACATCCCACATAATTATTTTGTATCCTAGTTGTCGCAGCTTTTTAGCTTGTGAGGCTCTGATTTTGCCATAAGGCGGTCGGAACAGATTACAGATTTCAGGTTTCAGAGTACATATTTCAGTTTCACAACGTCGAGAATCCTCTAAATATTCTTCGGTTTGAGTTTTCCAACCATTTAAGTGATTGAAAGTATGATTTCCTATTGAATGTCCTTTGGCAATTACTTTTTCGAAAATTTCAGGATGTTTTTCGATGTTATTGCCAATGCAAAAAAAAGTAGCTTTGGCATTGTATTTTTCTAACTCTTCAAGAACCCATTGGGTGATTTCGGGGGTTGGACCATCGTCGAAAGTAAGGTAGATTTTGTTTTCAGAGTTGGGAATATCCCAAATATAATTTGAGAATATTTTTTTAATAAAACGGTTTGTTTTTATCCAATAGAAATTCATTATTCAACAGGAATTATTTTATCAAAAAATCATACTATTTCCATCGCACTTGATAAGGATATGTTTCATAAATGGCATTGTCCTCATTGATAAAATAGCCGTCTTTAGGTTCTTTCTTTGCTTCTAAAAGTAATGTGTTGGCTTCTTCTTTTTTGCCTAATTTAAGTAAGCAAATAGCCTTGTAATATTTGGCATCTGAAAGCGTAGGATATATTTTTAAAGCTTTGTCAAAAATGACAATGGCTTCTTCAAATTGGTTTAGTTCATATTTTGAAATTCCGTAATAAAAGTAAGCCGTTGGATGTTCTAATCCTTGTCTATTTTTGAAGATGTCATCAATATAATCTTTAAAGAGTTTTTCGGCTTTTGCATATTCATTTAGTTGTAAATAACATAAGCCAACATAGAAATTATAAGTATGATCCATTCTATATCCATTACCATAAAGTTTTATACACTCTTCAAAATCTACTATGGCATCTTTGTATGTTTTTACAAAAATACACTTCATAAAAGCACTGTAGGGAAGCCATTCTTTTTTGTCATATTTCACTGCTTTGTCCAGATAATTCATTCCAATTTCATATTTTCTGGCTTTGAAGTAGGGCATAGCCTTTTGTTGCCATAGATATGCTATTGTACTGTCTTTTTTTAGCCCAGTGTCTAAACATTCTTGCCATTCTTTCATTTGAATGGTATAATTGTGTTTTGTAGCACAATTCAAAGATTCTTCAATTATACTATCCTGACGTTTTTTTATAGTTTCTGCAATACTTTCAGATGTTTGACCAAAAGAAAGCATTGCAAAAAATAAGGATACTAAAAGAATTATTTTTTTCAAATGATTGTTTATTTGATAAATGGCTTGCAATTTTTAATAAAATCACTCTCTTTCGCGTTCAAAACGTTCAAACATTTTGATATAAGTATTGAATGCAGGTCTGCTTTTATTATAAAATTGTACATCACCACTTTCTTTCATTACAGTTAGTAAACTTCTGTAACGCTCAATATCAGTTATAATATCAATGGCTAAGCTAACTTGATCGGCTTGACTCAGAGTGCCGTAATAATTTAGGTTCTCTTTGTATTTGCCTATTAATTTTTCAAGAAGTTGCTGTGCTTTTTCCTTTTCGCCTACTTCATAATAGCCTCTTGCAAAAGGTTCTACCATCGAGTAATAACCGAATTTTTCTACTGGCATTTCTGTCAAAGATAATTCGATCACTTTTTTGGCTTTGTCCAGTTTTCCTTCAGCAATTAGCTTGTCCATTAATCTTGATAGAACAGAGCGGTAGGAAATACTGTTTTTTCTGGTTTCGGGATCGTGATAAATGTCGCCACGGCTATTTCCCCAATCCCATTTCATTACGATAGAATACATTTTGTCGGCATCAAGTCCGCCCATATCCATTGGATTCGTGTCTTTGTCGACTTTGGTTTTTATAGGAACCAATTTATAAATCATTCCTTCCAGTTGAAGGTAGTTTTTCATCCACAAATAATCTTCATCTTCGAATGCACCTGGGCTGAAATAAATAGGTCTTTTCCAATTGTTATTGGCAATAAGGTCAAGCATCATCAATCTGTTTTTGTACAATGCGTTTCCTTTGATATCGATGTCAATGTAAGAAACAATAGAATCATTGTATTTTGCAGCCACCACTTTATTTTTGATAATGTTGTTTTTGTCAACAGGAATTCTGATTTTATTGGTTGGATAGAAATGAATGGTTTGTCCATTTTGCATTTCAACGGTTGACTTTGGATTTTTAATAAAATTGATAAAATCTTTGATTTCCCAACGGCTTTCCACTTTTGGAATATGAGCTGTGTAATCTAGTTTATCACCCACATATTCATCATGAGTAAATGAAATAGGCAACGGATTCGATTCGTATGATTTGCTTTTCATTTGATCGATATACCAATCCGTCATAAAAAGACTTGTATTTACAATCTTAACATCGGTACGGACGTGTTCAATTTCTTGAGCGTACCAAAGCGGGAAGGTGTCATTATCGCCAATAGTAAATAAAATAGCATTCGGATCACAAGATTCTAAATACGATTTTGCCAATGCTGTTGCTGTATATTTTCCAGAACGATCGTGGTCATCCCAGTTTTGGAATGCCATTAGAACTGGAACAGCGAGTAAACTAGCACCAATAATTAATGGGCCAGCTATTTTTGGGGCCAAATATTTTTGTAAACTTTCATACAAAGCATATACTCCAAAACCTATCCAAATAGCAAAAACATAAAACGAACCTACCAAAGCATAATCTCTTTCGCGAGGTTCAAATGGTCTTTCGTTGAGGTAAATTTTTAGGGCAAGTCCCATAAAAAGGAACAAAACTAAAAGTACATAGAAACTTTTTCGGTCTCTGCTAGCGTGATGCATTATACCAATTAGTCCTAAAATTAAAGGCAAAAAGAAGTAGACATTGCGTCCTTTATTATTCAATACATCAGATGGCAAGTTTTGTTGCGTACCTAAATGCAATTCGTCAATAAATGGAATGCCACTAAGCCAGTTTCCGTCTTGGTAGTCATATTTTCCTTGAATATCGTTTTGACGACCAACAAAATTCCACATCAAATACCTGAAATACATATACCCAAATTGATATTCAACCATAAATCTCAAATTATCAACTGTTGCAGGTTTTTCTACAATTAAATAATCGCTGTAGGTTCTTAAGAATTTGACATAATCTTCGGTGTCAAGTTGTTTTTGAGCATAGGCTTTTCTAAATTCAACAACCGTTTTTTCGATTTCATTTCTTAACTGTGCCGTGGCTTTAGCCAAATCTTCTTCTGAAAGTTGGCTAGGATCTACACCATATTTAGGTAATTCTTCTTCGTAAGGATAATCAGGATTTAGTCTAAACTCAGGTGGATTGGTAAAACTGATGTAACTCACAATATTGTCTCCACTCCACAATCTAGGCAAAAAAGCTTTTTGTTTGTCATCACTATTTTGCTCGGCATTTTTGAAATTATTTACAATAATATATTTACCGGTTTTATAATCTCTTTCATAATTGGGAGCCTTGTCTAAATAAGGATTGTCTTTGTCCAAACCAGAAAAAGCTTCGGTGTATTGTGGGCCGTAAAACAACGGATTCGAACCGTATTGTTCTCTATTATAGTAAGCTAAAACCTCGCGTGCATCCGATGGTTTGTTCTCGTTAATCACCGTATTGGCGTTAGCACGAATAGGCAACATCATCCAAGTCGAAAATCCGATTAGGATAAAGAGAATGCACAATATTAGTGTGTTGTATTTTATTAATCCTTTGCTATGAGTGTATTTTAGACTAAAATAAAAGAAAGCAATGAGAAGTAAAACCACGAAAATTGTTCCTGAGTCAAAAGGCATTCCTAATTCGTTTACCATAAAAACTTCGGTTTTACCAAAGAAAGCCATCGTTAAAGGCAATAACAATTTGAAAATAAATAATAAAACAGCGACAACAACAATATTCGCAATTATAAAATTTTTGATTGTAACTTCTTTATAATGTTTGAAATAATAAAGAAAACCAATAGCGGGAATGGTTAATAATGCCATAAAATGGACTCCAAAAGTAAGTCCAACCACGAGCGAAATAACGAGTAACCATTTATTTCCTTTTGGCGAATCCATATCTTGTTCCCAACGCAATCCCAACCAAAAAAGCAATGCGATAAACAAGGAAGCCATTGCATAAACCTCGGCTTCTACGGCACTTGCCCAAAAACTATCCGAAAAAGTGAAAGCCAAAGCACCTACAAAGGAACTTCCAAGAATAGCAATTGAATTGTTTTTATTGATTTCTGAATATTGTGAAATCATTTTTTTTAAAATCATTGACGAAGACCAGCACATAAATAAAATGGTAAAGGCGCTCGAAAAAACAGACATCATATTGACCATCAATGCAACGTGTTTGTCATCTGTGGCAAAAATGGCAAAAAAAGCACCCATCATTTGATATAATGGCGCTCCAGGCGGATGTCCCACTTGAAGTTTTGCCGATGTAGCAATGTATTCGCCACAATCCCAAAAACTCATTGTGGGTTCAACGGTTAGTGTATAGGTTATTAATGCTACTGCAAAAGCACACCAGCCAGTGATAGTATTCCATTTATTGAAATTAAATGTTGCCATATTTAGATGCTAATAATTTATTTTTTTTCAGATACAAAGAAAATGTTTTTTTTATTGAAAGAAAGGTGCATTAACAAAAATTTCCAAAAACAAATATATGGTTGTTTAAATCGCTTTAAAAGAGGTCGTTTTTTGATGATTATTGAAATGGTATCCTTGTTATGGGTTTGTGTTTTTTGGATGTTCTATTTAACACCTTTTTGTCCTCTTTTTATTTGAACGGTTAGAAAAAATATTTCCCAAAAATCTTACAATAAATAGATAAAAAAGTACTTTTTTTGATGTCGCTATTCAATAAATTACGTAAATTTGAGTGTGTTTTTTAAAGTCATTTATGTGATTCTAAGTTTTTTTAAATCAATTTTAATTCTTCCTAAATATATAGTTTTATGAAAAACAAGTATCAAATTCAAATCGTTAAAAATTTGGCATTCATTTTAATTGCATTTTTGTATGCATCTATCGTTTCTGCCCAACATGAAGCTCCTTTGAAAGCTCCCAAAGCTGCGGTGAAAATGAAGAACCCGTTTCCGGCAGATCAATATTCATTAGAAAGAGGGAAACATTCCTATCAGATAGATTGTGTTCGATGTCACGGTAAAAGCGGTAATGGAGACGGAACAAACTCAGAAAAAGTTCAACAAGTAGTATCCGATTTAGGTTCTGATGTTATTCAGAAACAAACAGATGGTGAATTATTTTGGAAAATATCTGAAGCAAGACGACCTATGCCATTAACTGAAATAACAAATGATCAACGTTGGGACATTGTGAACTACATTCGTACTTTTAAGAAAAAGTAATACATTAAATAAAAGTAATAATTAAAAATGGAGTTTCAACACTCCATTTTTTTTTATTAATTTACCCAAAGTTAAATCAATACCGCTTCAATTGTTTTTATTGAAATAATTAATTGTAGTCTATGCTTATCAATCTCAATGATTTATCAAATTTTAAATGTTGTTAAAAGCAACACAATGATTAATTAATTTTACAAACAATCTGAATAGAAGAAAGTTTTTTAATAAAAAGAGAATAAAAATTTGTAAAAATTAAAATTTGTATTAAATTTGCACTCGCTTAACAGCAACGGTATTGGTCTATGGTGTAATGGTAACACAACTGTTTTTGGTGCAGTCTTTCAAGGTTCGAGTCCTTGTAGACCAACAAAAAGCCTCTCAAATTTTGAGAGGCTTTTTTATTTAATAGTACCAAGAAATATCATATTTTGAAAGTGATAATAGGTTTTGAAGCATGATTAACCAAGTCTTCGCCAATGCTTCCGTTATAAAAATGAGCTAATCCTGTTCGTCCATGGGTACATATTCCTATTAAATCTGCATTTATACTCTTGGAAAAATTAATAATACCGTTTTCTATGTTTGTGTCGTTAAAAATATGGGTAGAATAGTTTTCAACATCAAAATTAGCGATGAAATTTTCCATAATTTTTTCTGTGGTATTCGTGGTTTTAAAGCTAGAAGGGGTGCAAATGGTTACTAAAAACAGTTTCGAGTTAAAAATTTTTGCAAACTCAAGCATTTTTCTAAAAGGTTTTATAGTTTCTTTTGAAAAATCCGAGGCAAAAACAAAATTTGTCGCTTTAAATTCCTTTGCTTCTTTTTTGATTACTAAAACCGGAATTGTGGAGTATCGTACGATTTTTTCAGTATTAGAGCCTACAAGTAATTCTTTGAATCCCGATGTTCCGTGCGATCCCATAATTATTAAATCAGCATTGTTTTTTTTGCTAGAATCAATAACTCCCAAGTCAACTTTATTAAATTCGACAGATTCAAATACATCAATACCTTTCAAAAAGGGTGATTCCATTAATTCTTCGAGATTTTCAATCGCTTTGTTTTTAAAAAAAATAATTTCAGGAATGCTCTTGCTGTCTCCAAAGGTGTCATTAACTCGATGAGGTAATTCTAGTAAATGCAAAAGAATGATTTCGCAATGGTTCTTTCGGGCAATTTGAGAGGCTACTTTTAAAGCTTCAATTGAATATTCAGAAAAATCGACAGGTACTAAAATCCGTTTCATAATTAAAATATTAAAAATTATTTTACAAATTGTAGATGAAATTTTGTCAAATAAAGTTACGATTTTTTTTTAACATAAAACAATCATTTTTGATTTATAAAAAATAACACTATATTTGCACAGTTATTTATTAAAAAACTAGATAATGAGGCACGCATAGCGTGCCTCTTTTTATAAAATATGACATTTAAAGATAAAGTAAACGGCTTGGTAGTTGAGGCATTGTTAGAAAAACCTACTGTTTTTTTAATCGACTTGAAAATAACTGATAGTTTCAAAATTATCGTAAACATAGATGGCGATAATGGTGTGGCTTTGCAGGATTGTATTGATATAAGTCGCGCAATAGAAAACAACTTAGACCGAGAAGAACAAGATTTTTCTTTAGAAGTTGCCTCAGTAGGTGTTGGTTCTCCATTAAAAATGGTAAGACAATTCAAGAAAAACGTAGGTAGAACCTTGATAGTAAAATTAGAAACAGAAACAATTGAAGCAGAATTAGTTGAAGCTAATGATAATTTTATAATTTTGTCGTGGAAAGCAAGAGAGGCCAAAAAACTTGGAAAAGGGAAAGAAACGGTTCAAAAAAGACAAGAAATACCGTATACAGAAATAAAAGAAGCAATTGTTACAGTAACATTTTAATTAAATAGTTGGCATGGAAAATTTAGCATTAATCGATTCATTTTCAGAGTTTAAAGACGATAAACTTATTGATCGTGTAACGCTTATGGCGATATTAGAAGATGTGTTTAGAAATGCATTGAAGAAAAAATTTGGTTCAGATGATAACTTTGACATTATTATCAATCCGGATAAAGGTGATATGGAAATATGGCAAAGAAGAGTTATCGTTGCTGATGATGATTTAGATTTAGAGCATTTAGAAATTACATTGTCTGACGCTAGAAAAATTGAACCTGATTTCGAAATTGGAGAAGAAGTTTCGGAAGAGGTTAAATTGATAGATTTAGGAAGAAGAGCTATTTTAGCCTTGCGTCAAAACCTGATTTCTAAGATTCATGAACACGATAACACCAATCTTTACAAACAATTTAAAGATTTAATTGGCGATATTTATACTGCCGAAGTTCATCATGTTCGTCCAAGAGTTGTAATTTTGATTGATGATGACGGAAATGAAATTGTTTTGCCAAAAGAAAAACAAATTCCATCTGACTTTTTCCGTAAAGGAGATAATGTTCGTGGAATTATTGAAAGCGTTGAATTAAAAGGAAATAAACCACAAATAATTATGTCAAGAACTTCAGAAAAGTTTCTAGAAAAATTATTTGAACAAGAAATTCCTGAAGTTTTTGACGGATTGATTATGGTTAAAAATGTGGTTAGAATTCCAGGTGAAAAAGCAAAAGTAGCCGTAGATTCTTATGATGATAGAATTGACCCTGTTGGTGCTTGTGTAGGAATGAAAGGATCTCGTATTCACGGAATTGTTCGTGAATTAGGAAACGAAAATATTGATGTTATCAACTATACCAGTAATATTCAATTGTATATTACAAGAGCATTGAGTCCTGCAAAAGTTTCTTCTATTAAGATTAATGAAGACACCAAAAGAGCTGAGGTTTTCTTGAAATTAGAAGAAGTTTCTAAAGCAATTGGTAGAGGCGGACACAATATTAAATTAGCAGGTCAATTAACGGGTTATGAACTCGATGTTATCCGCGAAGGAGACGTTGCTGGTGCTGTTGCAGATGAAGATGATGTTGAATTAACTGAGTTTTCAGATGAAATTGAAGAATGGGTTATCGAAGAATTTGCAAAAATTGGATTGGATACAGCTAAAAGTATTTTGAAACAAGACGTAAATGATTTAGTTAGAAGAACAGACCTAGAAGAGGAAACTATTCTAGATGTAATGAGAATATTAAAAGAAGAATTTGATAGCTAGTCAATTCTTCAAAAAAATAAATTTTAAACCTTATTTTTCCTCTCCAGATGAGAGTTAGTGTGAGGAAATAATAAAAAAATCATACTTTATTCTCTTTTTTTTGAGAGGAGTACGGTAAAAAAAAAGGTAATATTAAATAGGTTTTATGTCTGAAGAGAAAGTTATTAGAATAAACAAAGTTTTAAGGGAATTTAATATTTCTTTAGAAAGAGCTGTGGATTATCTTAAGGATAAGGGTATTTCTGTTGAATCAAATCCCAACACAAAAATTTCTGAAGCAGAATATAACATTCTGCAAAATCAATTTGCGGGAGATAAGGGCAACAAAGAAGCTTCAAAAGAGGTAGGTGAAGAAAAGAGGAAAGAGAAAGAAGCTTTGCGAATTGAAAGAGAAAAAGAAGTCGAGGATAAGCGCAAACAAGAAGAAGAACGCTTTAAAAGCCAAGAAGTTATTAGAGCAAAAGGTGTTATTTCTGGACCTGTCCACATTGGAAAAATTGATCTTAATCCAAAAAAAGCAATTCCAACACCTGAACCAACGCCAACCCCAGTTATTGAAAAAACTTCGCCTCCAATAGCTGAAGTACCTAAAGAGAAACTTATACAAAAGGAACCTGTTCAAAAAGAATCTCTACCAAAAGAGCAAGTTCAAGAAAAAGTAGTTTCAGAAGTAAAAGAGACCAAACCAGTTGTTGAAATTAAAGAGGAGACTCCAACTGCTGTAGTTGAAGCTCCTAAAAAAGCAACTTCCGATGTAGCAGAAGCTCCAGTTGAGGAAACAATAACTACTAAATACACGAAATTATCGGGTGCTACATTGACGGGTCAAACTATCGATTTGTCACAGTTTAATAAGCCTAAAAAGAAAAAAGAAGAACCTAAAATTACGCCTAACAAACCTGGAACTCCTGGAGCTCCTGGTAGTGCGGCAAGTAATGCAAACAAAAATAAACGAAAAAGGATTGCTCCAAAACCAGGTGCGCCAAGACCACCAGCGACTCCTGGAGTTCCAGGTGCTCCAAATCCAAATAAAATCACTCCAAATGCTGGCGGTGGTGGATTTAATGCCAACAGAGGTGCAAGACCAGGCTTTGTTAAAGGCGCAAGACCTGCAATCACTGCAAAAGTAGAGCCAACAGAGGAGGAAGTTAAAAATCAAATTAGAGAGACTTTAGAAAAACTACAAGGTAAAGGTGGTAAATCGAAAGCAGCTAAATATAGAAGAGACAAAAGAGATACACACCGTCAAAAATCAGACGACGAGCAAAGGGTATTAGAAGAAGGTAGTAAAACCATTAAAGTTACTGAGTTTGTGACTGTTGGTGAAATTGCCATAATGATGGATGTGCCTATTACTAAAGTAATTGGAACATGTATGTCACTAGGAATTATGGTTACCATGAATCAGCGTCTTGATGCAGAAACATTGACTATTGTTGCTGATGAATTTGGATACGAAGTTGAATTTATCACAGTAGATATCGAAGAAGCGATTCAAGTTGTTCCTGATAAAGAAGAAGATTTAGTTTACAGAGCGCCTATAGTGACCGTAATGGGTCACGTCGATCACGGTAAAACATCTTTACTGGATTATATTCGTAAAGAAAATGTTATCGCAGGTGAATCAGGAGGAATTACGCAGCACATTGGTGCCTACGGAGTAACTTTAGAAGATGGTCAGAAAATCGCTTTCCTTGATACACCGGGTCACGAAGCGTTTACCGCAATGCGTGCTCGTGGAGCTCAGGTTACCGATATTGCTATCATTGTGGTAGCTGCCGATGATGATATTATGCCACAAACCAAAGAGGCAATTTCTCACGCTCAGGCTGCAGGTGTTCCAATTATTTTTGCTATCAATAAAATTGATAAGCCAAATGCTAATGTTGAGAAAATCAAAGAAAAATTGGCAGGTATGAATTTACTTGTTGAAGATTGGGGTGGAAAAATTCAATCTCACGATATTTCAGCAAAATTTGGAACAGGTGTAAAAGAATTATTAGAAAAAGTATTATTAGAAGCCGAACTTTTAGATTTAAAATCCAATCCAAACAAAGCCGCACAGGGAACTGTTGTAGAAGCGTTTTTGGATAAAGGAAAAGGGTACGTTTCAACTATATTAGTACAACACGGAACCCTAAAAATTGGGGATTATATGTTGGCTGGAAAACACCATGGTAAAATTAAAGCCATGCACGACGAAAGAGGAAATATTGTGACTGTTGCAGGTCCATCGACTCCGGTTTCTGTTTTAGGTTTAGATGGTGCAGCGACTGCTGGTGATAAGTTTAATGTTTTTGAAGATGAAAAAGAAGCCAAACAAATTGCTGCTAAACGTTCGCAATTGATGCGTGAACAATCGGTTCGTACACAACGACATATCACCTTAGATGAAATTGGACGTAGAATTGCATTGGGTCAATTTAAAGAATTGAACATTATCCTTAAAGGGGATGTGGATGGTTCTGTTGAAGCCTTGTCTGATTCGTTCTCTAAATTATCTACTGACGAAATTCAAATCAATATCATACATAAAGGTGTTGGAGCTATTACTGAAACCGACGTAATGTTGGCTTCTGCTTCCGATGCAATTATCATCGGATTTAATGTTCGTCCAGCTGGAAATGCAAGACAATTAGCCGACAAAGAAGAAATTGATATCCGTTATTATTCTATCATTTACGCCGCTATCGACGACTTGAAAGATGCAATGGAAGGAATGTTGGCGCCAGAAATGAAAGAAGAAGTTCTGGGAACTGCCGAAGTTAGAGAGTTATTCAAAATCTCTAAAGTAGGAACAATTGCTGGTTGTATGGTTATGGATGGTAAAATTGCCAGAAATGCCAAAATCAGAATCATTCGTGAAGGTGTTGTGGTTCACACAGGGGAGCTAATCGCCTTGAAACGTTTCAAAGACGATGTCAAAGAAGTTGCCAAAGGGTACGATTGTGGTATTCAAATAAAAGGATACAACGACATCGAAGAACGAGACGTTATCGAAGCGTTCCACGAAGTAGCTATCAAAAAGAAATTGAAATAGAATTTCGATATAATTATATGAAATCCCGAGCAATCGGGATTTTTTGTTTTAGATGAAAATTCTTACTGATATAAAATCAAATGGAATCAATAAAAAATGAAAAATCACCAACCGTTTGTGACTACATTTGCTTTTGATAAGAAAAAAAAATAGCCAATAAACAAAAAAAGCAACTCCAATTGTGTTGCTTTTTTGATTTCAATTTTAAAGAGAAAATTTATTTATTGGGCTTAATCAAAAGCACGTTTTTGTATCGATTATTAATGTCTAATAATGTTTTTTCGGCTTCAATTCGGGTTCTGAAATTGCCAACCCAAACTTTATAATTAGGAGTATTGAAAACTATTGTAGCGTCAATATCATTAAATTCTGTTCTGAATTCGCTAAGAGTCTTTTTTGCGTTTTCACTACTACCAGTAAAAATCTGAATTTTATAGGAATCATTTACGGTGAGCGAAGTATTTATTTTTCGTTTTTCGTTTAACAATTGTTCAAATTTCGGATCTTGATTTACTGTAATGTTTTGGTCTTGAGCATTTACATAACAAGTTGAAAGGCCTGCAAATAAGAAGGATAAAATATTTTTTTTTAGGGCTATAATTTTCATGATTCGATTATTTTTATACAAAAATAGTGTTTAAAGAATTAAACAGAAACACTATCGTTATTTAGAATTGATATAAATTATATTTAAGACTATTTTAAGGTTTTGAGAATAACTCATAAAGTGTATTTTTGTCGAATATTTTAAGAAAAGTGATTTTTATCATATTTTATATTTGTAAAAAATCATATCCAACATTGTAGATAATCACTAAACTATATGAAAAAGGTGGGTTACCATAATTCGATTACAAGAAAATTATATTTAAGCTTAGTTTTAACGCTTAGTTTATCGTTAACTTCTTATGCACAAGATGCGGCTCCTGCTGCAACTGCGACACCTGCGGCAGCTCCTGCAGTTAGTTCTGGTGGAGATGCAGTAAAAGGAAAGGAAATTTTTAACGCAAACTGTGCAGCCTGTCACAAACTTGATGCCAAAGCAACTGGCCCAGCTCTTAGAGGTGTTGGTGCTAAGTACGAAAAAGCTTGGTTGTATAAATGGATTCAGAACAGCGCTGATTTAATCAAATCAGGTGATGCTGCTGCGGTAAAGGTATTTGAGGCAAACAACAAAATTCCAATGACCGCTTTTCCACAATTGTCTGAAGCTGATATTGATAATATCATAGCTTACACAATGGAACCTATACCTGCGGCTCCTGCACCAGTTGTTGGCGAAAAAGTTCCAGGGACTGATAGTAACGCTGGTGGAATTTCAAATAATGTAATTCTTGGTGCTTTGTCATTAATAATGGCAATACTTATTGTAATGCTTGTTTTGGTAAACAATGTGTTACGAAAAGTAGCTGCTGCAAATGGAATTAATGTAACTCCAAAAGAACCTACCATTTCGATATGGAAAGCTTTTGCCAAAAACCAATTTTTAGTATTGGTATCAGCAATATTTCTATTATTAGCAAGTGCTTTTTTTGTATATGGATATTTAATGCAAGTTGGCGTTGATCAAGACTACGCTCCAATTCAACCAATTCATTATTCTCACAGAATTCACGCCGGAAGCAACGGAATTGATTGTAACTACTGTCACTCATCTGCTCGTGTGAGTAAACATTCAGGAATTCCTTCATTGAACGTATGTATGAACTGTCACAAAAACATTTCGGAAGTTTCAGATACTACAGCTACTGCTGAATATTCTAAAGAATTCTATGATGGCGAAATTGCAAAATTATACAAAGCGGTGGGTTGGGATAAAGACAATCAAAAATATACTGGAAAAACGGAGCCTGTAAAATGGGTTCGAATTCATAACTTGCAAAGTTTTGTTTATTTCAACCACTCTCAACACGTTACTGTTGGCGGGATAGCTTGTCAAACCTGTCACGGTCCGGTTCAAACCTATGAAATTCAAAAACAATTTGCGCCGTTGACAATGAAATGGTGTGTCGATTGTCATAGAAAAACCGATGTTAAAATGGAAGGCAACGACTATTATAAAAAAATTCACGAACAACTTTCCAAAAAATACGGTGTTGACAAATTGACTGCTGCACAAATGGGTGGTTTGGAATGTGGAAAATGCCATTATTAAAAAATAGTTTAAAGTATAAAGTTTCGGGTTGTTTAGAAACTTAAAACTTAAAACTAAAGAAACTTGAAACAAAAAATTAAGAAGTTAATATTTATATAGAATATGTCATCAAACAAAAAATACTGGAAAAGTGTTGAAGAACTAGACGGAAATAGTTCTATTGTTGAGGCGCTTAGAAATAACGAATTTGTTGAAGAAATTCCTACTGATGAATTTTTAGGAAACGGTGGTGCTTTGTCATCAACAGCTACAACACGTCGTGATTTTTTAAAGTACGTTGGATTTACTACAGCGGCAGCCACACTTGCAGCTTGCGAAGGTCCTGTTCACATGTCGATACCTTACGTAGTTCAGCCAGAACAAATTATCCCTGGAATTGCTGATTATTATGCAACTACAGTTTTTGATGGTTTCGATTTTGCGAATCTTTTAGTAAAAACTCGTGAAGGGCGTCCTATCAAAATAGACAATAACACAATGGCTGGTGCCAAGTTTGCTGCCAATGCCAGAATCCACGCATCGGTATTGTCATTATATGATAGTATGCGTTTGAAAGAGCCAAAAATTGCTGGTAAAAAAGCAACTTGGATGGATGTGGATTCAAAACTAAAATCAAGTTTGGCTGATGCCAAAGCCAAAGGAGGACAAGTTGTTCTTTTGACTAATACCTTGGCAAGTCCATCTTCTGAAAAGTTGATTGCTGAATTTCTTGGTAAAAATCCAAATGCAAAACATGTTATCTACGATGCAGTTTCTGAATCAGAAACATTAGATGCATTCGAAACGGTTTACGGAGAAAGAGCATTGGTTGATTATGACTTTTCAAAAGCTTCGGTTATTGTTTCTGTTGGTGCAGATTTCTTAGGAGATTGGCAAGGTGGAAATTACGGTTCAAGTTATGCCAAAGGAAGAATTCCTCAAGGACCAAAAGCAAATCAAAAAATATCTCGTCATTTCCAATTGGAAGCGAATATGACTTTGTCTGGTGCTGCTGCCGATAAACGTGTTGCTATGTCAACCGCAAATCAAAAACAAGCATTAGTACTTATATACAATATGGTTGTTGGGGCATCTATTCCAGTGACATTGGATGCAAAATTAAAAGCTGAAGTTTCAAAAATTGCTCAAGAATTGAGTAAATCTGGAGCCAAAGGTGTTTTAGTTTCTGGTATTCAAGATAAAAATGCACAATTGTTGGTTTTAGCCATCAATCAAGTGTTGAAAAGCGAATCTTTTTCAACTGTTGGTACAAGACAAATCAGAAAAGGTTCAAATCAAGCAGTAACTCAATTGGTTGCGGCTATGAAATCAGGAAGCGTTCATACTTTGATAATGAGTGGCGTGAATCCAGTTTATTCTTTACCAAATTCAAAAGATTTTGTTGATGGATTGAAAAAAGTAAGTCTTTCGGCTTCTTTTTCAATGAAAGAAGATGAAACTGCTTCGTTAACTACTATTGCTGCTGCTGCGCCTCACTATTTAGAATCTTGGGGAGATGTAGTAATCACAAAAGGAACGTATAGTTTGACTCAACCTACGATTCGTCCTTTATTTGATACTAAACAGTTTCAAGATGTTTTATTGTCTTTGAATGGTATTCCTGGAACGTATTACAATTATTTAAAAACAAATTCAGCCTCTTTAATTTCAGGTTCAACTTGGAATCAAGTGTTACACGATGGTGTTTTTGTTGGTGAAATACCTACAACAGCAGGAGGAACGGCTGATTATAATGGTGCTGCTACAGTTTTGGCACAATCCAAAGCAACTCCAAATTTGGAATTGGTTTTATACACTAAAACTGGTTTAGGAGATGGTCAGCAAGCCAATAACCCTTGGTTACAAGAGTTTCCAGATCCAATCACAAGAGTTTCTTGGGATAATTATGTAACTGTTTCGGCTTCTGATGCTAAGAAATTTGAATTATCAAATGAAATCGTTGCCGATGGTGGTTTAAACGGGAGTTATGCTACTATTAAAACTGCGGATGGATTTACATTAGAAAATGTTCCAGTAATTGTTCAACCAGGACAAGCTGTTGGAACTGTTGGTTTGGCTTTTGGTTATGGTAAAAAAGCCGCTTTAAAAGAAGAAATGCAAGTAGGTGTTAATGCTTACTCATTATATAAAGGTTTCAGTAATGTTCAGTCTATTTCCTTGACAAAAGGAGATGGCGATCACGAATTTGCTTGTGTTCAAGGTCAAAAAACCTTGATGGGTCGTGGTGATATTATTAAAGAAACTACTTTAAAAATATTCAATACTGAGGATGCAGAATTTTGGAACCCGCAACCAATGGTTTCATTAGATCACAAAGAAGTTAAAGCAACATCAGTTGATTTATGGGCTTCGTTTGATCGTTCAGTAGGACATCATTTCAATCTTTCGATTGATTTGAATGCTTGTACAGGTTGTGGATCTTGTGTTATTGCTTGCCACGCTGAAAACAACGTTCCTGTTGTTGGGAAAGAAGAAGTTCGACGAAGCCGTGATATGCACTGGTTGCGTATCGATAGATATTATTCTTCAGAAGAGACTTTTGCTGGAGACAACGAAAGAAAAGAAAATATTGCCGGTTTGTCTAGTTCACTTTCTACATTTAATGAAATGGAGCAAGCCTCAGAAAACCCACAAGTGGCTTTTCAACCTGTAATGTGTCAACACTGTAATCACGCACCTTGTGAAACAGTTTGTCCTGTTGCCGCAACATCACACAGCCGTCAAGGTCAAAACCATATGGCGTATAATAGATGTGTTGGTACTCGTTATTGTGCTAATAACTGTCCTTATAAAGTACGTCGTTTCAACTGGTTTTTATACAACAAAAACAGCGAATTTGATTTCCATATGAATGATGATTTAGGTCGTATGGTATTGAATCCAGATGTGAGTGTACGTTCTCGTGGAGTTATGGAAAAATGTTCTATGTGTATTCAAAAAACACAAGCTACAATATTAGCAGCTAAAAACGAAGGAAGAGAAATTCTTGACGGTGAATTCCAAACCGCTTGTTCTAGTGCTTGTACTACTGGAGCAATGATCTTTGGAGATGTTAACGATAAAGAAAGTAAAGTTGCCAAGTTGGCTGAAGACGAAAGGATGTATCATTTGTTAGAGCATGTGGGTACAAAACCAAACGTTTTTTACCACGTAAAAGTTAGAAACACTTAAAAGATAATTTAAAAATCAATTTAAAGGATTATGTCTCATATATACGACGCACCCATTCGAAAACCTTTAATCATAGGTAGTAAAACTTACCACGATGTAACAGTAGATGTTGCCGCACCTGTCGAAGGGAAAGCCAACAAACAATGGTGGATTGTATTTTCAATCGCATTAACAGCCTTTCTTTGGGGATTAGGTTGTATAGTTTACACTATTTCTACTGGTATTGGAACTTGGGGATTAAATAAAACAGTAGGTTGGGCCTGGGATATTACTAACTTCGTTTGGTGGGTTGGTATTGGTCACGCGGGAACTTTGATTTCAGCGGTACTTTTATTATTTCGTCAACGATGGAGAATGGCAATTAACCGTTCAGCGGAAGCAATGACTATATTCTCTGTAATTCAAGCAGGTTTATTTCCAATTATCCACATGGGTCGTCCTTGGTTAGCCTATTGGGTTGTTCCAATTCCGAATCAATTTGGGTCACTTTGGGTAAACTTTAATTCACCTTTACTTTGGGACGTATTTGCAATTTCTACATATCTTTCTGTATCATTAGTTTTTTGGTGGACAGGTTTGTTACCGGATTTTGCAATGCTTAGAGATAGAGCTATTACACCATTCAACAAAAGAGTATATTCTATTTTGAGTTTTGGATGGAGCGGAAGAGCTAAAGACTGGCAACGTTTTGAAGAAGTTTCTTTGGTTCTTGCAGGATTAGCAACACCACTTGTACTTTCGGTTCACACTATTGTATCTATGGACTTTGCTACATCGGTAATTCCTGGATGGCACACTACCATTTTCCCTCCATACTTTGTGGCTGGAGCGGTTTTCTCAGGATTCGCGATGGTAAATACTTTGCTTATTATTATGAGAAAAGTTTCCAATCTTGAAGCTTATATCACGATTCAACACATCGAATTAATGAACATAATCATTATGATTACAGGTTCTATTGTTGGTGTTGCTTATATTACAGAATTATTTGTTGCTTGGTATTCAGGTGTTGAATATGAACAATATGCATTCTTGAATAGAGCAACTGGACCTTACTGGTGGGCGTATTGGTCAATGATGACTTGTAACGTATTTTCTCCACAATTTATGTGGTTCAAAAAATTAAGAACAAGTATTATGTTCTCTTTCATCATCTCGATTGTGGTAAACATTGGAATGTGGTTCGAAAGGTTTGTAATTATCGTAACTTCGTTACACAGAGATTACCTTCCATCATCCTGGACAATGTTCTCACCAACATTTGTTGATATTGGAATTTTCATTGGAACAATAGGTTTCTTCTTTGTATTATTTTTATTGTATGCTAGAACTTTCCCTGTAATTGCTCAGGCAGAAGTAAAAACAATTTTGAAAGGAACTGGAGATAATTTTATAAAAGCGAGAGCAGCAAATAAAGATTCACACCATGAGTAATAAAGTAATACACGCCATTTATAATGACGATGATATATTGATGGATGCCGTTAAGAAAACACGAGCAGCTCATCATCATATTGAAGAGGTTTTTACACCATTTCCGGTTCACGGATTGGATAAAGCAATGGGATTGGCACCAACAAGATTAGCTATTTGTGCTTTTATTTATGGTTGCATTGGAATCTCATTTGGAACTTGGATGATGAATTATATAATGATTCAAGATTGGCCACAAGATATTGGTGGTAAACCAAGTTTCAGTTATATTGAAAATATGCCGGCTTTTGTGCCAATTATGTTTGAAGAAACAGTATTTTTTGCCGCACACTTAATGGTTATTACTTTTTATATGAGAAGTAGACTATGGCCATTCAAAGAGGCTGAAAACCCAGATGTTAGAACTACAGATGACCATTTCTTGATGGAAGTTGCAGTAAACAATAACGAAAAAGAATTAGTTTCTTTCTTCGAAAATACAGGAGCAGTAGAAGTTAAAGTAATAGATAAGCATTAATTGTGGATATGAAAAGCATATATAAAATAACACTTTTAGTAGGTATTACTATTTTGGTTTCATCATGTAAAAATGATTCTAAACCTAATTATCAATACATGCCAAATATGTATGAGCCGGTAAGTTATAACACTTACTCTCAAGCAGATGTTTTTAAGGGTGGAAAAGAAGGTCAACTTCCGGTAGAAGGAACCATAAACAGAGGTTTTGAAGTTTATGAATATCCGGACACACCTGAAGCTTTGATTGCTGTTAAAGCTGCGAATATAAAATCTCCACTAGGAATATTATCTGCAAAAGATATGGAAAAGGCAAAAGCTTTATTTGAGATTTATTGTGCCATTTGCCACGGTACTGCTGGTGATGGACAAGGTAAATTAGTAAAGCAAGGTAAGTTTTTAGGAGTTCCTAATTATAAAGATAGAGTAATAAACGAAGGCAGTATTTTTCATGTCCAAACGTATGGTCTTAATTTAATGGGTTCACACGCGAATCAATTGAGCAAACACGAACGTTGGATGGTTGCAGCCTATGTGATGGAGCTAAAAAGTAAATTATAAAACAAACTCATCGTAAAAGATATGTACACATTTTCAAGTAAATTAAAAACATTTTCTCTCATACTAATGGTTGCTGGACTTTTAGGAATTGGATATGGTTTTTATTCTGCACCTAAAGATATTCAAGCAGTAGAAGCTATTCTTGCTGCTGACGCTCACGGAAGTCATCACGAAACTGCTCCAACTGTCGAAGCTCACGCTCCTGCAAATGAGGCTCCAGCGCTTGAAACGCCTGCTGTAGCAGAGGTTGCCCATGACACGGCAAAAGTAGAGGTTTCAAATGAAGTAGCTCTTGCAGAAACTGTTGTTAATGATTCAATTGCAGTACCTGCCGTAGTTGAACCAGTTCACGCTACAACTGAAGCGCACGCTGTTGCTGGCGAACACAAAGTAAATGCTGAAGCTGAACACGAAGAGCATTTAAATCATGTTTTACACCAATTACAAAATAAACCTTGGGCTGCATTATACGTTGCCTGTATATTCTTTTTGTTAGTTACACTTGGGGTTTTAGCATTTTACGCTATTCAACAAGTTGCGCAAGCAGGTTGGTCTCCAGTTTTGTTTAGAGTGATGCAAGGAATTACGGCTTATTTACCTGTTGGTTCTGTAATTTTCTTCGTGATTTTAGTTCTTTGTGGATTGCATTTCAATCATTTATTTGTTTGGTTGGATCCTGAGGTTGTTGCGCATGATAAATTGATTGCTAATAAATCAGGATATTTAAACTTCCCATTTTGGATTATTAGAGCTGCTGTTTTCTTGATAGGATGGAATCTTTACAGGTATTATTCTAGAAAAAATTGTTTGGCACAAGATGAAGCAACTGATGATAGTTTCTACAAAAAGAATTTCAAAATGTCAGCTGGATTTTTAGTTTTCTTTATTGTTACTGAATCAATAATGTCTTGGGATTGGATAATGTCAGTTGATCCACACTGGTTTAGTACTTTGTTTGGATGGTATGTTTTTGCAAGTTTTATAGTAAGTGCAGTGACAACAATTTGTTTAGTTTCCTTATATCTAAAATCAAAAGGGTATTTAGAACATGTTAACACAAGTCACATTCATGATTTAGCTAAATTTATGTTTGGTTTCAGCGTGTTTTGGACTTACTTGTGGTTTTCTCAATTTATGTTAATTTGGTACGCAAATATTCCTGAAGAAGTTACTTATTTTGTAACAAGAATTGAATTATATAACCTTCCTTTCTTTGGAGCTGTAGTTATGAATTTTGTTTTTCCTTTATTGATATTAATTAATACTGATTTTAAAAGGATTTCTTGGGTACTTGTAATGGCGGGAACAGTTATATTATTAGGTCACTATATTGATTTTTTCAATATGATTATGCCAGGTACTGTAGGTGATCAGTGGTTTATTGGAGTTTCAGAAATTGGTTCTGTTTTGTTCTTTTTGGGATTGTTTATCTACGTTGTTTTTTCCGCATTAACAAAAGTCCCTTTGTTGCCAAAAAGAAATCCATTTATTGAAGAAAGCAAGCATTTTCATTATTAGAATTCAAATAGTTTATAATTTAAAGGCTGTTTCACTTTCTTGAATCAGCCTTTTTTTTCATTTTCATTTTACTTTAATTTGAAAGAATTTATGAATGAAAATTTCTAAAATAGGAATAAATAGGATCTAACGAATTTGAGTTATTTAGGTTTATTCTTTTTGTTATTTCAATTTATATAATTTGATTAATATAGTTATATTGAGATAAATTAATTTTAAATTAATTGAGTCTCTTTTTTGCTGGTCTAGAATGTAAATTTATTTTTAATCATTAAATTCATTTTCTTTTGCTAGTGTGTTTAAATTTGTTATTTTTGGCGAAAATATGACATTTGTCATTTTTTAAATGTTAGTTTTTTATTATTATTTTCGGGTGTTAATTATTAAAAAGTAATTTATATATGGAGATTTTGTTGGTAATTTTAGTTTTAGTCCTGTTATCTATTGCATTGTGGCAGTTGACTAAAATATTTGATTTGACTCAGGTGGGTGATTCAGATGATTCTCAGGTTGCTAATGATAGCGATAACAACATTCAAGGCTATTTGATGTTTGGTTTTTTGGCATTCATCTATATTTTTTCAATCTACGGATTGATAAAATGGGGCCCATTAGTGCTGCATACTCCTGCATCGAAACACGGTGAAACTGTTGATAATTTAATGAACATCACTTGGTTGCTTATATTCATTGTACAGGCAGTTACCCAAGTATTAGTACATTATTTTTCTTTCAAGTACAGAGGAAAAAAAGGAAATAAGGCTTTGTTTTTTGCAGATAGTAATAAATTAGAAGTGATTTGGAGTGGAATTCCTGCTGTAGTTTTAGCTCTTCTAATTGGATATGGTTTGTATGCTTGGGTTGATATTATGTTTGTTGATGAAAACGAAGAAACTATTGAAATAGAATTGTATGCACAACAATTTAAATGGTCTGCAAGATATTCAGGAGCTGATAATGTTCTTGGTAAAGCCAATGTGAGATTAATTGAAGGTGTGAATACGCTTGGAGTTGATTTATCAGACCCAAATGCACAAGACGATATAGTAGTTTCTGAATTGCACATTCCAAAAGGGAAAAAGATACATTTCAAGATTCGTTCCCAAGATGTCTTACATTCTGCTTTTTTTCCACATTTTAGGGCTCAGATGAATTGTGTTCCAGGAATGGTAACCGAATTTGCTTTCGAACCTGTTTACACCTCCGATGAATATAGAGCATTGCCTTTTATGGTCGAAAAAGTAAAAAATATCAATGCTTTACGTGAAGCCAAAAGTAAAGAACTTGTCGCCAAAGGTCAAGCCCCACTTGATCCTTACACTTTTGATTTTCTATTGCTTTGTAATAAAATTTGTGGTGCATCTCATTACAATATGCAAATGAAAGTTGTTGTAGATACTCCTGAAGATTTTAAAAAGTGGTTAAGCGATAAGCCTAGTTTGGTTCAAGAAGTAAAAACGGCTAATGCCCCAAAACCTGTTGAAGGTGAAGTTGGTGCAGATTCTACAAAAGCAAAAGACACTGCGGCTATTGCTAAAATGGCTATGAAATAATTAATAAAGAAAATTTAAAGTAAACAGATATGTCAGCAGAAGTTCACGAACATACACACGAACACGAACACCATCATAAAGATACTTTTATTACTAAATATATTTTTAGTATAGATCATAAAATGATTGCCAAACAATACCTTATTACTGGAATTGTTATGGGAGTTGTAGGTGTATTAATGTCAATGCTTTTCAGAATGCAATTAGCTTGGCCTGAGGAGTCATTCAAAATATTCAATGTCTTATTAGGAGATAAATTTGCTCCAAATGGAGTAATGGCTAATGATATTTATTTGGCTTTGGTTACAATTCACGGAACCATAATGGTATTCTTTGTGCTTACTGCAGGATTGAGTGGAACTTTTAGTAACCTGTTAATTCCACTTCAAATTGGAGCAAGAGACATGGCCTCTGGATTTTTGAATATGATTTCTTATTGGTTATTCTTTTTATCTAGTGTTATTATGCTTAGTTCCCTGTTTGTGGAGGCCGGGCCAGCATCAGCAGGTTGGACAATTTATCCGCCTTTGAGTGCTTTGCCACAAGCAATTCCAGGTTCAGGAACAGGTATGACGCTTTGGTTAGTTTCTATGGCAATATTTATCGCTGCTTCGTTAATGGGGTCTTTAAATTATATTGTAACCGTAATCAATCTAAGAACAAAAGGAATGTCGATGACAAGATTGCCACTTACGATTTGGGCTTTCTTTGTAACTGCAATTATTGGAGTAATTTCGTTCCCAGTTTTATTGTCTGCTGCTTTATTGTTAATCTTTGACAGAAGTTTTGGAACTTCATTCTTCTTATCAGATATTTATATCGCTGGAGAAGTTTTGCATTATCAAGGAGGTTCACCAGTTTTGTTTGAGCATTTATTTTGGTTCTTAGGACATCCTGAGGTTTATATCATTATTTTGCCTGCATTAGGTATAACATCTGAGATTATTGCGACTAATTCACGTAAACCAATTTTTGGATACAGAGCGATGATTATGTCTATTTTGGCAATCGCATTTTTATCTACAATCGTTTGGGGTCACCATATGTTTATATCGGGTATGAATCCATTTTTAGGTTCGGTATTTACTTTTACTACTTTATTGATTGCTATTCCTTCGGCAGTAAAAGCATTTAATTATATCACTACCCTTTGGAAAGGAAATCTGCAATTGAATCCTGCAATGTTGTTCTCAATCGGTTTGGTTTCAACATTTATCACGGGTGGTTTGACAGGAATTATTCTTGGAGACAGTACTTTAGATATTAATGTCCACGATACTTATTTCGTTGTAGCACATTTTCACTTGGTAATGGGTATATCTGCTCTTTATGGAATGTTCGCAGGGATTTATCATTGGTATCCAAAAATGTTTGGAAGAATGTTGAACAAAAACTTAGGATATGTTCACTTTTGGGTAACTGCCGTTTGTGCTTATGGAGTATTTTTTCCAATGCACTTTATCGGACTAGCCGGTTTGCCAAGACGTTATTACACAAACACCAACTTTCCATTATTTGACGATTTACAAAATGTAAATGTTCTTATAACTACTTTTGCTTTAATTGGTGGAGTATTCCAATTGGTATTCTTATACAACTTCTTTAGTAGTATTTTCTACGGTAAGAAAGCAGTTCAAAATCCTTGGAAGTCAAACACTTTGGAATGGACAGCACCTGTAGAACACATACACGGAAACTGGCCTGGTGAAATTCCAGAAGTTCACCGTTGGCCTTACGATTACAGTAATCCAGCTCATGATGTGGATTTTGTACCACAAAATGTTCCAATGAAAGAAGGAGAAGAAGTTCTTCATCATTGATAGTTTTTAAATTTTTATAAAATGCCTTTCCTTTCGGAAGGCATTTTTATTTGCTTATAACTTTGTTATATTTGTAGAATGAATGAAAATTTAGACCCAACAAACAACGGTTATAATCCAGAAGAATTGGATCTCGAAAAAAAATTGAGACCACTATCTTTTGATGATTTTGCAGGTCAAGATCAAATACTCGAAAACCTGAAAGTGTTCGTTCAAGCAGCAAACCAAAGAAATGAAGCACTTGATCACACGCTTTTTCACGGACCACCGGGATTAGGAAAAACTACTTTGGCTAATATTCTTGCCAATGAACTACAAGTGGGTATCAAGATTACTTCTGGACCTGTTTTGGACAAACCGGGAGATTTGGCTGGTTTGCTAACCAATCTCGAAGAAAGAGATGTTTTGTTTATTGATGAAATTCATCGTTTAAGCCCAATAGTCGAAGAGTATTTGTATTCAGCAATGGAAGATTTCAAGATTGATATTATGATTGAATCTGGACCAAATGCCAGAACGGTACAAATCAATTTGAATCCATTCACATTAATTGGTGCCACCACACGTTCTGGCTTATTGACAGCTCCGATGCGTGCCCGTTTCGGGATTTCATCACGACTGCAATATTACACCACAGAACTTTTAACTACAATTGTCGAAAGAAGTGCAACAATCCTCAAAATGCCCATTTCTATGGAAGCAGCTATCGAAATTGCAGGTAGAAGTAGGGGAACACCGCGAATTGCCAATGCCTTATTGCGTCGCGTACGCGATTTTGCTCAAATCAAAGGGAATGGGACAATCGATATTGAAATTGCTCGGTATGCCTTAAAAGCCTTAAATGTCGATGCACACGGTTTGGACGAAATGGACAATAAAATTCTAAACACCATTATCGATAAATTCAAAGGTGGTCCAGTAGGATTATCCACTTTGGCGACAGCCGTATCTGAAAGTAGTGAAACCATCGAGGAAGTTTATGAACCGTTCTTAATACAAGAAGGTTTCATAATGCGAACTCCAAGGGGACGAGAAGTTACCGAGAAAGCGTACAAACATCTCGGTAAAGTTAGAACTAATATTCAAGGGGGTCTTTTTTAATTACAGAACCATTAAGAAATTAAGAATATTAAGTTTGAAAAATTTCTTATTGAAACTTAATTAATGGTTTTAATAAAATAGTAATTGTTTAACAACAAAGAAAAACACTCACAATTCATAAAATCCGAAGCCAAACGCCTCGGGTTTTTGTCTTGTGGTATTTCCAAAGCAGGATTTCTCGAAGAAGAAGCGTCACGATTGGAACATTGGCTAAACAACCAAATGAATGGCCAAATGTCCTACATGGAAAACAATTTTGACAAAAGATTAAATCCGACCTTGTTGGTTGATGATGCCAAAAGCGTGGTTTCCCTTTTATTAAATTATTATCCTTCCGAATTTCAAAATGAAGAAAGCTTTAAAATTTCAAAATATGCTTACGGACATGATTATCATTTTGTCATCAAGGAAAAACTCAAGGAATTGCTAAATTCCATTCAAGATGTCATCGGTGAAGTTTCAGGTCGTGCTTTTGTGGATTCGGCGCCTGTTTTAGACAAAGCTTGGGCAGCCAAAAGTGGTTTGGGTTGGATTGGTAAAAACAGTAATTTATTGACCCAGAAAGTAGGCTCTTTTTATTTCATTGCTGAATTGATTATCGATTTAGAGTTAGACTATGATACTGCCACAACAGATCATTGTGGTTCTTGCACCGCCTGCATTGATGCTTGTCCCACCGAAGCCATTGTTGCGCCATACATTGTTGACGGTAGTAAATGTATTTCCTATTTTACCATCGAACTAAAAGATAATATTCCGTTAGAGATGAAAGGCAAGTTTGATGACTGGATTTTTGGATGTGATGTTTGCCAAGATGTTTGCCCTTGGAATAGATTTTCGAAATCGCATAATGAACCTCTTTTTAATTCTAATCCAGAATTGCTTTCGATGTCTAAAAAAGATTGGACAGAAATTACCGAAGAAACTTTTAATATTGTTTTTAAAAATTCACCATTAAAGAGAACAAAATATTCTGGGATAATTAGAAATTTAGATTTTTTGAAAGAATAATAAAATTAATTTTTTAGTAATTTACTCCCATTTCTAAATGAATAAAAGGCTTTTTTCATTACTAATAGTTTTAATTAATTCAAGTTGCTAGTTTAGATAGGATAAAAAAACAAAGCAGAGGTTTA
>ENA-UOWO01001880-UOWO01001880.1-activated-sludge-metagenome-genome-assembly--contig:-NODE-1880-length-27055-cov-10.079963_pt1 | contig 27055 bp, 20 predicted proteins | sample MGYA00238148_ERZ761564 | MGnify/ENA primary metagenome ERZ761564 (study PRJEB28885, sample SAMN05720194) | activated sludge metagenome | isolation source: Anaerobic digester | place: USA...
GTTCCCTCACGAAAAAGAAGGGATTATCCGATTTTTCAAAGATGTTCGTAAAATTGCGGAAGGGTTCAGTGATTACGGAAGCAGTTTTCGCAGTATGCAGACTAGAGGTTTTTTTGAAAAGCCCTGCTACGGATTGAAAATGGCAAAGTTCGGTCTGACATTTGTTCCGTTTGCATTTTATAGTGGAGAAGAGGGGCTGAAAAAAGGTCTGAAGAAATATTTCAGCGATCCGGAACTTCTTAAATTCTGGTCTGCCGAAAGCGATCTTCTTTCGTGTCTCATCCCGATCGCATGGGCTTATAACAAAGATTTTCAGCTTCCTCCAACAGGCGGAGGACAGGTCTTTGCAAACTGGCTTGCTGACCGGATCGTTAAATCAGAAGGCAAAATATTTTTCAACACGAAAGTCGAAAAAATTGTTAATGTCGGTAAAAAAGCGGTCAGTGTGATTGCTCACAACAAAGGTAAAGAACTTAAATTTGATGCCCGTTTCATTGTCGCCGCATGCGATGTCGAAACGCTTTATGAAAAAATAATGGATGTTTCACTTTCTGAAGATAAGTTTCTGGAAAGATTAAGAAATGCAGAGCTTTACAGTTCAGCGGTAACAGTCTCGATCGGTCTTGACTGTTCTGCGGAATCGCTTGGTTTCAATGATGAACTTATAATGATATCAAAAGAGGATGTTTTAAGGACCGATCACATTTGCGGAGATCCTCAGAAAAGTGACATCTCAGTTATGTCTCCTTCAGCAAGAGATAAATCAATGGCTCCTGACGGAAAAGGGACACTTACAATATACTGCCCTGCATATTATAGTGATTTCAGCACCTTATCCAAAGATGAATATGTGAAATTCAAAAATGATTTCGCTCATATTCTCATAAATCGAGTTGAAAAAGCACTATCGGAAAACATCAGATCCCATATTGAGTTCATGGATGTTGCAACGCCTGTTACATATCACCGCTACACAGGGAACAGAGAAGGTGTGATGATGGGAGCGCGTCCCGGAAAAGTAAATTTTAAAGCCAGGATCGCCCATTTTGTAACGCCGCTTGAAAATGTGTTTCTATGCGGTCACTGGTCTGCTCTCGGCGGCGGTGTTCCGATTGCCGTTTCCACCGCTGCCAATGTTGCATTAATGGTTTTAAAAAATGATGGAAACAGATTCTTCAAACCTCTTGGAAAATATTTTGACGGTTCGGTTTCAGTTCAGGAATTTAATAAGTGTCTGGCAAGATCGGAAAACAGCTAGCTTCTGAAAAGTTTTCTCTTAACTTCTTTCGAATATGTGTAGGCACTTGTCACACTGAAGAATATTGATCCCCAGATAAGAATATATCCCCATAATCTCGGGTCCCAGTCGATATTGAAAAGCCCTTTCAATGTATTCTGATTCAGCATGAAAAAGGGAAGAGCGAACATCTGGAACATTGTTTTCATTTTTCCGCCCTGACCAGCCGCAACAACTATTCCCCTTTCCACGGCCACAGAACGGATCCCGAAAATGTAAAATTCGCGTGCAAGGATTATGAGGACTGGAAGGACATGCATTTCACCCATCGACACAAGAAGGACAAGTGTAAGGTTGACAATGAACTTGTCTGCAAGCGGATCAAGAAGTTTGCCTGTCACTGTGACCGTCCCGTGCTTTCTTGCGATATATCCGTCAAAAAAATCTGTAACTGTCGCTATTGTATAAAATATCCATGACCACAGCCGTGAAACAGGTGTGTCATACCATATCAGAAACAGAACGAACGGAACAAAGAATATCCTTATGCCGGTAAGAAGATTAGGGATTGTAAGGACATCTTTCTTGAAATTGATGAGCTTGTCCATGATCACTTTTCTTCTGCCGAAATCACCTGTGCTTTTCTTATTTTTTCTAAACCTTTTTACCATAGTTCCCTGCCTGTGTAGTTTTTGTAAAAGTCAGACACCTTTTCAACATATGCAACTGTTTCATTGAAAGGGGGTATTCCGTTATAATAAACAACTGCCGCCGGTCCCGCATTATAACCGGCAAGGGCGCTTCTTGTGTTTTTAAACCGTTTGATCATTTTCTTGAGATAAAGAGTGCCTCCCATTATGTTCTGCTGAGCATCAAAGACATCTTTAACGCCGACCTCAACCGCCGTTGCAGGCATTAACTGCATAAGTCCCTTCGCTCCTGCCGAAGAGACAGCTTTTGTGTCAAAAAGAGATTCCGCTTTAATGACACTTTTTATGAGATGGAAGTCAACACCGTGTTTAACTGAAGCTTTCTGTATTATATCATCAAAAGCTGACTCTTTTCCCGGCTTCAGTGCGTAACCCCGTTTATGTTTTACTTCACCTTTTGACTGATAAAGGGGCTTGCATGAGCGGAGATCTGAACATTGATTTGTGAATGTGTATCTATCCTTGATCGGGTCGTAGAAATAATAGATACTGACACTTGAATATAGTAGAGAAGTCATCATAAGAAAAAAAACAGAAGCTTTAATGAAGATGCTCATTTTTTTCCCTGTTTTTCAAGAGATTGGTAGTACATAAGCCGTTTTTTCATCCCTTTTGCCCTGAAGTTGTCCGGCTGGATCTTAGTTATTATGGTAAGTACCTTCATGCAGTCGGGGATCATTTTGAGAAATTCATATATCTCTGCGAGGATGAAAAGGATTTCAATATCTGGATCTTTTATCATTAAAACTTTGAGGATATCTTCTTTTATGGGCGGATATTTTATGGTCTTTTCAAAGTCGTTCCATCTGGGGGACTTTTTCCATATTGCGAGGATCTTTTTTTCAAGTGCATCCGGATTTTTGGTCTGGTCATAGATCATTCCGAATATCTCTGCCGCACCTTCAAAGTTGCCGAGACGGAGCAACGCGGTCCCTTTGAAAATAGCTTCATCATATTCTTTCATTCGCGTAAAATCAGTCCTGCTTTTTATTGGTCCGTATCTTTTCATAAGCTTTTCAATATCAGCCCTTTCTTCAGGATTTTTTAAAAGTTCATAATTCTCACTGACCACTCTGAAGAACTTTTCAGCACGGTCTCTGTTGACAACATTGACACCGCGCAGTGCATCAGGGTGAATCTTCTGAACGATCTTGAGATATGTATTGTGAAGTGCTTTTTCATCAAAATCAAAAGAGAGCCCGAACAGGTGGTATACATCTTTGAATTTTTCATTAATATCAAGAAAACTTACGAGCTTTTGATCTTCGCTCTGCTCAATGACCTCCTCTGCGGTCTCTTCTTCAGTTGCCTTTTCATCAAACATGTTCGAGCGTGAAAGCATTTCCTGTATATTTGCCCTTTCTTCATCGGTGGATCGCACGACACTTGCAAATCTTGTCAGCAGAAGGAAGAAAATTGTTCTGTAATGTTTTTTGAAACTGGAGAATATTTCAATCCTTTTCTGGCCGATGAAAGATTCAAGTTCATCATGAAGAAATGTCATCGAACTTGCTTCCGGCCTGATTGAGAAATGTTCAGTCGCAACAGGTTTTATCATGGCTACAATGATGGATCGTTCTATATTTTCAACTATCCTGAATATGAAATCGAGTGAATCATATTCCTTCAGATTCACCTTGAATCCTTCAGGAAGTTCTGTTTTGAGCATAAAAAGTGTTCCGGAAGGGAGCGTTGAAATCTGAAGAAGGGATCTTTCACAGTAGGATTTTCCTTCTGTAACAATAATGTTGAACCTGTCATCTCCGTTGATAACATTTACAGTGCCCGAGAATTTTGAAAGATGGAGCGTTGAAAGGAGTTTTTCGATCCTGATCTTCAGTTTTTTTTCTGAGTTTATATACTGGTTTAAATTTTCGTTCATTTATCTCTACATAAGAAAGTTTTCTTCAAGGGCTGTCATCAGAACGCCTCTTTCTTTGTCTGTCCTTTCCTGTATTTCCCTGATCTCATTGAGAAATTCCAATTCTCTTTTCCCTTTCAGAAACGGTTTTGCAACAGCCGGGAAAAGTTCAAGAAGAAGCTCTTCCTTTTCGTCGGATGCCAGTTTCCTGCCGCCGAATTCCCTGAGTATTTCATTGGTCTGCTTTACATGTTTTGATGTGTCGTAAGGGGTTTCCTCTTTATGTCCGGCGATCTTCTTCCTGAAATCGGGATCAACAGGCCACGGAGTATGACCGTAGATGCCTTTCACAAGATTTACGAACTGAATCGAAGTGTTGTCATAAAATCCTTTCCGCTGTTCTTCGTTTATGACACAGCTTACTGCCTGTATACCCACGATCTGACTTGTCGGAGTTACAAGAGGAGGAACTCCGGCATCAAGACGGACAACAGGAACGGTCTTGAGAACTTTTTCAAGCAGATGCCCCAGATTTGCCGCCTGAAGCTGTGAAAGCATGTTGGTGTACATTCCTCCCGGGATCTGAGCGATCCTTACGATATCGTCGGGAGCGGGGAAGTTGAAATATTTTTCTATCGCCTGTGTCAAAGAGGTGACGGCGTCAGTATCATCTTTTTTTGCTGCCGCTATCGCATCATCGAACATTTTGTCAATTTCGGGTGGAAGTTTGTCTTTTGCAGGATCGAAATCAAGCGGGAACATCTTGTACTGATCAAAACCGCAAAGCTCCTTTCTCATTTCGAAAAGCTCTTTTCTTATTTCTCTGACTGCCTCAAGGTTGACCCCTGTATCAATTCCGAGCTTTGTTGCAAATATCTGGACAAGTTCAAAAGCCGGAGCAGCCGGCCCGCCAGCAAAGGGCATAATTACTGTGTCAACAATATCAGCGCCCTTTATTATAGCCATCAGTACACTTCCGAGACCGTATCCCGGAGTGCAGTGTGTATGAAGGTCAATAGGGATCGAAACATTCTTTTTAAGAGCGGAAATGAGCATGGATGATGTTTCCGGATCTATAAGTCCTGCCATATCCTTTATGCTTATCATGTCGGCGCCCATTTTTTCAAGCTCGATGGACTTTTTCACAAAGTAATCAACGGAAAAAAGGTTTGACGGAAGTTTTTTACCACTGAAAAACGCTTTAATTCTGTCCCTGAATGAGAATTTCGGATCTACAGTATAACAGACACAGCAGTCCGCAAGACCTCCGTTCTCCTTAACATACTTTATGGTCGACCTCATGTTGTCAAGGTCGTTGAGAGCATCAAAGATCCTCATTATGTCAATGCCGGACTTAATGGCATTACGATTGAAACCTTCAATAACATCTTCAGGATAAGGGTTGTATCCGAAAAGGTTTCTTCCCCTTGAGAGAGCCGTGAGCTTGCTGGATGATCCGATACCTTCCTTTATTTTTTCAAGCCGGTCCCATGGATCCTCGTTCAGATATCTCATAATTGAATCCGGAACTGCTCCACCCCAGACCTCCATTGCGTAAAACTGTGCCCTTCTATACATTTCAAGAATTCTGTCAACCTGTTTTTGAGACATTCTTGTTGCAAATTGAGACTGTTGTCCGTCACGAAGAGTAAGATCTCTGACCAGGAGTTTTTTCATTTTCAACCTCTATATCCTTAATTTTCGAACTATCAAGAGCTATCACACCGGGGCATTTTATCAATAACAATCATTAATTCAATAATATTTATAAAAATACTGCTAAAATATTTGAATATATAAAAAATTGACTGTTTAAGACGGTTCGTTATCATTCCATCGGAAAAAGAGTGTTTTGATGTTTGTTTATTTCAGGTGTAAAAATGAAAGTCCTAATAGCCGCTTCAGAGCTGCAACCGTTTGCTTCATCCGGAGCTCTTGCTGAAACATTGAGCTGTCTGATATCCAGCATTTCAGGTCATGTCGATATTGAATATGTGATGCCTCTTTACAGTATGATCGATGAAAGCATATACGATATCAAACCGACAGGGAAGGGATTCCAGGTGCCTGTTGCAGATAAGATCGAAAATGCAGTAGTCTGGGTTGGAAGACATCCTGAATCGGGTGTCAAAGTATGGTTCATTGAAAACAGGTATTTTCAAAGGGATGGATTATACGGAAACATTACCGGAGATTATCCTGACAACTCCGAAAGGTTCGTTTTCTTTTCAAGGGCGGTACTTGAGCTTGCCAATGTAATATCCCGACCTGATATAATACACTGCAATGACTGGCAGACGGCCCTGATCCCTCTTTATATGAAGGAAGTGTATCAGAAGAACGGCCAGATGAAAGATGTGAAAACAGTGTTTTTTATTCACGATGTCAGGTTTCAGGGAAGGTTCTGGCTTTACGATCTCTATATTCTAAATCTCGGGTGGGAGGTTTTTTCACCTGAAAAGCTTGAGTTCTATAACGATATCAATTTTCTGAAAGGCGGCATAGTTTACAGCGATGCGCTTTTTGCAGTCAACGCAGATTATCTTACCAGAATATGCAGTGATTCCGAAGGTTGCGGTCTTGACGGTATTTTAAGAAAGTACAGCACTAAGCTTTTTCCTGTTTGTGAAAGTTGCAAAACTTTTTCATGTGAGGATTGGAAAGGTGAAAGACTGGGTAAGAGAATGCTTGAACTGTATATGCAAGTGTACAGTTCCGGCGTGACGGCAGTTTAAATGCGATGAAAAACCTGTTATTAATCCTTTTTCTCCTTTCTTTTCAGTATGTTTTTCCAGTTTCTGATGACACGGACTTTGTTATGAAAATTGATGAAGGCATCATTAATATTACAGGGAAGATCGTTTTGATAACTGCAACGGGAACTCCGTCCATAAATATCTCAAACATTAACACGGCAAGGATAGATGCGGAAAAAATGGCAAGAAAAAATCTAAAGTTCCGTCTGGAAAAGGCATTCTCAAAAATTGTCCTTGAAAAGGGAGTGGATCTTGGTAAACATCTTGCATCAAAGAAGGAAACGGATTTTTTTACAGGCCTTATAAAAGATGATGATCCTGCAGAGATAGTTTCCACCAGGTATTTTTCTGATGGTTCGGTCGAAATAGAATACAGTGTTCCGGTCGGAAAATTTCTCGAACAGATAAAGTTGAAAACGATGCCGGATATATGCAGAGATGAAAAAATGCAGACTGTTTTTCCTGAAGAAATGGAAGGTGTGGCAGATTCACGCAAAGATGTACTTATAATTGAGATAAAAAGCGGTAAACTCGATCCTGCTCTATATCTGACACTTGAGAACGAGAAGGGTGAATTAATATACAGCTCCTGTCTTTCAGGAACGGTTCCTTCAATGATCGTCAGAAAAAACCCGTCACGTTTTCTTGAGATACTCAATTCAAAAGAGAGTTTTCTGACAGTTCCTGCATTGAAGGTAAAAAGCGGGTCAACGGTTGTCATAGGCAGCACTGATGCTGAAAAGATAGCAAATGAAATGAAAAGGAGCTCTTTAAAAGAAGGGAAAGTGATATTTCTCATCAAAGAAAAGGAGGGAAAATGATATCTAAAGTTAAAATAAACAGGTTCATTTTCGACAAAAAAGGGTGGATCCCGATCCTTTTTGCCGCTGTATTTTTTTTCTGCGTGCTGTTCGCTCCGACAATTACAACAATTCTGATCGCATCTTTTTTTGCTGCATACGCCATAGACCCTCTTGTAATTTTCATGTCGCAGAAACTTAAACTTCCCCGTTCGTTTGCAAGCGGATTTGTCATCTTTTTCATAGTTCTCACAATTCTTCTTCTTCTGCTGATTGTGCTTCCGGGAATAGTCAGACAGCTTTACGGTGTATTTGCCAATTTTGATTCGATAGTGGCAGCTCTTTGGGACTGGATGAACAATTTCGCCTCAGGTTTCGGAATAGACCTTGATGAACACTTTAAAAAGGAAGATCTTGTCGGCAGGTTGACAGCTTTCTCTGAACCTGTTTTAAAATCTGCGACCAATACTGTAGGTGTCGTTTTCAGCAAAACCTTCAGTCTTCTTTCACTCCTTTTCAGTTTTATGATATTCATAGTCATTACTTTTTTCACAAGCAGTCGATATCCGAAGATAAGAGCATCAATATTTGAGCTTTTTCCACCTGCAAAACAGGAATACATAAAAGAGTGGCTCTGCAAATTTGACAGAGTCCTTTCCGGTTTCATAAGAGGTCAGCTCACAGTATGTTTTGTTCTCGGATGTCTTTATGCCGGGGCATTCACCGTTGCAGGTATTGAAAATGCCGGAAGTCTCGGAGCGATGATAGGAATGCTCTGCATTGTTCCTTATGTCGGACTTTTCGCAGGGATAACTGTGACGGTTCTGCTCGCTCTTGTTTCAGGAGGTGTTATCGCGCTGTTTAAAGTTGTAACCGTTTTCCTTATTATCCAGTCGTTTGACACAGTAATGATAACTCCGAACATTATGGGAAGAGGCGTCGGGATGAGTCCTGTTTTTGTCATAATTGCGATCTTTGCCGGTGCTGAGATCGGCGGATTCCTCGGTGTCCTTATAGCAGTTCCTGCTTTTGCGATATTGAAGCTTCTGGGTGATGACATATTGAAAAGATACAAAACCTCCACATTCTATAACGAAAAAGACAACGAAGGTGAACCGGTCTGATCCATGAAATTCTTTATCCATAAAAAAGTTGAAGACATTATTGTTCACAACATGCAAATTCCTGAAATAATTGGAAATATTGTTGACGGGATAGAGGTCGTCATAACTGAGCCGTTTTTTTTCCGGAACGATTGTTCAGAGAAAATAAGAAAAATATCAGATTTCTGCATGAACATGGATGTTTCGGTACATCTGCCGTTCTATGATCTGAATCTTGGTTCAGTTGACAGAAATATTTCAGAATACAGTTTCAGATCAATGGTTCAGGGGATAGACATTGCTTCAGGTGTGGGTGCAGAAATAGCTGTCGCCCATCTTGGATATAATGTTCTTTCGTCAAAGAGTTCAACTGCAAAATGGTTTGAAAGGTTTGCGGTAATGAAAGGTGAGCTTGAAAAATATGCGGCAGACAAAGGGGTGACAGTCGTCTGGGAAAACACTTATGAAAAGGAGATGGCTGTTTTTGACGAAATGATCAAGGTCCATCCCGGCACAAAATTCTGTCTGGATATCGGTCACTGCAACTGTTTTGCCGGATTTTCTGCAATTGAATTCCTTGAACGGTATAAAGAGAGCGTTGTGCACATTCATCTTCACGATAATGACGGTATTGAGGATTCTCATCTTGCGCCTGGAAAAGGGAACATTGATTTTTTGCCCATAATGGAAAAGATCATGGCATATCCTGTCCGTAATGCTGTGTTTGAACTCGATTTTGACAAGTTCACGGATTCTGTTGATCACATATCAGAAATATTTTTAAAAAAGAGGAAATAATGAAGAAATTTATTTTTGCTGTTTCAGTTCTGTTCCTGGCAGTTTCCTGTGACAAAGGAGCTGACAATGTCTATGCACTTGAAGAGACAGGCGGTCAGCCGGTTGTTAAAGGTTCCGAAAACGGACTTATGTGGTATATTGATGATCCTGACAATGCAAACACCAAGCTCAACATGATGACATATGAAAAAGCTGTAAAAAACTGCAGTGATCTCGAATGGGCCGGTTTTACGGACTGGCGGCTGCCGACAATTGATGAATTGAGAACTCTGGTGACCGGATTTAAAGATGTCGAGACCGGAGGCAGATGCAAAGTTTCGTTAAAATGTCTTTCAATGGCGTGTCTTACTCAGGGCCAGAAAAGCAGTGCCGATTATCCGTGTTCAAATTATGAAGAGGAGGCGCTTCTTCAGGGACCCGGTCCGGAAGGGTGTTATTTTGATGATGTCTGGAGAACATACTGCGGAAAACACTGGTCTTCTTCAAAAGTTGCCGGTGTTGTGGATGAAATGGTGTTTATCCTTGATTTTTCAGATCCCGCAATATCTGCAGTTGTTTCAAATGTTTCAAACAATATGGGTTTCGCCCGCTGTGTAAGATAAAAAAAATCAGCCACTGCCGTTTATTGATGGAGAGAGGGTATGTATAAAAAACAGGTGTTTAAAAAAGAATACAAGATGAAGCAAAAGTTCTTCAACAAGTTGAAAACATTAAGATTTTTTCATTTTTTCTCTTGACAAACGGATTTTCCTCATTATATTAAGTTATACAAGGTGGCAATCGGCGCCCTGCTCCTGGACATTTGAATTTAAGGTTTGCATTTATGCTCTGACACTGCTTCTGTCAAGATTGGAACTGCAATGGATTTTCCCTTTCTCAAAAAGTTTTATCAGTCCGGGTCAAACCTCAGCCACCTTGTTCTTTAAAATTTCTTAGTTCCGATCTAAAAACATTCTTGTTCCGATCTAAATAAAGGGGGGGCGCTATCTTTTTTTGTGCGCAACCCTTCTTCGTCTTGACATTTAAACTTTCAAGAATTATTCTGCCCTGTTTTTTTAGTTTTTTTAATTATTAAGGTATATATGGTGAGACAATGAACAGAATCAAAGTGCATCCGGTTTTGAATGTTCCGAAAGAAAGACATGAAGTTTCTTTCATGTTTGACGGAACTCAGATGAAAGGGTTTGAAGATGAGATGGTTAGTTCAGCTCTGTTTGCCAACGGAGTGAAACAGTTCTCAATTCACAGGAAGGGTGATGCTCCTCAGGGGATTTTCTGTGCAAACGGGCAGTGCAGTCAATGTACTGTAATCATTGACGGAAGGCCTCTGAAATCTTGTATCACACCATTAAAGGAAGGGATGGATGTAAGAACGATGAAACACCTTCCAGATCTTCCTGCAGATGATTCTCCGATGGCGGGATACGAAAGAAAATGTGTGGTTTGCGATGTTCTTGTCATCGGTGGCGGTCCGAGCGGACTTACGAGCACGATCGAACTTGCAAAACTCGGTTTCAGGGTTGTTCTTGTTGACGATAAGGATAAACTCGGCGGTAAGCTTCTTCTCCAGACCCACAAATTCTTCGGGAGTGAAGAGGATTGTTATGCAGGGACAAGAGGAATTGACATTGCCAACCTTCTTGAAGAGGAAGTGAGAAAATACAGCAATGTGAAAATATTCACTGAAACTTCAATTGTAGGGGTTTACAAAGATAAGAAAGCAGGCCTTTTTGTTGAGAACAGACACTATGTTCTTGTTGACTTCAAAGGGGTTCTCATTACTGCCGGAGCAAGGGAGAAGTCAATTGTTTTCCCAGGTAACGACCTTCCCGGAGTTTACGGAGCAGGAGCTTTTCAGACTCTTGTGAATCGTGATCTGGTCAAGGCGTCTGACAAAGTTCTCATCATCGGAAGCGGGAATGTCGGTCTCATCGGTGCATATCACGCTCTTCAGGCAGGCATCGAAGTGGCGGGAATTGTCGAAATAGCGCACGAAATAAGCGGATATAAAGTTCATGCCGACAAGATAAAAAGAATGGGCGTTCCTCTTTATCTCAACACCACAGTTCTCTGTGCTGAAGGGAAAGGAAAAGTTGAAAGGGTGACTATTGCTGAAGTTGACAGTGCGTGGAACCCTGTACTTGAGACGGCAAGAACCTTTGAAGTTGATACACTTCTTGTCGCGGCGGGACTGACCCCGACTGATGAATTTTTCGACATGGCTGAAAAATTTGAGTTCAATGTTATAAAAGCAGGAGATGCCGAAGAGATCGCTGAAGCAAGTTCGGCAATGTTCGGCGGCCGTATCGCAGGGCTTAAAATGGCGGCGCTCCTTGGGAGAAAAGATGTTGTTGTGGATGACACATGGTATAAGAAAGCCGAAGTTCTCAAATCGCGTCCCGGTATAGTTCATCCGCTGAATCCTGTTAAAATGGCAGAAAAGTTCCAACCGAATTTCAGCTGTCTTCAGGAGATCCCTTGCAATCCATGCACAACGGTATGCCCGAAAAATGCAATAAAACTGATGGATAAGTCAGGGACGATAATGGATATTCCTTATCTTGCCGGCGAATGCATCGGTTGCGGAATATGTGTCGCCGCATGTCCCGGACTGGCGATAACCCTTGTGAAAAAGGTTGATGAAAAAACGGCTGAAGTGATGCTTCCCCATGAATTCAACTGTGACTTTGTCGTGGGGGACATGATTCCTCTTACCGATATGGACGGCAGCTATCTTGAAGATGGAAAAATAACAAAGATAACATTCAACAAAAAATATAAGACAGCTCTTATCACGGTTGCTGTTTCATTAAACAATGCGGCAAAAGTTATGGGGATAAGGGTTCAGGATGAATCTGTGACTCGTCCGCTGAAAACTGCTGATTACGAATATATCCCTGAAAACGGCATTGTCTGTCGCTGTGAAAGGGTGACTCTGAAGGAAGTGGTTGATTTTATAAAGGAAAATAAGATCAGAGACATTAACCAGCTTAAGCAGATCAGGGTCGGAATGGGTGCATGCGGGTCTAAGACATGCAGTGTCCAGATGCCGAGAGTTTTCAAGGCGGCAGGGGTGAACTGGTCGGAAGTTACTGAAGGTACCAACAGACCGATGTGTGTCGAAACTCCGATGTATGCACTGATCAACGAGGATGGAGAGTAACATGAAAACATACGATTTTTTAATTATAGGTGCAGGCAGTATCGGAACTCCTCTTGCTTATCATCTTGCAAAAAAAGGCAAAAGTGTCTGCGTTCTTGAAAAACACGCTTCGACCGGAAGAGGACAGAACAGAGCGGCAATAGGGGGAATAAGGGCGACACACAGCGATCCTGCAAAGATAAAAATATGCACGATGTCACTTGAAGAGATCAGAAACATGCATTCAGATCACGGCATAGATATCGACTGGATAGAAGGGGGATACCTTTTCCCCGTTTATGACACCCAACGGGAAAGAAATCTCAAAGATCTTCTCAAGGTTCAGAAAAAGTTCGGGCTGAACATTGACTGGATAGATGCCGACGCATTGAAGGCACTTGTTCCGGGGATAACGGAAAGCGGGCTTCGGGGCGGAACATTTTCACCAAATGACGGCAGTGCGTCTCCGCTTAAAACTACAGGAGCATACTTCAAGCTTGCGACAAAGGCCGGAGCCGAATTCAGGTTTTATGAAAATGTCCTTTCGATGGAAGTGAAAGATAAAAAAGTTGTAAGTGTGAAGACAAACAAAGAGACATACAGTGCAGGTCTTATCATCAATGCGGCAGGGGGAGATGCAAAAGAGATCGGCAAAATGTACGGAGTGGACCTTCCGGTTTATCCTGATTCCCATGAAGCGGGAATAACTGAGCCGGTGAAACCGTTCTTTAAACCGATGGTCGTTGACATCAGACCTGATTCCCATTCACACAACTATTATTTTTATCAGAATATTGAAGGACAGGTTGTTTTCTGCATAACTCCTTATCCCAAAGCGGCAGGCAAAGATACTGATAATACTAGCGAATTTCTTCCGCTCATGATCAAAAGGATGCTTGAACTGTATCCCCGTTTGAGGAATCTGAGGGTGAGAAGGACATGGCGCGGACTTTATCCGATGACTCCGGACGGGTTCCCGATCGTCGGAATGGCACACGAAATAGAAAATGTCTTTCATGCAGTAGGAATGTGCGGACAGGGCTTTATGCTCGGACCGGGACTTGGCAGAATACTATCTGAGATCTTTATTGACAACTCAACCGAATACAACTTCATACTCGATCAGCTTACACTTTACCGCGATTTTTCCGGCGAGGAGATGCTTAAGTAACCATAAGTCTTTTAGCTTAGAGGAGGTTCAATGTCATCACCGAAAAGAGAACAGTGGGGGACAAAGCTCGGTGTAATTCTTGCAGTCGCAGGAAGTGCAGTCGGACTCGGCAATTTTTTGAGATTTCCGACACAGGCGGCTCTTGGCGGTGGCGGAGCTTTTATGATTCCTTATTTCGTTTCATTCCTTCTGCTCGGCATTCCGCTGATGTGGGTTGAATGGTCGCTTGGAAGAAAAGGGGGCGAGTACGGTCACGGCACAGCTCCTGCAATACTTTACAAGATAACTGGCAGCAGATTTATTAAATATTTTGCTTCAATAGGGATAATCATTCCTCTGCTCATCCTTTTTTACTATGCTTTCATTGAATCGTGGTCTCTTGCCTATGCGTTCTTTTCGATAAGCGGAACCCTTGCAGATGTTGCCGGAAAAAATGAACTTGCTCAGTTTCTTCAAGGTTATCAGGGTGTTGTCTCAAACGGTTATTTTGATTCCATTTGGATAGCTTACGGATTTTTTGTGGTGACGATCATCATTAATTTCTATTTTATATACAAAGGTGTGGCCTCAGGTATTGAAAAACTGTCAAAAATCGCGATGCCTCTTCTTGTAATAATTGCAGTTCTGCTTGTCATCAGGATATTGACGCTCGGCACTCCCGATCCGTTGAAGCCCGATCAGTCTGTTTCAAACGCACTTAATTTTGTATGGACACCCGATTTCACTGTTCTTCTCAATTCAAAAGTGTGGCTCAGTGCGGCGGGGCAGATATTTTTCACTTTGTCACTTGGAATGGGAGTGATAATGACCTATGCGAGCTATCTTAAGAAAAATGATGATATAGCGTTGTCAGGACTTACGGCTTCAGCAACAAATGAATTCTGCGAAGTAATTCTCGGAGGGTCACTCATAATTCCCGCCGCATTCATATTTTTCGGTTCTGCCGAAACTGTCAGGATAGCAACTACCGGAGCTTTTAACATAGGTTTTGTAACAATGCCCAATATTTTTGCAAATATGCCGGGCGGGCCTTTCTTCGCATTCTTGTGGTTTATGCTCCTTTTTATTGCAGGAATAACTTCATCGGTGTCAATGATCCAGCCAGCAGTTGCATTTCTTGAGGATGAATTCGGATTTTCGAGAAAAAAGACTGTTATGATAATGTTCATTTTCTCGTTTCTTGCATGTCAGCCGGTAATATTCTTCATGAAATACGGTTTTCTTGATGAACTTGATTTCTGGGGAGGAACTGTTTTTCTGACGATATTCGCGACACTTGAAATTGTCGTTTTCGGTTGGATATACGGCATTGACAAAGGGTGGAAAGATCTGAACGAAGGTGCTGAAATAAAGATCCCTTCAATATTTAGATTCATAATAAAATATGTCTCTCCGCTTTTCCTTTTCATTCTGCTGGGTGTCTGGACATACCAGATGTTCATTCCCACGATAATGATGAAAGGAGTTCCGGATGAGAATAAGCCCTACATATGGGGAGCCCGCATCTTTATTCTTCTTATAATAGGAATAATGATGTACCTGATAAAGATCACAACCGGAAGAAAAGAGGAGGTGAAGCAATGAGTACAGGTGCAATAATTCTGATGGTTCTTGTATGGAGTGCGATCTTGTCCCTTTTGACTTTCTGTTTCTGTAAAGTTTTTTCAAAAAAAGCATGAACATGGACATATTTAAATCAATAAAAAACGATCCCGGACTTCTTGAGTCGGTAAGATATGTATTTGAAAATACTGAAATAAACAACAATTCTCTTAAGAATCTGATAAAATATTTAAGAGAGATCTCGGCCCGCGAAAATAAGCAGTATTCAGAGATATTATCCATTATAAAAGCGGACGAGATATTAAAAAACCCTGAAATGACAGGAAAAACCAGAAGTGAAGAGATATTGAGAAAATTATATCACCTCAGATTTCCCCTCTGGAGCGCAAAACAGCAGGAGTTCAAGAGCATTGCAAACAGGTTCAGGGCGCTGACAGGCGGAGAGATAATATTCCCCGAATTTGCCGAAGGGAACAGCTTTAAGATCTCTTTTGAGATCAGGAAACAGGAAGATGTCGATAAAATATTTCAAACCATTTCGATCGGGAAAGATATCCTCTCAGAATCGTTAAAGAAAATAAAAGAATAAACAGCCGGGTCCTTCAAAAAATTTAAGTCCGCATATTTAAAAAAAACTTTTTTCTTGACATAACCCTTTTTTTATCGAATTATTCCAAAGTAGGGGCAAAAATATTCGAATTTCGGGGAGAAACTCCTCGGAAAGCGAAAAAGATAAGCTCTTCAGGTGTTGTTGAATAACTGATGAATGGAGTGTTTTTATGAGTTACTTAAAGGAAGTTATTGCAAAAACGGAAGAGAAAAATCCCGCTCAGCCGGAATTCATTCAGGCAGTTGAAGAAGTTTTGCTCTCCCTTGAATCAACAGTTGCTAAACATCCTGAATTTGTTTCAGCAGCTATTTATGACCGTATTGTTGAGCCGGACAGGCAGTTGATGTTCAGAGTTCCATGGGTTGATGATTCGGGAAAAGTTCAGGTAAACAGAGGTTTCCGTATTCAGTTTAACAATGCCATAGGCCCGTACAAAGGCGGTCTTCGATTCCATCCTTCAGTAAACCTCGGCATTATTAAATTCCTCGGTTTCGAGCAGATATTCAAGAATTCGCTTACAACGCTTCCTATGGGTGGTGGAAAGGGTGGATCTGATTTTGACCCGAAAGGAAAGAGTGACGGTGAAGTTATGAGATTCTGCTATTCTTTCATGAGAGAGCTTTTCAGACATGTCGGTCCGGACACAGATGTTCCTGCCGGTGACATCGGAGTAGGAGGCAGAGAAATCGGCTATCTTTTCGGATACTATAAGAAGGTTGTCAATGAGCATACAGGTGTTCTGACAGGAAAGGGTAGGGAGTACGGCGGAAGCTTGATCAGGCCTGAAGCTACCGGTTATGGTGCGGTTTATTTTGCGGCAGAGATGCTTGCAACAAGAAACGAGACATTTGAGAATAAGATCGTTGCAATTTCAGGTGCAGGAAATGTTGCACAGTATGCGGCTGAAAAAGTCCTTGATCTTGGCGGAAAACCGGTTTCTTTCTGTGATTCTACAGGAACAATTCTTGATCTGGGCGGTATCACAAGAGAGAAGCTTGCGTTTGTTATGGATCTCAAGAACAATCGCAGAGGAAGGATAAAAGAGTATGTTGATAAGTATAAAGGTGCTCAGTACTTTGAAGGAAAGAGTATATGGGATGTCATCCGTGACGAAGGGATCAAGGTTCATGTAGCGCTTCCTTCAGCAACCCAGAATGAAATTGATGAAAAACATGCGGCTGCTCTTATCAAGAACGGTTGCTACTGTGTTTCTGAAGGTGCTAACATGCCTTCAGTTCCGAAAGCTGTTGATCTTTATCTTGAGCACAAGATACTTTACGGACCGGGAAAAGCCGCAAATGCAGGCGGTGTTTCGGTTTCCGGACTTGAGATGAGCCAGAACAGTCTGAGGCTTTCATGGAGCAGAGATGAAGTCGACAACTATCTCAAGAGAATAATGAACGATATTCACACTTCTTCAAGAGCCGCCGCAAGTGCATACGGCTTTGACAAGGATAACTATGTTGCAGGTGCAAACATAGCAGGATTCCTCAAAGTTGCAAAAGCAATGCTCGCATACGGTGTCATTTAGTTAACAAGTTGCGCCACATACTTGTGAAAAGGCGGTCGCAATCATGCGGCCGCTTTTTTTTTGTTAAAATCAATGTGGTATCAAAATATTGGCTTAAGAAACATATGTAGATTCAAATATTATTCTTACCTTTAAGCCAAGTGCAGCGGCATATTTAAGAAGTGTTTCAAAATTTATGTTTTTAGAGTGGTTTTCTATTCTCGATATGGCCTCTTTTTGTGTGCCCATTTTTTCAGCCACCTGTGACTGGGTCATGTTGGCCTTCTTCCGTTCTTCTTTTAATATTACACCGAGTTTAAATTCCTCATATCCTTTAAGAAATTCAGACATTTTTTTATCGGTATCATATTTTTTCTCAAGGTGTTTCTTAAATTTCATGACTAACCTCCATGTTTTGTCAAATACCTGCCTCGTAACTTTTCTGCCCTGGCAATCTCATTAGGTGGCGTTTTCTGACTTTTTTTCTGAAACCCATGGGTTACAACAATCAGATCTCCTTTGTGGAAAAACGATAGAAACCTGTAAGCATTGCTGCCCACCTGAACTCTTATCTCATATATCTGTCCACTGAGTTTTTTAAGATATTCAGCAGGAACTATCGGAAGATCCTCCACCAGTTTAAACACATACTCAACTTTAAGTTGTGTTTTTTCATTCAGATTTTCAATGAACTCAAGTGCTTCACACTTTCCGTTGTCATTTTCCATCAACTCGATTTCCCGATACAAGCTCAACCTCCTAAAACGGCTGAACTTACAACAATGTTAACACCAATGTTAACCGATGTCAATCAAAAGTTAACTTTCTTGTCAACTTTTTACCCTGCTTGTTTTGTAAGTTCTGTTCCCGTTTTTGTAATTAAAAATTTCATCGCCCATTTTCCGACTCCAAAATTTTAGTCAACGATAGATAATGCAATAATCATATTAAATTTGCAAGAAATCGAATAAGAAATTATAAACAAGCAGAAAACAAGAGAATTTAGAAGTTAAATTAAGATGTTATGCCATATTTGATTGAAGTATTTATATAATTATGCTGACCTCGTATGGCGGTGTCTTTAGTTAACAAGTTGCGCCACATACTTGTGAAAAGGCGGTCGCGAGAGCGGCCGTTTTTTTTTTGATTATTTCTTCTTTTCTTTTTTTTCTTTGCTGAGGTCGATGCCGTATTTTTCGATGAGTTTGTTGTAGAAATCATACTCTTCGCAGAACATTACCGGTTTGTCTGTTGTTTTTGCGTATGAGCAGAAATCACGGTTGACGCAGTTGTCACACAGTCCTTTGGTTTCTTTCTTTTTTTCAGTGCTTTTTTCAGATTTTTTCTCTCTCATTTCTTCTCCATGGCAGAGTCAGGTTTTTTCAGTTTATCTCGCAGAGTTTTTCTGTCAATTCCAAGCAGTTCCGCGGCTTTGGTCTTGTTTCCTTCAACTTTTTCAAGAACAGCTTTTATATGCTCAACTTCAACTTCGCTTAATGTTCTGTTTATCATTCTCTCTTTGGAAATATCAAATTTCATGTGAACCGGAAGGTCGGATATCTCAATTACATCGCTGTCTGTGTTTGACGCCACTTTGCGGATAACCTGTTCAAGTTCTCTGATGTTGCCTGGCCATGAATATTCAAGAAGACACTTCGCCGCTTTTTCATCAAGTTTCTGGACAGTGTTTTTCCCCGTTTCCTTTGCAACATCTGATAAAATTGCGTTACTTATGATGATAATATCTTTTCCTCTTTCTCTTAACGGAGGAAGAACTATGTTGGAAACATTCAGCTTGAAAAAGAGATCTTCTCTGAAAAGTCCTTTTTTTATAAGCTGTATGAGATCTCTTGAAGTTGAAGCCATTATTCTGGAATTTATCTTTATTACAGAGTTGTCACCGACATGTGTTATCTCACCAGCCAGTGCCTGCAGCAGTTTCACCTGAATTGAAAGGTTAGTGGCACTGATCTCATCAAAAAAAACTGTTCCTCTGCCTGCTGTTTCAAGAAATCCCGGTGTGGATTCACTTCTGCCGTCTTTTTCAGCCCTTTTACAGCCGTTTATTTCGCTATCCAGAATAGTTTCAGGCACAGCTTTGCAGTTGACATGAATAAAAGGATGTCCCGAAGAGGCACTTTCGTAGTGAATAATTCTCGCAACAAGTTCTTTGCCTGTCCCCGGTTCTCCCGTTATGAGCACAGGAAGATCGTTTGATGCAGCTTTTTTTATTGATTCCGCAACTCTTTTCATCGGTTCGGATTCACCGATTAATCCGTACTGTCTTGAAATGTTTTTTGAAGGGAGTTCGCTTTTCAAAGCCCTGATGCTGAGTTTTTCCATTGCCCTTGAGATCGCCTGCTCAAGCTCTTCATCAGTGAACGGTTTTGAAAGGTATTCTTCCGCACCCGCTTTTATCGCTTCAACCGCACCTTCAACAGACGCATAGCCGGTTATCATCATCACTTCGGTATTCTTATAGTTTTCCCTGACATGTCTAATGACATCGATGCCGCCTATGAACGGCATGTGATAATCTGTTATTACAAGGTCAAATCGTTCACTTTTCATTACTTCAATGGCTTCGGTCGCACTTTCACAGGAAAAAACCGAATATCCCATGTGTTCAAGCGACCGGTGAAGCATTTCAAGGGTGTCCGGAGAATCATCGATGATAAGGATGTTTTCTTTTTTAGATCTGAGCCGTCCCATATTATTTTCCTCCCGAGGTTTCATTTGTAACAGGGAATTTCACTGTAAATACTGACCCTTTTCCCGGTTTACTTTCCACACTGATAGATCCGCCATGGGACTGAACTATTCCAAGAACCACCGGAAGACCGAGACCTGTTCCTTCGTTTATCCCTTTTGTGGTATAGAACGGGATGAATATCTTTCCCTTCTGTTCTTCTGTCATTCCGATGCCTGTGTCCCTGACCGTCATGGATATGTTATTGATAAGATTTTCGGTCTTTATTGTCAGAGTTCCTCCCTCCGGCATTGCCTGAATGGCATTTACAACGAGATTTACAAGAACCTGGTGAAACTGTGACGGGTCAATTTTTATCAGCGGCAGATCGGGCTGAAGTTCTTTTTTGAGAATGATGCTGCTCTTTTTTATCCTGTTCTCAAGGAGATAAAGACCGTCATCTATCCTTTCGTTTATATTGAAAAGAACCTTGTCAGGAGGCATCTGTCTGGAAAAAAGCATGAGTTTGCGGATGATCTCTCTTGCGTGTAGAGCCGCTTTAATTATCTTGTCGACATCTTTTTCAACTGTGTCGTTTATTTCACCATATTTTTTTATCAGCTGGGCAAAACCGAGTATCCCTCCGAGCGGCTCGTTAAGTTCATGGGCGACACCTGCAGTAAGTTGTCCTACTGTTACAAGACGGTCTGCGTGAAGAAGCTGCTGCTGAAGCTTTTCCTTTTCATCCTCAAAATGTTTCCTTTCGGCTATAAGCCCCAGTTCTCTTGCGATCGTTTTAAGCATCGGTCGCTCTTCCTTGAGAAAAGGACCTTTGTCAAGACTGCTTTTTTCTTTTGTGTATCCCACCTCGACAAACCCGTTCTTCTCTCCGTTGACAAATATCTCTTCAACAAGGGTGTGTTTCGATGACGCAAAGTTTCTGCTTTTAAATGTCCTGTTCATATATACTATCCTGCAGCATGCGAATTCAGGAACTAAAAAACCGGGAGGAATTATTTCAACAGCACCTTCCATAATATCATCGATAGAGTTGTTCTTTTCAGCACCCAGACGGGTTATCTGAAATATGGTCGTAAGCTCCTTGATCCTTTCACCGAGATGAAATTTTGCCTGCCGGTGCGATCTTGCAAAACCGAGAATGTCAAAAATATACTGATAGAGCCCTATCTCTTCGACAGTCAGATCTTTTTTTTCTGCCCATTTAAGTGACAGTATCCCGATGGTCTCTGATCCGATCCTGATCGGAAGGATGAGGATTGACTTGAAGTCGGTGATAACTTTGACATTAAATTTATTTCTTATTGTTCCGTAACCGGCTGAAAGTTCGAACTGAGATGATGTGTCAGGTATGAAAAGACCCCCCGATACAGTCATTAGCTCTGACGATTTCAGATATTTAAAATAGACAGCCCTTTCAAGATGTTCAATTGTTGTTTCAGTTGAATTCCTTGTTATGAAATCGGGGATCTCTTTAAACTGTATTGCGGCTGTTACAACCCATTCCCCGTCAGCATCCGAACTCAATCTGTAATAGTTTCTGATATCGTTCACAATAAAATTAAGCTGCCGGGCTTTTGAAAAATCGAGAATGATCTTCGAGATCTCCTGAAGATATTCGCTTATGAGCGTTCCTTTGTCGGCAAGACTGAGAAGCTGGAATGAGATCTTGTGAAATTCATTAAATAAATTCAAGCAGTTCGTTTTGTTTTTCATTGTCTTCCCAAAAGAAGTCCATCAAGGCCGGTTTTATCACAAATAATGATCAAAATCAATCTCCGTTTCAAGATCCAGGTTTTCTAATGATATTAAGACCGCTTCTCCCGTCCATAAGAACCTCAAGCGGTCTTTTGAATCGCAGATGTGTGACATATTTGAGCTTTTTAAAAGGTTTTTGAGATTTAAGCCAGTCCCATGCGATAAATGACTTTTCCGACTGATAATTGACAGTAAAGTACCCGATGTTCATGGATGTTATGTTGTGAAAGAAATGGCTCCCAAGAGATGCATCTATCTGAAAATCCTTAAAACCTGCTTCAACTATTATTTTTGACTGCGATATGTCTGCAAAATTGACAGGAATGCCTATTGAAGTGTCTCTTGATCCCCACCGGCCCAGTCCGATAAGGATATACCGCCTGTTCTCCTTTTTAAGTAAAGAATTGATCTTTGATATTTCCTTTGCGATCACAACAGTTGACATTTTTTCGAAATTCTCAGGATCAACGAAAACTATGTCGCAGATGTCATCGATCTTTCCATTCCCCATCCCTTTGTCTGTGAAAAGGACAAGGTCATTTCCGTTTATTTCGTTTATATCGATTTCAACATTGTCTGTAAGATGAATCATCGGTTTCAGCTGTAAAACATAGAATGTCCCCTTGTCTTTTTCTTCGTCGATATCAAATGCAAGCTCTATCTCTACCGGAGTTCCCATCGATCTGTGTCCGACTTCAAGAAATGCGTTGATGGCTTCATTAAAGGGGAGTGCGTTGTATTTCAGTATATTTGCAAAGTTCACAATATCAGTCCCTTTTTCAGATACTCCCGGATATATTCGGTCATCATTGTGGTCATAGTAGCTTAAGAGGTTTTTCATCGAACCGTGTTTCTTCGCTTCATCGACAGGGAGCTGTGCGTAGCAGAAGTTTTCCCCGCTGAATATATCGGGTTCTTCATTTTTAAGATCGATCGCATATAGATAGTGCTGAGAATTATTTATCTGATAACGGTTACTGACCAGATCCATTTTCGGATACTTCGGGCAGAACCTGAAAGAAGTGTCTCCGTTCACTACATAGGCGCCGAGTCCAGCAGCTATGACAGTGATGCCGTCTTCGGGCAGAAGATAAGAAACCGGATAGTGATTTCTTGACTGTGCAACTCCGCTTATGTGGGGATAAAAATAACTGCCGAATTTTCTGCCGACTACCTTCTGGATCATAACGGCCATTTTCTCTTCTTCAATTTCATAGTTGAGCGCACTGAAATATGATCTCGCTTTAAGCGAATAAATTGAAGCATATATCAGCTTTACAGCAGTTGTGAGCTGATCGAACCGCTTTTTTATATCTTTTGCCGAATTAGGGAGAAAATATGTTTCATATATCCCTGCAAACGGCTGCATCAGCATATCTTCAAAAAGGCCCGAACTTCTGACAGCAATAGGTCCGTCAACTGTCCTGATGAACTTCATGAGCTTTTTCTCAATTCCTGCCGGCAGTCTGGACGATGTAAACCGTTCCCTGATCTTTTTATAATCTTTTTCAGAAAGAACGAACTCCTCCAGCCCGTTTGTTTCCATGAATTCATCAAAGGCATCTGTTCCGATTATACCGGTAAGCGGTATTTTTATATCAATGTTCTCAATTCCGAAGTTGACTCTTTCGATAAGATTGTTAATAAACGCAACGCCTCTTCCTTTTCCACCTAAAGACCCGCCTGCAAGACGGAAGATACAGCTGCATCCCGGAGAGTGGTCTTCTTCAAGATTAATGACCATTCCCCTTGTTTTGAGCTGTTTAATAAGGTCAAATATCTCAATGAGAAAGGGTCGAAGCATGGATATCTCACCGAAATTGGACATATTCAGAGCTCTCAATATCGTTGAAAACTGCACTTCACCTCTTGCCATAAGCCATGTGGAAAAATGATTGTTTTCAGCGTGATAGAGGATGCTTTCAATGGGAACAGTCCTGATAAGTTTCTCAAACTCCTCCATGTTCCCGGCTTCACCGATAACTTTTTTTCCGGTACCGTCCTTGAAGACGAATTTGCCGAAACCGAGATTGGTTAGAATGAAATGTCGGAGGTCGGTGGAGAGACTTTCGGACTTTTTGTCCATGAAAAAGGCATTGAGTTTCACTGCATGTTTTCTGTTGTCGATATCTCCGCTCTGAAGAAGGAGCGGTATCGAATCATTTTTCTTCCTTACATATTTGAGAAAATGAACACCGGCCCTGCCGTCACCCTGACCTTTTTTTAAAAAGTGGACATCGCTTATTACACACAGGAGATATTCCTTATATTTTTCAAAGAGTTCTACCGCTTCCTCATAGCTTCTTGTAATTAAAACTTTAGGTCTGGCACGCATTCTGAGAAGTTTTCTCGAATCGCTTTGTTCTGATTCAATAAGACGGCTTGTCTGACGCATTATTTCACTGTAAAGAACAGGCAGATATCTGCTGTAATATCTTATGCTGTCTTCTACAAGAAGAACTATTCTGACCATTCCCAGCGTTGAATCATTGTCTGCATTGGCACGGTCTTCAACGAGTTTTATCATTGCAAGAAAAATGGCGGGATCCCCGTTCCAGACAAATGCCTGATCGGCATAGTCAAACGGGTCGTTCTTTTCACAGAAAGCGGCATAAACGGTATTGTTGTTGAATAGAAGGGTAGCGGGAATGCCCAGATCAAGCTCTTTAATGTTCAGGGAAAGCTGTTTTAATTCCTGAAAATCGATGCCGACCATAATAATGATCATATCGAATTTTCCGGCAGAAAGTTTTTTCAATGCATCTTTATGTGTGTATGTAGTTGTGATACGGGGAGCGGAACTTAAATTGAGCTGATGATATTCACCGTACACCACATCACCGAGATCCCCTTCCTGTTCCATGATGAAAGAGTCATATAGAGTTGCGACAAGGAGGATCTCCTGAACCTTGAACTGCATAAGATCGTGGAACACATCCCTTTTTTCCCTGTACTGATCTATCTTGTCTAAAAGCTGTCTGAAATACATTTTTTTTCCCGCTGATTTATTTCCAATGTTCTTTAGTTATTATCGAAACTGATCTCTTTCCGTCCATTATGACGGTGAGAGGTGTTTCAAACCGTATGTGTCTTAAGAATTCTGTTTCGTTGTGGGGTTCCATCGATTTGAGGTGTTCAAAATCAATGTATGAATCACTGCTTTTTGCCGGAACAGTGAAATATCCGATGTTCATTGAGGTAATGTTATGAAAGAAATGACTTCCCAAAGAAGCATCAACATTGAAATCCTTCAATCCGGCTTCAACAATGACTTTCGCCTGGCTTATCGCCGCCCAGTCAACAGGAATGCCCAGGAACGGATCGCTTGAACCCCATCTGCCAGGCCCCATGAGAATATACTGCAGTCCGTTCTTTTTCATTTCATTGTTTATACCGGCGACTTCTTTCTGAATGAGACGGGTTTTCATTTTGTCAAACTTTTCAGGAATGACATACACAAGGTCCTTTATCCCTTCGATCACTCCGTTTCCCATTCCCCTTGTTGTGTATAGAAGGATATCTTTTTTATCGACGGCGTCAGTTGACACTTCAATGTTCTCCATAGTTCTGATAAGCGGTTTTACCTGAAGTATGTAGAGAGAGCATTTTCCTGATTCGTCTTTATTGAGGTCAACGGAAAACTCTATTTCAACCGGAGTTCCCAGTGCACTTTTCATGACATCAAGTATTGTTGTTACGGCATTTGCAAGAGGGACAATGTCATAGTGAAGAATATAGCGGAAGTCGATTATCCTGGGACCGGGAGCATGAAGTCCGGGTTTTATGGAGTTTGAATCGTTGTCATAAACGGAAGCACATAAATTTAAAGATCCGTGTTTTTCGGCAATGTCTATCCCGATTTTTTCAAGAGTGGCTTCATCACCGTTCTCAAGATGCAGCTGGTTGTTCTTAATGTTCAATCCGTATATGTATCTCTGTGAGTTCTGAAGGAGATCTTTTGCTGTCATGACATTCATTTTGGGAAATTTCGGACAGAATCTGAATGACTGGCTTCCGTCAACGATGCTTTTGCCAAGCCCTGCTGCAAGAAGTCCGAGCCCGTCCTCTGGTTTCATGTGGGAGAACGGGTAATAGTTGTATGACTGGGCGACACCGCTGATATGAGGATAAAAATGATCGCCGTATGAGTTTCCGACAAGTTCCTGGATTATTACAGCCATTTTCTCTTCTTCCAGCGAGTGGTTGACAGAATCAAAATAACTTTTTGCCAGAGGGGTGAAAACAGAGGCATAGACCATTTTGACCGCATCAAGCAGTTGTGCAAGCCGTACATTGATGTCAGGGTGATTGTTTGGAAGAAAATATGTTTCGTAAATCCCTGCGAAAGGTTGTGACAGACTGTCTTCAAAAAGACCTGAACTTCTTACTGCAAGAGGGGATTTGATATAAAGAAGCATCTTTTTCAGCCGTTGTGAAAGCATGGATGAAAGCTCTGCCTCAAGAAATTTCAGACGGATCTCTCTGTGATCTTCATCTGAGTTAAGAAGATCACTGAATTCAAACTGGTCCATGAAATTTTCAAATTCATCAGTTCCGATGATCACAGTTCTGGGAATGGTTACATTTATTCCCTTTATCATTTCATGGAACTGCGGTTTCTGAAGAAGTGACTCGGTAAATGCTATGCCTCGTCCCTTTCCTCCGACAGAACCGTTGGAAACCCTCATGATATATCCCGATTCTCTGAAAATTGATTCGGAGAAATTGGAAATGGAGTCTTTTTTCTTTTCCAGCCACCTGTCAAGCAGAATATTTTTAATAAATGCCTTTATTTCTGAAGGATCTTTGAAATCTGATGAAGCGGCGCTTTTAAGTTTCAACGCACTTTTTATTTCACCTTTAGCCATGAACCAGGTTGAAAAATCATCTCTTTCGCTGTGATAAATAACCGATTCATCAGGTACTGTATCGAGCATCATTTCAAATTCCTTAAGATACCGCGCCTCGGCAACTATCTCACCGGAAGCTGTGCGGAAAATGAAATTGCCGAACCCCAGATTCAATTTGAAGAAATCTGCGAGCTCCCTGTAAATGTTCTTACTGTTCTTATCGATGTAGCTGATCTGATTTTTCTTGGCAAAAAGAGAATTTTCATACTCTGCAGACTGCATGAGAACCGGGATTGACCCGCGGCTCTTTACAAGCATTGCCAGTTCTTTTCCGGCTCTTGATGAGATCTTTCCGTTTTTAGGATATCTTACATCGGTGATGACACAAAGAAGGAAATCGAAGTATTTTTCAAAAAGTTCAAGCGCTTCTTCTGTCGAGTAGACGGATGTCACTCTGGGTGCGCTGGAAAGATTGAGCT